>UBJH01000179.1_pt1 | contig 9981 bp, 6 predicted proteins | sample 2193721 | NCBI WGS metagenome assembly UBJH01 (sample SAMEA4703186, study PRJEB27089) | metagenome | reverse complement strand
CGACTACCGCTCCCGCCAGGTCATGGGCTTGTCGGTGGACCTGATCCTGTTTCACGTGGATTTCAGCGCGGGCGGACGGCCCTTGTCGCTGATCCTCGTGAGCGACAACAACACTCCCGGGAACCCCGACGACGACTGGGGCGCATTCACGATGCACGCCCAGAACGTCCCGCTCGTCGGCGAAGGCTGGCGGCACTATGACTTCGACGTGCCCAGCCAGAGCGCGGCCCTGCCCGCGGGCTGGGAGTTCATCGAGTTCGGCCCGGGCGCGAGCCCAAACTGGAACTCGCTGGTCACCGGCGTAGACGGAGTGGAGTTCTTCTACGGCGACCCGCGAAACTTCTTCATCTTCCAGATGTGGGACACCGGCGCGGACAACGTCGCGATCAGCAGTGTGCCGGCCCCGGCTTCCTCGCTCGGGCTGGTGCTTGCATCGGCGGTTCGCCGCCGGGGACGGACGCGGCAATGATCGTGCGTGGCATCTCGCCGCGACACTCCCGTCGCCGCTTTCACGTGCATCACGTGCGGGTATGACCTCTCGGGATTCGGCGAATGCCCCGGACCCTGCCTGCGATGCCCGGAGTGCGGAGAAGCGGACCCCGGCAGGCCGCGCCCCGAGCGGCTCATCTACGCGACGGACATCGCCCTCACCACCGGGCTCGCTTCGTTGTTCATCTCGTGCATGGTCTTCGTGTTGCCCGCGCGAGGTCCCCTGCCGGGCGCAATCGTGCTCAGTTGGGTCGGCATCGCGATCGCCGTGGCAAGTCTGCTCGTCGCGACCTGGCGCGGGCGCGGCCGGAAACGAGCGCTGCCGTTGCTGGGCCTGCTCGCCACTGCGGCGTGGGCGGCGCTGCGGCTGGGGCTGTTATGAACCGCCCGAGGCTCACCCGCGATACACGTTCACAACCTTGTGCAACGCCTCTTCCACGATGCGGAAGTGGTCGTCGGAAAGGTCGTGGTGCATGGGGAGGCTGAAGACCTTGGTGGCAAGGACATCGGAGACCGGGCAGTCTTCGTTGTCGTAGTCCGACAGGGCGGGCTGCTTGGGTAGCGGGCGCGGGTAGTGCGTGGCCGTGGGAACGCCCTCGGCATTCAGCGCCTTGCAGAACTCATCGCGCGTGCAGGTGAATCGCCCGAGTTCGAGTTGCACCGTGTACAGGTGGTACACGGCCTCGGCGCCTGGAGTGGTCTTGGGAGCCTTCAGACCCTCGATCTTGGCGAGAATGGCGTCGTACCACGCGGCGTTGCGCCGGCGCTGGGCGGTCTGTTCCTCGAGCCGGTTCAGCCGCGAGCAGCCGATGGCGCCGGCCATGTCGTTGAGGCGATAGTTGTACCCGATCGACTCGTGCAGGTACTTGTCGCTCTCGCCGTGCGATCGCAGGAGTTTGATTTCGCGGGCCAGTCCCTCGTCATTGCAGGTCACGATGCCACCCTCGCCCGTGGCGAGGTTCTTGGTGGCGTACAGCGAGTACGTGACCACATCGCCGAAAGCGCCCAGCCCCTTGGTCTTGTAGGTCGCCAGGTGCGCCTGCGCGGCGTCATAGATCACCATCAGGTTGTGCTTCTCGGCTACCGCCTGGATCGCGTCGATATCGGCCGGGCAGCCGTAGAGGTGGGTGCACGCGATGGCCGTGGTGCGGCGGGTGACCTTGCGGGCCAGGTCGCGGGCGTCCATCTGGAACGTCTCGGCGTTGGCGTCCACGAAAACCGGGATAGCCCCCCGAGCGACGACCATCGAGACGGTCGCGATGAAGGACCACGCCGGCACCAGAACCTCATCACCCGGGCGGATGAGCGGCTCATACGCCAGTTGAAGGGCGCACGTGCCGTTGGCGCAGGTCATGCCGAACTTCGCCTCGGTCATCGTGGCCCAACGCTCTTCGAGTTCCGCGCACTTGGTCGCGGCCCGGAGCATGCCGGACTTCAAAACCTCGTTGCACGCGTCGATGTCGGCCTGCGCGAGGGCCGTGGACATGAACGGGACTGGTTTGGTGCTGACAGGGGTACCCCCGAACAGAGCCAGGGACTTGGCGGCCTCGGATTTGGGTGCGGCGGCGGTCGCGGTCGTCAACTTCAATCTCCTTGGTCTGGCACGAGAATGGAAAGGATAGGCCTCGGCGGTAGGTTTTTCGGCCCGGGAACAGATTGGTCTGCTAGTGACGTATAGTGGGGCTATGCGAACAAAGCACTCCCTCGCCTGGGCCCTTGTGGCCGGGGCGGCCGCGGTGGGCGTCGCAACCCCCGTTCTCGCACAGACTTCTGACGGACCGAAGCGTGAGGTCCGGCGACTCGACACTGCCCTGACCGAGCAGTTCGGCGTACTTTGTCACATCCGGCCTAGCCGCGAGGCCATGATGGCCTTCGGTCAGCCGACGAAGGTGGCCGAAGTCGTCGTGCGCGGCGGGCAGGATGTGAAGAAAGACCAGGTGATCCTCCGAGGCGACGACACGGAGGAGAACGCCCTCTTGCGGCTCCAGCAGGAGCGGGCCAAGACCGACCTGCCGGTGCGACGCGCCAAGGCGGCCATGGACCTGGCCGAAGTCGAGCACAAGCGGCTCCAGGACATTTTCGCCAAGGGTGGTTCCGGTGCACAGGAAGTGGAGCGGGCGCGCCTCACAGCCGTGCAGGCCGCGCTGGACTATGCGATGGCGCAACTCACGCAGACGACCGAAGTGATCCAGGTCGATCGCTTCCAGGCCCGCGTGGATCGGTTCCAGATCATTGCGCCATTCGACGGAACCGTCTCGACGGTGCAGGTGGATGTCGGGCAGTCGGTGGGGGAGAGCGACCGGATCGTGCGGGTGGTGAACGTGGACACGCTGATGATGGACGTGGGCGCGGAGATCGGCGAGGCGCGCACGTGGACCCTGAAGGAGGGCGATACCGCGTGGGTGCTGGTTGACGTCGCCGGGACCGCGCGGCTTTGCAAAGGCAAGGTGACGGAGGTCGATCCGACGGCGGACCTGGGCAGCCGGTCGCGGCGGGTTCGGGTGGAGATGCCGAATCCCAAGGGCGATGACCGATTGCTGGCCGGCGGGCCGGCGTGGGTGCGGTTCACGGAGCCCGGGCCGGAACTGCTGTCGAAGTTCAACCTGGGGGCGGGCGCATCGGGCACACCGGTCGCCGGAAGGTAAGGACTCGCGAATGCCGTTGACTGATCTCTCGAGCCTCAAAACGCCCGGCTGGCAGCGGGTAGTGTCGGAGTTGACCGCGCCCGCGGGCGACGACCGGGTCTTTCTCCTCCGCCTCATCGGCGTGCTGGGCCAGGTTGCCGGCGCTCGACAGGGGGTGCTCTTCTCCCTCGACGGCCAGCGCGAACCCACGCCCGAGATCGAGCCGCGCGCAGTCCTGCTCTGGCCCATGGCCAACGACACCTTCGACGCGCAGGGCCGCATGACCCTACCCCTGGACGCCCTCTTCGACCCCGCCAGGATACAGGAGGGCGCGATCGAGTCGTTCGCGGACGTGAAGAGCGCGGCCCGCGCGGGGGCCGGCACGCGCCAGCCCGCCGTCTTCGGTCTCGAAGGCGAGAGCCTGATGTACGATTCGGGCGGGCCCAAGGGCTACGTCGTCGCGGTGCCGATCCCCATGGGCCTTCCGGCCGAGGCGCCGGGGCTGCCCCTGCAGGGCGTCATCACGCTGCTGATCGATGCCCGTTCAAAGCAGGCCCTGCAGACCACGCTGGCGATCATCGAGGTGCTGACGGGCTACGCCTTCCTCCACGCCACGTCGCAGGCATTGCGCCGGACCAAGGCCGGCAGCGCCTCGCTGGACCTGGCCGCCAGGCTGATCGCCTCGGTCAACACCACCGCCGACTTCAAGGGCTGCGGGCTGCAACTGGTCAACGACCTGGCGCGGCAGTTGGCCATCGACCGCGTGGCCCTGGGCTGGGTGCACGAGAGCGGATCGGTGCGGGATTCCTCGTCCTCTTCGCGCCGAGAAACACGTTGCGTCGCCATCACCGACACCGAAAACATCGACCGTCGGATGGCCATGGTCCGCAAGATCGAAGGCGCGATGGACGAGTGCCTCGACCAGGAGCAGCCGGTTCTGTACCCCCCGCCCGAGGCCGCGGGCGATGCCGTGCTCTCCCAGGCCATCACCCACGCGCACCGGGAGTTGGGCGCGGGAGATGCGCGGCTGAAAGTCGCGAGCCTGCCGCTGCGGGTGAGCGACGCCAAGGGCGAGCGCATCATCGGAATCCTGCTGCTCGAAAGCGGTGGCGACGGACGCCTGGAGCCGGCGACGATCGAGTTGCTTCAGGCGACTCTGGACCTCGTGGCGCCCGTGCTGGCCGTGCGCCACAGCGACGACCGAATCCTCGCGGCCCGGGCGTGGGAATCGACCAAAAGGGCCGGGGCGTGGCTCGTCGGCCCGACCCACACGGCCTGGAAAATGGGCGGGATCGCGCTGCTCGTGGCGACGCTCTTCCTGGTGTTCTTCGAAACCACCTACCGCGTGGGCGCGCCGATGGAACTGCTGCCGCGCGAGCGGCGCACCATCGCGATGCCCTACGACGGCGTCATCGCAAAGGTGCCGGAGTCGTCGCGCCCGGGCAGCGACGTGAGCGAAGGCCAACTCCTCATCGAACTGGACACGCGCGAACTGATCCTCGCCAAGGCCGAGGCCGATGCGCAGGTCTTTCAATCCGAAAAACAATCGGACGAGTCGCTGAAGCGGGGCGAGAACGCCGAGGCCGCGCAGGCCCGCGCCAAGGCCGACCAATCCCGCGCCCGCAGCAATCTGCTCGCGCGCCAGATCGAGCGCAGCCGGATCCTCTCGCCCATCGACGGCAAGGTCACGCAGGGCGACCTCAAGGACAAGGTCGGCGCGGCCGTGAAACTCGGCGAGGGTCTGCTTGAAGTCGCCAACACCGCCGACATGATGGTCGTGGCCCGCGTGGACGACCGCGACATCTCGTTCGTGAAGGTGGGAACCACCGGGCAGATCAGCCCGAAATCCAACCCGGCCCTGACCCTGGACTTTGTGGTCGAGTCCGTCGTGCCCATGGCCTTCGCGAGAGACGGGCAGAACGTGTTCGAAGTCCGCGGCACGCTGACCGACAAGGACCTGCCCACGTGGGCGCTCACGGGCCTGGAAGGCCAGGCGAGGTTCAACACCCAGCGGCACTCGCTGGCGTGGATCGGATCGCGCCGGATCGTGGATACGTTGCGAGTCTGGTTGTGGTGGTGAACCGAAAAGGAAAGAAATGGCAAATGGATCGCACATAGCAAATCGGAGGGGGCGCGGCGCCTCCGTGCGATCTGCGTTTGCCATTTGCGATTTGCCGTTTCCGATTGCACATGTCTGAACGATCTACATTCTCCCCCTTCTGGCATCGTGTCCGCGCGATGAAGCCCCGCCTGCGCCCGCACGTGCAGATCACCCGCCAGCACTTCCGCGGCCGGCGCTGGCACGTGGTGCACGATCCCTCCTCCAACCAGTTCTACCGGCTCAACTCCGTTGCCCACGAGTTCGTGGGCCTGCTCGACGGGCATCGCACGGTCGAGGCGGTCTGGCAGCACTCGCTGACGCGACACGCCGACGACGCCCTCACCCAGAACGAGGTGCTGCAACTGCTCTCGCAGTTGTACGGGAGCAACCTGCTCGCGGCCGATGTGTCGCCCGAGACCGAGCAACTCCTCCGCCGAGGGCGAGAGCGCTTCGCGCAGCGCGCCAAGCAGCAGGCGATCGGCCTGATGTACTTCAAGATGCGGCTTTTCAACCCCGACGCCATCCTGGCCTGGCTGGAGCCCATCTTCCGCCCCCTGATTTCCCCGGTCGGTTTCGTGCTCTGGTGCCTGTGGATACTCGCGGCCATCGGGTTCGTGGTCGTCCCTAACTGGAGCGTCCTCATCAGCGGCGTGGACTCGGCGGTGGCCCCGTCCAACTGGGGATGGATGTTCGCCATCTTCGTGGTGCTGAAACTGATCCACGAAACTGGCCACGGCCTGATCTGCCGGAGATTCGGCGGGCAGGTGCCCGAGTTCGGCGCCATGCTCCTCGTCCTGATCCCCGCTCCCTACGTGGACGCCTCCAGCGCGTGGGCCTTTCCCAGCAAGTGGCGGCGAATGGCCGTCGGCGCCGGCGGAATGATCTTCGAGTTGACGGTCGCCGCCGCGGCCGCGTTCACGTGGATGAACACCGCCTCCGACAGCCTGCTGCACCAACTCGCCTACAACGCGATCTTCTCCGCCAGCGTCTCAACCGTCCTCTTCAACGCCAACCCTCTGATGAAGTTCGACGGGTACTACATCCTCAGCGACCTGCTGGAAGTGCCCAACCTCATGCAGCGCTCGACGGGAATGCTCAAGTTCCTGATTCAGCGTCACCTGTTCCAGATCAAGGGCGCGGTTCCGCCCACCGGCAGCCCCTCGGAAGCGGTGATCCTCGTGGTGTACGGCGTGGGGGCGATGGCGTATCGGATCTTCCTGTTCGTATCGATCACGCTCTACGTGATGGGCCAGATGTTCGCGATCGGGCTGTTCCTGGCGGCGTGGACGGCGACGATGTGGTTCGTGCTGCCGGTGGGCGGGTGCGTTCACTGGCTCGCGACCAGCCCCCAGATCGCGGATCGCAGGCCGCGCACCATCGCCATTACGCTGGTGCTCGCGGGGCTGGTGCTGATGGCGGTGGGCGTGATCCCCGCCCCGGACCGCCGGCGGGCCCGCGGCGTGGTGGAAAGCCCGGTGCAGCCCAGCGTCTACTTCGGCACCGACGGCTTCGTGATGCAGGCGCTGGTCAAGCCCGGCGAGCATGTCAAGGCGGGACAGCCGATGGTCGTAATGGAAAGCGACTCGCTGCTCGCCCAGTTGGAGATGACTCGGGCCGTTCTCGCCGAGGCCGAGGGACGCGCATTCGCCGCGGCGCCGTACAACCCCGCAGCCACCGTCGCCGCCCAGGAGTTTGCCGACGCCGTGCGCCAGCAGATCACGTGGGCCGAGAGCAAGATCGAGGCCCTCACCATCCGCGCACCCCACGACGGCGTCGTCGTCGGGCAGGACCCCCAGTCCATGGTCGGCAAGTTCGTTCACGAGGGCCAGCCGTTGTGCGAAGTGGTGAGCGAACAGGACCTCCGCGTCGCCGCCGTTCTCACACAGACCGAAGCCTCGTGGCTGCGTCAGGGCCCGGCGAAGGTCGAGGTGCGATTGATCTCCCGTCTGGAGCAGGACCCGGTGGAGGCTCGCACCGAAAAGATCATCGACGCCGGCACGCGCGACCTTCCGCACGAAGCCCTTTCGTACAAGGGCGGGGGAACCATCGAAACCCAGGCGGACGACAAGAGCGGCCGACTTTCCAAGGGCGCCGTCTTCAAGGGGTACTTCGTGCCGGTTGACGCCGCGTCGTTCTCCACGGAAACCGCCAAGCCCGGAGAGCGGGTCGTGCTTCGGTTCACGCTGGATAGCAAACCCCTGCTCTCCCAATGGTGGTTGAGGCTGAGGCAGACGCTGCAAGGCAGGGCGAAGGTGTGAGTCAGGTTGTAACGCAATATTCCGTCCTGTACGACTCCTTCCGCAGCCGGCGGCTTCGGCCGCCCTCGTACAAGGGGCTGGATCTCGTGTCCTCGCGCGCCGGGATGGCGGTTCGCCATTTCCGCACCCGCGCCGCGTATCTGCTCTCGCAGGCGGAGCAGACCGACCTTTTGGCGAGCGAGTTTCGCAACATGTCGGAGGGCGCGCTCGACGACGCCATCGTGAACTCCCGCGACCTGTTCGCCCGCAACCGCCAGGATGAGGGCGGCGTGCGGCGTGCCCTCGCGGCCGTCCGCGAAGTGGCGCGCCGGCTCACGGGCGAGCAGGCCTACGTCGTGCAGTTGATGGGCGCGCTGGGGCTGTACCACGGACGCATCATCGAGATGCTCACCGGCGAGGGCAAGACGCTGACGGGGTCCATCGCCGCGCCGCTCATCGCGTGGCATTACAAACGCCTGCATGTCTTCACGGTGAACGACTACCTCGCCTCGCGCGACGCCGAGTCGCGCAGGTACATCTACCGCCGCTGCCTGCTCGACGTCGGGGCCATCACGCAGGAGATGCAGCCGGCCGAGCGGGCGCTGGTGTACTCGCGCCCCATCGTCTACGGCACTCCCAAGCAAATCGTGGCCGACTGGCTGCGGGACCAGATCAAGTTGGGACGCGCCACGACCGCGTGGACCGCGCGCCACCTGACCTCGCAGGTGGGGTCCGGCGGCGAAGGGCTGACTCCGATCGTCCCGGGATTGCGGGCCGCGCTGGTGGACGAGGCCGACGCCGTGCTCATCGACGAGGGCGTCGTGCCCCTGATCATCGCCCGATCGCGGCGCGAGGACGACATGGCCAAGGTGTACCGCGAGGCCGCGTCCCTCGCGGGGAAACTCGACGAGGGCGCCGACTTCGAGATCGACCACGTCCGCCGGCGGGCCGACATGACCCGCCACGGCGAGGACCGGCTCGTCGTCCTCTTCGACCAGTTGCTCTCCCACGCCGGCGAGCCCATCTGGCGGGCCACCCGCCGCGGCGAGGAACTCGTCCGCCAGGCCCTGGTCGCCCGCTACTGCTACATCCACGGTCAGCAGTACCAGATCGTGGACGGCAAGGTCCTCATCGTGGACGAATACACCGGGCGATTCCTGCCAGATCGTCAGTGGGAGCACGGCCTGCACCAGGCCGTGGAGGCCAAGGAAGGGCTCGAAGTCACCGCCGACCGCGAGACGCTGGCGCGGCTGTCCTTCCAGCGGTTCTTCCGGTCTTACCCGTTCCTCTGCGGCATGACCGGCACCGCCGCCGACGCCACCAGCGAGATGGAGTCGGTCTACACGCGCCCGGTGACGATCGTGCCGACCAACAAGCCGGTCGTGCGGGCCCAGTGGCCCGCCAGGGTCTTCCGCGCGGTGCGCGACAAGTGGTCCGCCATCGCCGCGTCGATCGAAGACGTCCACCGCGCCGGCCGCCCCGTGCTCGTCGGAACCCGCTCCATAGCCGCATCCGAGTTGCTCGCCCGCCTGCTCGAACTCCGCGGCCTGCCCCACCAGATCCTCAACGCCAACTTCGACAAGGAAGAAGCCGACTTCATTTCCAAGGCCGGAATGGGCGGGCCCGACGCGGCCATCACCGTCGCGACCAACATGGCCGGGCGCGGCACCGACATCAAGCCCGACGCGCGCGCCCTGGAAGCCGGCGGGCTTCACGTGATCCTTACCGAGATGCACGGGGCCAAGCGGATCGACCGTCAGTTCATCGGCCGCGCCGGCCGCCAGGGCGACCCGGGCTCGGCGCAGATCTTCGTCTCCCTCGAGGACGAACTGGTCCAGCGGCACGCGCCGGTTCTTACGCGCCTGCTGCGAGAGCGCGCCCGCGACGCCGAACTCGCCCAGACACGGATGGCGATGCGAGTCTTCCGGCTCGCGCAGCGACGCAGCGAGGCCCGCGACCGGCGGAACCGCGCGGGCGTGCTCCGCCAGGACGACTGGATCGACAAGCACCTGCCCGGCTCGTAACCCTTACGACAGCACGTTCCCCAACTTCAGCGCCCGGCGCAGGTCCACGATCTGCCCGCAGTGCACGCCGTTGTGGAAGGCCATCCGCATGGTCAGCGCGCCGGGAGTGCTCGTGGCTTTCCCCCAGGGCACGGCGCGGTCCAGCGTCGCGTCGTCGGCGGTTCGGGCCGCGCCCGCCAGCCGCGCAACCGCGGCGTCGAACACCGCCACGCACCGCTCCACGCCCGGATACCGCGCGGGCTCGTCTGTCGGCACGCTCCCGAAGCACACCGACTCGGTACCGAAGTGAGAGGAGTCCCCTTTCACTGAGTCCTTGATGAAGTCACCCTGCGGCAGGTCCTTGCCGTCGATCATGCCCGCGACTCGGTGCATGGTCAGCGCCAGGTGGCCCAGGTTCCACGCGAAGTGATTGGGCAAGCCCGGCGCCTGCGTCGTCCGGTTCGCGTCGGTGAACCCGGGCAGGTATCGGGCCAGAAGGGTGCGGCTTTGTTCCACGGCTTCGGCGA
>UBJH01006249.1_pt1 | contig 9999 bp, 11 predicted proteins | sample 2193721 | NCBI WGS metagenome assembly UBJH01 (sample SAMEA4703186, study PRJEB27089) | metagenome | reverse complement strand
CAATGAACCCCACTGCCATCATGACCATAATTACGAACTTTCGATATAATAGGAAATACACAAAGCAATTGATTCTTAATTATATGCATATTAACAAAGGTGTCACCACGGACACGCTTAGTGTTAACCATTCTGAGTAAAGATGGAAAATAATGTGAAGCGTATTTATTCAATTCTTGTATATTTTGCTTTTCAGATAAGAAGGTGCGCACTGATTCGAAGCAGTTGCTTGACTCAAAATTCGTATCAATATTAATCCACCGATCTTTCCAGATTCCATACCCCCAGCCGCTCAGGCCTTTCCATAGATAGATGTTCTTTTTATAACTGTTTGGTATGTTGATGGGATAGTTGTAGCCATTGATTGCAAATATGTCTTTCCTGCTTTCATATTTATCCAAGCCCTTATTTATATATTCCAGAAAGTTGGGCGAAAAATAGTTATCGTCCTCTGAAACGATGTATCTATCGTGTTTCTGAAAAATCAACTGAGTAGCATCATTGAAATTTTTCAAAACCCCGTAGTTTATGTCTCTTTTGATTAGTATCACTGACTTAAAGCCACTAATCTTATCTACAAAATCTAGAATCTGGTTATAACCTTCCACATGAGACTCATCAAAAGGGTGATCCAAAGCAACATATAAATCTGTCTTATCAGAATGTATACAAGCAGAGAGTGATTCCACACATCTTTTGAAGTGTTGGTACCTGCATAAAGTTAAAATTAAAACAGGAGCTAAATCATTCACAAGGCACCCTTGATTTTATTATCTTATTAAATAATTTACTGAAAATAGAAACTAAATACATTCTTTCTTCCTTTTCCAAGCCGACCAGAAATATTACAACGAATGACCAAATAAGAGAAACAACTGATATTGTAATGAATCGAGTTGCCCCGTAGTGAAAGTTATTTTTCAAAAAAAATACTGGAGATAAACATATAATCACATACATGATTCGTAAATATGAACTTTTAACAAAAAGTGTAACATTGAAATTCAGCAATCTTTTTAAGATAAAAAGTTGTGCTATAATCATAACAATTGAAGAAGCAATATAAATTATCAGAATAAAGTACGCAGGATACCCGAGATTGAACAGCAGGAAAGATAGTGGGAGACTAAGCAAAGAGATAATGCTTGTTATAATTATAAAATTATTTACTTTTCCAGTGGCTAGCACTGTAGCTGATATACCTGTATTAGTAGAGTCTATGGTTGCATTAATTATCATTAATTGACAAAACAAGGCGGTATATTCAGGCACCTCACCTAACCACAGCTTTAGTATAAAATTGGTTTCTAATAAAATAGGCAGTGCTGGCAGCAATATCAGAAAAAATGAATATTTTGATACATAACGCGATAACTCCATTGTTCTATCAAAATTCCCACCGCCGTAACTTTTTGTGATTTGTGGTATTGCAGCTTGACCAAGACTTTTCGCAAACATCATGGTAATTGTATTGACTTGTGTTGCGATACCGAAAGCTGCATTTACAATTAGATTGAAAAAAGAGTTTATGATTAGGGCAGAACAATGTGTCTTTCCAAGGGTAGCTGTCGTTCCTAGTAAAATCCAAGCAGTATATCCAAGCATTTCCTTGTACGCAGTTTTGTCTCTATGAAAATTCCAGTTGATTTCAGAAATATAATTTTTACTGCAATATCTAATAAATAATATGGGCGCCACTAACATCACAAAAGTCATAGATACAGAATACAATCTCAGTCTATTTCCTAGATAATAAAATAAACCAAAAGCAGCAACTAATTTTAAGGTGCTGGAAAGCAGCTCAACGGATGAACGAAATTTAAATTGTTCGTGGGCAGTGATTAATGCTTGAAAGGGTACGCTTAATATTGTAAAAATAGTTGCTAAAGTAGAAAATCTAAGTACAAATACTGCATCTGCAATACGATTTGCAGGTATGTTTAAAAAATTGTGAATGTAATAATTACCAAACACCTCTAATATCAATGCAATTAGAAACGCTAAACCTATATGTATAACAAAAGTTGTATTGAACACCTTGTTGATACTAACTGGACAGCCCTTACCAATCTCGAGAGAAATGTAACGAAATGATGTTGATACCATGACAGTGTTTAATAGACTCATAAGAACTACAATACTGCCAACTACGTTATATAGTCCAAAATCAGACGTGCCAAGACTCTGGAGTAAAAAACGAGCTGTGAATAACCCTAATAAAGCATTAAAAAACAGGCGGATATATAATATTACGCTATTCTTAATAATCCTTGAGTTGTCGTCACTTCTTTTTTTACCGTGTTCTTCTTCCAATTAAGATTTACTCCTAGGTGAGAATATTAAATGGCATAATAAACAGACTCATATTGTTTTGGGCTATGATGGCCAAAATATATTTTGTATTCTGGGTTCAGCTTTTTTATTAGTTTAGGGATCTCCCATATGTCACTAGGTTTGTGGTAAGTGCAAATTGCGAGGCGTGGCTTGAATTTATGAAGAATCATGGCAGATCCTTGCAATGCAACAATTTCAGATCCTTCAATGTCCATTTTGATATAATCGACTTTCCTGACATCGTTTCTCATAACATAATCATCTAGTGAGATGCTTTCAAAATTGTCAACAGCACAACCGCCCGGAGAAATACTCATGGCATTCTGTACTGCACCTGACGCCATAGTGCTAGTGTTGCCGACCGCTAGTGTTTGAATATTAAATATATTACGAAGTGTTGGGTTCAGGTCTGCGTGGCACTGGCAGATTTGCGCGTGTAGTGGAACAGGATCAAAGAGATGAACCTCTCCTGAATTTCCAACAAGTGCTGCAAAAATAGTAGAAATATCTCCAAGACATGCACCACAGTCAAAAACAACTTCGCCAGCGGAAGGAGAAAAGTCTAAATTACTGCGTTTAATAAAATATTGGCGATATTTATTAAGCAAATCGATCTGTAATTTTGTAGTTAAAATTTCAATTTCATCAATAAAGTGCGTGTTATTCATTTTAATACGATATAGCTTGAGGGGAAGGCCACAATAGTCCTTTGGCATGTCTCCATTATATTCTGTTTCGTTTATAATCGTAATGAAATCATCATAATCGACTCTTGGGTAATAGTATCTTGTATGATCGCAAATATTTAGCAACAGATGGCAGTCAAAAAGATGACGACTTAGCTCATCTTCCAACAATTGCCTTGAATCCCATAATAAATCTGATTTTTCATTTAACCACTTTCGAGTAAAAGAAACAGACCGCCCACGAATTAGTGAAAATAAATTGTCACATGGCATCAAAAAACGCCTCGCTTTAACCCTGAATCCTTCACGAGAATATTGCCAAACCCAATCAAAATCGGAGTCTTTACGTTTCTTGCTGAAAGAGTTTATATAAAACTCCACTTGGGAGTTCATGGAGTCTAACCAATTATGTAATGAATTATCCATCTGCATCCTCTTTTTTATAATTGAAGTCACGTCATTTCCCCATAGCACTTGAATAGTTCATTGTTATCCACCGTGCTCACACATCAGGAAGATACTGGAACATAAATCGGGATACTGCTGTCCGAGCTTATAACAACCATCCAGATATTCTTTGGAAATTATGTCCGTCTGCAGCAACTGGTCCCATTGAAAGTTTGCCAGAGCCTTGAAGAAGACTCCGGAACGGTGAACAACTTTCAGTCCAGCAGATACTGCATCCCGTTCCAAGGTATCCAGTGTGTAAGTGCAACGATGCCCATGTTCCGCCTCTGCAGGAGTAACTGCTGAGTTATGCGAAATCAATCCCATCTTGACGGCAATCTGGCGAGATGGTGCATTGGCGTTGGGGCATACCAGAAAGAATCTTCCTCCATCAGCAAGCCATTCCTCGTTTATACGCCGCAACACCTTCACGGGATCGTTAAGATGTTCCAGTACATGGGTCATTATGATGTTGTCATATCGTTTGGGCAGGTTTGCTGTCTCAAAAAGAGAATTAATAAACATTGCCTTGTTTCCCAGTTTAGTTTTTGCTTCTTCGATAGCGACTTCTGAGGCCTCAACGCAGGTTATATCATCAGAATACGACAGAAATCTTTTGGTGAAATCTCCTTTGAAACTACCAAGCTCAAGGAAGCTTCCCTTGTTAAAAAATGGCTCAAACGATTTGACCATGTAAGGATGCATCACATCGAAATCAAAGCCGTAAGCATAACGACGGCCCGCAATATCTATTATTTCTGAGTTATAATCACGTTCATTTGGCATGTTTTTCCCCGTGTCAAAAGATAAAAGCATGATGATCGATGAATTACAGGTATCAGTCACCACAAATCCGTACTTTTCATACAGCCCTATAGCTGGCGCGTTTCCGCATGCTACTTCCAGACTGATACAACGCATTCCAATCATTTGAGCATGTTCGATACATCTATTAATCAGTTGCGCCGCGATACCTTTTCCCTGCCACTCGTTGAGTACACTGACGCTCGTGATGTATGCATTACGTTTGGTCTGGTCATTACAATAAGCCGCAACTATGCCGACCAGCACGTCCCCAGACCAAGCCTCAAATCTCACAGCCTTGCTGTGAATCTTCTTGCCATATTCTCTTATATCGACTCGTTCTTTTAAAGCCCGAATGAATTCAGAATCACATGCAAACAGGTGGTCGATGATTTCTAATTCTGTTGCTTTGTTCGTTGCGTGCTCAATCGTATTATTCATAGCTCGAGCACCGCCAATCCGAAACCATATCGGCCAAATTCATTGCCGTTATAAAGCAGATAGACTTCACCATCACATTCAAACACATGTGGATAGCATAACATATCTGAGTCCCAGTCTCCCGGCGTAACATCGAGCAGAGGATGATCGTCGTCCCGCGTCCAATTTATTAAGTCATCCGAATAGGCATGACCTATACGATAACCCCGGTCTTTGTTATTTCTGAAATCAAATGATTGACGATAACAGAAAAACATGTGGTTGCGATCATCAATTTCTATAACAGTGGGCAACGCCTGGCTTTCGTCAGTACCCAACCGATCAGCGATGATCTGTCGTGCTTCTTCCTTTACCCAATTAATGCCGTCAACAGAAACAGCATGTCCTATTTTGTATGTTCTGTCTGGTGCTGTTTCGGAAGAAAATTGCTTCCAGCCAGTACCGAAGATATACCACATATGAAAATAGCCTTTGATAAACTTCACAAAACCGTCACCGACCAAACAAGGTTCGTGCAACGAGGCCGCAAGAACTGGCCCGTCGCCGATACGCTGGAAGGTGACTCCATCGTCATGACTGATGGCAAGTCCAATGGCGGTATCCACTGATACAGACATTCGCCGATTCCATCCGCAGGTGTATCCGTAAATGACATCTCCGTGTCGAACGACGTTCATCGGAAAGATCCCGTGTTCGTCAAAACATCCGAGCTTACCTAGCCCGATAACCGTATCACGAGACACCCTGATAATTTTGCGGAAATTCTTATTCATATCGACAAAAGCAATGTGGCTAAGATATTTCCCATTGTACTTGTCCACCGATCGGGTGGAAAAATAAATCCTTACGAAATCATCAAAAACCAGAGCCTGCGGAGATTGTGCAAACTGAACACAATCATTTGGCAAGTTGAATTTTGTCGGGTCAAAAATCTTCCCCAATTTTTTCCATTTCATGACAGTACCCGTCACATCCTAAATTAAACTTCCGTCCAGTTGAGCCAAACCGAAACCATTCCTGCCAACCTGATTACCGAGATACGCCATGTATATTTTACTATCGAGCTCGAACACGTGCGGGTAGCTGATCATTTCGGAATCCCATCCCTCGTCGGAGACATCGATACCAGCTTTTGAGTCATCACGTACCCAATTGATCAGATCCACGCTTGAGGCATAGCCGATGCGATAGCCATTCTCTTTGCCACGGTAATGACTACTGTACCGGTAGCAAAAAAACATGTGATATTTACCATTGCAGAAAAAAACATCGGGACTGGCCTGGGCTTCGTCTTCCTCGATTCGGCTTTCGATCAGGTCTTTGTTTATTTTTGACCAGTTAATGCCATCTGCTGATGATGCCATGCGGATCTTATAGACTGGCTCAGCTCGTCCGTCCACCACCTTCCATTTTCGGCCCGCGATATACCATAGGTACCAAATGTTATTGAAGTATCTGATTTTAGGACCGCTCAGCACAAAAGGCTCATCCGGAGAATAGGTGAGTACTGGACCATTACCAAGTTTGGAAAAGGTTTTCCCTTCGTCCTTGCTTATCGCAAGACCAATCGCAACATTGAACGGAACGGATTCGCACCTCGTCCAACCACCGTAATATGCCCGCACTTCGGTACCATTTCTAATAACAGATACCGGGTAGGTACCAAATTCATCGAACTCGCCGAATCCTCCTAAACCCATAATGGGGTGTTCACTGACTTGGAGAATCTTAAACAAATCGAACCGATCAAGATCAACATAACCTGAATAACTTACATATTGACCGTTCTCGTCTGCAGGCGGACGACACGAAAAATAAACCCGGACGAACTGGTCAAAAATCAGAACTGCAGGTGCTTGAGCAAATTCCTTGAGCCAATATCTCCCATCAAACTCTTGCGGAGTGAAAATTTTACCCAACTTTTTCCATTTAAACATTCATTTACTCCAAATAAAATAATTCAAAGTCAAAAGCGTCACTTTTTCATATCAATTCGTAGTTAGATGTAAGGCAATCAATAATTGTATCGACGGAATTAAACATCATCACATCTATTATTGAAAGCCACGGAACAAACTCATTGTCGAACTGTTTGTATACAAATGGCTTTGATTTGATGAATTTCAAGTCAATACCTCTGGCTTTAAAGAGATCTTTCGAATAGAGATCCATACCACCAATCGCATTAATGTATTCTTTAGCCCCAGCTTCAGTGCAAAGTGCAATCACCTTATCTTGATTCTTTAAAGAGTGGTCAATTGGAATGCCGGACGATATTACAATTTTGGAATTAATTTTTAGGTATTTGCATACAGTAACGATAGAATTATGAATAAATGAAAATAAATTGTGGTCGTTAAATTGGACAATTCCCTCGAAAATGGGAAACACTTCCTCAAGATATGGCGCACGTCTGTAGGCGTCCTTTATCTGGTTAATCAACTTGCCTCTCTTAAAATCTGAAGACAGTTCCCGCTCCTTTATGTCTAAAAAATCTGAATCATTTTTTAGTGGAACCGTAAAAAGGGCATCTTTCCCGTTTTGTAAAAAGCGGTTTCTATTGATCCATCCTTTTTTAGTATACTGAATATTGTCATAAACAATAAAAAGGTCAACCGCTCCAATTAACTGGAAATACCCAATATATGGGAATAAATATGGCTGCATAATTGCTAGCTTCATACTAAATCTCTTTGGATACTAGCAATCACATAAACAATTTCTTTAATGTCTTCATTTGAAAGATTCGGATATATCGGCAAACAAAGTACCTTCAAAGCAATATCAGTTGCCACTGGCAAATTTTCTTTATTTGCCGAGGATAATCCACGATACATCGGAAAATCCGTAATCAAAGGGAAAAAGTATCTGCGGGCATAGATGTTATTCTCACGAAGCTTCTGATACAGAGCGTCTCGGCTAACAGGATAATCAGCATTAACCAAAATAGGGAAATATGAATAATTTCTAGTCGAATCAGTTCTACCAGCAAAGCAGCTGATACCAGGAACAGTTACCAACAATTCGCGATATAGAGTATCTATCTCATGCCTCCGCGCAATAGCTTCATCAATGTATTTAAGTTGAAGTAACCCAAAAGCTGCTTGAACTTCATTCATCTTCCCATTGATGCCAGGGGCCATGACAGTAACTTCACCGGCATGTCCGAAGTTTTTTAGATAATCAATTCTCTGTTTCGTTTTTGCATCGGGACAGACTATCGCACCGCCTTCAAAAGTGTTGTAAACTTTAGTTGCATGAAAACTCAATACGGATAAATCACCATGGTTAAGGAGGCTTGTTCCTTTGTATCTTACATTAAACGCATGTGCTGCGTCATAAATAACTTTCAAACCGTACGTGTCGGCAATCTGCTGTATCCGCACTACATCGCAAGGGTTGCCGTAGCAATGGACCGGCATAATTGCTGTGGTATGAGGTGTAATAGCCTGTTCTATTTTATCTGGATTTAGGTTACAGGTCTCAGGATCAATATCGACAAAAACTGGAGTAATTGAGTTCCAGAACAGGGAGTGAGCGGTTGCCACAAAAGAATATGGAGTAGTTATAACTTCTCCTGTTATCCGCAATGTCTGTAATGCTGTAACTAGAGCTATAGTGCCATTAGTGAAGAGCGCAATATGTTCAACGCCTAGATACTCTGCCAGGGCTGTTTCAAGCTCTTGGTGAAAAGGGCCACCATTAGTCAACCATTTATTCCCCCAGATTTGTTCAAGATAAGGTATGAATTCTTCGAGAGGAGGAAGGTACGGTTGTGTAACATAGATTGGTTTATGGTTGTCCATGAAATTCCCTTATGATTATCCTAGACATAATGTCTGTCAGTAGAAAATAAGCGACCTGCCCCTTGCAAACGTGGGTTACGTTGGGAATGGGAATTCACCAAGTCATACGGCATGCCCTGAGTGGTGCACTTGCAAATTGTATCTACCACTCAGAGGCACAACCAAGGAGGCAGATCCTGAAGAAGAATACCATATTTGTTGGTCTTGATGTTCACAAAGACTCCATCGATTTTGCACGGCTGATACAGGTCGTGATGGGGATATCCGGTTTCACGGCACGATTGGCGGTGACTTTGAATCGCTGCACAAGGTCATCCGCAAGTTGCAAAGCACAAGCGCTGAACTTCGATTTGCCTATGAAGCAGGCTCAAGGAGCCCCGTCAGAAGATACTCTTTTTTCATCGGTTGCGGTGCATGCTTCGGATAAATACGGAATGAATCGAGAACGGGGACACAAAGGAGGGACGGGCACCTGTTAGTGTTAATAATCATCCCTTCACACCCCTTTGGAGCCGGCATCAATCGGCTCCAGCAGGAAGTCGGTGACAAATCGGTACTGCTCGTTTTTTACCAGTTCCAGCACCCGTGGCATGACAATATTCATGTAGGCATGGACAATCCGGTTGCGCAGGCAAATAATCGCATTCCAGGCAGTCAGGTCACTGGTTTTCACGATGCCGAGTTCTGCCAATCCGAGAAAACTATCATAGGCTGACAATGGCACCTGCTTTCCTGCTGCCTTAAGAAGCTGTTTTGTCTTGCCAATCGCATTTTCAACCAGTACTGGATTGCATGCAGTACGCCGTTTTGCTCAAGACGAGACAATGTATCCCCTGAGAGGATGGTCGTGCGGGCCTCGTCGAGCAGCGCACTCTGTTCCTGGGCTATGAGTGCCGTTTCCGCTTGATACAGGTCAAGCCGCATAGATCTTCTCCCAGTACTGCTCTTCAAGCTCCCGCCAGGTTCTCTGCAAAAACCGGTGCCAGATCAGGCTGTCGCCCCCCTTGAGCGGGATCCCTTCTTCTGCCACAACCGCACGCATTGCAAGCCTCGCAGTAGGGAGATCAACCAGGTCGATACTCTGTTCAGAAGATGTACCAAGTTTTTCCGCCAGTGCCCTACGGAGTTGTTCGGTGACGGCAAGCTGCTGGATAAAACCCATTTCGCGACTCCATTGGATCGCAATATCCCAGTCACTGTCCGGGCGGGCAGTGCCGGTCGCCCGACTGCCGATCAGTATCGCCAGTTCAAGGGAAGCGAAGGAGTTGAGTATGTCAGATACTATCTGGTGCGTTTCAATAGTCATCGTCCCTTTTACGCATCAGCACCGCAATCTCGATGTCACTTTAAGGCGATGTCTGACCCTTGGCAGTTGAACCTCGCTTCACCGCGCCACCCATTTTTCGAAAACCCACTGTTGTCAGGCTTGACCTTCCTGGATGCCGGACGAGAACAGAAGTCCCTCTCCCATCAATCTTCCT
>UBJH01002344.1_pt1 | contig 10009 bp, 8 predicted proteins | sample 2193721 | NCBI WGS metagenome assembly UBJH01 (sample SAMEA4703186, study PRJEB27089) | metagenome | reverse complement strand
CAACATCGGCAGCATGGGAATGAAAAAGCGCGGCCCGAGCACAAGTTGTTTCAATCCACCGCTGGAGGCCGCCCCGTAAGAGTAAAACAAGTGAAGCAGTGTGTACGCGCCCAGAGTGCAAAGCACTTCAGGCCGACGCGCACCGCGGTAAAGCATGGCCAACGCAAAACCAGATGGCACGAACACCATCAGCGCCAGTGCGTAGAGTCCGACGTTGTCCCCAAGTGCACCTAACGTGAATCCGGGGTGCGTTTGCTTGAGAAACAGCGCATTGCCGTACACCGCAGACGCGGCCAGAAGCCTCAGCGCCATGCCCGTCAGGCCGCCAAGAGTCAATGCAACGAGCGAGCGCTCGCGCCGCAACAGTGAACCCGCGAACAGGAAAACAAACAACAGGGGCGCAGTTTCACGAAACAGCAGGGTCGCGCCGGCAAAGAACCCGGCTGCAAAGCGAAGACGCGAGCTATCACCAACCAGGAAACAATGCAGACCCAACGTCACCACCAGTGCGGTGGGCAAGTCGCTCATTCCACAACGTGAAATCACCATCGTCGGCGGATAGGCCAGAAACAACAGTGCCCACAAGGGTGAGCGGCCCTGTCGTTTCAGCAACGCCGCAAGCACAAACGTTGCAGCCACGCAACACAGTGCGCCCAGCAGGAATCCTGCGCGCCATCCGCCCATTGCCATCAGCGGTGCGAGCAACAGTGCCGTGCCGGGAGGATAGTCGCTGGGCGCCACTTGGCGCACGTCGCCGGTGGCGGCGTCGACTTCGCCGACCGTTGCCATTCCCTGGGAAAGTGCCCAGCCTTGGCGCATGTAAGCCGTCTCATCGGAAATGGTCAGCACGGACGGATAGAACCAGGCAAACGCGAGCACGTACGCGGCCAGTGCCAGCGCTACGCACAGCATGGGCCGTTGCACCGCCTTGGGCTGTTGGCTTGGGATCAAAGGGGCTCCACTTCGGCCGGATCAAGCGCCACTTCAAGTACACGCCCCAGGATCTCGAGGCTCACAACAAAAGCTGCGCCACTCCGGGTTACAACGCCGCGCATTCCCTTCATGGGCCCGGCCAAAATCTCAACCTCGCGCCCTTCAACCACACCCGGCAACTCCTGCAATTCCCGATTCAGCGAACACAGCGTGTCCAGAGCCTTCAGTTCCGCGAAAAGCCCTGGCGCGTTCTCGACGCGCAAACGCTCGACCACAGCCCCCGATGAAAACGAACGCGTGGACTGGACTTCCATCCCTCGCACGAAGACATATCCGGCCAGCAAGGGCTCCTCGCTTCGGATCCGCCGGCCTCGCCAATTGCGCACGCGACGCCTGAGCGGCACAAAATAAGGAATCTCCGCCCTGCGCAACCAGCGCGCCAGCTTCTTTTCCTGGCGTGGCCTCGTGCGCAAGATCCACCACGCCTCGGGCGCGCACGGCAGTGTACCGAGCACGTCCGCCGGCGAGCGATCCGGCATCGGAGGCAGCGTGGGCATCATCACATATTGCCAAACACAAGGTGCGTTGGGATGAGGGCAGGATGCACACGGATGTATAATCCGAAGCTCATGCGAATTGCCAATTCAGGGAGCCATGCATCCCACGGGGACGAAGTCTGCCCGCATTGCGGAGGCGACGCCACGTGATTGAAGACCTGCGCGAGGTGTTGCGATACCGCGAACTGGTCACGACGCTGGCCATGCGCGAGGTGCGCGTGCGCTACAAGCATGCCGTGCTCGGACTGGGCTGGGCAATCGCCATGCCGCTTTCGCTGATGCTTGTGTTTACCGCCGTGTTCTCGCGCGTAGCACAGGTAAACACCGGCGGCGTGCCCTATGCACTGTTCGCGTACGTGGGTCTTGTCGCTTGGCAGCTGCACGCGAACATCATCAATAACGGAGCGCGCTCGCTTTCAGACAACAGCAACCTGGTCACCAAGGTCTATTTCCCACGCGAGGTGCTGCCGCTGGCGGCAGTCCTTTCGGCCCTGTTTGATTTTGCCGTAGCCGCGCTGCTTACGGCTGCGCTGATGGCTCGCTATGGAGTGTCACCGGGGCCGGGACTCTTGTTAGTTCCCTTGATACTTGCCGTGCAATTGTGCCTGGGGACGGCGCTGGCGTTGCTGCTCTCGGCGCTCAATCTGTTGTACCGCGATGTGCAATTCATCCTGCAAGTGACCATGATGCTGTGGATGTTTGCCAGCTCCGTGGTGTATCCGATTCCCGCGACGGGCGACCTGGCCTGGCTGGCGTGGCTCAACCCCATGACGCCAATTCTTGATGCCTGGCGCAGCGCGGTCATCGGCGGCTCGCTGTCAATTTCTCCTGCGTTCGGGGTCGCGGCATCATTCAGCGCGGTCCTGCTGATCCTCTCCTGGCGCTGGTTTCGGCGCGTCGAAGGCGCGTTTGGGGAGCTTGCCTGATGGGAGTTGCCGAACCCAAGCAAGTACAAGAGCGCATTGCGGCAAACGACCACTGGTACACATCGAGCCAGTTCGCTTGGAGTTATGGCGTGGCGAAGCATGTCCACGCCCTGCGCCAGGACTTCATGCTTGGCTGGATTGAGCGCGCCAAGACAAGAACCAAGAAACGTCCCTTGAACGTGGTCGAGGTCGGCTGTGGTGATGGCGTCAACCTGTATCGGCTCAGCAAGGCTATGGACTGCCGCTTCTTTGGTTACGACTACAACGAGCTGAGACTCGAACGCGCCCGCAAACTTGTTCCCACAGCCGAGTTTGCGGCCATCGATCTTGCCAAGCATCCGGCCTGTCCTGTCGAGAGCGGCGCCGAAGTTCTGATCTTCAGCCACGTGATCGAGCACATCGATGACGACACTGGCGCCTTGCGGCATTTGCGGCAGTGGCTTGCCCCTGGTGGCGTGCTCCTGCTTCTGACGCCAAATGAAGGCTGCATGAGCACCCGCTTCGATTACCGCTTTGTGAACCCCCAACTCCCTGCTCAAACTGACCACGTACACTTCTACAACCGCCGGTCTCTGCGGCGCTTGGTGTCTGACGCGGGCTTCAACATCCTCGAAATGCGCGGCGAGGTGTTTTACTTCCCGTCCTATCGGCATCACATCGGGTTGCTGCGACGCAAATGGGGCTTCAACTTGTTGCGATTGGCTCGACTACTGATGCCCTCGCAAACAGACTGCTGGCAGCTCGCTTTGGAGGCGCGTTCGCCATGAGCGACGTCTCTGTGAATTTCACCGGCGTTTTCAAGCGATTCTCGAGGGGACGTAGAACCCGCACTCTGGCCGAGCTGGTGCTGGGCTGGCCGCGTCGCTTGCTTAAGCAGCGCGATGCCCAGGGTCTGCTCGAACACGAGTTCTGGGCGCTCAACGACGTTTCCTTCGAGGTGCGCAAAGGGGAAATGCTCGGAATCGTTGGGCCCAACGGCAGCGGCAAAAGCACTATTCTCAAGTTGCTCTATCGCATCCTGCGGCCCGAGCGCGGCGAGGTTCGCGTGCAAGGCCGCGTGGGCGGCCTCATCGAATTGGGTGCCGGCTTCCATCCCTATCTTACCGGGCGCGAGAACGTATTCATCAATGGCGCTATTCTCGGACTCTCCCAGCGTGAACTCCGAGAGAAGTATGCCAGCATCGTCGAGTTTGCCGGCGTTGGCGAGTTCATGGACCTGCAAATCAAGAACTACAGTTCGGGTATGTTTGCACGCCTCGCATTTGCCGTAGCCGCCCATGCGCGCCCAGACGTACTGTTGGTGGACGAAGTGCTGGCCGTGGGCGACAACGCGTTTCAAATGAAGTGCTACGACTGGCTGGCAAAGCAGCGCCGGCAAGGCCTCACCGTTGTTCTGGTCAGCCACAACCTCTATCAGGTGGGCGCATCGGACCAATGCCTCTACCTCAATGCAGGCAAGGTCGTGGCATCAGGGGGCCCGCAGGACGTCATCGCGCGCTATCAGTCGGAACTTGCCGCAAGCCTTGTTTCACGAGTCGTGACTGCCGAAGGCCAGCGCGGCATGCGAATTGAGCGAGTGCAGGTTCTCAATGCCTCGGGCCACGAGGTTGTCACAATCGGGCACGACGAAAACCTTCGCGTGCGCTTGTTTTATGACTGCCCCCAGCCACTTACATCGCCGGTGTTTGAGTTCGCCTTGATCCACGACGACGTGCGCTATCCGCTGCACGTTCCCAATCATCACCTTTTCTGCGCCTTCAGCGCCGACGCCTTCCGCGATGTCACGATCAGTGGCAAGGGCATGGTGGAATTGAGCCTGGAATCCGTGCGCCTGCCCACGGGAATCTACCGCGCCAAGGTCACGCTCTTTGAACGCGACTACGCGTCGCCACTTTACGTATTTGACGGTGCCGTCCGCTTGGAAGCAACGCACGCGCCTTTTAGCGATGGCCGCTCACTGATGGACTGCCGCCAGGCGTGGTCGCTCCCCGTTGAAGCGCGAGTCTCGTGAAGCTTCTGGTCATCACGCTCAATAGGCTCAATGAAGCGCTGGCCGTTGGTCTTGGCGCCAATGAGGTCAGTCGTTACTACAACCCCGCGCATGTCGCCGATGACGTACGCTTGCTCGATGTTCATGGCGAGGGCGGGATCCAGTGGCCGGGTTTTGAACACCGGCTGCTGCCGGTTCCTGAAGACGCGGCCATGAGCGCATGGCTGGCATCCGCGGCCCGGCTCGCCGGTGTGGAGCACACGGAGGATGGCGCCCTGCTTCGGGGCTTCCCCTCGTTACCGCCTGAGTGGATTGCTGCAGCGCGCGAGTTTGGTCCAGACCTTGTACGCGGCTACGGCGCCGGCTGGTGCGGATTTCTGGCGGCCGAGATTGGTCGCGCGTTGGGCGTACCCTCAATAGCCAGTTGCCACGACTTACGCGGCATTGCGCCCGAGACCGCGCGAGGGGCGTCCTGCATCGTCGCCGTAAGTGAGGCCGCTGCGTCCCGATGCATCGCCGCAGGAGCAAGGCCCGCCGATGTAGTCACGATTTTCGATCGTGTCAACCGCGAGTTGTTTTCGCCCAAAGGTCCCACAGCGGAGCACGCTCCACAGGGCGGCCCGCGCCTTTTGTGTGTTGCCCGCGACAGCGCCGAAAAGAACCTGGATCGTCTCCTGGAGGCCTGCGGTCGCGTGTCCGTGCATCATCCTGGGCTGGTGCTCGTTCATGCTGGCAAGAGTGCGCGCGATTGGTCGCGCTGGTCCTTCGCCCGCCACATCGATTCGATTCCGAACGCCGAGCTTCCAGCGTGGTACCGGTGGGCCGATTGGACGTTGCTGCCCAGCCTGTGCGAAGGCTTTGGCATAGTCCTGGCCGAGTCCCTGTCTTGCGGCACGCCCTGCATCACCAGCGATTCAGCGCCCATGAACGAGATCGTCCGCAACGGAATCAACGGGCTGACCTGCGATCCCACGAACGTTGAAGCATTGGCTGACGTTCTTGAGCGCGCGATCACCCAAACAGGTCTGCGCGCACAATTGTCTGCAAACGCGCGGGCCGCAACGGAACCCTATGACGTCGCGCTCGTGGAACGACGAGAAGCCTCGCTGTATCGCTGGCTGATTGCGAAGGAACGCCCGAAGATCAGCGTGGTTCTGCCAACCTACAAACGCGCGCACCTGATTGAGCGCGCCATCGGTGTCGTACTCGAACAGGATTACCCGAACCTTGAACTCATTGTTGTCAACGACGGCAGCCCGGACGCGACCGCAGAGACTCTGGCACGCGTGCAGCGTGAGCGCGCCGACCCGCGCCTGATCATCGTGAACGCGGAGCATGGCGGTTTACCAAGAGCGCTGAACGCCGGCTTCGCGCGGGCGAATGGCCCATTGTGGACCTGGACGTCGGACGACAATGCTCACCTTCCCGGCGCTCTTTCGGCGCTAGCGCGCGAGTTGGCGCTGGATTCCGATGCCGCGATGGCCTTTTCCGACTACCAATGGGTGGATGAAAAGGGCATCCGCGGCAAGCAGGTCGTCACCGGTCCCGTCGAGGAGCTGGTGTCGCGCAACGTGATTGGCTTGTGCTTTCTCTATCGTCGTGAGGTGGCAGAGAAAGTTGGCCGCTATGACGCAGACGTTGAACTGGCCGAGGACTACGACTATTGGGTGCGCATCGCGCGCGTCGGCAAGCTCGTCCACGTAAATCGGCTGCTCTATGAAGTGGGTGATTTCGCCGACAGCCTCACACGCACCCGTGGCGACGAGGTGGGCGCCGTGGCCGCCCGAGTCATTGCCGCCCAGACTCATGATCCACGCTGGCGCAACGCGCTGCGCGAGCACATGACTGTGCTGGCGGGCGAACTCAAAACACGCGGCTTGCCCTGGCGCAGTCTCAAGACGGCCGTTCAGTTGATCGCACGCTTTCCGCTTTCGAAAGCCGGGTACTGGGCCTTTGCACGGGCACTCACGCCCATGGCATTGTTGCGCTTCACACGCAGACTGCGCGGTTCGAGGAGCGGCACTTGATTGGCGCCAATCTCGCACGCTGGGCATTGGCTGCCATAGGGCGCGCAAGGGGCGGCCCTGACTGCGAGCCTGCGGTCGCCGACCTCAACTTCTTTTTTGCCACGCCCCGCCTGGGCGGGGCCGAGCGCGTGCATGCAGACATCGTGCGCGCGGCAGGCTCGCCCGGGGCCACGATCTTCTTCACCGAACATAGTCAGTCTTCCGAACTGCTGGCGGATTATCAGCGGTACGCGCGCATTGAAGACATTTCGTCCGAGACGCAGAGTCGCGCCCGCTTCTATATGCGCGCAGGAAGTATCGCCGCGGCGATCAACGCAAAGCGTGCGCCCGTGGTCTTTGGCGGCCACAGCGACTTTTTTTACCGCATGTTGCCTTACCTTGCGCCGCACGTGCGCTGCATCGACATACTTCACAACCTGGGCTGGCGCTTTGAACAACTGAGTTTGCCCTATGTGGCAAGACTGGAGACGCGAGTACTGATCAACTTCAAGACGCTTGAGGATTTGCGCGCGCTTTACCGGATTAATGGCGTGCCCGGCGGTCTTCAGGGGCGCCTGCGGGTCATTGAGAACTGCTGCGAAGTGCCGGCCACATGTCCTGTGCGTAATCCCGGCCCGCTGCGCGTGCTGTTTGTAGGCCGGGGCGACAAAGTGAAGCGTGCTCATCTAGCGGGGCGCGTTGCTACGTCCTGCCGCGCGCTCCTGCCTGAAATCTCGTTCACACTCGTGGGCGATCTTGAATCCTGGATTGAAGCTAAGGACCGCGAGGCATGCACACTGACAGGCCCAATCTCCGATCCTGCGCGGCTTCGCGCGCTCTATGCGCAGCACGAACTGCTTCTGATTACTTCCAGCACGGAGGGTTTTCCCCTGGTGGTGATGGAGGCCATGGCTCACGGCTGTGTGCCGCTGTGCACAGACGTTGGGGGTCTGCGCTTTCGCATCGAACATGGTGTTAGCGGCTTGCTCTTTGACCCCAGCGACGAAGAGAAGATCGTGAGCGCGATGACCAACGCTGTCATCACGCTCGCCGCCGACAAATCGCGCCGCGAATCAATGGCCGCCGCCGCGTTTGCCACGGCCGACAAGCACTTTCGCCGCGAGCGCTTCGAGGCCGCTTATCGTGAGTTGCTTCTGGGCGCAAAGCCTGCCGCCGCGCTGGCGCAGACGGGTTCACATGCCTGAACACTCGCCCGCCGAGATCGCGCAATCTCCCGCGTTTCTCAAAGGTCTGCGCGTGGCGCTGGTCGTCCCTTCCGTATCGGCTCGGGGCGGTTCAGAGCGCCAGTTGCAGAGCATCATGCATGCACTTCGCGACGCCGGCGCGGCCGTGACCGTGTTCAGTGCCTCGGCCGCTGATGCCGAACTGCCGGGTGTGGAAGTCCGCAGCGATGCGCTGCGTGATTCCATGGGTCCGTGGTCCCGCGTGCGCCAGGCCGGGGCTGTGGCTGCGCTTGCCGATGAAATCGTTGGCAGTGCAGACATCGTCGAATTTCAGCGGATCGCTCCGACGGCGTTGTGTCGAAATTTGACGCGACGATTGCCCACAGTGCTCAGTGTCTACACGGCTGAGCACACTTGCCCTTCGCGCGGACGCTACCTTCGCCGCTCATCGACAGTGTGCGACGCAGCCCCCGGATTGTCTTGCCTGAAAGTGGATCGCAGGGAGCAATGCCTCTGCTTCCAGGACGGTCGGACGTTCAGCTGGCGCGACCGTGTTCGCGCGTTGCTGCAACAGCGGCGAGACGTCGCGCAGGCGTCGGTGCTTTCACTTGTTACATTCAATAGCCGCGCAGTTGAGGAGCTGTATTCACGTTTCGTTGGCAAACCACGTCAGAGTCGCGTCATTGCGCCTCCGCTTGAGGCCGGCCCGATTTCACACGTTACTCGCAGCCTTACGCGACTCGTGTTCGCCGGAAGAATTGAAGAGTTCAAAGGCGTGTTCGACCTGATTCCGCTCATAGAGGCGTTGGAGTCCTGCACTCTCGAGGTGATTGGCGATGGCGCGGCCCTACCGACGTTGCGAGAGCAGGTACGGGCGCGAGGACTGGAGGCTCGCGTACGCTTCCACGGCTGGCTTGAACGCGACGAAGTAGCCGCGCTGCTTGCTTCAGCCGCGATTTCCCTGGTTCCATCGCGTTGCTACGAAGCGTGGGCGATGGTGGGTCCTGAGGCTATCGCACGCGGGTGTCCTGTCGTGGCTTACGACAACGGAGGAATTGCTGAATGGTGCTTGCCCAAGTTCGGGACGTACGTGCGTGTCGGCGATGTCCGAGGTTTGCTGGTGGCCACTCAGCACTGGCTCGCGCAATTGTCCGCGGGACTTGACACTTCACACTGGCGAGATGAGGCGCAGAGGCGCTGGGGCATGCCGCGCTTTCTTCATGAATACGCCGACGCTCTTTTGGCCGCCATGGCCTCGTTCAAGGCCGCCCGGTGAAGGCCATGAACGTCGCGCATCTCCAACGCAAACCGGTCCCCGGCTACTACAGTATCGAGGGCCAATTTGAACTGATTCGCCGGCACATGCCCGCGAACATCAAGTGTACGCCCTGGGTCTGTCCGCACCTGAGCAAGGGTGTGCTGCCGCGTCTCTCCAATGCGCGCGCCGCCTCACGAGTAAATGCGGACGTATACCACGTGACTGGCGACGTGCACTATCTGACACGCTACCTACCGCGTGAGCGCACGGTGCTGACCGTGCATGACTGCGTGTTCCTTCGGCAGACTCGCGGCTTGCGACGCCTGTTCATTCGCAAGTTGTTTTACGAGTGGGCTGTCCCTCGGGCGGCGGTTGTCACCGTGATCTCGGAAGCCACGCGTCGCGAACTCGAAGAGTTAGTGCCCTCGGTGAGGGGCAAGCTGCAATTGATCCCGTGCTGCGTGGGCGATGAGTTCATCTACAGTGCGCCGCGCGCGTGGCCGGCAGCTCCAACTGTTTTGATGGTCGGAACCAAAGAGAACAAGAACGTTGTTCGCATGGTGCAGGCGCTCACGGGGCTTGATGTCGTCGTGCACGTCATTGGCGAACTGAGCGGCGCACAGGAACGCGCCCTGGCCGCAAGCAAACTCCCGTGGCGCAACTCGCCCACGTTGGACCGCGCCGGCATGTTGAGCGCCTATCGTGACTGCGATGTGCTCGCATTCGCGTCCACTTACGAAGGATTCGGCCTCCCGATAGTAGAAGCACAAGCCACCGGTCGCGCCGTGTTGACCTCAGACGCTTATTCAATGCCTGAGGCCAGCGGCGGGGCAGCCGTGATGGTGAATCCGCTGGACGTGGCTTCTATCCGCGCCGGTGCGCAACGATTGTTGAGCGACACCGTTCTGCGTGCAGAACTGGTTGAACGTGGCAGAGTCAACGCTGCCCGCTTTGCGCCGCAACGCGTCGCGGCTCTATATGGCGCTGCATACCGGGAACTTGTTGCGCAATGAGACCCACCGCACTCAAAAGGCGTATTCGGTGGATGCTGGCCATTGTGGCGCTGCTGATAGTGGTCGTTGCTCCGCCTCAAGTTGACAGTATCGACGCAAGGGTGCGGCTTGAAGTAGCACGCTCAATGCTCTGGAGGGCCAG
>UBJH01001441.1_pt1 | contig 10012 bp, 2 predicted proteins | sample 2193721 | NCBI WGS metagenome assembly UBJH01 (sample SAMEA4703186, study PRJEB27089) | metagenome | reverse complement strand
AACTGCAATCACGCGTGGAGGAACTGGAAACAACTCTCGCCGAGCGCGACGAGGCCATCAACCAGGAAAAACAGGCCCGCGAGCGCGCCGAGCGCGAAGTGGACGAGGCCAACGCCCGCGCCACGGCCACTGAAGCCGCCAGCGAGAAACTGCGCAAGGACACCAGCGCCGCCGAGAAGTACGAAGCGCGCATTGCCGAACTCGAGGGAGAGCTTTCCGTCGCGCGTGAGAAAGTCGTCAACGCCACCGAGAGCGCCAGCGGAAGCCAGCGCGAGTTGCAGGAGAAGCTCAAGCGCCTGCAGGATCAGGTGCGCGACTACGGCGTAAAGGAACGCAAGTACGAGCAGATTGACGCCGAACTCGAGAAGCTGCGCACCAGCGAGGGCAAGTGGCTGGAGGAGCGCCGCAACATCGCAGCCCAGCTCAGCCACGAAACCAACCTGCGCCGCGAAGTTGAACAGAAGCTCAAAGCGATCGAGAAGGGCGAGATCGTGCCCGGCGGTAAAGCGCTGGAAGATCGCCTGGCCGAAGAGCGCAAGAAAAACGAAGCCGAACTCGCGCGCCTCAACGAACACGTGAAGAAGGCAGAAAAGGAAGCCGCGCTGGCCAAGCAGGCGGCCGAGAAGCAGGCCGAGCTGCACAAGGAAGTCACGCAGCGCGATGAGCGCATCACGCAGCTCGAAAAACAACTGGCCGAGGCCAAGGGCCAGGCGGCCGTGGGCGGCGAGCACGCCAAGGGCGAACTCTCCAAGGCCGACGAGAAGATCAAGAAGCTGAACGAGCAGGTGCGCGAACTCTCCATGATCGCGCGCAAGTACGACAACGTTGCCGCCGACCTTGAAGCGCTGCGCGTTGCCGAAGGCAAATGGCTTGAAGAAAAACGCGTCATGGCCTCGCAGGTCACGCACGAAGCGGACTTGCGCAAGAAGCTGGAAGCGCAGATGGGCGGCATGCAGGCCGGCGACGTGGTGCCCAAAACGAAACTGGAAGAGGCGGAAAAACAGCTCAAGGCGGCCCGCGAAGAACTGGAAGCAGTCAAAAAAAAACTCCTGAGCCAGGAGGAGATGACCCAGAACCTGCAAAGCGCAAACGAAAGTAAAGTCAACGAGCGCTCGCTTTCGCTGCTGGAAGATGAAGTGGAACGTCTGACCCGCGCGCTTGACGAAGCCCGCCGCCAGAATGACGCGATGGTGCAGGAGCTGGCGCACAAGAGCGCGGATTCCAAGCGCGTGAGCCTGGTGCAATCCGAGTTGGCGCGCACCAAAGCCGACCTTGAAATCGCCCGCACCGAACGCGACGGCGCCTACGCCGACCTCAACGTAATCAAGGATCAGCTTGCGCACGAACGCAAGCTGGCCGAGCAGCGCAACGCGGCACCCGCCAAGGAACTCGAGGGCAAGCTTCACGCCCGCGATGTGCAGCTCACCATCGCCCAGCAGCAGATCCTCGACTTCAGAACCGAGATCACGCTCTACGAAGAAAGCTCGCGCGACGCGCAAAAGGAACGCGACGAAGCAAAGCGCGAAGCCGAGCGCAAACAGGCTGAAATCGAGAAGCTGCAAGCCCAGCTCGACCGGCTCAAGGAACGCGCCCGCGAGCTCGAAGCGCAGGCGCAGCAGAAACTCGCCGCCGACAAAGCCCGCGAAGACGCCCAGCGCGAAGCCGATCGTCGCCAGGCTGAAATCGAGAGCCTTCAGGCCCAGCTCGACAGGCTGCGCGAAAAGAACCAGGAACTCGAGGGCCAAACGCAGGACAAGATCGTCATCGAAAAAGAAGTCGCGGCGCGCTCGCTTTCCGTGCTCGAATCGGAGAACGAAAAGCTGCGCAACCGAATCGAGGAGATCACCGGCAAGCGCGATGAGCTGCGCATGGGCCTTGAACAGGCCATGGCCGAGATCAAGGGCCTGCAGGAACAACTGGCCAAAGTCGGGCACGAAGAACGCGGCGCGGAAAAGCAACTCGCGGAAGCAGAGCAGAAACTGGCGCAAGCCGCCAAACGCATCCAGGAACTGGAAAGCCAGAACAGCGAGCTTGGCCCCGCCGCCGCCACGGCCGCCCAGGTCGCGCGCGAGCTGGAGCAGGCGCGGGAAGTCAACGCCCAGTTGGCTCAGGAAGCCGACGGCCTCAAGGAGCAACTGGCCGAAGTGCAACTGGAAGCCGAGCAGGCCGAAGCACAGGCCGAGAAAGAAAAAGCCGCGCGCCACGAACATGAAATCTCGCTGGCGGAAGTGCGCGCTCGCCTTGAAGCGGAAATGCAGGTTCGAATCGAGCGCGACCGGCGCATCACTGTGCTCGAGGCGGAAGTTTCAGAGGAGCGCGAAAAGCGCATGAACTCCGCGCCGGCCTCAGCCATGGAATCGCTCGCGGCGGCCGTGGAAAGCGAACGCAAGCTGGCCGACGACAGACTTGCAGCCGAGCGCGACAAGTGGGAGACGCGCCACAAGGCTGATCTGGAAGAGCTGCAACGCCAGCGTGACCTGACCAAAGAGGCCGAGATGGAGGCGGCCGCAATCCAGGACCGCATCGACGAGCTTGAAGGAAAGAGCCAGGAGGCGAAGCAGGAGAGCATCGAGGCCAAACGCCTGTCCGGCCAGCGTCGCGCCCAGATTGAGCGCATGCAGGCTGAGGTCGAGCGCGCGCGCACTTCGGAGTACGAGAAGGAGGTCTACTGGAAGAACGAAATGATCTCGCTCGAGACCAAGATTCGCACGCACCTTGAAGCCGCCGAGCGTAAAGAGCCCGGCGCCGATACACGCATGGTGCGCGTGCTGGAAGAGATGAGCGTGGGCGTGTTCGACAAGTACGCCAAGGCGCGCAAGCGCATCAACAAGCTGGAAAAGGAGCACGAAGCCGCGCACGTGAAAATCAAAACTCTGCAGAAAGTCGTCGAGGCCCATGAGCTGCAGGGGACGCTATTGAAGAAGCTGAGCGAAGAGCAGGGAGCCGCACCCAAGCGCACGGGGCGCGTGCGCAAGAAGAAGTAACAACACGGGGGGCGAAAATGAACAGGTCAACTCTTGGATTGCTTGCGCTGATGGCGTTGTTGCTTGCGGGCTGCGGGCCGCCGCGCTTTTTCGCGGTCGAGGAAATGAACGAAGCGGAGTTGCGCAACACGCCATCGTTCAACGCGCGTGACGTGGAATGGGATTTCAAGCGACCGGATACGTGGGAGATCTCGGACAAAGACTGGAACGAGATGCACTCGCGCAGCAACAGTGTTTATCTGCGCACGCTCAACTCCAACAGCCAGCGGCCGATTTACCTGGGCAACAAAGACGGCACGACGATTGAGATGACGATCAAGCACATCGATCGCGGCCATTACTCGTTCTTCACGTATTCGCCCGCGGTAATCGAGGCGCACCTGCTGATCAAGAACGCCTCGGGCAAAACGCTGTTCAAGGGAACGGGCAAAGGTCGCACGCGCGAAGGCGGCTGGGACAAAGCCGGCGACGGCGGCCGTCTCGACGGCGCCCACGAAGACGTGGCCTGGGCGATTCGCGATTTGCTGAACTACTACGACGGCAAGAAGTAGCAGCGTTGTATCGCCAAATGACAACCGCGCCCTTGCAGGGGCGGGTCGGATTCATGAATGTAGGGGCGACATATATGTCGCCCCTACTCTTGGCATTCACGAAACAACGGAAGATTCCGTGTACTCCGTGGCTACGCCTTGGCCTTGTGGTCGTTGACGATCTTCTCCACGACGCTCGGGTCGGCGAGTGTCGTGATATCGCCCAGTTGCGAGTATTCGCCTGCGGCGATCTTGCGCAGAATTCGCCGCATGATTTTGCCGCTGCGTGTTTTGGGCAGGCCCGCCACGATCTGGATGTGATCCGGCGTTGCAATCGGCCCGATCTCGCGCCGCACCGCCGCTTTCAACCCACCGATCAACTCATCGTGAGGCGTCTTTTCATACTCGGGCTTGATTACTGCAAAGGCAAAAATACCCGTGCCCTTGATATCGTGCGGGAAACCCGTGACTGCCGCTTCCGCCACGGCTTCGTGCGTGATCAGCGCGCTTTCGATTTCCGCCGTGCCCAGGCGGTGGCCGCTCACATTGATCACGTCATCGACGCGGCCTGTAATCCAGTAATAGCCGTCCTCGTCGCGCCTGCAGCCGTCACCCGTGAAGTAGAGGCCTGGGTAGGTCGAAAAGTAGGTCTGTTTGAAGCGCGAGTGGTCGCCGTAGATCGTGCGCGCCTGACCGGGCCACGAGCCGCGCAGGCACAGGTTGCCGCTGACGTTGTTGCCGGTCAGTTCCTTGCCGCGCTCGTCCACAATCACCGGCTGCACGCCAAAAAACGGCAGCGTAGCCGAGCCCGGCTTGCAGGGCGTAACGCCGGGCAGCGGCGTGATGAGGATGCCGCCGGTTTCCGTTTGCCACCAGGTATCAACCACGGCGCAATTGCCGTCGCCCACGACATCGTGGTACCACTCCCAGACTTCCGGGTTGATCGGTTCGCCCACGCTTCCCAGAACGCGCAGCGTGTCGCGCTTGTACTTCGAGACGAACTTGTCGCCCTCGCGCAGAATCGCGCGCAGCGCCGTGGGCGCGGTGTAGAAGATTGTCGCGCCGATGTCGTCGCAGATCTGCCAATAGCGCCCGGCGTCGGGATAGGTTGGAATGCTCTCGAAGATCACGGTGGTCGCGCCGTTGGCCAGTGGGCCATAGACGATATAGCTGTGGCCCGTCACCCAGCCCACGTCGGCGGCACAGAAATGCACGTCGGATTCGCGGCAATCAAACACGTATTTGTGGGTCATGGCCGCGTAAAGCAGGTAGCCCGCCGTGGTGTGCATCAGGCCCTTGGGTTTGCCGGTGCTGCCGCTGGTGTAGAGAATGAACAGCGGGTCTTCGCTGTGCATCCACTCGCATGGGCAGGTGCTGCGCTGCTTGTCCATTTCCTCGGCGAGCCAGAAATCGCGTCCGGATTTCATCGGCACTTCGGCGTCGGTGCGTTTAGCGACCAGCACGGTCTTGACCGTGTCGAGGCCTTCGATGGCCTGATCGCAGGTTTTCTTGAGCGCCAGGCGTTTGCCGCCGCGTAAACCCTCGTTGGCCGTGATCAGCATCTTGCAGCCGGCGTCAATCATTCGGCCACGCAGCGACTCGGCGGAAAAGCCGGCAAACACCACGCTGTGCACCGCGCCAATGCGCGCACAGGCCAGCATCGCAAACGCGGCTTCGGGAATCATCGGCAGATAGATGCAAACGCGGTCGCCCTTGCGAATGCCGTGCGCAAGCATGACGTTGGCCAGCTTGGCGACCTGATGTTTCAACTCGCGATAGCTGATGCGTTCGTATTGGCCGGGTTCGTCCTTGGCCCAGATGATCGCGATTTTCTCGGGCGTAGCCGCGGCATGGCGATCAACACAGTTGAAGCATGCGTTCAACAGGCCGCCGCCAAACCAGGAGAAGTCCACGGCCTTGGTGTCGTGGTCCAGGATGTTGTGCGGGTGGTGATACCAGGTCAGCTCCTTGGCCTGCTCGCGCCAGAACTCCTCGGGCTTGGTGATCGAGGCCTTGTACATGCGCTTGTACTCGGCCATGCCGCTGATGTGCGCACCCTTGGCAATGCGCGCCTTGACGGGAATTGTGGTCATCGCGTTCTCCTGTACTGCGAATCTAAGCACGCGGCCGCGGGAGTCTATGAGCCAATCAATAATCGTAGGCGCGCCTGCGACGGCACGTCGCGGCTATCCAGTCGGTGTCGGTCACGCTGGGCGAAGGCAAAATGGCGAGTCACCGTGTTCCCGTGAAATATTGCATCATGTGGCCGAATCGATACGCCAAGCTGTCTAATAACCAAACTGCACGGTTAGTTGTTACAAAAGAGTCATGTATGTAGCCTCTGCCACAACATATTGTGGCCCATCAAGTCGGAATTTCTTGACTCACGTCAGCCTAATGACAGAGTTGTGGCAATCACTCAATCAAGTTCAAGGGGTCAATTCCATGCGGATGCACTGTGTATTGTTTTGCTTGCTCGTTGCTCTCGCGGGGGCCGTCTCCGCGCAAACCACTTGGACAGGCGGCACCAGCACTGACTGGGGCACGGCCTCCAACTGGAGCACGGCGGCAGTTCCTACTGCAGCGACGAACGTCGTCATCGCCAGCGGGACCACTTTCACCTGCACGGTTGCGGCGGCTTCAAGCTGCCTCTCGTTGACCATCAACGCCAGCGCCACGCTCAATGGGGGCACGGGCACCCAGCTTGATGTCAATGGAAGCTGGACCAACAACGGCACCTTCAATGCCGGCACAAGCCATGTGCGGCTGGTTGGCACCGCGAGCGGCACGATTGGCGGTACCACCAGCACGGTGTTCAACCGGCTTACCAATGTAAAGGGTTCTTCGGCGGCTGTGATGACCGTGGCGCAGAATTTCTCGGTCACGGCGACTTCCGCTTCGCAATGCCTGAGTGTGGACGGCGGAATCCTGGACATCAGCTCGTTTACCGTGACCGCCACCGGATTCTGGACTTCGGGTTCGTCAGCCGTGCCGATGCTGCGCATGAACAACGCCAACGGCAAGCTGATCATTACACAGCAGATGTGGTTCGTGAACGGCTGCCAGGAGGACATCACGGCCGGTGAGATTACCGTATCATCGCAGTTCTACCTCGCTAACGGGAACTGGTCACCCGCGGGCGGAACTGTGATCTTCACGGGATCCAGCAGTTCGATTTACTGGTTCCAGTCCGGTGCGCCCGCATTTTTCAACGTGACCGTCGGTGATTCGGCCGGTGATGCGTGCACACTTCAAGGCAACGTCACAGGACCGGTCGTCCTCAATGGCGCCATGACCGTCAAGAGCGGCGCAACACTTAACGCAGGCACGCAGAACATCACGGCCAAGGGCAACTGGATCAATGACGGCACGTTCAATCCCGGCGCGCTTGCCGTAACCTTCGGCGGAACTTCCACGATTTCAGGCGCGGGCACCCACAACTTCTACGACTTGGCCATCGCCTCAGCGAGCACACTCACGGCGCCGGCAACCATGAATATCCAGCGCAACTTCTCGAACTCGGGCACGTTCACCCACGCCAGTGGCACCGTAGTGTTCACCACATCCACCGCGGGCACGATCGCGGGCAGCACCACGTTCAATAACTTCACCTGCAGCACGGCGGGCAAGACGATCAACTTCACGGCCGCCACCACGCAGACCGTCAGTGGCACGTTTACCATCACCGGCGCATCCGGCAATACGATCAAACTGCGCAGCACCAGCGCGGCTTCGAAGTGGTTCATCAACGACGCCGGAACGGAAACCGTGACCTATTGCGACGTACAGGATTCCACCGCGACCAACAACATCACTGTCTATCCCGGCGGCGTAGATTCCGGCAACAACACCAACTGGGTTTTCAACGCGGACATGCAGGTCACTGCCACGGCGGGCACTGCCCAATCCGTTGCGGCGACGTACACCGGTCCAGGTGGCAACGGCATCAGTATTGGCACTTTCACGATTGCCAACACCCATGCGTCGTCGAGCTTCAACCTTCTCACGATCACGCTGACGGCCTCAGGAACCGGCAATGACAGCAACGCTTTCTCTGAAGTCCGGATCTACGAGGACACCAACACCAGCACTGTTTACGACACCGGCGACTCTGCCTACGGCGCGGCCGCCACGGCCTACCCCGCTGATAACGGCAGCCTCACGTTTACGCAGACAGTTGCGTTTGCGGCTTCCACTACTAAGCGCTTCTTCGTCGTCGTGAAACTCAACGGCTCGACCCTGGCCACCAACGGCCAGACGTTCAACACACAGGTCACCAACATCACGACCTCCGCCGGCGGCACAGGCGGTTATCCCTCCACCACCATGCTGGGACTCGTCATCACTACCCCGATCCTTACGGTTGCGGCAACGGCGGGTACGGCCCAAAGCGTGTACGCCAACGACACCGGCACGGGCGGAAACGGCATCAGCATCGGCACGTTCACGCTCACCAACAACGCCATCGGCACCGCAGACCTGACATCGATTACCATCACGGCTTCGGGCGGCGGCAACGATTCCAACGCGTTCTCGCAGGTAGCCCTTTACGAGGACACCAACTCCAGCACTGCATACGATGCCGGCGACACCCTGTATGGTACCGCCGTCACGGCCTATCCGGCTGACAACGGCAACCTCACGTTCACCGCGGCCGCCACGGTTGCCGCATCGGGCGTGAAGCGATTCTTCGTGGTCGTCAAACTCAACGGCGCCACGCCGGCGTCGCCTGGCCACACGTTCAACACCGCCGTAAACAGCATCGGCACGGGTTCAGGCACCGGCTCGGCCGGCACGCCCAGCACCGTGATGAACGGCCTCACGATTCTTGCACCCGCGTTCACGATTGCGGACAACAGCTCGGCCACACAGGGCAGCGCTTATCTGGGCGGCAGCAACTTCGTGATTCAGCAGTTCACCGTCAGCTATCCCAACGGCCCGGCCAACACGCTCACCAGCATCACGGTTCAGTCGTCGGGAAGCGGCAACGACCAGGCCGACTACTCCAGCGTCGCGCTCTACCGCGATGCCAACGCCAACGCCACCTATGACGCGGGCACCGATGTGCTGGTCAACAGCTTTGCCGCATTCCCCGCCAACGACGGCAGCCAGAGTTTCACGCTCTCCGGCACTGAGTCGCAGTTCACCGCGGGCCAGACCAAGCAGTTCTTCATTGTGGTTGCCTTCAACATGAACGGCACCAACAACACCGCGTTTGCCACCCAGCTCCAGGGTGCTTCCGGCGGCTCCACGGGCACCACCTACAGCGGACTGCCCGCGCCGACCTCCGGCCCCACGGCCGGCCTGCTGTTGCAGGCGAACAATCTGGTGGTCACGTTCAATGGTCCCGGCACCGCGGCCACAGTAAACAACAATGACCAGGGCACGGGCGGCCTTGGCCTCGTCATTTATGATGTAACGCTGCAAACCATCGCCGGCGCCTGGACCGTCACGGACCTCACGTTCACCGGGCAAGGCACGGCCAACCATCAGACGGCCTACAACTATCTGGCCCTGTTTGAAGACTCCAACTCCAGCGGTGGCTTTGATGGCGCAGACACGCTGGCCGTTGCAGCCGCCGGCACCACCTTCAACGGCAGCAACCAATACACCGCCACGCTTTCCAACTCCGCTTTCCCCGTCACGACCACGAGGCGCTTCTTCCTTGTCGGCAAGCTCGCCGGCACAGCCGTTTCGGGTCAAACGCTCAACGCGCAGCTGACGGGCTCGACCACCACGCCGCCCGCAGGCGGCACGGTGACTACGATTCCGGCCTCAACCTCGACCGCGTTGATCATCGACACGGCCGTGTTGACCGCGAACAACGGCACCACCGCTCCGGCCAGCGCGACGGTGCAAGGCGGAACGGCTTTCAGCCACACGCTTGGTTTCTTCTCGTTCACGTCCACCAACAACCCCGCCACGCTCAATGCCATCACCCTGACCACGAGCGGTACCGGCACCTGGAACACCGATGTCTCGGCCCTCGAGCTTTACCTGGACAACGGTAACGGCACCTACGATGGCGCACCGACCGATACGCTTGTGTTCACCGGCGCAGGCGCCACTCCGACCATGGTGTGCACGTTCACCAGCGCAGTGAACATTCCCACGAACCAGACGCGCAGCCTGTGGGTGCGCTTGAACTTCGCGGCCGTCGCGGGTGCAAGCATCCCCGAAACCTACAGTGCGTCGATTGCCAGCGCCGCCGATATCAACGTTACCGGCGCCACGGCTTTGCTGGGCACGCCGGCTCCCACCACGAACGCGGTAAGCGTGGTCATCTTCTTTGTCACCACGTTCACGCCCGCCTTTGACGTGCAGACTGGCGGCGCGGCTATCACGATCACCGGCTCGGGGTTCCTCAGCCCGCTGACGGTGACCATCAACGGCGCTGTGTGCGCCGGTACACCCGTGATTTCAGCCGGCGGCACACAGATTACCGGCCTGACTGTTCCGCCCGGCTCTGGCACCAATCGCCCGATCGTGATCAACAAC
>UBJH01001327.1_pt1 | contig 10024 bp, 8 predicted proteins | sample 2193721 | NCBI WGS metagenome assembly UBJH01 (sample SAMEA4703186, study PRJEB27089) | metagenome | reverse complement strand
TGGGTGGCACAGGCGTCCCGCCTGTGCTCATCGCGGCGTGCATCATGTCCCACGGGTGCACGAACACGCACGCCCCCAGCGCCTCGCACTCGCGCAGCACCTCGAAGACGCGCGGATCGTCGAGATTCCGGCCGTGCACATTGGTCCCGATCTGGATCCCCGGCAACCCAAGGTCCTTGACGCACCGCTCCAGTTCGCGGCACGCCAGCGCGGGGTCCTGCATGGGCAGCGTGGCCAGCCCCATGAATCGGGAGAGCCCCGGGTTCACGCGAGGGGCGCCGCGGCAGGTCTCGGCGATGTGGTCGTTGAGCAGCCGCGCCAGGTCATGCGCATCACCGGGCTTGGCCCAGTACGAGAACATGACCGGCACCGTCGAGAGCACCTGCGCATGCACACCCGTCGCGTCCATGTCGCGCAGCCGCGCGGCCGGGTCCCACGTGTTGGAACCAATCTCCCGGAAGTGCGTCACACCACCGCCCGGCTCGCTCCGCACCATCCGCGCACACGCGCAACCGTTCTTCTGAACATGCTCCAGTGCAATCCAACCCGGATACCCCGCCCGCTGCGACCAGTCCGGCCATCGCTCGGGGAGGGTGTGGGTATGGAGGTCGATGGTGAGCATGGCCAGCCAGAATCAGCAATCGCGAGCAGAGACTACCGTAATTCCCGTCCAGTTCTTGAAGTCGTCGGTATTGTTCGAAAAGACTCTGTCGACACCGAAAGCCATCGCAACAGCCGCAAGTCTCGCGTCATGAGCCTTGTACCCTCGCACACGATTCGCGGTGCAAATCGCCCTCCATCTGGAGATCATGTCAGCGGGCTCCGGAAGGAGGGAATAAGCGGTGAGGAGCAGGTCAATCTGCTTCGCGACTTCGTCCGTATCGAAACCAAGACCGTTGCGATCCTCGGAGCGAGTCGCGACCACCCAGAACTCATAGACGACCTGGGCACAGATGCACAGTTCGTGTCCGGCGCTCACAAGCCGTTGCAGGGCTTCGCTGACCAACTGGTGGTCGGACCGCTTCTCCACAAGATTCGAGATGACCGCGTTTGTGTCGAGGAATCGCATCAATCCTTATCGTACAGGACCTCGCGCGTTCCTGCACGGTGTGAGAGCGGCTTTCCGGTGACGGTTCCTGTGACAAGGGCAAGTCGGCGCAGGCGATCAGCGATCACCGGGCCCGCGTGTCGATGCTTGCCATTCCCGTTGCCGTTCGAACCGCTCGAAGTGAGTTTCCACCGGCCGCGTGCGACAGAATCCAATCTCGCGTCCTTCGCGAGTGCCGAGATCGCCCAGTCAATCTTCGCAAGACCGATGCTCTTCGGACTCTTGGAATCCGAGAGGCGATCGTCTTTGGGATCCCACGCCCCCGCAGCGCGGACCGCTCGCTCAGAAGCAAGCATGAGCGCACGCCGCGAAAAAGGCTGGTCACCGAACTGCAGTTCAGCAGTGGCGAGGATGATTCTCTTTAGTTTTTCCAGATCCAATCGCATGCCTGGTTCCGTTTCGTGCCGGAATGATATGTACTCAGTTTCATGCGGGAATCCCTCTGAACACCTCGCCGCACTCTGGACAGTGCGGCCCCTGAAGGCCTCGGAGTTCGTACCCGCACGAGGGGCACCGTTCCATCGGCCGAAGCCGCCGCGCAAGGCCAAGGAGCGCTGCGCCGCCCAGAACGCCGATCACCCCGGGCCACCACAGCGGCACCCACAGGGCCTTGAGCGTGTAGTTCACGGTGACGTTGGAAGTCACCGTGACACTCGCATCCGACGTGGATGGCCGCCAGAACGGGCCGGGGCCGATGAGGATTCGACCCCCGGCAGGAACAAACTGCCACATAGGCCAGGCGGTGCCGGGGGGCCAGTTGCACGCGATGTCATGCGAGGTTCGGACGACACCGAGCGTCCCATCACCGAACACGATTCCCGTACGTCCGGAGGCGGCGGCGCGCGGGAGGTACATGCTGATGGCGGTCGCGATCAACGACGCCGCGCCGATGGTGACGAGCGTCCATCCGAGCGCTCGCAGGCGTGTGGCGGTGAGGCGCATGGGCTAGCGGCGGGCCTTGACGCGCCGGGCTCGCTTCTTGCGGACCTTCTTCCCGGGGATGCGCTTGGCCTTGCGGCGCTTGGAAATCTTGCCCGCGGCGGTCACTTTGCCGCCCTTCAACTCGATGGTGCCGGCCCGCTCGATGACGTGCCCGCAGTTCCTGCACGTGCGGCGCTCGGCGGGGCCGTCCCAGAAGTCGTTCATCGCCACGGCCAGGTCCACGTCGATCTTCTTCAGCACGAACCGCGCGTCGTACACGAGTGTGTCGCACTTGGGGCAATACCACTGGAGGCCGTCTTTCTGCGGGTTGCCCTCGGCATCGACGCCGCGGGGGAACTCGGCGATGAGGCCGACGGTCCCGGCGGGGCGCTGCGGGCGGTGCGGCACCCAGCGCGGCAGCAGGAAGAGTTCGCCTTCCTTGATCACCTGGTCGTAGGGCTTGGAGCCATCGAGGGGGCGCAGCCGCACGGCGATGTCGCCCTTCAACTGGTAGAAGAGTTCTTCGGTCGGATTGACGTGGAAGTCGTTGCGGGTGTTCGGGCCGCCGGAGACGAAGAGGATGACGTCGGGGCTGTCGGTGAAGAGTTGCTTGTTGCTGACGGGAGGGACCAGGTGCTTGGCGTTATCCTTGATCCACTTCTTGAGGTTGAGGGGGGGAGGGATTGTCATGGATATAGGGTATCCGGTTCGGGAGTAGTGCCGCCCGGGCGCTACGGTCGTGGCCGAAGAACCCGCGGAAACTCCTGAAACGACTCCCGCAAAGCCCTGCGAATGTCGCGTTCGGTGACCTCGAGCGACTTGTGTTGGCGTTGGGCTTCGTGCACGTTCGGACGTCCAGGGAGCCACCGCATCTTCATCCATCGAGTCATCGCCGCGGCGCAGGTCAATCTGCAACCGGACGGGGGACAGGCCGGCGGCGAAGGCGCACGGCAAGCGAGTGCCCAAGCCGCGGTACCGCCCTGCGATTTACTCGGCGGCATCTTGATACGGCTCAGGGCTTTGGCAGTTTCTCCCGCCACACGGCCGCATTGGTCGGATCGTTCTTCCGGTCGTAGAGCGCGGCGAGGCGTTCGATGGCCTTGTTGGTGCGGGCGTGGGTCGGGCCCGCCTTGGTCTCGAGGATGACGTGGCTCTCGAGGAGTTCCTTCTCCGCGTCGGCGTACTTGCCGGCGAGGGTGAGGCACTCGCCCAGGTTGTTGCGGAAGATGCCGAAGTAGAGGTGATCGGGCGGGAGTTTGGAGGCGCACAGCACGAGGAGTTCGCGATACTGCGCCTCGGCCTCGGCGAGTTTGCCGGTGCGGGCGAGGAGCATGCCGAGGTTGTTCATCGGGACCCACGTCTCGGGGTCCTGGCCGCCCGCGGCCTTCTTGCGCGAGTTGATGACACGGCGGTACAACTCTTCGGCGTCGGTGTCGCGGCCGATGTCCTCGTACAGGTACGCGAGGTTCCCCCCGCCGATCATGGTCTTGGGATGGTCATCGCCCAGCGTCGCTCGCCAGCCGTTGTACGCCTTCTCCGCGAGCGGGAGGGCTTCCTCGTACTGCTTGCGCTCGACGAGCGCAACGGCGAGGTTGCCGGTGGTGGTGATCGTCGCCACGTGATCGGCGCCCAGCACGCGGGTGCGGGCCTCGAGCGTGGTCCGCATCAGCGATTCGGCTTCCTCCCGGGCGCCGGGGTCGTCGGATTTCTGGAGGGAGGCCGCGAGGTTGTTCATGCTATAGAGCGTGTCGGGGTGGTTGGGCCCGAGCGTCTTCTCGCGGAGCCGCAGGGCTTCGCGGAGAAGGCCGATGGACTCCTTGATGCGGCCGGAGTCCTTGATCGCGGTGCCCATGTTGTGCAGCGCGGTGATGAAGCGCTGGTCGGTATCGCCGACGGTGGTGCGGCCGATCTCCACCGCCCGGCGGAGCATCGGCTCGGCCTGATCCCATCGGCCGGTCTCCTGATAGACGCGGCCGAGTTCCATCTGCGCGAAGACCGTCTCGGGATCGTCCTTGCCGAAGGTTCGTTCGGAGGCCTCGATGATGAGGTTGATTTCCTCTTCCGCCTCCGCGTACTTACCGCGCTCGGCCCAGAGGCTGGCGAGGTTGCGGCGGGCGCTGAAGACCTGGCGCGAGGACTCGCTGAAGAGTTCGCGCGCGAGGGCGAGGATGCGGGTGTAGTCACGCTCGGCCTCGTCATAGCGGGACATGGCGTGGTATGTGTGGCCGATGGTGTCGCGGATGGCCAGTTCGACGCGGGGGTTCATGCCGCGCCGGGATTCGAGCCCCGCGGCCGCGGAATCGAGGAGTTCGCGCAGCGTCGGCTCGCGGCCCTGGGCCTCCTCGGGGTTGACGGCGCGGAGCATCTGGTCCATGAAGCCGCTGACTTCCCGGGAGATTTCGGCCTCCTCGGCGGCGCGGTTGGCCTGCCAGGAAATGCCGATGATCCCGCCGATGAGGGCGAGGAACACGGCCGTGACGCCGACAACGACGGCCTTGTTCCGTACGGCGAACTTCTGCAACTGGTAGACAGTGCTGGGCGGACGCGCGGCGATCGGCTCGTTGCGGAGGAACCGCAGCAGGTCCGCGGCGAGTTCGGAGGCGGACTGGTAGCGGCGGTCCTTGTTCTTTTCGAGGGCCTTGGCGGCGATGGTCTGGAGGTCGCCGCGGAATCGGCGGTCGATGGCGCCCAGCGGTGTGGGCTCGACGGCGGAGAGCATTCGCACGACTTCGGGGAGCGTCTTGCGATCGGTGGGGAGCGGGAGCCGGCCCGCTAGCAGTTCATAGAGGATGACGCCAAGGGCGTAGACGTCGGAGCGGGTGTCCACGGCAAGCGGGTCGCCGGAAAGCTGCTCGGGGCTCATGTACGGAAGCGTGCCGACGACGGCACCAACCTCGGTCTGCATGGTGGGGCTGGGCTCGTCGGCGTCGGTGGCGCGAGCGACGCCGAAATCGAGGACCTTGGGGCGGCCCTCGGAATCGACGAGGATGTTGCCGGGCTTGAGGTCCCGGTGGATGACGCCCTTCTGGTGTGCGTGGTGGACCGCGTCGCAGACCTGGATGAAGAGTTCGAGGCGTTGGCGGGTGGTGAGGCCGCGGGAGGCCGCGTAGTCGTTGAGCGAAACGCCCTTGACGTACTCCATGGCGAAGTAGGGCTGAGGGCCGGCGCCGGTATCGGCGGTGCCGGCTTCGTAGACCTGCGCGATGCCGGGGTGTTGCAGTCGGCCGAGGATCTGGGACTCGTGCTCAAAGCGCCGGAGCATGCGCGGGGTGAGCAGCCCGGGCCGAACCACCTTCAGCGCGATGGTGCGCTTGGGGCGCTCCTGCTCGGCGAGATAGACCACGCCCATGCCGCCCTCGCCCAGGACGTGGAGGACGGTGTATTTGCCGAGGCGGCGCGCGGCGTTCTTGCCGGGGCGCGGCGCGGGTTCGGACTCGGCGGGGCTGGATTCGAAGAGCGCCGGGTCGGTGGATTCGGGGGCGATCGTGGCGCGCTCTTCGGTGGTAAGGCGGGACTCGACCTCGCGTCGGACGGCCTCGTTGGGGCAGAAGGTGTCGAGATAGGCGGCGCGCTCCGATGCCGGGAGACGCAGCACATCTCTGACGAGCCCGGCGATGTGTTCAGGCGAACCCGGGTTCACACGTCCCCTCCGGCTTGTTGGGATTCCGAGCGGAGAGGATACACGATCGCCGCGGAATGGCCAGAGAACGGCCGGAAGAGTTTCGGAAAGGGCACGGTTATGGGGGCGTACGCTGGGGCCATGGAGCGATGTCCGTGGGCGCGAAACGACCTGGCGATCCGGTACCACGACGAGGAGTGGGGAGTGCCGGTGCACGACGACCGACGGCTCTTCGAGTTTCTGATCCTGGAGGGGGCGCAGGCGGGGTTGTCGTGGGACACCATTTTGAAGAAGCGGGAGAGATACCGGGAGGTGTACGAGGGGTTTGACGCCGCGATCGTCGCCCGGTTCGACGGCAAGAAGCGTGCGGCGATGCTCCGCGACGCGGGGATCGTCCGGAACCGGCTGAAGGTGGAGTCCTCGGTGGAGAACGCGAAGCGGTTTCTCGCGGTGCAGGACGAGTTCGGTTCGTTCGATGCGTTCGTGTGGCGGTTCGTCGAGGGCGCGCCGGTGATTTCGCGGCGAAGGGCGCTCGGGGATGTACCGGCCAGCACGCCCCGGTCGGATGCACTGTCGAAGGACCTGCGGAAGCGGGGATTCCGGTTCGTGGGAACGACGATCTGCTACGCGTTCATGCAGGCCGTGGGGATGGTGAATGATCACCTGGTGGGGTGTCGGCGGTGGAAGGCGCTGGGCGGGAAATAGCCCCGAACAGCGAGAAGGAAGAAGGCATCAAGGCATGCGGCATCGAGGCATGAGTGGTATGCTGACGTTCCAAGGAGACAAAGGATGAAGTACGGCATGCTGGCGGCGGTGGCGGTGGCGGCGGGCAGCGCGAACGCGGAGCCGCCGATCAAGACCCTGCTCATCACGGGGCAGAACAACCACAACTGGTGGTACACCAGCCGCGTGCACGAGGAGACGCTGGAGGCGACCGGACGGTTCGACGTGACGGTCACGGACACGCCGGAGACGGCGCTGGCCGACGCGGCGTTCGTAAAGGGGTTCCAACTCTTCGTGCTGGACTACAACGCCGAGGCACGCTGGCCCAGCCAGGCGGAGACGAACTTCACCGAGGCGGTGAAGGCGGGGGCGGGCGTGGCCGCGATCCACTCCGCGAACAACGCGTTCCCCGGGTGGTCGGACTACGAGAAGATGCTGGGTCTGCTCTGGCGCAAGGGCGAGACCGGGCACGGCAAGTTCCACGAGTTCAAGGTCGAGTTCGTGGACAAGGACCACCCGATTACGAAGGGCTTCGCGGACTTCAGCACGCCCGATGAACTCTACCACAAGATGACGAACCCGCAGAAGGCGGAGTACCGGCTTCTGGCTCGGGCGATGTCGAGCAAGGAGAGCGGGGGCACGGGACAGTTCGAGCCGATGGCGCTGACGATCGAGTTCGGGAAGGGGCATGTCTTCGCGACGCCCCTGGGGCATGTGTGGGTGAACTCGGATGAGTCCAAAGCCAGCGTGCTGAATCCGGGATTCCGGACGCTGCTCTGCCGCGGCGCGGAGTGGGCGGCGACGGGGAAGGTGACGCTGGGCACGGAGTGGAAGGACACGCGGCCGCAGAACACACTGACGGCCGAAGAAAAGACGGCGGGTTGGGCGTTGCTGTTCGACGGTCAGACGGCCATCGGCTGGCACGGCTGGAAGATGAAGGAACTGGCGAAAGGGTGGAGCGTGAAGGATGGCACGCTTGCGTTCACACCGACGGAAGGCGCGGCGGACATCGCGACGGACGAGGAGTTCCGCAACTTCGAACTGTCGCTGGAATGGCGGGTCGCGCCGGGCGGCAACAGCGGCATCATGTACCGCTGCACCGAGGACCACACCTACCCCTGGGAAACGGGGCGCGAGTTCCAGGTGCTGGACGACGCGAAGCATGCCGATGGCAAGAAGCCAAAGACGCGGGCGGGGTGCATGTACGACGTGTTTCCGCTGACGCGCGACACGGCGCGGCCGGCGATGGAATGGAACCGCGCCCGCATCGTGTGCAACGGCACGAAGATCGAGCACTGGTTGAACGGATTCAAGGTGGTGGAGACCGACACGGCGAGCGAGGAGTACGCCAAGGCGGTGGCCGCGAGCAAGTTCCCGTCGATGCCGGACTACGGCAAGCGCGATGGCGGGCGGATCGCGCTGCAGAACCACGGCGATCCGGTGTGGTACCGGAACATCAAGATCCGGAAGATCCGGTAGTGCGCGATGGAGTTCCAACCCACCGAGGCCTTTGCGTTGGAGATGGACCGGAACGACCCGCTGCGCGGGTTCCGGAGCGAGTTCTGCATTCCGTGCTTCCGGGACATCGCTCGCGCGGCCAAGCCCCGGTACAACTTCGACCCCGCCTCGCCCGCCGTGTACTTCGTGGGGAACTCGCTGGGGCTGATGCCCGGCGCGACCCGCGCGGCCGTGGAGCAGGAACTGGACGACTGGGCGCGCTGGGGCGTGGAGGGGCATTTCCACGCGAAGCATCCGTGGTATCCCTACCACGAGGAGTTGCGGGAGAATCTCGCGACGGTCGTGGGCGCGCGGCCGCGCGAGGTCGTGGCGATGAACTCGCTGACGACCAACCTGCACCTGCTGATGGTGTCGTTCTACCGGCCCACGCGCGAACGGTACAAGATCGTGATCGAGGACAGCGCGTTCCCCAGCGACTCGTACGCGGTGCAGAGCCAGGCAGAGTTCCACGCGGCTCGTGCGGGGTTTGATGCGCCAGCGGGTGTGCTGAGGCTGCGGCCGCGGGAGGGTGAGGCGACGCTGCGGACCGAGGACATCCTCGAATCGCTGGACCGGGAGAAGGACTCGATTGCGTTAGTGATGCTGAGCGGCGTGAACTACCTGACGGGGCAGTTGTTCGAGATTCCGGAAATCACGGCGTTCGCGCGGGAGCGCGGGATGGTGGTCGGCTGGGATCTGGCGCACGCGGCGGGGAACATCGACCTGTCGCTGCACGATGACGGGCCGGATTTCGCGGCGTGGTGCTCGTACAAGTACCTCAACAGCGGGCCGGGGGCGGTGGCGGGCGCGTTCGTACACGAGCGGCATCTGGATGATCCCGCTAAACTGCCGCGGTTCGCGGGCTGGTGGGGCAACGACCCGGCGACGCGCTTCAAGATGGGGCCGGAGTTCGTGCCGGTGGCGAGCGCGGACGCGTGGAGTTTGTCGAATCCGCCGGTGCTGGCGATGGCGCCGCTCCGCGTCTCGCTGGGGATCTTCGCCAAGGCAGGGATGAAGGCGCTCCGGGAGAAGTCGAGGCTGCTGACGGGGTACCTGGAGTTCCTGCTGCGCGGGGCGCACGGGGTGAAGGTGCTGACGCCGGCCGATCCTGCGCAGCGCGGGTGCCAGTTGTCGCTGGTGCTGCCCGGGGATGCGCGGCAGAAGTTCCAGCACATGCAGGCGGCGGGGATCGTGTGCGACTTCCGCGAGCCCAACGTGATCCGAGCGGCGCCGGTGCCGCTGTACAACACATTTGCCGATGTGTGGAACTTCTCAAATGTGCTCAAGATGGCACTCGCGAGGTAGGGGTGGCTCAAGAAACTCCCGAGTTTGAGGAATGGGTAGAGTACTGTCTCATGAAGGGACATTCGGATTTTTGCGGCTACAGCACCTCGCTCACAGTTTCAGAGGTCGAAGCGATTCAGGAGCGACAGTCCCGCTTCTCCGACTTGGCCACTCCGGTGCTTGCCGAGTACCTCGTTCGGCTGTTGCGGGAATCCGATAGGCGGATGTCCGTCATCAAGCCTGCCGAACTGGCCGAAGCCATCTGGTTCATCTTCGGGGTGGGAAGTGGGTTCGTATGCAGAGTTCTGCACGAAGCTGCTGCCAGCGAACATGTCCGGCTTTACGAGGCGATTCGGTGCTGCTACGAGGACACGTTGGACCGACTATGCAACCGGCGCGGAGCCTCGCGAGAAGACATGTCGAACACAGACAGGCTCGACGTCGCCGTGTACATGATTTGGGACATGGATTCTGGCTTGGGGTTCGTTCCGCGCAATGCCAGTGGTCCCGTCGAGTGCTCAGAGCTTGCATTGGACACCCTTGATTTCGTGCTCAGTCATTGCCGCTCCGGTTCGTGTCTAAAGAGCGCGCTGCACGGTCTGGGCCATTTGGAACACTACCAGCGCCAACGCGTTCACGCGATCATTGATGGATTCCTGGCCGTGCGTTCGGACCTTCCGACGTGGCTCACCTCATATGCCGGATACGCTCGCAGTGGCAGCGTTCAATGAAGGACTTGCCGACAGTGCACGAGCATCGATGAAATCGACTCGGAACATCCTCATCGTCGGTGCTGGACTGGCCGGCTGCCTGCTTGCTGTGTACCTCGCGCGGCGGGGGCACTCGGTTCGTGTGTACGAACGACGGCCCGA
>UBJH01000855.1_pt1 | contig 10048 bp, 6 predicted proteins | sample 2193721 | NCBI WGS metagenome assembly UBJH01 (sample SAMEA4703186, study PRJEB27089) | metagenome | reverse complement strand
GCCTCGGTAAAAGTCAGTCGCTGCAACACGGCGCGGTGATCTTCAACGGCGTCGGCGGCGTCGATCTCGACCGCCGTGATGCGGCCCTGCGCGCCGAAGTCCTGGCGAAGCTGCGTGGGGCGGACCGGATCGGGGTGCGCGACGAGCTGACGCACGCGCAACTGGCTGCCGCCGGCATCGACGCCCGGCTCATCCCCGATCCGGCCGTGCTGACGGCGGAACTGTTCGGCGGGCGCATCGGCGAACTGGCGGCGACGGGCGAGGTCGCCGCCGTGCGCGCGGCCTTTCCTCAGGGCTATCTGGCCGTGCAGTTTTCCGCTGCCCTTGGCGACGATGCGACGCTGGGAAGCATCGCCGCAGGGCTGGCGCGGAAAGCCGCAAGGGGCATCGTGTTCTTCCGTGCCGGGGCGGCGCCCTGGCACGATGATCTCGAGGTGTATCGGCGAGCGGGGGTGATTTTTCGCGGCGTGGACGCCGCGCCCGCATGGATTTTCGAGTCGCTGGACATCTGGGATATCTGCGCTCTGATCGGGGCCAGCGCCGGCTTCGCCGGCAGCAGCCTGCACGGACACATCCTGGCGGATGTCCAAGGCGTGGCGGTGGCGGAGGGCATCGTTCCCCTTGGCACCAAGGTCAGGACGTACCGCGACACCTGGCGCGGACGCGATGCGGTCGCAGCGTATCGCGCAGCCTGGGCGGACATGTCTAAAGCCCCCTTCGGGAATACATCCCACGGTGATTTCCTGCGGTCATAAAAACCCCGAATGCTGCGGTGTGCCTTGTCAGGCTAAACTTCGTTCGATATGGGCCACCGGCCCGTTTTTTACGCCTGTCGTCTTAGTTAAAGCATGAAGAAAATCCGCAGCCTCCTCGTCGCCAACCGCAGCGAAATCGCCATTCGCGTCATGCGCGCGGCCTCGGAAATGGGCATCCGCACGGTGGCCATCTACTCCAACGAGGACCGCTTCGCGCTGCACCGCTTCAAGGCGGATGAGTCCTATCTCGTCGGCGCCGGGAAGAAGCCGATCCAGGCCTACCTCGACATCGACGACATCATCCGCGTCGCCAGGGAGGCCCACGTCGACGCCATTCACCCCGGCTACGGTTTCCTCTCCGAGAATCCGGACTTCGCCGAAGCGTGTGCGGCGGCCGGCATCGTCTTCATCGGGCCGAAGCCGGCGGTGATGCGCCTGCTCGGCAACAAGGTCTCGGCGCGCGAACTGGCCGAGAAGGCCGGCGTTCCCGTGGTGCCGGCCACCGGCGCGCTGCCGCACGACCTCGCCGCGGCGAAAAAAATGGCGGCCGCGGTCGGCTACCCGCTGATGCTGAAGGCGAGCTGGGGCGGCGGCGGGCGCGGCATGCGCACGGTCGAGACCGAGGCCGACCTCGGCCCGGCCATGGAAGTGGCGCGGCGCGAGGCCAAGGCCGCCTTCGGCAATGACGAGGTGTATCTGGAGAAGCTGGTGCGCCGCGCCCGCCACGTCGAGGTGCAGGTGATCGGCGACAGCCACGGCAACCTGGTGCACGCCTACGAACGCGACTGCACCGTGCAGCGGCGCAACCAGAAAGTGGTGGAACGCGCGCCGGCGCCCTATCTCGACGACGCCCGCCGCGCCGAGCTGTGCGAATCGGCCCTGAAGCTGGCGCGGGCCGCGCACTACACCCATGCCGGCACGGTGGAGTTCCTGATGGACTCCGACACCGGCGCCTTCTACTTCATCGAGGTCAACCCGCGCATCCAGGTCGAGCATACCGTCACCGAGGAGGTGACCGGCGTCGACATCGTCAAGGCACAGATCCGCATCTCCGAAGGCGCCCGGATCGGCGACGCCGACGCCTTCGTGCCGCGCCAGGAGGACATCCAGCTCTACGGCCACGCCCTGCAATGCCGCGTCACCACGGAAGACCCGGAGAACGGCTTCACGCCCGACTACGGCCGCATCAGCGTCTATCGCAGCGCCGCCGGCTTCGGCCTGCGCCTCGACGGCGGCACCGCCTACGGCGGCGCGGTGATCACGCCCTGGTACGACTCGCTGCTGGTGAAGGTGACGGCCTGGGGCCACACCCCCGACGAGGCCGCCGCCCGCATGGACCGCGCGCTGCGCGAGTTCCGCATCCGCGGCGTCGCCTCCAACCTGCAGTTCCTCGAGAACGTCATCGACCATCCGCTGTTCCGCTCGGGCGAGTGCACCACGCGCTTCATCGACACCACGCCGGAGCTGTTCACCTTCCAGCGCCGGCGCGACCGCGGCAGCAAGCTGCTGAAGTTCCTCGGCGAGGTGGCGGTCAACGGCAACCCGGAGATGAAGGGCCGGGCGCTGCCGCAGCTGCCGCTGGCGAAACCGCTCAAGCCGCGCTGCGACCTGACGCAGGCGCCGCCGCCCGGCACGCGCGACCGCCTGAAGGAGATGGGCGCGGAGAAGTTCGCCGAGTGGATGAAGGGCCAGCAGCGCGTGCTGCTCACCGACACGACGCTGCGCGACGCCCACCAGTCGCTCTTCGCCACGCGCATGCGCACCCACGACATGCTCGAGATCGCGCCGCACTACGCGCGCATGCTGCCCGACCTGTTCAGCCTGGAGTGCTGGGGCGGGGCGACCTTCGACGTGGCGCTGCGCTTCCTCAAGGAAGACCCCTGGGCGCGCCTGGCGCAGCTGCGGCAGGCCATCCCCAACGTGCTGTTGCAGATGCTGCTGCGCGCCTCCAATGCGGTCGGCTACACCAACTATTCCGACAACGTCGTGCGCTATTTCGTGCAGCAGTCGGCGAAGGAGGGCGTCGACGTCTTCCGCGTCTTCGATTCGCTCAACTGGGTGGACAACATGCGCGTGGCGATGGACGCGGTGCGGGAGTCCGGCGCGCTGTGCGAGGCGGCGATCTGCTACACCGGCGACCTGTTCGATGCGGCGCGGCCGAAGTACAACCTGAAATATTACGTCGGGCTGGCGAAGCAGCTGGAGAAGTCCGGCGCCCACATCCTCGGCATCAAGGACATGGCCGGCGTCTGCCGTCCGCGCGCGGCGCGCGAGCTGATCCATGCCCTCAAGCAGGAGGTCGGCCTGCCGATCCACTTCCACACCCACGACACCAGCGGCATCGCCGCGGCCAGCGTGCTGGCGGCGGTCGAGGCCGGCTGCGATGCCGTCGACGGCGCGCTCGACAGCATGAGCGGCCTCACCTCGCAGCCCAACCTCGGCTCGATCGCCGCCGCCCTGCAAGGCGCGCCGCGCGATCCCGGCGTCGACCTCGAGGCGATGCAGGCGCTGTCGCTCTACTGGGAGGGCGTGCGCCGCGCCTATGCGCCCTTCGAGGCCGACATCCGCTCCGGCACTGCCGACGTCTATCGCCACGAGATGCCCGGCGGCCAGTACACCAACCTGCGCGAGCAGGCCCGCGCCATGGGCCTGGCGCACCGCTGGGCCGAGGTGTCGAAGGCCTACGCCGAGGTGAACCAGCTGTTCGGCGACATCGTCAAGGTGACGCCGACCTCGAAGGTGGTCGGCGACATGGCGCTGTTCATGGTCGCCAACGACCTGACGCCGGAGCAGGTGCGCGACCCGCAGCGCGAAGTCGCCTTCCCGGAATCGGTGGTCTCGCTGATGAAGGGCGAGCTGGGCTATCCGCCCGACGGCTTCCCGGCCGAACTGCAGAAGAAGGTCCTGCGCGGCGAGAAGCCGCTGCCGGGACGTGCCGGCGATTTCCTGCCGGCGGCGGACCTCGAAGCGAAGCGCGCCGAGGCGGAAGCCGCGGTCGGCCGCAAGGTGAGCGACACCGACCTCGCCTCCTATCTGATGTACCCGAAGGTGTTCAAGGACTACGCGGCGCACCGCAGCCACTACGGCGACGTCTCGGTGCTGCCGACCCCAGCCTTCTTCTACGGCCTGCGCGAGCGCGAGGAGATCGCCGTCGAGATCGACCGCGGCAAGACCCTCATCGTCAGCCAGCAGGGCATGAGCGGGCCGGACGAGGAGGGCCGCGTCAAGGTGGACTTCGAGCTGAACGGCCAGCCGCGCACGGCGCGCATCACCAAGGCCGGGCTGGCCGCCGCCAAGGCGCATCCGCGCGCCGAGGAGGGCAACGCACGCCATGTCGGGGCGCCGATGCCGGGCACGGTGGTCACCGTCGCCGTGCAGGCGGGGCAGAAGGTGGCGAAGGGCGATCCGCTGCTGTCGCTCGAGGCGATGAAGATGGAGTCGATGCTTGCCGCCGAGCGCGACGGCGTCGTGTCCGCCATCCACGTCAAGCCGGGCGTGGCGGTGAACGCCAAGGACCTGCTGCTGGAATACGCCTGATCAGGGCAGCCTTCGGTAGCGCCCGTCCCCGAACGCGATCGCGCCGCTCCTCAGCAGCCGCTCGAGGTGCTTGCCCATGATGGCGCCCTCGCCCCACTCGAAGAAGGCCTTCGGCTCGCGCGGCTTGCGATAGACCAGGCAGGCAGCGACGATGTCGTCGAAGGTGCGCGGTTCGCCGAGGAAGTCCAGCAGCTTCGCCTCGCGCTCGTCGATGACGGCGAGGTAGGCGTCGCAGGCTGCCGCGATGTCCCCCTCGAAGCAGCCGTCCTCGTGGCTGGTCAGCCACACCTTCGCCGGCACCTGCTGCAGGCGGCGCACCGAGGCAATGGTGCCCTCGATGGAGCCGTCGCGGTCGCCGTACCAGGGGCCGAAGCGCGTCAGGTCGTAGTCGCCGAGGAACAGCACCTCCGGCTCGCGGAAGAAGAAGGCGGTGAAGCCGGGCGTGTGGCCGGGGGCATGGATCACCTCGACGCTGCATGTGCCGAGGTCGATGACTTCGCCCGGCGTGAAATGCTGTGTCGCCTTGCGCGGCCTGAAGTGAAAGTCAGCCGGCAGGGTACGGCGCCAGTAGTCGCGGTATTCCTCCCGACCGATGCCGTACCAGTCGAGGAAGGCCTCGATGCCGGAGAGCGGCTCGGCCTCGACGGCCATCTGCCGCAAAGGCAGGCCTTCGAAGAGGTCGAGGTAGGCGAGGTGGTCCTCGTGCCAGTGCGACAGCCAGACCTCGTTCACGCCGGGGCCGGCGAGCAGTTCGCGGTAGCGCGCGGCGTCGGCGCCGGCGTCGATCAGCACGCCGGCGCCCTCGACGTAGACGGAATTGGAGTGCGGATAGCGGCCCCTGTTCGCGCCGGGAATCAGGCGCACCGGGCCGAAGCGTCTTTCTTCAGCCATCAGTTTTCCAGCAGCTCCCTCAGGACGTAGGGCAGGATGCCGCCGTAGCGGTAGTACTCGATCTCGATCGGGGTGTCGATGCGGCACAGCACCGCGATTTCCTCACGGCGGCCGCCGGCATGGTGGATCGCCAGCGTGAGTTCCTGCTGCGGCTGGAGGTCGTCGGCGATGCCAAGCACGTCGAAGGTTTCGTCGCCCTTCAGGTGCAGCGTGTCGATGCTGTCGCGGCCCACGAACTGCAGCGGCAGCACGCCCATGCCGACGAGATTCGCCCGGTGGATGCGCTCGAAGCTGCGCGCCACCACGACCTTCACGCCGAGGAGCTGCGTGCCCTTCGCTGCCCAGTCGCGCGAGGAGCCGGTGCCGTATTCCTCGCCGGCCAGGACGATCGTCGGCACGCCGCGCCGGATATATTCCATGCCGGCCTCGAATACCGTGACCTGCCGGCCGTCGAGCAGGGTGAAGCCGCCCTCGACGCGCGAGCCGTCATCCTTCGGCGGCAGCATCAGGTTCTTGACGCGGACGTTGGCGAATGTGCCGCGGACCATCACCTCATGGTTGCCGCGGCGCGAGCCGTAGGAGTTGAAGTCCTTGGCCGCGACGCCCTGTTCTGCCAGCCACTGACCCGCCGGCGTCGCCGGCCTGAAGGAGCCGGCCGGCGAGATGTGGTCCGTCGTCACCGAATCGCCGAGCAGCAGCAGCGGCCTGGCGCCGAGGATGTCGCCGAACGGCCGTGCGGCGAGGTCGTCCATGTGGTGGACCTGGTCGAAGAAGGACGGCCGCGCGATGTAGGTCGAGTGCGGCCAGGCGTACACGCGGCCGGCCGGCGCCGGGATGGCATTCCACAGGTCCTGGTCGCGCGTGAGGTCGGCATACAGCCTGCGGTAGGTCTTAGCGTCGAGGGCCAGGCGCATGCAGGCCTCGATCTCCGCGCCGCCGGGCCAGAGGTCGCCGATCCAGACGTCCTCGCCCTTTGCGCCGCGGCCGACGGGCTCCGTCATCAGGTCCTTCAGCAGGGTGCCGGCCAGCGCATAGGCCACCACCAGCGGCGGCGAGGCGAGGTAGTTGGCGCGCAGGTTGGGGTGGATGCGCGCCTCGAAGTTGCGATTGCCGGAGAGCACGGCGGCGCAGACGAGGTCGTGCTGCAAGATCGCCTCGTCGATCGACGGTGCCAGCGGCCCGGCGTTGCCGATGCAGGTGGTGCAGCCGTAGGCGGCGAGGCCGAAGCCGAGCTGCTCGAGATAGGGCAGCAGGCCGGCGCGCGTCAGGTATTCGGTGACGACGCGCGAGCCCGGGGCGAGCGAGGTCTTGATGTGCGGCTTCACCTTCAGGCCGCGTTCGACGGCTTTCTTCGCCAGCAGGCCGGCGGCGATCATCACGCTCGGGTTGGAGGTGTTGGTGCAGGAGGTGATGGCGGCGATGAGCACGTCGCCGTGGCCGATGTCGATGCCGTCGCGCGTGCGGAAACGCCGTGCCAGGGCGGCTGACTTTCGGCCGAAGCCGCTCTGCTCGACGGCTTCGCTGAAGAGCCTCGTGAAGGACTGCTTGACGGCGCCGATCTCGATGCGGTCCTGCGGCCGCTTCGGCCCGGCCAGCGACGGGGCGACGCTGGCGAGGTCGAGCGCCAGGGTGCGCGTGAAGTCGATGTCGCCGCGCCGCGGCATGCCGAACAGGCCCTGGGCCTTGAAGTAGGCCTCGAAGGCGCCGATCTCCTCCTCGCTGCGGCCGGTGCCGCGCAGGTAGGCGACGGTGTTGCCGTCCACCGGGAAGAAGCCCATGGTGGCGCCGTATTCCGGCGCCATGTTGGCGATGGTGGCGCGGTCGGTCAGCGTCAGGCTGGCGGCGCCCTCGCCGAAGAACTCGACGAACTTGCCGACGACCTTTTCGCGGCGCAGCAGCTCGGTCAGCGTCAGCACCAGGTCGGTGGCGGTGACGCCCTCGCGCAGGCGGCCCTTGAGCTCGACGCCGACCACGTCCGGCGTGAGGAAGTACACCGGCTGGCCGAGCATGCCGGCCTCGGCCTCGATGCCGCCGACGCCCCAGCCGACCACGCCGGCGCCGTTGATCATGGTGGTGTGCGAATCGGTGCCGACGAGGGTGTCGGGGAAGTACACGCCGTCGCGGCACTGCACGCCGCGGAACAGGTATTCGAGGTTCACCTGGTGCACGATGCCGATGCCGGGCGGCACCACCTTGAAGGTGTCGAAGGCCTGCATGCCCCATTTCATGAACTGGTAGCGCTCGCGGTTGCGCTCGAACTCCAGCGCCATGTTGCGGCGCAGGGCGTCCTTGGAGCCGAAGTGGTCGATCTGCACCGAGTGGTCGACGACCAGGTCCACCGGCACCAGCGGCTCGATGGCACCGGGATCGCGGCCGAGGCGCTCGGCGGCGCTGCGCATCGCCGCCAGATCGGCCAGCAACGGCACGCCGGTGAAGTCCTGCAGCACGACGCGGGCGACGATGAAGGGGATCTCCGCCGTGCGCGGCGCGTTCGGCTGCCAGGCGGCGAGCTGGCGCACGTGCGCCTCGCCGACCTTGACGCCGTCGCAGTTGCGCAGCACGGATTCCAGCACGATGCGGATCGAGACCGGCAGGCGGGAGACCCTGCCCAGGCCGGCCTGCTCCAGCGCGGGCAGGGAATGGAGCCTGCCCGTCTTGCCGTCCGGCAGCCTGAATGAGCGCAGGGTCTTGAAGGGATCGCTCGCCATGGAACCTCCTTGGAAAGCCTATTCGATGATCTTGTTGATGGGAAGTTCGATGATGCCGCGCGCGCCGGCCGCATACAGGCGCGGGATCAGCTCGCGCACCTGTTTCTCCTCGACCACCGTGCTGAGGTCCACCCAGGCAGGATCGGAGAGGGTGGATACCGTCGGCGTCGCCAGCGCCGGCAGGATCTTCAGCACCGCGTCGACCTTGTCCTTCGGCACGTTCATCGCCAGCAGCACGCGCGTGGCGGCGGCGATGGCGCCCTTCAGCAGCATCAGCATGCGCTCGATCTTGGCGCGTTTCCAGGCATCCTTCGCGGCGGCGCGGTTGGCGATGAAGCGCGGCGTGCTCTCCAGCACGACGTGCATCACGCGCAGCTGGTTGGCGCGCAGCGAGGAGCCGGTCTCGGAGACGTCGACGATGGCGTCGGCGAGGATCGGCGGCTTGACCTCGGTGGCGCCCCAGGAAAATTCGACGCTGGCATCGACGCCATGCTCGGCGAGGAAGCGCCTGGTCATGCCGACCGCCTCGGTGGCGATGTGGCGGCCCGCAAGGTCTTTCACGGAATTGAAAGGGGAGCCCTCCTTCGAGGCCATCACCCAGCGCACCGTGCCGTAGTTGGGCCAGGGGGCGCGCAGGTCGGCCAGCTCCGCGACGTCGGCACCGGTCTCCAGCATCCAGTCGAGGCCGGTGATGGCGCAGTCGAGCACCCCCTGCTCGACGTAGCGCGCCATCTCCTGCGGCCGGATCAGGATGCACTGGATCTCGGCATCGTCGATGTCCGGGTAGTAGGAACGGCCGGAAATGCGCAGGTCGTAGCCGGCGCGCTGGAACAGCTTCTGGGTGGTCTCCTGCAGGCTGCCCTTGGGGATGCCGAGGCGCAGGCGGGGGGCGGTATCGGTCATTGCGGGGGTCTCCAGGGCGAAGCCGAAATCCTATCACCATTGCCCCGGGCGACGTCCCGGTGCATCATTTCCCCGCCATGTTCACCCTGCCCAACCTCATCACCATCGTCCGGGTGCTGCTGATCCCGGTGGTGGCCTTCCTGCTGCTCGACCACGACTACAAGCTGGCCTTCGCCGTGTTCGTGACGGCCGCCGTGGGCGACTGGCTGGACGGTTTCCTGGCAAGGCGCCTGAACCAGATGTCGCAGCTCGGCGCCGTGCTCGACCCCATCGCCGACAAGATGACCATGATGATCGTCGCCATACTGATGGCTGCGCAGGGCCTGCTGCCGATCTGGCTGGCGGTGGTGATCGTCATGCGCGACGCCATCATCGTGGCCGGCGCGGTGGCCTACCGTTTCGTCGTCGGCCACATCGAGATGGCGCCGACGCGCCTGTCGAAGGCCAATACCTTCCTCGAGTTCGGCGTGCTCGCCTTGGCCATGGCGGCTGCCGGGCAACTGATTGGCACCGGAGCCTGGCTGATGCCGCTGTTTGTCCTGCTGTTTGCCTCGGTGCTGGTCTCCGGCGCCCATTACGTCTGGGTTTGGCGAAGGAAGGCGGCCGAGGAAGGGGGCGGCTGAGGCGGCAGCTGCCGAGCGCCTGCTGTTGTTAAAAAAAAGCTTGTGTTTCCCGGACTTAGCGTTCAAAATAGGCGAGTCGATTGGTTCTTGGCACTTTCTCTTGGCCCCCGTTCCGGCGGCTTCTGCGATTTTCCCCGATGGATCATTTGATGCCGTAAGCAATGTCGCGGACGGCGTAGCCCAATACTCTTACAGGATCATCATGTCGACTACAGGCACCGTAAAGTTTTTCAACGCCGCCAAAGGCTTTGGCTTCATCACGCCGCAGGACGGTTCCAAGGACGTCTTTGTGCACATTTCGGCGGTTGAACGCGCCGGCCTGGCCACGCTGGCCGAGAACCAGCAAGTGTCGTTCGACGTCGAAACCGGCAAGAACGGCAAGGTCGCCGCCACCAACCTGAAAGCGCTGTAACCCGGCCTCAGGGGCCTGCATTGAAAAATAAGGAGTGTTTCGGATGAACGGAATCCTTGAATGCCTGAAACGTCACGGCGAGCAGCTCGACTGGGAAATCGCCGCAACGACCGGAATGTCGTTGCAAAGCGTGCGCCAGGCGGTGTCCCACCTGACGGCAAGCGGGGATGTCATCGTGTGCCGCTCGATCCGCTACAAGAACGGCAAGGAAGTCGAAGC
>UBJH01002410.1_pt1 | contig 10052 bp, 7 predicted proteins | sample 2193721 | NCBI WGS metagenome assembly UBJH01 (sample SAMEA4703186, study PRJEB27089) | metagenome | reverse complement strand
AGGTTCAGGATGAACTTCACGCACTTCAAGTACAACATCGAGGACAACAAGGAACCGATAGAGTGCTGCGCGTCGTGGGCAGTGCCTTTCATAACGGTCGACGGCGTCGTTTACCCGTGCTGCGGCCTTACTGAGGGCAACCAGAGGAAGTACATCGACAAGGCTGCGTTTGGGAACGTTTTCAAGACTCATTTCAAGGAGATCTGGAACGGGGACGGCTACAGGGACCTGAAGGCGCGGATATCGAGAGGAGAGGCGCCTGACATCTGCCGGATGTACAGGCCTTGCACATCTTTCAAGACCGGGCCCGCCTTGAGGCAAAAGCCCCTGGAGGCAAAAAGGGCGTACCCGGCAGCCTCAGGCGAAGTGCCTTACGAGAAAGCGGGACATGAGGCTAGATGAGCTGAAAAAAGGGAGGTGGGAGGTCCTGCCCGGACCGGTCCTCAAGCCGTCGGCAGCCGGATGGGACAACCATTCGAGCATGACGCCTGTAGTCTTCAGGACCTCCGAACTCGGGCTGGAGCTTGGCTCGACGTACGGGATGCTGTACATCGGCTCAGGCAGGAGGACGAGCGCGTGGGGAGTGGGCTTTGCCGCCTCAAACGACCTCTTCAATTGGACGAGACACCACGCAAACCCTCTGCTCATGCAGACCGAGGGAGCGGGCCTCCAACTCGACGCGCCTTGCCTCGTGCGCTCCCCTGACGGATACACGCTCATCTGTGAGGAAAAGAGGGTGTCGAAAGGGGCGCTGACCACATTGAGACAGGTCCTTGGCCCGGGGACGAAAAGGCTTCTTCGCGCTCTCAGGCGCGCTTCCGGCCTTGAGCGGCCGACGGTCGTGAACCACGCGCTTGAAAGGTACTTTGTAAGTTTCTCCTCCAGCGACATGTTCAACTGGGACAAGGCGAGCAAGAGGGTCGTCTTTGAGAAAGGGGCAGAGGGGGCATTCGACGGCAGGGGCGTCTTCTCGCCGCAGGTCTACCGTTTCGGAAGGGACTACCAGCTGTTTTACGGAGGTACAGACGGCTTCAAGGCATATACTGGGCTCGCGTCAAGCGCCGCTTTGGGCTCGCGATGGAAGCGCGCGTCCTTGTCTCCAGTGCTCTCGCCCGGCGGCAGGGGTGATTGGGACGAGGTGAACGCCCTCATCGTCAGCGTCATAAGGCTGGAAGACTGTTACTGCGCCTTTTATGAGGGCGAGGACACCCGCCGGAGGTACAGCATAGGTATGGCCTGGTCAGAAGACCTCCTGAACTGGACTAAATGGGGCGGCAATCCTGTCATAAAGCCTGGAAGGTCTGCTTATTGCGAGAAGATGGTCTGCGGCCCGCGGGTCTTTAAAGAGGACAGAGAGCTTTTTCTTTTCTTCAACGCGCACGGAAAAGATATGCGAGGCGCGTGCGGAATGGCGGTATTCAGGAGGTAGCACGGATGAACTGTGGAAGCGTTTCTGGCTGGGATTTTCTGAAGTACAGCCTCTCACTCGGTTTCGGTTATTACAGGGCCCGCTCTGGCAAGGTGCTTCACAGGGAGGCATTGAGGAGAATACTCACTCCGATCAACGTGAGCAGGTGCTACGAGTTCAGAAGGACGTTCGAGCTCCTTAAGCCAAAAAAAGGGGACCTCGTCTTCGACCTTTCAAGTCCAAAGCTACTTAGTCATTTCCTGAGCGAGAAGAGCGGGTGCAGGGTCGTGACTGCTGACATGAACAAGGAAGAAGTAGCTGACTGGACTACCCTTGCCGGCGGAAGAAGGCTGCATCCCTCCTGGGTCATTGCCGACGGCGTGAGCCTTGGTTTCAGGAACGACACTTTCGACAAGGTCTACTCGATATCGGTGCTTGAGCACATCCCTGGAGACGGCGATACAAGGGCAATGAGTGAGCTTGCGAGGGTACTCAAGCCCGGCGGCACTCTCGTCATCACAGTGCCGTACGCCGGCAAGTACAGGAGCGAGTCCATTGAAGAGGACGTCTACAACCTCCATGACGGCAGGGAAGGCACGTTCCACTGGTCGCACTTCTATGACGAGAAAGCTCTGAGAAAAAAACTCATAGAGGGCTCCGGGCTCGAGCTCGAAGGCATATACTTCTGCTACGGGCCAGGATCAGCCCTCTGGAAGAGCATAGAGCGGCTAGGCAGATACGGATTTCCTCTATGGATATTCTCTACTCTCCTTGAAAAGTACGGGCTCAGGGAGGCGAATTTTCAGCCGCTCCTCGAGGATGATCAGTTCCTTGCGGCGGTTGCTGTTTTGAGAAAGGAGAAAAAATAATGCTGGCAAGGTTCAGCCTCACGAACGTGAGGAGAGGTATATATTCCGTCTATAACTGGCTTCCGTACAACTTTGGTCTACTTACTCCATTTCCGGTCGGTAGCTTCATAATCAATATCTCGCGTGAATGTGAAATGCGCTGCATGATGTGCAATATCTGGCAGAACAGGAAAAAGGAGTACACCGGGCGCGCCCTTGACGCTGACACTCTTTCAAAGATGCTTGAGAGGTCGGCGTACCTTAGAAAGATGCCCTACGTAGTCATGACCGGAGGTGAGCCTTTTCTCAGGAAAGACTTCGAAGACATACTCAAGGCTGTGCTTTCAGCGAGCCATGTCAGGAAGGTCACAATAGGAACGAGCGGCTTTCTGTCGAAGAAGATAATCTGTGATTTGAAAAGCGCTCTCAAGGCGACTCCGGGGAACAGGGAAGTCGCCCTCCAGATATCCCTTCAGGGGGTAGGGGACGTGCAGGACAAGATAAAGGGCAAGCCCGGCTCTTTCGCACGTGTCGAAAAGACGATAGCAGACCTAAAGGACCTCGAAAAAAGCTATCCGGGCAGGCTGTACAGCTACATCTACTCGGTCCTCCAGGACCAGAACAAGGACAGTTTCGAGAAAACCTACGAGTTCGCCCGTGAGCGGGGCGTCGGCTACACCTTCGGCATCATCAATAACCTGAGCTACAACATGAACACCTCCGAGGGCTACACAAAGGCCCTCATAGGCGAGAAGGACCTGGCCAGGCTCGAGAAACTCTATCCGTTCTACGGCGTCTTGAAAAGCTGGTCCAGAAAGGGCTTTACCCAGCAGTCGACAGGCCTCAGGTGTTTCGCAGGCTACAGCTCTTTCTTTCTTGATTATGATGGAAGCGTCTTCCCATGCCTTCATACCTCAGGGATCACGAGTTTCAAGATGGGTAATATCTTCGATGAGCCGTTTGATGAGATATGGAGGAGAGTCTCCAAGGCAAGAGAGCGGACAAAGACCTGTTCCATAGACGAGTGCCTCCAGGGATGCGACAGGTCGGTCGTGAAGATGCAGTACTTCCTGCAGGACATGGTCTGTCGCGCTGCGACCTTCAACAGGTACAGCCTCCTGAAGGCGAGGGGGATTCTGTAGACTGACAGTAGACTGTCATGGAAATTTGAAAGAAAAAGAGCCGGAAGGGAGCCTCAGCAGAAGGTAGATGAACGCGTAGACCGTGAAGAAGGCCGCTATTGACACGAGCGTATCGAAGATGGTTATGAGCATCGGCCCCCCCGCGATGAATGTCTGATATTGCTGGAAGAGGAGGAAGTATACAGGAGTGCCGATCAGTTTTTTTCTTCCGTTGACCAGAAAATCACCGAACCTCACGAAAAGGAAAAAAAAGAAAAAGGTCCCGGCCATTGTCGCCGGGATGCCGAAGTTCGCGTAGAGCTGGCCGAAAAGAGAGGTGGTCGCCTGCATGAAATACTCGTTGTGGCCGAGTATCTTTTCGAATATCATCGCGTCGAAGTTGAATTCGTGAAGCTCGACAGGCATCACAGGGGCGAGCCCGAGCTTGAGGAGGATGTTGCTGAAATCATACCAGAGGCCTTCGCCGAAGAGGAACGGCTCTGTTACACCGTAGTTGCTGAGGACATATATGAGCCCCTCGGCGGCGGAGGAAGTCGCCCTCATGAAGATAAAGACCAGCACGTCGGAGAGGCCATCGGCGTTCTGTATCATCCATAAGACCAGGACCGAAAAGACCGCCCCCACTGCCATGAAAGGGAGTATGTTCTTGAACCGGATGCGGGTCGAAAGCCCGAGAAAGCACGCTGTCCAGAGGAAGAAAGATATTACAGTTGCCTTGTAGCCGAGCGAGGAAAAGAGGACCAGTATCAAGCCTCCCATTACTAGCCAGCCCCTTCCGCCGTATTTCACGAGCTCGGCAACTCCTTTCTCCGTTTGCGCTCCTGTCGCATCCTTTAACCTCAATCGCCCCATGTAAAAGCAGTAAAGGACTGACGAGTAAAACAGTGTCAGGAGGAAATACCGTACAAACCTCGTCAGGACCCACCCGCCGCCCTGGGTGAAAGTGACTTTCGCTATGTTTGGCTCGTCAGAGAGAAGCGGCACTCCTTTGATCATGAACATGGCCGAAATCCCAATGAGCGCGGCCAGCACCGCTACCCTGTAAGCGACGGCGTGCGTCCTGGCGTAACCGCCGTTGACTTCTATCTGGTACATGGGGCGGGGGCGCAGGTATTTTTTCCCGAAAAAGCTCCCGGCATATACCATGATGAGTATGAAAAAATAGATCTCCGATAGCGCCTGTTCCTCAGAGATCGCTATCTGGATACCGAGCAGGAATGGATAGAGGCCTGAGGCCAGGGAGACGATAACAGGATGGAGTATGTTCCTTGAAGCCGGCCAGAAATAAAAGAAAAACGGCATGGCGATAAGGAGTATGTAGTTGACCTCGGCCATTGGTTGTCCTGTGGCGATACTATCTCCTAGAAAGCTACTATCAGCACTCCGGCGGTCACGGCTATCTGGTAGAGTATCTGCGTCAGGTCCTTTATCTCCTTGAGCCAAAAGCCCTTGTCGAGCTTTTCGGGGACGACCACCGTGTCGCCTGGGTCGAGCTTCGCGGACATCATGCCGCCCGAGAGCCAGGAGCCCCCCTTGCTTATTGCTGTTCCGTCGCTTTTAAGGACAAAGATCTTGCCTTCGTCGGCAACCCCGCTGTACCCGCCAGCCTTCCCTATATAGCTTGAGAGCTCGTGCCCTTCCTCGTGGATGAAAGCGGCTGGGTTCTGGACCGCTCCCATGACCTGCACCTGGGTCGGCCTCACAGGCACGAAAAGCACGTCACCGTTCTCGAGCGCGACATCGTAACTCGAGCCGTTGAACTTCTCGGCCTCTTCAAGCTTTATCGATATCCTTCCCTGCGCCTGAGCTGACCTCATTCTGGAGAGCAGCTCCTTTTTCATGGCAAGGACCGCCTGTGCCTGCTTGGGGCCGTCGGCGTCAATCGAAGTGAGCGTCATGCTCCCGGCTTCGGTCAGCAGCCTTATCTCGAGCCTCCTTATCGCTTCCTCGATGTTCTTCTGCTGAGATTCCCTCACTGACTCCCTCGTGAAGACGGCTCCCCTGAGGTAGGCTTCTGCAGTGTACCCACCGGCTCTTTTGATGACGCTGCTCAGCTTCTCTCCCTTTTTGAATACGTATTTTCCTGGAAAGTTGACCTCGCCCTGCAGCTCCACGTACTGCTGGTTGTGCCAGTCGGTCATCTCGCGGACGAAAAGAGTGTCATGGGGCTTGATTGCCGCGTTCTCCAGCGGGTCGCCTCCGAGTGCTTTTTCGAGGTCTACTATCCTGTAGTTCACCTTCGAGACTTTCCCGTCCTCGACTTCGTAGGACGCGAGCTCGGCTTCTTTGAGGTAGGCCGATTCCTTCAGGCCGCCGCCGGCGAAAACCAGGTCGCTTATCTTCATTCCTGCGGCATAAGTGTACTCGCCAGGCCTGTTCACCATCCCGTATACCTCGACTTTCCTGAATGGCTTTTTTTCAAGGGCCGAATGGATACGCACGATGTCGGAGTCTGCGAGCACCGGGTTGTGAAGAGCCTTCCCGTCTAGAGCGGCCGCGAGGTCAAGACGCGTGAGCGTGACCTCCTGAGTCCTCCGGTCTTTCCTGTAGAGCTCGTATTCTCCCCAGTAGGCGTCCCTCGTGAGCCCCCCAGCCATCAGTACGAGGTCTTTTACCGTATAGTTCTCCTCGATGTTGTATTGCCCGGGCTGGCGTACCTCTCCTTCTATCGTAACGGCCGGGCGGTCCCTGAAAAGCCACTTTGAGAAGAAATAGACGGAATCGAGAGGTTTGAGCTCAAGGTCAGCCTTTTCGTCTCCCGAGAGGAGAGCGCCAGGGTTGAAGGGTATCACCATAGTATCAAGGTCGGGGGTAAGCCTCTTTATGGCTCCATACGAAAGGTCTGTCTCATCGAGGAGGTCAGAATATCCCGCGATGAGGCCCTTGAGCCTCAACCCGGACTTGAGCTCATACTTGCCTGGCCGCTTCACGTTGCCGTGCAGGTACACGGCATTGGTGTCGTTTCCAGTAACCGGAAAGACCTTCACGAGGTCGCCGTCCTTCATGATGAACGAGCTTGCTTTCGCCTCCTCGGACGCGTTTATGTCCACTACGATGCGCTTTTTGTTGTCTTCTATGCGTTCTACCTGGACCTGTTGAGTGTACGCGTCAGCCGACAGTCCGCCGGAAAGCGACAGCGCATCGAGGAGGGTCGCCGTCCCCTTCATCTCGTACAGGGCGGGCCTTTTCACGTTTCCGGCAACCCCGATGACCGGGCCTATTACCGGCACGAATACGACATCCCCGTTCCTGAGCCGCTGGTCGCCGGACTTGTCGCCCTTCAACAACAGGTCATAGAAATCTATCTGCCGCTGTTTTTCGCCTTCATGCCTCAGCTCGACTCTCCTCAGGGAACCGATCGAGGACGCGCCTCCGGCGGCCATGAGGGCGTTGGAGACAGTGGAGGCAGCGCTGAGCTTATGCGCCCCTGGCTTGGCTACCTCGCCAAGCACGAAGACCTGTATGCTCCTCAAGCGCCCCAGCGTGACGGAGACTTCCGCGCCGATGACGCTCTTGACCTTTCTCGTGACGAGTTCTCTGACTTCGCCATAAGTAAGCCCGTTGACGATGAGAGTGCCAAGCATCGGTATCGTTATCGTGCCTTCCCGGGTGACAGGTATCACGTGCTCTCCTGTGACCCTGCCCCAGAAGACGACGCCTATCTCGTCTCCAAAGCCGACCGGGTATTCCGGCGAGAGCGGAAGGCTCTCCGGTGCGGCGGCCTCGGAGCCTGAGAAGACACCCTGGCCAAAGGTCTTGAGCTTCGCCGCCTCAACCCTGTTTTCCTTCATGGCGAGCTGCCTGAAAAGGTCAGGCAGCGGCTTTGCCTCTTCCTTTTTGGGCTTCTCGTTTTCCTGAGAAGGTTTTTCACCGGCCTTTGTCTCAGGTTGCTTTTTCGCCTCAGGACAGACGAAGCCGTGCTTCATGGCCTCTTCCCTCATTGGTCCGTCGCAAGGGTTTTCTGCCGCTTCGGCGAGCCCGGTGACAAGGACTGAAAACAATACGAGCAGGGACAAAAGGGTCTGTCTCAAGAGTTCTTTTCTCATTCTATCTCCGTGTAGGGCTTGGTCATGCGTCTTTCCGGCACGCATCTGGCGCGCCTGGCGCCCAGGTATTCGAGCACCAGGGCCAGCAACACGCCAAAGACGAACGAGCCCGCGAGGCCGGCAAGAGATATGAGGTGCCTCTTGGGGAAGGATTTCCTGTCTGGCGCGTACGGCGGGTCGATTACCTTGAAGGCGAAATTCTCCATCACTCCTGCCATCATTGACGATTCTATCTGCTGGGCGATGAGGGCGTAGATGTTCTGCCTTATGAGCGGGTCTGTAGTGCTTGAGAGCTGGCCCTCGAGATAGCGCCTGTTGGAGTCGGCGATGCGCCGGGCCTCGTTGCTGAGGTGAAGGTTCAGGACGATGAGGAGCTTGCTGAGCATATCGGCCGCGTCTTTGGCGTCCTGGCTCTCGAGCGTTATCGTTATCGTGTTGTCCTTGGCGCTGTTCTTCACCGACATCCTGCGCTCGAGAGCCCGTAGCCCGTCATACACGGTAGGGACGTCTTTGTCTGACGCCCACGCGTTCTTTTTACTGTCCCACTTCTCCCTGAAGATGACCGGCAGAAGGGCGTGCTGCTCGATGAGCTTTTTCCTCAGCATGCTTGAGTTCAGGAGCGCGAGTATCTCCGGGGCCGAGGACGGAGAGGATAAGGACATGGTCGGGACCGCCTCGAGCTGCTGGACGAGAAGAGAAAGGCCGGCTTGCTGCCCGCCGCCCTCTTTCACGGGTGAGATCACGGCCCTTGCCTGGAACCTGTCCTCGATAAGGAATGAGAACGCCAGCGCGCCAAGAAGGCCCGCAATTGAAATGAGGGATATGAGCCATGCACGCCTTCGCACAATGGAAAGATAATCGATGATTTCTATTTCGCCGGAGCTGTCGCGCAATAGAGTTCCCCTCTGGGTTCAGTTTACCCGCAAGCGAAGAGGTAAGCGTCATGATGCGAAAGGCAGTGCAGTGCGTGCCCCACGAAGGGCAACGCTGGTCCGGGATGAGAGTTTCTAGAAGAAGGTCAGCCCCGTGGCTAACAGGAAGGGACGAAGATGGACCGGGGCTTTGTGCTGGAGTTTCAGACTGAGGCGGTTCAGCTTCTGTTACATGTTATACGCACTCGTCAGCCTTGTCAAGTTTTATTGATAATCCTCCAAAAAAAGGGATTAAAGGCCGCGCAGCCGTTTCAGGCACTCCGTGCAGTTCAACTCATTGGACAGCTTTGAGGTTTTCTGCTATCTATATTAAGAAGTTTCTGCTCACTTGAAAACACATCTCTCAAGCCATCTCGAATTCCACCTCGTTGCAGCTCACTCTATAATCAACCTTATGTTACAGGAGGTGGCATGAGCACAGGAGCGCTCAGCAAGGTCGTCTTCATCAGCGATTTTTACCCTGAAGTACACGCCAGGTGGTCTGGCGCGGAGATAGCCTGCCAGCGGCTCAGGACGCTTCTGACGGAGGCCGGAATAGACGTGAGCGTATTCACGGTCAGGGCGGATTTCCAGGAAAATAAGCCTCCGTTTGTTCAGGAGGTCCGCCTCATGGACGACTTCGCCCCCCGGTTGGCCGCTTCTTTCAAGACACTTATCCCTTTTGACCCTCTCGCATACAGGTTCTTTCTTGGCCGCTTCAAGGCGCTCTCGCCGGATGTTGTGCACCTCCATAACCTCAAATTCATGAGTTTCGCTCCTGCCGCTGCCGCCAGGGCCCTCGGCATACCAACTGTGTTTTCAGCCTATGACAACTGGGCCGTCTGCCCACGCTACTGCCTTATGAAGCCCGGCGGGGAAGTATGCGAAAAATTCCACGGCCCAGGATGCCTTTTTTGCGTCCCGATGAAGAAAAAGCCTTTTGTTGCCTTCAGGAAACCAGCCTTTGAGAGCTTCCTCAAAAGGCTTGACGCTGTCGCGGTCCTGACAGCTTCAGAGCGGCGCCGTGCAGCACGAGGCGGCGTTGTTGAGGATAAAATCCATATCCTTCCGCTCCCTCTTTTTGACGGGGATCAAAAAAATACTCCCGCCCCGGATAAGGTCGTCAGGAATACTATACTGTTTGTGGGACGCCTCGAGCATGGCAAGGGATTGCACGTGCTCGTCGAGGCGATGGGCGCCGTCTTGTGTCGCTTTAAAGACGCCAGGGTCGTCGTCGTGGGGGAACACTCGGGTACCGAGAGGTACAAAAACGAGGTCCTCGCCAGGATAGCCGAGCTCGGTCTCGAAGGCGTCTTCAGTTTCATGGGCAAGATGGGAAACACGGAGATAAAGGAGCTTCTATTGAGGTCCCACCTTGTAGTCGCTCCTGAGCAGTGGCCCATTGCCTGGCCCATTTTCCTTACCGAGGCGATGAGCCTCGGCAAGCTGATTGTCGCCTCGAGGATAGGGGACATACCGGAGTTCATCAGGGACGGGCAGACAGGGTATCTGGCGGCCCACGACAGGCCGGAGGACTTCTCCGCCAAGATAATGGCCGCTCTCGGCTCGCCGCAGCCTATTAACAGCGCGTCGATAAACTTCATAACCGGCCTGTGCGACAGGGGCGCCATCACACGGCGCCTCATTTCGATATATGGCGCGGCAATAAGGCGCGCTTGACAGCCTCCTCTGCCGGG
>UBJH01000932.1_pt1 | contig 10083 bp, 10 predicted proteins | sample 2193721 | NCBI WGS metagenome assembly UBJH01 (sample SAMEA4703186, study PRJEB27089) | metagenome | reverse complement strand
ACGAGGTTGCCGTTGGCCATGACCTCTGTCACGCGCGTTGCGATGACGGCGCTCAGCTCGCCGGAGCGCTTCGTCGTGCCGCTGCCGTCAAACCCCGCGTCATAGGTCGCCTGCACCTCTGGGCTGAAGGCAGCGCCGGAGCCAAGGAAGTCCCTCATCCCGAAGTCCATAGGCAGGCCCAGAAACTTCTGTATCCCGATGTCAGCCGTCGACTGCCTCGAAGTGGACGTCGAGGCCTCTTTTATGGCGCTCGTCTTCTCGGTTATCTGAACTGTGACGACATCGCCGACGTTCTTCGCCCGGAGGTCCTGGAAAAGGGCGTTCCTCGAGTTCTCGCCGGGCCAGATGGAGCCGGTAGTCGAAGGAGCGGTCCCTCCCTTTACCGGTATCGCCGAGGTGTCCACTTTCTGAAGTTTCGGCGGGCCCGCGCAACCGAAAAGGAGCGCGCCTGCCGCCAACATGAGAACAAGCTTCCTTGTCATCTCTTCCCTCGATGCTTTCTGTTAAAAACCAACGGCCACTTCGCCGGGCCCGGAAACCCTTCCGGCAACTTCCTTGCCGGATGCGGTACGGACGCCTACCACCGCGCCCATGTGCCCGTCCTCGGCGGCTATGCCCTTTGACCTTATCATTATGGACGGCCCTTCTATCCTGAGGCTGACCTTATCGCCGCGCCTGATGACCGTCTCGGGCCTTACGTAATCCTTCCTTATCACGGAACCGGCAACGATCGGCCTTTTGGCGACCATGCCGGAGAGCTCCTCGATTGACGAGAATGACTCGGCCGCGTCCCCCAGCTCGACGCGCGAAAGCTTGACGTCATCAGCCTTTATCCTCGTCCTCATCTTCAATGTCCTCATTGCGACGAGAGCATCCTTGAAGACCTTGACCCTCGCGCTGCCCCAGAAGGCCCTCGTCTCCACCCCTTTTTCCCTGACCTCTACCTTGAAAGAGACCTTTCCTGCCGACGACGGCCTCTTCGGCAGCTCCAGCCTGAATGACGCGCCCTTGCCGTAGAGGAGGCCGGGGATGGCGACCTCGTCGACCTCCACGTCGGAAGCTTCCCAGGGGAGCATCGACGTAAGCTCGCCTTTTACGAATTCCTCCGCCTGCCCGGCATAGGCGGGAGCCGGAAGGAGAAGGAGCGCGAAGAGCGCCATGTAAACAAGGTACCTCACAACGTTACCTCTTCATCGAGTTGGCTGTCTGGAGCATCTCGTCGGTTGTCTGTATCGACTTGGAGTTTATCTCGTAGGCCCTCTGGGCCGCGATCATGTTGACCATCTCCTCCACGACGCTGACGTTGGACATCTCGAGAAAGCCCTGTGCGAGAGTCCCGGCCCCGTCGGTCCCGGGAGTGCCGGTCATCGCCTCGCCTGAGGCGGCGGTCGTCGTGTAAAGGTTCCTGCCGAGGGGCTGCAGGCCTGAAGGGTTTATGAACCTGGCCAGCTCGAGGTTCCCGACCTGGGTTGGCGTTGCTATGCCGGGCTGGGTGACCGACACGATGCCGTCGGCGCTTATGGTCACAGCCATCGCGTCAGAGGGTATCGTTATCTGCGGCTCTATCGTGTACCCGTCGGAGGTGACGAGCCTGCCTTCGCTGTCAACCTTGAACTCGCCGGTGCGAGTGTAGGCCATGAGGCCGTCCGGCTTCGTGACCTGGAAAAAGCCCTCGCCCTCTATGGCGATGTCAAGAGGGTTTTCCGTCTGCTTGAAGCTGCCCTGGTTGAAGAGCTTCTCGGTGGACACGGTCCTCACACCCTGGCCTATCTCTATGCCGGTGGGGACCATCGTCGACGGCGAGGAGGACGCTCCGGCGGATTTCATCTCCTGGTACAGGAGGTCCTGGTAGTCGGCCCTGCTCTTCTTGAAGCCTGTGGTGTTCACGTTCGCGAGGTTGTGCGCGATTATGTCTATGTTAAGCTGCTGGGCCTCCATGCCAGTGGAAGCCGTCCATAAAGCCCTTATCATCTCATTCCTCCTTTTTTATGAAGCCCTTCCGACTTCTTCGATAGACTTCCTGGTCTGGTCGTCGATCGACTGGATCATCTTGGCGTGGGTCTCGTAGGACCTCATCGCCTCTATCATCGTGGTCATTGCCTTGACGGCGTTGACGTTTGAAGTCTCAATGTAGCCCTGCTCGACCTGGGTGTTCGGGCTGACGGGCCTGTCAACGGCCCCGGGTGCCGCCCTGTAGACGCTGCCCTCTCTCCTCAACTGCGTAAGGTCGCTGAAGTTGGAAAGCTTCAGGCCCCCGATGCTCTTTCCGCCGGAGGTGAGTTTGCCGAGAGAATCCACCGCGACTTCGCCGGGGGCGAGCCTCAATGGCTGGCCGTTGTCTCCAAGCACCTGGTAGCCTTCCCTGGTGAGGAGCTCGCCATTGGCGCCTGCCGTGAAGCTGCCGTCCCTCGTATATCCCCTGCCGTTCGGCGTCTCAACGGCGAAAAAGCCCTCTCCCCTTATGGCGAAGTCGAGCTTCCTTTCGGTCTTTTGCATGACCCCCTGGCTGTAGTCGGTGGAGACCTCCCCGAGCCTGCCAAAGCTCCTTATGCGGAACTGGTCTGGAAGCGAGGCCTCAAAAAGCGCTTTCTGCCCCTTGTACCCGGTCGTGTTTACGTTAGCGAGGTTGTCGGTCAGGACTTCCATCCGCCTCTCCTGGAGCACGGCGCCTGACAGAGCAACGAAAATCCCCTTGTCCATCGATCCCTCCTGAAAAACCCCATCCCGCCCGGCAGTTCCTTCCGGGTGGGAATTTTATTCCTACATCCTGTGAAGGGAGCTCATGAGCTCAGCTTCACCGTTCATAAGGCCCAGTCTCCTGGCTATCTCACCGGCCGGCACGCCTGACTTGAGCATCTTCATGGCCTTCGAATAAACGTCCTCTCCGTGCTCCTCCTTGTTCCTTGACGAGGCCTTTGCCCTGTCCATGAGCTCGTCAAGCGCGGCCTGACGCTCCTTGAGCCCCTTTTCATGCATCGAGAGGTCGACGCTCTTTTTCTCGAGCTTCTCGAATACCGTCTTGACCTCGTCGATCCTGCCATTGAGCTTCCTTACCAGCTCGTCCTGATGGGCTGGCGCGGCGTGCTTAACTGGCCGCCTGAAAAGGATTATGTAGAAGATAGACCCCAGAAGGGCCAGGTTGATGACAAGAAGTATCACGCCCCAGAGCATCATGATGACTCACCTCAAGCAATCGTTTCAGGCCGGGAGGCCTGTCGACAACATAATTTGCAAGAGCCGTGCCAGGAAGTACGCTATTCGGCGAAAGATAGCAGCGGAGAGAATAAAAAAAGGGGGCCGGATGGCCCCCTTGGCTTGCAACTTGTTGATTTTACGACTTAATACAGCTCGGCACCCTGCTCGAAAGCCGCCTTTACGCTCTCGCATATCTCCGGCACGACCGCCTCGTCAAGCCCGAGGGCCTCTGGCAGGTTGCCGAAGGTGACCTCCGTGCCGCCAGCTTTCCTCCACCCCATGCCAAACTTTTGGCACATCCTGTCGGCCAGGGTGATTATGGCCACGAGGTGGGAGAGCTGCTTGTCCCTGGAAAGCGCTTCCTTGTCGTCGAAGAACTTGATGAGGAGCTCGAGGTTTTCAGGGAAGCCCCATTTTTTCACGACGAAGGCTCCTACGTCCCTCTGTGAGAACTCAAAGAAGTCCTTTTCGGCGGCCTCGAAGCTGACCTGCTCGTTGTAGACCCTCTCGATGACTTTCGCGAACTTCTCCGGGTACTCGTTGTTCACCACGACCTTGCCGATGTCGTGGAGGAGCCCGCCTATGAAGGCGTCCTCAGGGTCGACCATCCTCGTGTGCCTGGCGATCACGGAAGCCGCCAGCGCCGCGCCCAGCATCTGCTCCCAGATGAGCTTCTCGGCGAGCCCGAATTTCTTGTAGACGTTCTTCATCGAGGTGGCGACCACTATGTTCCTCACCGCGTTCAGTCCCAGCCTCAGGATGGCCTGGCTGAGGTTCTGTATGTTCCGGTAGCTGCCGTAGAAGGCAGAGTTGGCGACCTTGAGTATCTTGGCCGTGAGGCCCGGGTCCGTTGAGACCAGCCTCTTCACCTTCTCTATCGACACGTCTGGGTCCGACATGAGTCCCAGGACCTTCTGCGTCGTGGCCGGCAGGACCGGAAGCTCCAGAGTCCTCGCTATGAGGTCGTCGAGCTGGGATTTCTGAACCGCGTTTGACATCGCTGTCTCCTTTTAGTTCGACCCGCTCGCCTTGAGCAAGGTAAGCTTGGCGTGGGACTTCTTCCTGGGTTCGATAGTCCTGACCTCCGCGGCTTCAGCGTGGGAAGATATCCTGAAGTTCGCGACAAGGTCCTTGAGCTCGGAGGCGAGCCTGGCCATCTCGTTAGTGGCGTTGGCGACTTCGCCTATGGCCGACACGTTCGACTTGGCGACCTCGGCTATGGAATCCATGTTCCTCGAGATCTCATCGGTCGTGGAGCTCTGCTCCTCGGCCGAAGTGGCTATGTGGCTTATCATGTCGGTGACGTTCTCGACGCCGGTCACTATCTGCTTCAGGGCGTCCCCGGCCTGGTTGGCGAGCGTCACACCGTTTTCGACCTTCTGCGTGCCTTCGGCCATCGCGTCGACGGCCTTGCCGGTCTCGGACTGGATGGTGTTTATCATGCCGCTTATTTCCTTGGTGGCCTTGGTGGTCCTTTCGGCCAGCTTCCTCACCTCGTCGGCCACGACCGCGAAGCCCCTGCCCTGCTCACCGGCCCTCGCGGCTTCTATGGCCGCGTTCAGCGCCAGGAGGTTGGTCTGGTCGGCTATGTCATTGATGACCGACACGATGGTGCCTATCTCCTCGGAGCTCTTGCCGAGCTTCTTTATGGTCTCGGCAGTTATCTCGGTTGATTCCGACACTTCCTGCATCGCCGATATGGCCTGCTCGACGACCTTGCCGCCGTCCAGGGCTATGTGCTGCGCGCTCCTGGCGGACTCCGAGACCTGCTGGGAGTTCTTGGCGACCTCTATGACGGTAGCGTTCATCTCCTCCATCGCGGTCGCGACCTGCGCGGTCTGGCCGGACTGCCTGTCAGCGCCCTCGGCTATCTGCGTGGAAGAGGCCGACAGCTGCTCGGAGGCCGAGGCAAGCTGGGTGGAGGATTCGGCTATCCTTCCGATGACGTTCGACACCTGGGTAGCCATCACGTCCACGCTGTCGCCCAGGCAGACTATCTCGTCCTTTATCTCCTTGCCGAGGAAGCTGACCTTGACGTTCGCCCTCCTGGTAAGATCGCCGTTGGCGAAGTCCTCGACGGTCTCCTTTATCCGCACCAGCGGGGTTATCATGTGCTTGTTGGTCGACCACATGAAAAATACCGCCATCGCTATGGAGATTATGACCGTGACGGCCATTATGACGATCCCCTGCATGGCCCCGCTCTTGGCGTTCGCCGCTATGACCCCGGTGAGCTCCTCGCAGGCGGCCACGACCTTAGGGGTGTGGTCGTTGACGAGGCTGTTGACCTTGCCCGCGAAAACGACCTTGTTCTTCATGCCGGTCTCGACGAGTCCCTTGCGCTTGCCCCAGAGCTCCTCGATGCCGCCGAAGTTGGCGGCGATGGAGCCATTGACGGCGCGAAGCCCGAGGGCGGACGAACCATACCTGAGGCCGGCGAGGGTCTCGTCGAACTCCTTCATGGTCCTCTTTATGGTGTCGCTTATCTCCTCGAGCTCGTAGTTGGTCCTGGCATAACGTTCCATCAGGTACGAGAGGTTCACGGTCCTCATCCTGAGGAGGCCCGAGAGGTCGATGTTCCTGCTGTATGAAGGGTCCCTGAGCGCAGCCATTCCCTTGACGACCTCGTTGAGCTTGTCTACCATCGGGTAGGTCGACTTCTCGAGGTCGATCATCGTAAGGCTCAGCGTGTCTCCGGCCTCCATCGCCTCATCCAGCGAGGCCCTCATGCCGTTCCATTCCTTCTCTACCTCGTCGAGGCTCGCGATGGCGGCAGAGTCCTCTATCGCCGGGAGGTCGGCGGTGCCGGTCCTCAACGATTCGACTATCTTGCTGAACTCGGCCTTCTGCGCCTGGAAGACCGCTTCCTGCTCCTCTTCGCCGTTCATTATGTGGCGGTTGAGGACGTAGTTGATCTCGATGGCCCTCTTCTTCAGGTCCGCTGCCGTCTCGACCTGCGCGTACTTCTTGCTCATGCCGCCGACCAGGAGATAGAGTATCGGCAGCTGTATCACGAACAGCAGTATCAGGAAGGCGTAGCTTCCGACGAACCTTGACTTGATCGAATTGAGATTCATTTGCTCCCCCCGTATTTAGGCGACCAGGCCGAGAGCGTCGCGCTCGGTCTTCGTCAGTATCTTTTCGACGTCAAGCAAAATGAGAAGCCTTCCGTCCAGCTTGCCCACTCCCTTTATGTAATCGGACTCGGCGCCCGTCACTATGGCCGGCGCCGGTTCAACGGTGTCCGCAGGGAGCCTCAGCACCTCGGAGACGGCGTCGACTTTCAAGCCTACGGTCTTGTTGTCGACGTCGACGACTATTATCCTCGTCTCGTTGGTGCGCTCGTCGGAAGCGAGCCCGAACCTCTTCCTGAGGTCGAGGACCGGGATGACGCGTCCGCGCAGGTTAATGACCCCGTCGACGAAGTCAGGCGTGCGGGGCACCCTGGTGAGTTCCATGTGCCTGATGATCTCCTGCACCCTCAGTATGTCCAGGGAGAACTCCTCGTTCCCGAGCCTGAAGGTGACCAGCTGAAGCAGTTCCTTGGAGTCAAAATCTTTTTTCAAGTCCATTTGGAAAGTCCTCCCTCTGAAGCGTCTTGTAAATTAACTGATTAGAAATCTATTCGGTGCATTACTTTAAAAACTTAAGGTTTTTTTTAAAACCGCCGGCTGGGGCCTGGACTTAGGCTTGGCGTTCATGGGCAAGCTGGATGGGTTTTGCGCGCTCTTTAGAGCTCTACGGAATCTCCGTTCAGGACCATTATGTCGACCCTCCTGTTCTTGAACCTGCCGCTCGGCGTGTCATTCGTGTCCACAGGCCTGTACTCACCGAAGCCGAGCGCGGAGAGCTTTCTCGGGTCGTAGCCGTGGCCGGATATGAAGTACTTCAATATGCTTATCGCTCGCGCGCTCGAGAGGTCCCAGTTCGAGGGGAACCGCTCGGTGTTTACCGGTATGTTGTCCGTGTGCCCCTCTACCCGTATGCTGTTGGGCAGCTCCTTCAATACGGCGGCGACCTCGTCGATGACTGGCAGGCCCTCCTTCATTATCCTGTCGGTGCCGGGCTCGAACAGCATGCTCTCGGAGATGCGTATCGTTATCCTGTTCTCCTCGGCGATAAGGGTGAGCTTCTTGTCGGCCTCCAGCTCGTGGAGGGCCGCCTGGATCTTCTGGTAGTTGTTCGTGAACATGTCCTTGAACTCGTCAGAGACGTGCGAGCGGACTTCCTTGACGAACCTAGGCCCCTCCTGGAGCTTGGTGGAGGTGAACATGGTCGGGTTGAAGGCAATGGCCAGAGATTCGCTCAAGATCCTGAACTTGCCCTCATTGACAGAGGAGATCGCGTACATGCTCGTGAAGAAGGCGAAAAGGAGCGTTATGAAGTCGGCGTATGAAACAAGCCACCTCTCGTGGTTCTCGTGCTCCTCGTGTTTTTTCTTCCTTGCCATGCGCTCTCCGGACGGATCGTTTAGTGATTATTTCTTCTTCTGCGACTCGCGCAGGAACCCGATGAGCTTCTCCTCGACGCGTCTTGGGTTCTCACCCTCTGAAAGGGAGATCAATCCCTCGACCATCATCTCCTGCAGTATTACCTGCTCTCTTATCTTGAGCTTCATCTTTCCGGCAAGCGGCAGGTAGAGCAGGTTGGCGGTGCCGACTCCGTAGACCGTCGCGACGAAAGCCACGGCGATTCCGGCGCCGAGCTTCGTGGGGTCCGCCAGGTTCTCCATGACGTGTATGAGGCCCATGACCGCCCCGAGTATGCCTATCGTCGGGGCGTACCCACCGGCCGACTCGAAGACCTTGGCCGAGGTCAGGTTGTACTCCTCGGAATGGTTTATCTCGATCTCCAGTATCTCGCGGGTGAGCTTTGGCTCGGTGCCGTCCACGACGAGCTGAAGGCCCTTCCTGAGAAACGGGTCGTCGACCTTCTTTATGCTCGTCTCGAGCGCGAGGAGCCCGTCCTTTCTGGCAACAGAGGCGAGGTCGGAAAGCAGCTTTATGGTCTTGTGCGGGTCCCCGGCGTTATTGAACAGGGCGAGCCTCGCGTTCTTGAGCGCCAGGATGAACGAGGACATGGGGTAGTTCACGAGCACCGCGCCGAATGTGCCGCCGACGACTATTATGGCCGCCGTCAACTGCATGATGGAGTGCATCGAGCCGCCCTCCAATACCTGCCCGCCGAGTATCGCTCCGAAGCCTATCGCAAGGCCTGCAATCGTCAGTATATCCATGTCAGATCATGTTCACGATCTCGGCGGCTATCTTATCGAGCGGGACAATCTTGTCCGCGAGCCCGGCATCGATGACAGCCTTGGGCATGCCGTAGACCGTGCACGTCTCCTCGTTCTGGGCGAGAGTCTTGCCGCCCTTTTCTCTTATGAGCCTCATGCCTTCCTTGCCGTCGTGCCCCATGCCCGTCAGTATGACGCCCATTGACCTGCCGGGGTAGCACTCCGCGACCGAGCTCATGCAGACGTCAACGGAGGGCTTGTACAGAGCCCCCTTCGGGTCGTCGTCTATATGCACGTAGAAGTCCATGAGGCCCCTTCTCTTTATCTTGGTCTGAAAGCCTCCAGGGGAAAGGAGTATCTGGCCGGGGCGGACCTTTTCGCCGTTCTCGGCCTCTTTTACCGGGATGCGGCACAGCTCGTTGAGCCTTTCGGCGAACGCGCCAGTGAAAGCCCTGGGCATGTGGACAGCCACCAGAAAGGGCGTCACGAGCCCCTCCGGCAGGTTCGAGAGGACTTCCTGGAGCGCCCTCGGTCCGCCTGTAGAAGCGCCGATTGCCACGAAAGCCATCTTCTGCGTAGCGAAGCTCTTCCTGGCGGGGGCCGGGTATGGCACTGAAGCTGCGTGCGCCGCAACCGCAGGCGCTGTCTTTTTCACGGACGTGCGCAGCGATGTGAAGTAATGCTTCCTCCTGGCCACGGCCCTTATCTTCGCTAGAAACTCTTCCTGTATCTTCATCAGGTCGAGCGCCGAGGTGGTGAGGTTTTTCGAGATATAGTCGGCCGCACCCTTGTCGAGCGCCTCGAATGTCGCCTTCGCGCCCTCGACCGTAAGCGAGCTCACCATGATGATGGCCGTAGGCATCTGGTCCATTATGCGCTCGGTGGCTTCCAGCCCGTTCATCCTCGGCATCTCGATGTCCATCGTGATGACGTCGGGCTTCATGGCAAGCGCCATCTCCACGCCCTCAGCGCCATCCCTGGCGGCGCCCACGACTTCGACGTCGCCGCCGCTCTCGAGCATCTGCCTTATGACGCGGCGCATGAACGCCGAGTCGTCTACTATGAGCACCCTTATATTGGACAAATCAATCTCCTGGTCAGTGGACGTAACCGCGCTCGGCGGAAGTGAGGAGGCCCGCCATGTCGAGTATCAATATGACGTTGCCGTCCCCGGTTATGCAGGCTCCCGCGATGCCTTCGGTCCCCTTGAGGTACTCGCCCATAGACTTCATGACTATCTCTTCCTGCCCATGCAGTCTGTCGACGAGGATCCCGAAGTGCTTTTCGCCTATTCCTATTATCACTATGTACTTCCACTCGCTGTTCGGGCCGTCGCCGCAGCCGGACACCAGGCTTCCGAGCCGGACCACGGGGTATATCCTGTCCCTTATGTTTATGACTTCCTTGCCGTCGACGGTCTTGATCTCTCCGGCAGTGACCCTTATGTTCTCGATGACGTTGGAAAGGGGTATACCGTAGACCTCGCCGCCGGCCTCGACAGTCAAAGCCTGTATTATCGCGAGCGTAAGCGGGAGCCTGAAGGTTATGCGGGTCCCCTTGCCCACCTCGGAGTCAATCGTGATAGTGCCGTTTATCCTCGATACGTTCGTTTTGACGACGTCCATGCCGACGCCCCTGCCGGAGATGTTGCT
>UBJH01000249.1_pt1 | contig 10104 bp, 8 predicted proteins | sample 2193721 | NCBI WGS metagenome assembly UBJH01 (sample SAMEA4703186, study PRJEB27089) | metagenome | reverse complement strand
CTAGGGCCGGAGGCCCTAGCTCCGCGACTAATGCGCCAGCTCGGTCAGCCGCGAGTAATTCGCGATGCACAGTTCCGCCAGGCGCTCGCCTTGCGCCTCGGTGATTTCCGTGCCGAAGCTGATGCGGATGCAGCCTTGCGCGTCTTCCCACGAAAGCCCCATGGCACGCAGAACGTGGCTGGGGTCCGTTTCGCCCGGCGCGCACGCGCTGCCCAGGCCCACGCAAAATCCCTGCTCTCCCAGTTCAATGCCCAGCGCCTGGCCCTCGATCCCGAGAAACGAAACATTGCTGATGCTGGGCAAACGCGGTGCACCTTCGCCGTTGATGCGCACTTTCGCGCCGAGTTTGGATTTCAGCGTCGCTTCCAGCTTGTCGCGAATCTTGGCCACGCGCGGCCAGACCCTTTCGCGCTCCGCTTCCGCAAGTTCGAGAGCGAGCGTGATGCCGGCCTGGCCAGAAATATCTTCCGTGCCTGCACGATAGCCCCACTCCTGCGGGCCGCCCACGATCTGCGGCTCGAGCCGGTTCGTCATTTCGTTGTAGAGCAAGCCCGAGCCGCGCGGCCCGCCGAACTTTGCGCCCGCGAGTGAAAGCAGATCACAACCCATTTCGCGCGGCTTGATCGGCAATTTGCCAAAACCCTGCACGGCGTCGCAATGAAACTTCGCGCCTGCCTTGTGTGCGATCTTGGCGATCTCGCTTATTGGCTGAATCACGCCCGTTTCGTTATTGGCGAGCATAACACTCACGAGCGCGGTCTTCTCGCCCACCAGTTTGCGCAGCGCCGCGAGATCAACGACACCCTGCGGCGTGACGGGCGCAATCTTGATTTTGAATCCTTCGCGCCCCAGCTGCTCGGCGCAAAGCAGCACGGCGTGATGCTCAATCGCGCTGACCACAAGCTCATCGCGCCCGCCCGCGCGGCGGGCCATGACGCCGCGAAGCGCGAGGATGTCGCCCTCGGTGCCGCCGCTGGTGAAAATGATCTCGCGCGAATCCACGCCCAGCACTTTCGCCGCACGCTCGTGCAGCGCCACCATCTCGTGCTTGGCCACATAGGCGAGCGGATGATGCGCGCCGGGGTTGGCGAAATGCGTGAACGCGTGCGCGCGCATGGCCTCAAACACCTCAGCGCGAGGCGGGCCGCCGGCGGCGTAGTCGCAATAAACGTAGTCCTTCGGCATGGCCATGTTCTACATCGGTGACTCGTCTGTTGTAGGGGCGACACATATGTCGCCCCTACGGGCGCGCGGGCCTTGGCAGCACCACGATGCTGACGGGCGTTGTCGGGCAGGCCGGAACGCACAAGCCGCACCCTGTACAGACGCGGCTGTCGACCTTGGGCATGGTCTTTTCAAAGGCGATTGCGTTGGGCTCAAGCGGGCAAGCGCGGTGGCAGGCCGTGCAGACCTCGCCCTGGTAACCGAGGCAAGAGTCGGGCTCGACGACGGCGATGCCGATGCGGATTTTGCTTACGGGCGTCTTGGCTAATGCACCTGTGGGACAAACGTCCATGCATTCGCCGCACATCGTGCACGCGCCCTGGTTGGGCATGAGGATCGGCGTGTCAACGGGCGGCCCCATGTGCGACTGCGCGGGCGTGATGACTTGCTCGGGGCAGGCTTCAACGCACTTCTTGCAGCGCGAGCAGGCATCAAGAAAATCCGGCTCGCGCAACGCGCCCGGCGGGCGAAAGAAGTTGCGCCCGTGCATGTCGAGATAGCGCGCATCACCCTGCTTCTCGGCGTCGGTGAAGCCGCCAAACTGCTCTCGCACCTGGTCAAGCTTGCGCAAAATGCCCGAGCCCGGCAGATAGCGTGTTGCAAAATCGGCCGCACCCGACGCCATGTCGCGCAGCGCTTTGCGTTTTTCGGGTTGGGCGGGCTTTGCGTTGTCGGGCACGCTGCGATTGTCGATTGTCGATTGTTGATTGTCGATTGGGCGCTCGCCGGAATCTTGCGCATCGTTGAGGCGCGCCAGCGCGAATCGACAATCGAAAATCGTCAATCGCAAATTGCTACACCCACTCCGGCTCGGCTTTGCTTTTGATGATGCCCTTTTCTCGGCCGAGCTTGAGGAACAGTTTCACGCTCTCCATGCCGCGCTTGCCGATGTCGATCGTGTATTCGTTCACGTACATGCCCACGAACTTGGCGGCGCGTGAGCGGTCGAGGCCGCGCCCGTAACTCAGCGCGTAATCGAGCGCTTCGTCGCGGTTCTTCAGGGCGTACTTGATGCTGGCCGAGAAACACTTACTGAACTGCGCGATGACTTCGTTGCCAAGATCGCGGCGCGCAACGTTGCAGCCCAGCGGCAGCGGCAACTCATGCTTGTTGAACCACCACTCGCCCAGATCAACGACCTTGAATAACTTGAGATCGTTATACGTCACCTGGCCCTCGTGGATGATCACGCCCGCGGGCACTTTGCCTTCGAGCACGGCGTGCTGGACTTTGTCAAAGCCCATCGGCACGGGTTTGATCTTGGGGTTGTAGAGCCGCAGTGCCAGCGCGGCACTCGTGAGCGGTCCGGGGATGGCGACTTCTTTGCCATCGAGATCCTGGGGATTCATCGGTTCGCGCGAGACCACGATGGGCCCGTAGCGATCGCCCATGGAAGCGCCGGCGCGCGTGATGACGTACCTTTCGGCGATGTACGGATAGGCGTGGAAGCTGACGGCAGTCACGTCAAGCTCGCCCGTTTTCGCGCGCTGGTTGAGCGTTTCGATGTCGCAGAGTTCGTGCTTGATCGTGAGCCAGCCGGTGTCGACTTTGTGATTGGTGAGCGCGTGAAACATGAACGCGTCGTCGGCGTCGGGGCTGTGCGCGACGGTAATGGTCTTTGGGGTCTGCCTGGCTTTGGCCATGTTCGCCTACTGGAAAAGAATTCGTGAGTCACCGCTATCAATGAGAATGCGCAAGCGCCGCACCAAAAGGGGCGAGCGCACAAAACCTGAAACGTCCGCGGGAAGCTGCGTGTACTCGCCTTCCTTGGGATTGGCGTAAATTGTCAGGCCGCCGGAAACGGGATCGACGATCCAGTATTCCGGCACGCCAATGAACGCGTAGATGTCGCGCTTGGGGCCATGGTCGAGCGTGGCAGACTCACGCGAGAGCACCTCAATGACGACCTTTGGCAGCAAGTTCAGCGGACCCGATTTCTGCGCCTTGAGGTCAGACTTCGCGTACACAAGAAGATCCGGGCACAGGATGCTTTCCGCCTTTTCAAGCAGCAGGCCCATGCCGGCCACCACGCCATAATCCTGGTTGATGTCGCACCACTTGATCCACTCACACAGCAGCCGTCCCGTCAGAGACTGGTGGCGGAAATCAGCGCTGGGCCTCAAAACGGGAGTCGCGGCCACGAGTTCCCAATGCTGTTCATCGGGCCATTCGAACTTCAGGAACTCTCCCGGCTTCATGGATTTGGGCACGGCGCGTTTTCCCTTCGACGTCTTGATCTTTTCCGGCGTCAGCGGCGCATAAGGTGTAGTCAATGACATCGCTCAATCCTCTGCTATTGTGCCGCCATCTGCGCGGGTGTTGCATCAGCGACGCGTACAACCTTCAGCTTCAGCTTTTCCCACAGCTTGGCTTCTTTCAGCAGCGCGACCACATCAGGGTCGAGGTCGCCGGCCTGGGCCATCTTGTCCAGAATTTCAAGCGCGCGTTCAAGGGGAATCGCCGGCTTGTAGGGCCGGTCACCCGCCGTCAGGCTGTCAAACACGTCGGCTACCGCCATGAGCCTTGAGCCCAGCGGAGTTTGCGCGGCCGGCACGCCGTTGGGGTAACCCTTGCCGTTCATTTTCTCGTGGTGCTGCCCGGCGATTTCCGGCACGCGCGCGAGATCAGCCGTCCAGGGAATCTGGCGCAGGAACTTCCAGGAATCACTGACGTGGTTCTCAATCTCCCGGCGTTCTTCATCATTGAGCGAGCCGCGCCGCGTTGAGAGGCTGTGCAGGTCATTGTCCAGCAAGAGCGGAAACTCCCCGCTCTTGCCACGATAGCGCTTGGCGTGAATGGCCTTCATACGCGCCAGCGCGTCATCGGGAAGGAAGCCGGGCTCTGTGTTCTTCTTGATGAAGGCAAGATCGCCCTCAATCTCTGCAAGCTGCAACTGCAGCCTCATGCGCACTTCCTGCACTTCGCCGCTATCCACGCTCAGCCCCTTGCGCAGAAGGGACATTTCCTCATCGAGTGCGGCCAGCATCAATTCGCGCTTGATCACTTCTCCGCGAAACGCAATCGCGTCGGCCTCCGCCGGGTAGAGCTTTTTGGCCTTGGTGAGCACGTGTTCGCGCACGCCGATCTTGCCGAAATCATGCAACAGGCATGCGTAGTGCAACTCGGTCATCTCAACATCGTTGAAGAACACGTCCTTGTAGGGCCCGGCTTTGGCGTCATTGACGGCCTGTGCAAGTCCCATCGTCACGCGGTCCACACGTGCGGAATGACCCGCCGTGCTGGGGTCGCGCTGCTCGATCGCGCGCATGCTCGCGAATACGAAAGACTCGAACAAGCGCTGAATCGCGTCCATCAGGCGCACGTTCTCAATGGCTACGCCCGCCTGGCTGGAGAGGCTTGAAGCCAAATCGATGTCTTCCTTCGGGAACGGGATCAAGGTGTTGAGCGCGGCTTCGCTGCTGTCGATGCGGCGCTGGGGATCGCGCTTTTTGTTGATCAACTGCACGACGCCCACCACTTCGTCATAGGTGTTCTTCAACGGAATGGTCAGGATTGATTTGGTGTGGTAGCCGTACTTCTGATCGATGCTTGCGTTGAATTTATAGGGCACGTTCGTGGGCAGGCGGTAAACATCCTCGAGCGCAACGATTTCGCCCGTCAGTGCGGCATAGCCGGCGATGCTCTCCATGTTCGCCGGAAACACAATCTCGTGGAACGGGATCTCGACGCTGTCGTTCTGTGCGGCGGCAAAGCGCAGCGAGAACATCTTCGTCGTGAAATCCTCGCGCTTCACCGCCGCTGCCTGCGTCTGACGTGCGGCATCGCCAAGGCGCTTGCGCGCTCTTGGCGCGCCAGACCCTGCCTCGATGATGTAAATGGAACCGGCGTCGGCGTCCATGATGCTGCGCGCCTCAGTGAGAATGACTGAGAGCAGCGCGGAAAGGCTGCGTTCATTTGAGAGCGCCACGCCAATGCGATTGAGCCGCCGCAGCTTGTCAGTTTCGCCCGTGCCCTCGCCTTGCGTAAACGTGCGGCTGCGCAGGTAGACCAGTTCACGCAGACGGCGCAGCACCGAATCGACGCGCGCGGGCGAAGGCGGCAACGCCATTTCATCATCGATCGGAAAGTTCTCGTGAGCTTCTTCGGCGTCGCGTTCATCGCCCTTCTTGCGCAACAACGCAATCGCTGCCGACGGCTCGAGCTTCAACAGCACCGGGGCGTACTCGCGCGCCGAAGCCGCGTCGATCAGCACGGCCAGCGCTTCATTACGGGCAAACGTGTTGGCGGCATCGATCGAGTGGGCAATGATGACGTCATCGCGCTCTTTGGAGAACTTGCGTGAGGCAGCAATCGCGTCGGCCAGCGCGTTGCGCGACGGCGCTTCCTTGACAACGATCAACAGCGTGAGCCGCTGCTTGGCGGGAGTCACGGGCAGGCGCGACGGGAGCTTCGACGTCGGCGAATTCATGGCGGAATTATATCAGCGGCGCGGCGTAGTGTGGCGAGAGCTCCAGCCGAACTTCAGCCGCAGCGTATCGAAGTAAGACCGCGACGGGTGCGTGACGAGCGTGATGGGAAGCTGCGCGCGCCGGACGCTGATGCGGTCGCCCCCGGATATCTTCTGGCTGTTTTGGCCGTCGAGCGTGACGCGAATGCTGTCGCCTTCATCGACCCAAAGCTCGAGGGGGCCGGCGGCGGGAAGCGTAAGCGGTCGCAGCGAAAGCGTGTGCGGGCAGATGGGCGTGACGACAATGGCATCCACCTCCGGATGCACGATCGGCCCGCCCGCGGAAAGATTGTGCGCCGTGCTGCCAAGCGGCGTGCTGATCACCACGCCATCGCCCACGATTGTGGCAATCTCGGAACCGGCGTAGCGGGCGTGAATGGTGCTCATGCGGCCATCGGGCTCATGCTGAAGCACGACATCGTTGACGGCCAGCATTTCCGTGACGCGACCCTGACGTGCAATGCTGACCGAAAGGAGGATTGATTTGCGCGTGGGCAGCTTGCCCGCCAGCGCATCATCCAGGCGCACCAGCAACTCAGGCAGTTCAAACTCAGCCAGAAAGCCGAACTTGCCGAAATTGACGCCCAGAATCGGTACTTGATTGCCGCCCAGACGGCGCGTGATGTGCAGGATGCTGCCATCGCCGCCGAAGTTGAGAACCATGCGCGGGATGTGTCTTGACAGGTCAAGACTCTGGTCGAGATCCACGCGGACATCGGCGGCGCGCTCGCGCACGAGCGGTTCAACCTGCGCGATGCCGTGAACCACATCCGCGCGCTTGCCATCTCCGACTAGAAGAATCATAGGCTTGTGCTCAGGCGGTGCGGCCCATAACTGCCTTGCCTGCGGCCGCCGGCGCGGATTCCTCACTGGCCAGGCCAAGGCGCTGTTCAATGCTCTTGAGAATACCGGCGGGATGCAGGTTAACGTCTTCAAGAACCTGCACACGCTGCCCATGGTCAATGAACTTGTCGTCGATCGCCAGAATCACCAGCTTGTTGGCGTCGAGCAGTCGCTTGTTGCAGAACTCGAGCACGATGCTGCCAAAGCCGCCATGGCGAACGTGCTCCTCGACCGTGAACACGACCGGGGCCTTTTCAATGATCGGGCCCAGCGCGCCTTCATCAAGCGGTTTGGCAAAGCGCGCGTTCACCAGCGTGAAGTGCTTGCCGTGTTTCTTCTCCAATTGCTCAACGACATCAAGGGCGTGATAAACCATGGAGCCGTAGGCCAGGATTGCGCCATCAGGCCCTTCACGCAGAACCTCACACTTGCCGCGCTCGATGGGTTGGTTTGCCGGCAGCTCAAGTTCGGGGCGCGGTGCTGCAGTGCGCGGGAAACGCACCGCCACGGGCTCGTTGTGGTCAATGCCCCAGCGCATCATGTGCTTGAGCTCGGTGGCGTCGCGCGGTGCGCACAGGACCACGTTAGGCAGCATGGCGAGATAGGCGATGTCAAACACGCCGTTGTGCGTCGCGCCATCAGGGCCTACGAGCCCTGCGCGGTCCAGGCACATCAGGATAGGCGTCTTGATCAGCGCGATTTCCTGGAAGATCTGGTCAACGCTGCGCTGCAAAAACGTGGAGTAAATAGCGCAGATCGGCTTGTGACCTGCCAGACGCAGACCTTGCGCAAATCCAACAGCGTGCTGCTCGGCCATGCCTACGTCGAACACGCGATCGGGGTACTTGTCGAGCACCTTCTGCAGGCCCGTGCCCTGAAGCATGGCCGCGGTGATAGCGACGACCTTTTCGTCCTTGGCCATCAGTTCAAAGGTTTCATCGATGAAAATGTCTGTGTACGGCTTGCCGCCGTGGCGCGAATATTCGCGCGGCAGGTGCGCTGTCACCTTCTGGTGCGTGCCGGCGGCGTGGTGCGCGTAAAAGTCTTCGTCCTCGTTCTTGAAGCCCTTGCCCTTGGTGGTAATCAGGTGCAGCACGACTGGCTTGGGCACACGCGACACGTTCTCGAGCGCTTCAGCAATTTCACGCACGTTGTGGCCGTCAATCGGGCCGTAATAGAAGAAGCCGAGCTCTTCAAACAGAACGCCCGGGTGTGGTGCTGGCATCAAGCCATGCGCGGCGGCCTTGACGTGGTCAATCACGTCATGGAACGCGCGCCCGATCACCCCGCCCTGTTCGTCGAGGGCTTTGAGCATCTTCTTGGCTTCCTTCTTGGCGCCCATGTAAGCCGTCGAAGTGCGGAACCTGCTGAAGTAAGAGGCCAAAGCACCCGTGGCCGGACCAATGCCGTGGGCATTATCGTTGAGCACCACCAAAAAGCGCAGATCGCGCAGATCGCCGCCGTGATTGAGCGCCTCCAGCGCCTGGCCTTCCTGCAATGCGCCATCTCCGATCACGGCTACGCTGGTGCGGTCCGTGCGGCCGGCAAGTTTGTTTGCAATCGCGATGCCGAGCGCCGTTGAAAGCGATGTGCCGCCGTGGCCGGTCTTGACCAGGTCAAAGCAGCTTTCTTTCGGATCAGGGAAACCCGAAAGGCCCTTGTGCTGGCGCAGCTTCATGAGCTTGTCGCGCCGACCAGTAATGACCTTGTGCGGGTAGCACTGGTGGCCAACATCAAACACCAGCGAATCATGATTTCGGAAATTGAAGAAATGGTGAAGCGCAACCGTCAACTCCACCGCACCCAGACCCGAGCCAAGGTGGCCGCCCGTGGTACCGCTGACGACTTCAATGATGTAGGAACGAATCTCTTTGGAAAGCGCGTCGAGGTCGTCCACCGAGAGCCGCTTCAAATCCTCAGGCTCGTTGATGGTCTTTAGCAGTTCGTACATGGTTGCTCCGGGGAATCGGGGACAAGTTCATGCAACCCCGATCCAAGCCCCCCACTGTCAGAAATAAGTGGATTGGCTGCTCCCCCTATGGAAACCGTAAATTCTACCTTTCATGTCCATGAAGGGCAACGTTGCCATATCGTCTTTGCCGGCGCGGAGTTAGTGCGTCCTAGCAACGAAGTATTGCGCGATGGTTGTCAGTGCCTCCGGTTTGGCAAACCGGGTGACGCGGCTGCAGGCTTTGTCGATCAGTTGCTGGGCGTGCACCTTGGCCTTTTCAAGGCCCATGAGCGCGGGATACGTTTGCTTGTTGGCGGCCTGATCCTTACCCGGTGACTTGCCGAGTTGTTCGGCCGTGGACGTAACGTCGAGGATGTCGTCCACGACTTGGAAGGCCAATCCGATCTCCCGGCCGAACTGACGAAGATTCTTCAGTTCACTCTTGTCGGCCTTGCCCACCAGCCCGCCGCAAACCACGGCGGCTGTGATCAGGGCACCGGTCTTGCGACTGTGAATGTACACGAGCTTCTCTAGCGACAGCGCCTGACCCTCGCCTTCAAGATCAGCCTGTTGGCCTCCCACCATGCCTTCAATGCCGGCCCCCTTGGCCAGTTCCAGCACTACTTGCGTTGCAACACGGGGATCGCGCACGTTCCTCAGAATTACTTCAAAGGCATACGTAAGCATTCCGTCGCCGGCCAGAATCGCCGTAGCCTCGTCAAAGGCCTTGTGGCATGTCGGCCGACCGCGCCGCAGGTCGTCGTTGTCCATGGCGGGCAGGTCGTCATGGATCAGGCTGTACGTGTGAATCATTTCAAACGCTGCCGCCACCGGCAAAGCGGGCGCGGCCCTGCCACCGACAGCTTCACTTGCGGCCAGCACAAGCATTGGCCGCAGGCGCTTTCCGCCCGCGAACATGCTGTAACTCATGGCCTGCAGCAGTCGCGACGGAGCATCAGCCTTGGGCCAGGCAAAGCGCTTCAGGGCTTGGTCAATGGGCCTGCTGAAGCGCCTGACCAACCGCTCAAACTGAACCGCCACGTCCTTGATTTCCGTATCCATGAATCAATGCCCGGGAAACGAAGGGACGCGGCTGGATGATGAAGCCGCGTCCCTGGAAATTGCGGGCGCCAGGCCCACAGAAAGGCTTACTCGTTGGGGTTGACGTCTTTGACGGTCTTGGGGCGCTTGGAGGTATCGTAGTGGCCCGGCTTCGGAACAGCGCCCGGCTTGACCAGTTCATTGGCGACGAGCTTGAGTTTCTGAATATCGTCGTCGTCCCAAACCTGCGGACGGCCCTCGCGCTCAAGGTCAACATCACGGGCCATGGGGCCGCGCGGACCCTGGGTCACGATCGTCGGGCGCAGGAAGAACAGCAAGTCAGTCTTTTCCGTGCGCTTGTTCTTGGTCTTGAAAAGGTAGCCAAGCAGCGGGATATCCTTGAGGAACGGGATTCCGTTCTCCTGGTTACGCTCGCGCTCGCGGATCAGACCACCGATGACCAGCGTTTCGCCGTCGCGAACGAACACGTTGGTCTGAGACTCGCGGTTTGAAAGCACCGGGGTGTCGTTCTGCTGAATCGAGATCGTCGAAATCTGTTCCTTGATCGTGAAGGTGA
>UBJH01002846.1_pt1 | contig 10141 bp, 8 predicted proteins | sample 2193721 | NCBI WGS metagenome assembly UBJH01 (sample SAMEA4703186, study PRJEB27089) | metagenome | reverse complement strand
TTGGCCTAGTGACCGCCGTCATATCGATGTGGGTCAGTAACAGCGCCACCACTGCCATGATGCTCCCGATTGCCCTGGGCATCCTGCGTGCGCTGCACGACGTGCGTGTCGCCAGGGGGCTCGCGCGGGATTCGATCGAGACGATGAACTGGCCTTTCGCCACGGGCATGATGCTGATGGTGGCGTTCAGCGCGTCGATCGGCGGCATTGGGACGCCGGTCGGTTCACCCCCTAACCTGATCGGCATCGCGCTCATCCGCTCAGCAACAGGGCTCGACATCAGTTTTTTCCGCTGGATGGCGATTGCCGTCCCGTTGCTCCTGGTGATGGGTCTGACGCTCTTCACGCTCCTCTATCTGCTGCATCCTGCAGGCACGGACGCGACAATGGTGGCACGCAATCACGATGGCGGAACAGCCCAGGTCGCACCCGATGATCCCACTGCCGGCATGGGGAGCCAGTTGCTGGACTATATCCGCAGCGAACGTCGTAAGCTCGGCCCCTGGACGAGGGGGCAGATCAATACGATCGTCGCGTTCAGCGTTGCGGTCACACTGTGGGTAATGCCGGGCATTCTACAACTGCCAGGGTTTGCAGGATCCTGGTGGGGCCGATGGATGGGTACGCACCTGCCGGAGTCGATCGTCGCGATCGCTGCTGCGATCCTCCTGTTCCTGCTCCCGGTCAACCTGTCGCAATGGGAATTCACGTTAACGTGGCCGGAGGCGGTCAAGATCGATTGGGGCACGATCTTGCTGTTCGGCGGCGGGTTGGCGCTCGGTTCATTGATGTTCAAAACCGGTGTGGCCGAGGCGATCGGCACGGCCCTGACCGGTTACCTCGGCGTCAGCTCCCTCTGGGGACTGACGGGTTTATCGATCGCGATGGCGATTGCCATCTCTGAGGCGGCAAGTAACACCGCGTCGGCCAATATGATCATTCCAGTCGTGATCGCGATTGCGCAGGCCGCCGGCGTCAGCCCGTTGCCGCCGGCCCTGGGGGCGTGTCTGGGCGCCAGCTTCGGATTCATGCTCCCCGTTTCGACCCCACCCAACGCAATCGTGTACGGCTCAGCCCTCGTGCCGCTCCCGACAATGATGCGCGCCGGCATCCTGTTGGATATTGCAGGCTTCGTCATTATCTGGGTCGGCTTGTACGTGCTGCATCACATGCTGGGTCTGCTGTAACCGCGTGAGGATTCGCAACCGGCGTGCAGAGCGGCAAAGGAGATGGCTGCTTGTACAGGGCCTCACTGCGCCGATGGACACAATGGACAATCCGCGATATGATTCGAGCCCGTGTGACGTGTCAGTATGTCCGTGTCGATGGCGAAACACCGCAGGGGAGGTTCTTTTACGTGCCACACAGGGTCAAGGTCATACCCCTCGTATGTGCCGCGTTCGTATTCCTATTTTCGACGGCCTCTTTCGGGGCCGGCGCGTTCGCGACCAGCGGACTGACGGCCCGTGAATTAATCAAGATAGAAAAGGGCGGTGTGGTGCTCAAGGCAAAAGATCACGCCGCTGGAGACGGTACGAGCGGCGCCAGAATCAAAGCCTACTGCATCATCAACAGGCCACCCGATGCCGTGTGGGCGATCATGTTGAACTATCAGAAGTTCGCCGAATTTATGCCGCGGCTCGAGAAGGTCGAGGTCCTCGAGAAGACCCAGGGCACTATGAAGGTCACCGAGACGGTTCACGTACCGCTGGGCGTGATCAGTTATACGATCGACCTGATCTTCACGCCGGCGCAGCGAACAGTAAGTTGGACGCTGGATAAATCGAGGCAACACGACATCGCGGATACATCCGGTACCTGGGAGTTTCTCCCGTACAGCCAGGGCAGGACCATGCTTCGATACAGCACCACCGTGGATAGCGGCATGTTTGTTCCCAGATTCCTGGAAGATGCGCTGATCAAGCAGGATTTGTCCAACGCGCTATTGAGTCTGAAGCGACGCACCGAATCCAACGGAACGTGGAAGAAGAAATAGAACCCACGCCTCGCTTCTACTCGACGTAGACGATGAGCTGCACGCCCATCAGGATGACAAAGAGCGCCGGAACCAACCCCCACCAACGTTGTTTCATGATCCCCAGCGATCCGAGGAGGTACGTCATGCCGGCCAGGATCGCGGTGATCCCCTCGGTTGTGTGGGGCGAATTGGTTCGCCCGACGTAGTTGAAGTTGCTGATGGGATGCAGATGGAACAACAGGGTCACCCCTCCCATGATGGCAAGCCATGGAAAGATCATGCCCCACAGCCAATGGCTGAATATTCCGCGCGCCCGCAGCCATTCTACGGATCCCATAGCGAGGACGATGACACCGGACAGCTTATGCTCGATGGCCTCACGATCACCCAGGAGTTCGGTCAGCGTCCGCGGGCCAAACGGCCAATACTCCGGGTCGCTCCGATACAGGATGAATAACGCGACACCCAGCGTCATCAGAGGCCATAGATGCGCATACTTGGACTTCTGACCTCCCCACAGGGCCGAGCCTGTCATCGCCATCCCCATGACGAGCACCAGCCATCCCGAGAAGTGATGGTTAAAGTTCGAGAACTCCGTATGCGCTTGCCATGTCTCCCAGCTTCCCGCTTCGTCCGGCGGAATGGTGTGATCATCGAACGGCGCCAGAAGGGGGTTCATGCTTGCGAATAATCCGTACGGATTTGGATACCAGATCCAGAGACGGATCACCCACGTATCCGGATACCAGACAGTAAATGCGCTTTTGCTGTCAGGATGAATCTGAGGGCAGCCTTCAGCGGAGGGCGATCGAGACTCCTGCCCGTCCGCATAGCGGCAGATTGCCAGGCTCCGTTCCCACTCGATTCCCTGAAACGGATTCTCGGCGGGACGCGCGCCTGGGGCGGAATACTTCAACGCCACCAGTTGCCAGCGGCCCTCCCTTTGAGTGTAGAGGAGCGTGGAAGGGTGAAAATAATCAAACTGCGTAATCTCCGCCTTGCGAAAATGGTAGCCCTCTAACGGCACATTCCCCGATATCTGCCTATACCCATCCGCCTTGGCCTGCTCCAGGTCCTGATACCGAGACGTGGCCGCCCGGATGTCGGCGATAAGCCTTGCCAGGGCGAAGTCCTTTTCCGGTTCCTTGGCGTACCAGTGATCGTGGCTCATGTACCATTCGGAAGCCAACGCCAGCCCTGCGGCCAGCAGCGTCACGACCGCAAATGCGATGAATTGCCTCTTCACGTACCGTTCCTCCTTATCAGTGTCGTTTCTTCACGAAGCCAGACCTTATCCGCTCACAGGCCCCTCGGCCTGCGCTGCTCGCGGCCCAACCGACGCCGGCGCATGAACGAACAGCTTGGTCGACGTCGGCTTGGCCGCCTGTTTGTCAGGCGGCGGCGTCAGGAGATATCTCACCTCTTTCAAGTGGTCACCGTACTGCCGGTCCGGATTGTACACCTGCGAAAACTTCCAGAGCATCCGGACGAAGTTCGTCTGACCCTGCATGAGCAATCTGGACGCGGTGGAGAAGGTCCCTCGGACCGCGGCCCATCCCAGGTGCTTGCGATTCAGCACCGCCTGGGTCTTGACCAGCTCTTCATAGAACCGCTTCAGCGGCAGGGTCGTCGGCAGGACGGCATGCTGGACGTCGAACAGTCGATAGTCGAGCGAGGTCAGCTTCCTCGACTCGGTGTACCAGGTCTCCGTCCCGGGGTACGGGGTGTTTACGGTCACGTGGACGATCTCGGGGACACCGGCGGCCCACTCGCGAATGACCCGGAACCGCTCCTCGTCCCAGCCGGAATCGGCGATGATGTTGAGGGCCACCGTGAATCCCAGCCTCCGCGCCACCTCCAGGGCCTGAAAATTCTCGCTGGGCGTGGCCCGCTTCCGGATCGCCTTCAGGCCTTCCGCGTCGAGGGCCTCCAGGCCGAGAAACATATACCGAAGCCCGAGTCGTTTCCAGTAGGCGAAGACCTCTTGATTGCGGAGCAACACATCACATCGGGTCTCCAGGTAATACTGCTTACGAATCCCTCGACGTTCGATCTCGCGACCAATCGCCATCCCGTCCTCGGGATGGATGAAGGCCACATCGTCGACAATGAAGGCATTGGGCTCCTGAATTCCGGCCAGGTCCTCTGCTACGACTTCGGGAGAGATCTTGCGGTAGCTTCGACCGTAGAAGGTCCATGCGCTGCAAAACGAGCAGTCCCAAGGGCAGCCGCGTGTAAACTCAATAGACGCGCAGGGATCCAGGACACCGATGAAATATTTATGTCGGCGGCGGGCCAGGTCTCGAGCCGGCAGCGTACGGTCCAAATCGTGCAGCATCAGCGGCGGAGGCCCCACACCGTGGGCGGTCACGACCCCCGGGAGCGTTTCGAGCCCTCCATCCTGGATGGCTTCGAGCAGCGGCGGCGTAATCGGCTCTCCTTCCCCACGGACGATGCAGTCGATCGCACCTTCCGCATGATCGAGCAACTCCTGCGGGATAAAGGAGGCGCTGTGGCCCCCAACGAACACAAAGCACGCGGGCAGGAGGCGCTTGGTCTCCTTGGCGAGTTCCACTACCTCCGGAAGATTGGCTAAAAAGTTCAGGGACAACCCGACGGTCTGAGGGCGGAACTCTTGGAGCTCTTGCAGGTACTCCCGGCGCTGAAAGACCTGCAGGTCGAAGAGCCTGACCTCGTGGCCGGCCATTCTGGCGGCCTGAGCCACCCGCTCCAACCCCAGCGGCTCCAGCCGGAGGAAGATCTCAGCGTACATCAAGGAACTTGGGTGCACCAACAGAACTTTCACTACGCTCCTCCACTAATTAGTCATCAGCTTTCAGCCCTCAGCTATGAGCTGTTCGCTGCCTTACGACACTTGCACGTTCTTCGTGAAAACGGGAAAGGATCGCGCCCGTCCCTCACGGGCTGCCTGCTCAAGCAGCGCCCGGGCCTCCTTTCCTTTGGCTTTCGGCGCGGTCGCTTCGAAAAACTGGATATAGAAATCGTCCGGTACAACGATGACGGACGCGCGCAACGTGAGCCCCCTCCGGTCGATGGTTCGCGCGTAGCGAACGGTGTGGCTCCGGCCTGGCGCAATCCTGGTGTCAAAGAGTTCCTGCGTCAGGTCAAGCGTGACCTCGCGCCCGATCCGTTCCTCTTGCACGCTCTCATTCATCCGCTTACCGTCTCCATCTATCAACTCCCACCGGACGACAATCTTCGGCGTCACGTAGGTTGGGAAGTTATGCCCAACCCCGATATTCGCCAGCGTGATCTCAGCGCGAAGTTGTTCGCTGACCTGATAGCGCTCCTTATCTAACGAAAGGCGGACGGAGACGCCTTGTTTGACCATCTCGGGATCATGGATACCCCGCCACAGGTGCCGACGCTCCGGCATATGGCAGCTCTGGCAGCTTTTCCCTTCCCGCGCATACGGCCCGTCTTTCCACTCATTGTAAGTGTTTTCGAGCAGCTTGCCGTTCAAGGCATACCCGTTCGGCTCGAACTGGTGGCACCCTTTACAGAATTCGGCTCGTTCAAAGGCTGTCGTTCTGATGGCGCCTCCGTGGGGGAGATGCGCTGCGGAGGCGGAATTGTCGATCGAGCCGTCCCGCCTTGTCGGCCCGAAGCGCTGGTGTCTCCGCACATGGCATCCGGCACAGCTCAAACCCTTTTGTTGCAGCGAGGCCGAAAACGCGTGATTGGTCTTGAATGTCAACTCGTCACTCCCCCCATCTTCCAAGCCGTCCGGCGGCGAGGTCGACGGGCGGTGCCGCTTCTTCACCCGCGAGGGGGTGCCGCCTTTTTTTTTCACGACCTTCTCCTGCTGCTCGGTAAGAGGCGCATGGCAACTGTAGCACAGGAGCGCCATCTTGGGATTGTCGTGGATCAGCTCCATGGTCTGGCCCACAACGCCCGGTCCCATGCTCTTACTATGAAGGCTGTTGCCCCAGTCCTCGTACGGAGTCCGATGACAGACGCCGCAACTTTCCGGGTCAAGCGATCCCTCGATCGACGAGAAATGTGCCGGCGGCTTCCCTTGAGGCGGGATAGGCGTCTGCCAATGGTTCGTGAGAAACTCGCGTAGGAAGCGGTCATCGGCAACCGGCGGCTGGTCGCCCTTCGCCGATACGCCGGCGGGAAGCCCCAGACATACGCTTATCACAGCGACACACAGGAATAGCCGTTTCATATTCAGACGCTTGAGGTTCTCATGGAGGTGGACGATAATCCGATGCGTTCCTGGTAGGCAGACAGCCGTCACTCCCTGGCTTATCCCTTACGGAGCGCCTTGCCGGCGTCCACCAAGGTTTCGATCAGCCTCCGAGCATCCTCACCCGCCCAGTCCCTCGGCCCGATACTCCCCGCCATAGCCTTCCCATCGCGGTTAATCAGATACCGGGTAGGCGTCGCGCGAACCCCGTACAGGTTGGCGACGCGTGACGAGGGGTCCACCAGCGCGGGAAAGGTGAGCGTATGCTTCAGCATATATTGTCGGATCTGATCGGCTGACTCGCCGATATTCACCGCCAGCACGATGAAATCTTTCTTCTTAAACTGTTGGTAGAGACGCTCGATTGAGGGAAACTCCCTCAGGCAGTAGCCTCACCAGGTTGTCCAGAAGGTCAGGAAGACAACCTTCCCTCGGTAGTCAGCCAACCGAACCGACTTTCCCGACACGTCCTGGAGTGTAAAGTCGGGCGCATTGGGATCGTTCTGGAGTTTGATAAATCCAAGAGCCTCCAACCCACTATCCAGGTGGAGGGTTTCTCGGCCTGCGCTGAGGACGCTCACCGGAGAGGCAAGCAGGATGCATCCGAGCGCCAGTGCGGCCAACCGCCCAGCGCATTGCTTCAGATTCTGTCGGTTGCTCGTCACTCCTCTACTCCTCACCCCCCGGCGCCCGTCACCAGGAACATCTTCCACCTCAGCTCTTGCGCGAGGTTTTGGCGAAAAAGGTCGAGAAGATGGGCTCCGGTTTGCCGGCTCCGCATTTCGGGCATTTCAGCCGCTTGGTCTCCCGCTCCTTGATGCCCATCGTTAGTGAGAATTTCTTGTTACACTTCGCACACTTGAAATCATAGCCAGGCATCAGTCTTCCCCTCCCTTCGTACGGTTCGCATCGGAAAGATCCTGCCGAAGACCCGACTGCACAATGGGCCTGACCGACAAAAACGATTGATTATAAGGTAGGTAGCGTCAAGAAATCAAGCGGACGACGACGTCAATCAAGATTGAGGCGTTAATGGGTTTGCTGAAGCAGGCGTCACATTCGGCGGCTGCAGCGGCAGGGTAACGGTAAAGGTGCTGCCGTGGCCTTCGCCGGGCGAGACGACGGTCACGGCGCCGCCATGCATCTCGACCAGGCGCTTGGTCAGGGCGAGCCCCAGACCGGTTCCCTGGTGCGGCTTGACGAGGGTCGTGTCGAGCTGGGTAAACTCCTGGAAGAGCCGACCCAGGTCCTCCGCCTTGATCCCGATGCCGGTATCCGAGACGGCGATTTCTACGAAATCGCTGGAGTCGAGGGTATAGGGTTTAGGATCTGGGGTTTCTGGTTGTGAACCCGAACCTCTGGACTCGGAACGCGAAACCATCTTCGCGGCAACCGTAATGGTTCCGCCTGTCGGAGTGAATTTGACGGCGTTGCTGAGCAGGTTGTACAGAATCTGCGTGAAGCGAAGCGGATCGGCCACCAGCATGTCGGGAGCCTCTTCCATCTGCAGCGAGAGCGCCACCCCCTTCGCGTCGACCTGCGTTCCAAACTGGTCGAGGGCGGCCGTCAGGGCATCAGCCAGAGGAAACGCCTCGGGTCGGAGCTTCAGCTTGCCTGCCTCGACCTTGGAGAGATCGAGCAGGTCGTTGATGAGGGAGAGCAGATGTTTGCCGCTGGAATGGATGTGGCCGAGATAGCAGCCTTGCTTGGCCGTGATGGACCCGAATTGCGGGTCCTGGAGCAGATCCGCGAAGCCTATGATACTATTCAGCGGCGTCCGCAGTTCATGCGACATGTTGGCGAGGAACTGCGATTTGTGGCGCGACATCGTTTCGACGCGGCCAAGCGCCGTCTCAAGGTCCCGCGTCCGTTCTTCCACCTTGGCCTCTAACTGGATGGCTGCCTGCTGTAGTCCCTCATGCAGGCGGGCGTTTTGCAGCGCAGAAGCCGCGATACCCGCCAGAATGTTCAGCGCCTTCATCTGTCCTGATCGGAGCTTGCGGTAGCGTGGTCTGGTGTTGACCTTCAGGACGCCGACTGATTCGCCTCCTACCAGCATCGGTATCGAAACAGCGGATTCGATGTCGGCCTGTATCGGCATTTGGTCCTCCGGGATGATCCGTGACTGCTTGCCCCGCGCGAACGCGACGTGCAGTTCTCGGCCCTCAGGCGTTCGCAGCAGAATAGAAAGCTCATCTGCCTCGGACTGCCGGAACGCGGCATCGGCGACTTTACTGAGAATAGTGTTCGAATCGAGGGTGGAGGCAATCGTCGTGCTCAGCTCGTAGATGGTCGCGGTCTCACGCAACTGCATGTTGTCTAATCGCAGCCGGCGCACCCCCATCGCCCGGGACAGGATGGGCAACATTGCCCGCAACTTGAACGGTTTCAACACATAATCAAAGGCGCCGATCTTCATGATCTCCACAGCCGTCTGAACGGTACCTTGCCCAGTCATGAGAATCCCAACGAGGTCCGGGTCAATCTCCAACCCCGCCTGGAGCAGCGTCATCCCGTCCATTTCGGGCATCCTCAGGTCGGTCAGGAGGATATCGAAATCCTCCTCTCGCAACGCCATCAGCGCTTTGTTACCGGACGTATACCCCGCCACCGCGTAGCCTTGGTCTTGCAGCAAGCCGGACAAGGCGGCCATCAACTCAGTCTCGTCATCAACAATCAGGACGCGACCCAGCGTGGAATCGGATGCCTGGGAGAGCGGGGGAGTGGACGGGTTCAGATTTTTCATTGTTAATCGTTCCTCCTCACACCTGCGCCGCGTTCGTCCTCTTCGTCACGGGCAGCACCATACGCCCTGTCGTTCCCTTGCCGACTTCACTGACGATGTCGAATGTTCCGTAATGCTCCTGCATGATGCGCCGACAAATCGGCAGGCCCAGTCCCGTACCCTTGCCTTCCGGTTTCGTCGTAAAGAACGGCGCCATCACCTTCGGTAAATCCTCCTCCGAAATCCCGACCCCCGTATCCGATACCTCAATAACGACGGCACGGTCTGGGTTCTCCCCGGTTGAATTCGACGGTGCACTCAGCCGAATGGTGAGGGTCCCACCCGTTGGCATAGCATCGCTGGCATTGGTGAACAGGTTCAGAAATAGTTGTCGTAACTGCTGCCGATCGGCAAGAACCAGAGGGACGTTGGGGGGGAACTCCCGCACGACGGTGATCCGGTGATTGCGGAGATGGTAGTGAATAAGCTCCAGCGTTCTCTCTATCTCCTCGCGCAAGTCCAGCGAAGAAATCTGTGCCTGGGTCCGGCGGCTGAACTGGAGAAGATTCGCGACCAGACCTCCCATACGCTCAACTTCCTGCTCGATCACCTCCAGCTTCCGCCGCCTGGGATCGCCCGGTAGCACTTGCGTGAGCAGAGACTCGATGCTGAGGCTTACCGTCGCCAGCGGGTTGTTCAACTCGTGAGCGATGCTTGCCCCCAACTCGCCCATCGTCGCCAACTTTGACGCCTGCCACAATTGCTGGGATATCGTTCGCAACTCCTCATCTTTCCTCAGGATTTCGGTAGTCCGCTCCGCCACCCGCTGTTCCAGCGTTTCATTCCAGAGGGCCAGTCGTTCCTTCTGCCGGTACAGCTCCGCGAACACAGCGATCTTTGATTGGAGGACAATGGGATGAACCGGCTTGATCAGATAGTCCACGGCCCCCATGGCGTAGCCGATACATTCACGTTCCACTTCGGTCCCAGTCAGGAAAATGATCGGAATGTGCTGCGAATGCACGCGTTTCTTGATCAAGCGCGCCGTTTCGAACCCGCCCAGTCCCGGCATCTGCACGTCGAGCACGATCACGGCGAAATCGTGTTCCATCACGCACTGCAAGGCCGCCTCCCCGGAGGTGGCCTTGACCATGTGGTACTCCGGCGAGGCAAGAATGGCCTCGGACACCAGCAGGTTCTCCGGTTGGTCATCAACCAGCAGAAT
>UBJH01000760.1_pt1 | contig 10173 bp, 4 predicted proteins | sample 2193721 | NCBI WGS metagenome assembly UBJH01 (sample SAMEA4703186, study PRJEB27089) | metagenome | reverse complement strand
CGCGGCACCTTGTACTTGTTGGCCTGGCGCCACACTGTCTCCGACTGCGGCTGAACTCCGCCTACGGCACAATAGACCATGCAGGCTCCATCCAGAACGCGCATGGAACGCTCCACTTCGATAGTGAAATCGACGTGGCCGGGGGTATCAATGATATTGACCCTATGTTCCGGGTAATTGCTGTCCATGCCCTTCCAGAAGCAAGTGGTGGCGGCAGAAGTGATGGTTATCCCCCGCTCGCGCTCCTGCTCCATCCAGTCCATAACGGCGGCGCCATCGTGCACCTCGCCAATCTTGTGCGAAACGCCGGTATAGAAAAGAATGCGCTCCGTGGTCGTGGTCTTGCCGGCATCAATGTGGGCACTGATGCCTATGTTTCGATAGCGCTCAATCGGGGTCGTGCGTGCCACTTTGCTAACCTGCCTTATCTAAACCAAACCGCCAGGGCGTCGATATGGGACACCATGGCGGATATTTTCCTATCAAGGCCGGCAATCCCGGCCACTCATCAAAATCGGTAATGCGCGAAAGCCTTGTTGGCATCGGCCATGCGGTGTACTTCCTCGCGCTTCTTCACTGCACCGCCACGGCCCTCGGCTGCTTCCAGCAATTCGCCGGCGAGGCGGGCGCCCATGGATTTCTCCGAGCGCTTGCGGGCCGATTCGCGGATCCAGCGCATCGCCAGCGCGGCGCGACGAACCGGACGGACTTCTACCGGTACCTGGTAGTTGGCACCGCCAACGCGACGGCTCTTCACCTCAACGGACGGCTTGACGTTGCTCACCGCCTGCGTGAAGACTTCAAGCGGATCCTTGCCGGACTTGCTCTTGATCTGATCAAACGCTCGATAGAGGGTGCCCTCAGCGACCGATTTTTTGCCGCTCATCATCAAGACGTTGACGAACTTGGCCACATCCTGGCTGCCGAATTTCGGGTCAGGCAGGATGTCGCGCTTCGGAACTTCTCTACGTCGTGGCATATTCTCTTACCCCTGATCTTCCTGTTAAGCAGCCTTCGGCCGCTTGGCACCATACTTGGAACGGCTCTGCTTGCGGTCCTTGACGCCCTGCGTATCCAAACTGCCACGCACGATGTGGTAGCGCACGCCAGGCAGATCTTTGACGCGGCCACCGCGGATCAGCACCACCGAATGCTCTTGCAGGTTGTGGCCTTCACCACCGATATAGGAAATCACCTCAAAGCCATTGGTCAGGCGTACCTTGGCGACTTTCCGCAGTGCCGAGTTCGGTTTTTTCGGCGTCGTTGTATACACGCGTGTGCACACCCCGCGCTTGGCAGGGCAATTTGCCAGCGCCGGAACCTTGCTCTTGGTGACCGGCGCCTTGCGCGATTTACGCACTAACTGGTTGATTGTTGGCATATTTTCGAATTTCCAAAAAACCAAGGCGGCTTTTAAGCTGCGCCGCCCCGGGATTCGTGTTTCTCGCGCAGCGCGCGGTTTTGCCGCGCCGTTCGCAAAGAGGCCGGATTATAAGGGCATTTTCCGATCTGCGTCAACCAGCCGGAGTGTCCTCCTGGACTGTCCCTTCCTCGACAGCCAGCTCATTCCCGATCGAAATGTCCTCACCGACAGCCTGCATGCGCCGCGTGCGGTGATAGGCCAATCCAGTACCCGCCGGAATCAGGCGGCCGACAATGACGTTTTCCTTGAGGCCACGCAACTCATCGCGTTTGCCCATTATGGCCGCCTCGGTCAGCACCCGCGTGGTTTCCTGGAAGGAAGCCGCCGAGATGAAGGAATCAGTCGACAGGGATGCCTTAGTAATTCCGAGCAGCAAGAATTGGTACTCGGCCGGACGCTTGCCCTGATTCACCGACTTGTCATTCTCATCCAGGACTTCGGCTCGCTCGACCTGTTCCTCACGGATGAAATGGGTATCACCAGGATCCGTGATGACAACGCGGCGCAACATCTGGCGCACGATCACTTCTATATGCTTGTCGTTGATCTTCACGCCTTGCAGGCGGTACACGTCCTGCACTTCGTCGATGATGTAGTGCGCCAACTCCTCAACCCCCTTCAGCCGCAGGATGTCATGCGGATCTGCAGGGCCATCGACAATGAATTCACCGCGGTTCACCACTTGGCCGTCATGCGCCATAACGTGCTTGTCTTTGGGAATCAGGTATTCGTGCGCCGTGCCATCCGGCTCGGTAATCACCAAGCGCTGCTTGCCCTTGGTATCCTTTCCGAATGAAACGGTGCCGGTGACTTCTGCCAACATGCCGGCGTCCTTAGGCGAGCGGGCCTCGAAGAGCTCAGCCACGCGCGGCAAACCGCCAGTGATGTCGCGGGTCTTGGATGATTCTTGCGGGATGCGCGCCAGAATATCTCCGACACTGGCCTCCTGTCCGTCCCTCACAGTTATGATGGAGCCAACCTGAAAGGTAATCGTTACCGAATGGTCGGTCCCGTGGATTTTTACTTCCTCGCCGGAGGCAGTGAGCAATTTCACTTGGGGGCGCAAACCTTTCGTGGCTGCGCTTGCCTTTCGCTTCGGATCAATGACAACAAGAGTCGATAGGCCGGTGACCTCGTCGATCTGCTTGGTGACTGTGGCTCCTTCCTCGACGTTCTCGAATTTAACCGTGCCCGCATATTCGGTGACGATCGGTCGAGTATGCGGGTCCCAAGTTGCCAGTTGCGAACCGGCTCTTACATGCTTGCCGTCATCCACCGCCAACATTGCGCCGTAGGGGACCTTATGACGTTCGCGCTCGCGGCCATGGTCGTCAGTCACCAGCACCTCGGCGGAACGCGCAATGACTACCTTCTCGCCCTTTGGGTTCGTTACATAACGCATGTTCTGTGTGAAGCGCACGGTGCCCGCGGACTTGGCTTCGACATGCGAAGCGGAAGCCGCGCGCGAAGCAGCGCCACCAACGTGGAAGGTACGCATCGTAAGCTGTGTCCCGGGCTCGCCAATCGATTGGGCAGCAATGACGCCTACGGCTTCACCCGAGTTGACCAGCATTCCGCGTCCCAAGTCACGGCCGTAGCATTTTGCACACAAGCCATAACGCGTCTCGCAGCTGAGCGGAGTGCGCACACGGACCTCGTCCACGCCTAGCGCTTCGATTAGATCGACTGCGTCCTCGTCGAGGAGGAAACCGGTCGGGAACAGCACGTCCTGCGTCTCGGGGTGAAGAACGTCAGCAATCGTGACACGTCCAAGAACCCGTTCACGCAATGCCTCGACTACTTCACCACCCTCGACCAGCGCCTTCATGGCAAAGCCGTTGCTGGTTCCACAATCATCCTCAGTCACTACCAGATCCTGAGTCACATCCACTAAGCGGCGAGTCAGATAACCCGAATTGGCAGTTTTTAAAGCTGTATCGGCCAAACCCTTGCGCGCACCGTGCGTTGAGATGAAGTATTGCTGTACGTTGAGGCCTTCACGGAAGTTTGTGGTGATTGGCACCTCAATGATGGAGCCGTCCGGCTTGGCCATCAGGCCGCGCATACCTGCCAACTGGCGGATCTGCGCCGCTGAGCCACGCGCACCTGAATCGGCCATCATGTAGATGGAATTGAAGGATTCTTGCGCCACCTTCTTGCCGCTGCGGTCGGCGACTTCCTGATGCGAAAGTTGCTCCATCATTGCTTTCGCCACCTGATCACCGGCGCGACCCCAGATATCCACCACCTTGTTGTAGCGTTCGCCATCGGTAACAAGGCCGGAGGTGTACTGCTTTTCAATCTCCTTTACCTCGTGCTCGGCGGCGGAAATGATCTCATGCTTTTGCGGCGGCACCAGCATGTCGCCGATAGAGATGGAAATGCCGGCGCGGGTAGCCAAGCCAAAACCGGACTGCATCAGCTTGTCGGCGAAAACAACCGTTTCCTTCAAGCCACAACGGCGAAAACAGGCATTGATGAGTCGGGAGATTTCCTTCTTCTTGAGCGTCTTGTTGATGATTGAAAATGGCAGCCCGGCGGGCAGGATCTCGGATAGCAGAGCACGGCCGATTGTTGTCTCATAGCGGGTGATCTTCTCGATCTTTTCCCCGTCTTCAGTCACATCGTATTCCTTGATTCGTGCAGTGACACGAGCCTGGATGTCAGTCTGACCGGACTCGTAGGCGCGCTTCACCTCTGATATGTCGGCGAATGCCATGCCTTCGCCACGTGCGTTGATTCGATCACGCGTGGCGAAATAGAGACCCAGCACGATGTCCTGCGAGGGAACAATGATCGGCTCGCCGTTAGCGGGTGAGAGGATGTTGTTGGAGGACAGCATCAGTGTCCTCGCCTCCATCTGCGCTTCCAGCGACAGCGGCACGTGAACGGCCATCTGGTCGCCGTCAAAGTCGGCATTGAATGCTACGCAGACCAGAGGATGCAGCTGGATCGCCTTGCCCTCGATCAGCGTCGGCTCAAACGCCTGGATGCCGAGGCGATGCAGGGTCGGTGCGCGGTTAAGCATCACCGGATGCTCACGGATCACCTCTTCGAGGATATCCCACACCTCGGGTACTTCCTGTTCAACGAGCTTCTTCGCGGCCTTGATGGTGGTGGCCAATCCCAGGAGTTCGAGCTTGTTGAAGATGAACGGCTTGAACAGTTCCAGCGCCATCTTCTTTGGCAAGCCGCATTGGTGCAATTTCAATTGCGGGCCGACCACAATCACCGAGCGGCCAGAATAATCAACGCGCTTCCCCAGCAGGTTCTGGCGAAAACGACCGCCTTTGCCCTTGATCATGTCCGCGAGGGACTTCAGCGGGCGCTTGTTTGCGCCGGTCATAGCCTTGCCGCGGCGGCCATTGTCAAGCAAGGAATCGACGGCTTCCTGAAGCATGCGCTTCTCGTTGCGCACAATGATTTCGGGAGCCTTGAGTTCCAGCAGGCGCTTCAGGCGGTTGTTGCGGTTGATGACGCGACGGTAAAGATCATTCAGGTCGGAGGTGGCGAAGCGGCCCCCGTCCAGCGGCACGAGGGGACGCAGATCCGGGGGTAGCACCGGCAGAACCTCGAGAATCATCCAGTCCGGCTTGATGCCGGATTGCTGGAATGCCTCCAGTACCTTCAGGCGTTTGGCGATCTTCTTGATCTTCGCTTCTGAGCCGGTCGTCTCAAGTTCCTTGCGCAGGACGTCGATCTCATGATTAACGTCAAGTGTGCGCAGCAGTTCGCGAATGCCTTCAGCGCCCATCACGGCCGCGAAGTCATCCCCATACTCCTCGACCTTGGCAAGGTAGTCGTCCTCGGAGAGCAGTTGCGCTCGATTGAGCGGCGTCATGCCGGCATCGACCACAACATAGGCCTCGAAATAGAGCACGCGCTCGATGTCGCGCAGCGTCATGTCGAGCACCATGCCGAGGCGGCTGGGGAGGCTCTTCAGGAACCATATGTGGGCAACCGGAGAGGCCAACTCGATGTGGCCCATGCGCTCTCGGCGCACCTTCGACAGCGTTACTTCGACGCCACACTTCTCGCAGATGACGCCACGGTGCTTGAGGCGCTTGTACTTGCCGCAAAGGCACTCGTAATCCTTGACCGGGCCAAATATCTTGGCGCAGAAGAGGCCGTCGCGCTCCGGCTTGAAGGTGCGGTAGTTGATGGTCTCCGGCTTCTTGACTTCGCCATAGGACCAGGAGCGGATTTTTTCGGGCGAGGCGAGGCCGATGGTAATGGCGTCGAATTCCTCTTCCTGGGTTACCTGCTTGAACAGATCGAGTAGTGCTTTCATGTCTTCACTCCTGCAAGGGGTGAAACTTCAAATCAAAAAATGCAAAGTTCAGATTCCGTCGGCAACGCGCAGTGCAGGGCCGGCGGCTTCGCCCATTCTTAGTACCGCTCGAGGTCGATGTCGATCGCCAGGGAACGGATTTCCTTGACAAGCACGTTAAAAGACTCCGGCATGCCGGCATCGATCTTGTGCTCTCCCTTGACGATGTTTTCGTAGACCTTGGTGCGGCCCGATACGTCGTCTGACTTGACCGTGAGCATTTCCTGCAGCGTGTAGGAGGCGCCGTAAGCTTCCAGGGCCCATACCTCCATCTCGCCGAATCGCTGGCCCCCGAACTGCGCCTTGCCGCCCAACGGCTGCTGCGTCACCAGGCTGTAGGGGCCGGTGGAACGCGCGTGCATCTTGTCATCGACCAGATGGTGCAATTTCAGAACATGCATGTAGCCAACGGTCACGGGCCGCTCGAATTGCTCTCCTGTGCGGCCATCGAACAGCGTCACCTGACCCGTGTGCGGCAATCCTGCCAGTTCGAGCATGTTCTTGATCTCTTCCTCGTGGGCCCCGTCAAACACCGGCGTAGCGAAAGGCACGCCTGGCCTGAGATTGTCGGCCAGTTCCAGGATTTCCCGGTCGGACAGCGAGTCGACATCCTCACCCTTGCCACTCGAGTTGTAGATCTTGTCCAGATATTTGCGCAGATCGGCGACGGCAGTTTGCTTTTTTAACATCTCGCCGATCTTCAGACCGAGACCTTTTGCGGCCCAACCTAGGTGCGTTTCGAGGATCTGTCCAATATTCATCCGTGATGGCACGCCCAACGGGTTAAGCACGATGTCGACGGTCGTCCCGTCAGCCATGTGAGGCATATCCTCGATCGGCACGATGCGCGAGACGACCCCCTTGTTTCCGTGACGGCCGGCCATCTTGTCGCCAGGTTGCAGGCGGCGTTTGACGGCCAGGTAAACCTTGACCATCTTCTGCACGCCGGGAGGCAGTTCGTCGCCCTGGGTGAGCTTTTTCTTCTTCGCCTCGAAGGCCTGATCGAAATCTTTGCGCGTCTGTTCGATGCTGTCGCGCAGGTTTTCCATCTGCTGGGCCGTCTCGTCGTTGGCCAAGCCGATATCGAACCAGTGATGAGGATCAACCGACTCCAGATAGGCCTTGTTGATCTTGGTGCCCTTGGCCAGTTTCTTCGGTCCCTTGTTGGCAACCTTGCCAATCAAAAGCCTTTCGATCCGGGCGAAGGTGTCGCGCTCGACAATACGCATCTGGTCAGCAAGGTCCGTTTTATAGCGACGCAATTCGTCATCGATGATCTGCTGGGCGCGCTTATCGCGCTCGATGCCCTCACGGGTGAACACCTGCACATCAATTACCGTGCCGGACATTCCGGACGGCACGCGCAGACCAGTATCCTTAACGTCGGAGGCCTTCTCGCCGAAGATGGCGCGAAGCAGCTTTTCCTCCGGCGTCAGCTGAGTTTCGCCCTTCGGGGTCACCTTCCCCACCAGCACGTCACCGGCTTCCACCTCGGCACCGATGTAGACAATGCCGGACTCATCCAAGCGCGATAACTGCGCCTCGCCCAGCGAAGCAATATCGCGGGTAATTTCCTCGGCCCCGAGCTTCGTGTCGCGGGCAACAACCGTCAATTCCTCGATGTGGATTGATGTGAATCGGTCATCGGCTACCACGCGCTCGGATATGAGGATCGAGTCCTCAAAGTTATAGCCATTCCAGGGCATGAAGGCCACGAGCATGTTCTGACCAAGCGCCAATTCGCCCATGTCGGTAGAGGCGCCGTCGGCAATCACGTCTCCCTTGGCAATGATATCGCTCACCTTCACCAAAGGACGCTGGTTGATGTTTGTATTCTGGTTCGAGCGTGTGTACTTGATCAGGTTGTAGATATCGACCCCGACTTCCCCAGGAACCGTCTCATCATCGTGCACGCGAACCACTATGCGGTTGGCATCAATATAATCCACCACGCCGCCGCGCAGGGCCTGCACGGCAGTGCCCGAGTCGACGGCAACGGTACGCTCGATGCCGGTCCCAACCAATGCTTTTTCGGCACGCAGGCAGGGAACTGCCTGGCGCTGCATGTTGGCGCCCATCAGGGCGCGGTTGGCATCGTCGTGTTCCAAGAAGGGAATGAGCGAAGCGGCCACCGACACGATCTGTCCAGGCGCGATGTCCATGTACTGGACCTGGTCTGGGGTAACCAAGGTGAACTCGCTCTTATGGCGCGACGATACGAGTTCGTCGACAAGCCTGCCTTTCTTGTCCAACTGGGCGTTGGCCTGCGCGATGATGAAATGGCCCTCTTCGATCGCCGATAGATAATCAATCTGGTCGGTAACCCGACTATCTACCACCTTGCGGTAGGGTGTCTCCATGAAGCCGAACTGATTTGTTCTGGCATACAACGCCAAGGAGTTGATCAGACCGATGTTCGGTCCTTCCGGCGTTTCAATCGGGCAAACCCGACCATAGTGGGTCGGATGGACGTCGCGCACCTCGAATCCGGCACGCTCACGTGTCAGACCGCCTGGACCCAGGGCCGAAACGCGACGCTTGTGCGTAATCTCAGAAAGCGGATTGGTTTGGTCCATGAACTGAGAAAGCTGGCTAGATCCGAAGAATTCCTTGATTGCCGCCGAGATGGGCTTGGCGTTGATCAGATCGTGCGGCATCAGGTTCTCGGACTCGGCCTGTGATAGCCGCTCCTTCACGGCGCGCTCGACACGCACTAGCCCGGCGCGGAACTGATTCTCTGCCAGCTCGCCAACGGAACGCACACGCCTGTTGCCAAGGTGATCGATGTCATCGATCTCACCGCGTCCGTTACGCAGCTCTACGAGAATGCGTATGACGTCGATGATGTCCGCGTTGGACAGGGTACCCGGCCCATCCAGCCCTTCCCGACCGACACGGCGGTTGAATTTCATGCGGCCTACGGCCGACAGGTCGTAGCGTTCTTCCGAGTAGAACAGACCATGGAACAACGTTTCGACGGCATCTTCGGTCGGGGGCTCGCCAGGCCTCATCATGCGGTAGATGGCCACGCGGGCAGCCATCTGATCAACGGTTTCATCGGTGCGGAGCGTCGACGAAATGTAGGCGCCCCGGTCAAGATCGTTGGTGTACAACGTATAAAGTTCGGCAACACCGGATTCATGCAGCTTGCCAAGCAGGGTCTCCGTCATTTCTTCGTTCGCATTGGCGAGGATCTCGCCCGTTTCGGAATCAATGACATTGCGTCCGATAACGCGGCCGACTAGGAATTCATCCGGCACATTTATCTTTTTGATGCCTGCTTCCGCCAGCTCGCGGATGTGCTTGGCGGTAATGCGCTTGTCCTTGGCGACGAGCACCTTGCCGGACTTGTCAGTAATGTCGAAGCGGGCGACTTCGCCGCGCAGGCGCTCTGGCACCACCTCAAACTGGATGCCCTTCTTAGACAGGTGGAAGCAATCGAACTCAAAGAACGTGGCAAGAATCTGCTCGGGCGTAAGGCCGATGGCCTTGAGCAGGATCGTTACCGGCATCTTGCGGCGACGGTCGACACGGAAGTAGAGATAGTCTTTCGGATCAAATTCGAAATCCAGCCAGGAACCGCGATAGGGGATGATCCTGGCCGAGAAAAGCAACTTGCCGGAAGAATGGGTCTTGCCGCGATCGTGTTCGAAGAATACGCCCGGAGACCGATGCAGCTGGGACACAATAACCCGCTCGGTGCCATTGATTACAAAAGAGCCGGTTGTTGTCATGAGCGGTATCTCGCCCATGTAAACCTCCTGCTCCTTGACTTCCTTGACTGTCTCCTTGGTCGCCTCGCGGTCCATGATGACCAGGCGTACACGGGCGCGCAAAGGGCTGGCAAAGGTCAAGCCGCGTTGCTGGCATTCCTTGACGTCGAAGGCTGGCTCACCCAAGGCATAATAGACGAACTCCAGTCGCGCATTGCCACTGTGACTGGAAATCGGAAAGATCGACGTGAAGGCGGCTTGTAAGCCCTGGTTACGACGCTGCACCGGCGGAATGTCCGTCTGCAGAAAAGCCAGATAGGACTCCAACTGGGTCGCCAGCAGGAAAGGTACGTCCAGAACGCTCGCGCGCTTGGCAAAGCTCTTGCGGATGCGTTTTTTCTCGGTATAGGAGTATGTCATATCGTCTCCGGGGGTGAGAAATCAGTTTTCAGTTGTCAGTCGCTTGCGGCACCACATGCGAATTGCGGGCAACTGGCAACTGGAAACTGGGAACAACTTCAATGGCAAAGGGCTGGCGGCCAAAACCGCCAGCCCACCCTGCCAAACAACATTACTTGATCTCGGCTTTCGCGCCAGCGTCTTCAAGTTGTTTCTTGATCGCCTCGGCGTCGGCCTTCGGGATCGCTTCCTTGACAGGTTTCGGCGCACCGTCAACCAGGTCCTTTGCTTCCTTGAGGCCCAGGCCG
>UBJH01000630.1_pt1 | contig 10218 bp, 11 predicted proteins | sample 2193721 | NCBI WGS metagenome assembly UBJH01 (sample SAMEA4703186, study PRJEB27089) | metagenome | reverse complement strand
AGTTATTCCCCCGGCAGGCTCAAAAAAGAAAACGTTTCTGAAATCAATAAGTTATAAATATTTTTTCTGCGTGGCCTGGTTTTTGTTTTTAATATCATCAAAGACTTAAAATCCGTACCGAGGAGAAAGCCTATGAAGTTTAGAAAGGGAATGGCATTGCTCGCCCTGGCAGGCGCGTACATGGCCGGTACCGCTGGCGCTGAAGCCGCGACAGTCACGCCGTCTTCCATCGCGCACACGCTGAGCCTGGGCCAGACAGCTTCAAACACCGTCACCGTCACCTTTGACCCGGAAGCGGCTGCTTTCAACGGCGTCGACGTCATGTTCCTGTGCGACACCACGGGCAGCATGGGCGGCGTCATCAACACCATGAAGACCTACGGCACCCAGATAATGAACAGCGTGTCGGCCTTCAACGTTGCCCCCGGCGTCCCCATCGACGCGCAGTTCGGCGCCGCGAGCTACAGGGACGTGCCGACTTATCCCTGGGGCTCCTACGGGGATTACTCCTACAGGATCGAATCTGCCATAGGCACGACAGCTGCGGCGCAGGCCGGCATGAACACCTGGTACGCTTCCGGCGGCTATGACTGGCCCGAGTCCGGCCTCATCGCCCTCTACCAGATGGCGACCAACCCCGCGGCCGGATGGACCGACGACAAGAAGATAGTCGTATGGATGGGGGATGCCCCGAGCCACTACCCCGGAGACGGCTCTTCTTCCTCGACTTACCCCGGCCCGACCGAGGCCCAGGTAATAAGCGCCCTTCAGGCCGCCAACATCACCGTCGTGGGCGTTGGCTCCAACAGCGGCTTTGACAGCTACGGCCAGGCCTCGAGGATAACGAGCGCCACCGGCGGCTCGCTGTACTACACTGGCTATTCCTCGGCCGCGCAGGTCGCCAGCAGCATCACCTCGCTCATCACTGCCGAGCTTCAGACCGTGAATAACCTGTCGCTCGTGCCTTTCGGCGACACCCTCGGGTTCACCACCAACACGACCCCGGGCAGCTACAGCTCAATAACGATAGACCCTGTGACCGGAGCTTCGCGTTCTTTTGACGTGGGCTTCACCGGCGCCACTTCCACCCCCGGGACCTACACCTATGAGCTCCGCGCCATAGCTGACGGAGCGACCGTGGGCACGGTCGACGTTTCGATAACCGTGCCAGGCGGGTCGAGATCGGTCCCCGAGCCTGCGACGATATTCCTTCTTGGCTCCGGCATGGCTGGTGTCTTCGCCATGAGGAAAAAGTTCAGGAAATAAGAAGCGGTAACGTAAAAACCGAAAGGGCATGCGGAAAAGTCCGCATGCCCTTTTTTTTAAAGACTTTTCAATAAAACGCCGTAATGGTATAATCCTCGAAACTTTTCAGGAAGACGGTGGCATGAAAAGATCGATATTCCTGTTTCCCCTCCTTCTCGTGGCCCTGGCCGCGACCGACGCGCGCTCGATAATATTGAAAGAAAGCCAGGACGGCCTTACCGAAATAGTCGTGCCGCGCGAGCCGGACGCCGAAGTCATGGGCGCGGACAAGGAGCTCGGAGGGGCCCTTAAATCCCTCGCTGAAGGCAAGGCCGACGAAGCCGAAAGGGCCGCCAGGGAGGTCATCAAGGGCAGGCCCGGTTCAGCCGCGGCGCACGAGATAGCCGGGGCCGCGCTCCTCATGAAGGGCGACATCGACGGGGGCATCGGACTCCTTAAAAAGGCCCTCGCCCTGAACCCGGCGCAGAGCTCGGCCCTTGCCAAGATAGGCGACGCCTACCTTGCCCGGAAGGATTACGCCGAGGCGAAGGGGTACTTTGAGAGGGCGCTTCGCATATCCCCGGAGGACCGCAAGGTGAATCAGCGCATGGGCATAATAAGCGAGGTCGAAGGGAAAGTAGACCAGGCTATATCCTATTATGAGCGCGGGGTCGCCGGCACACCGGCGGAGTACGCCGGCGTGAAGGTCAACCTCGGCCGCCTTTACAACGCAAAGGGCATGTTCTCAAGGACCGTCGACCTGCTTTCAAGGAACAGAGGCTCCAGCGCTGACGTCAGGCTCGTCCTCGGGACGGCGTACCTCGGGCTCGGGAAGAACGCCCCGGCGATAGACGAGTTCAAGTCTGTGAAGGCCGCGGAGCCCGGCAGCGGCAGGGGGCAGATAGCCCTTGGAATAGCGTACAGGGCGGCGGGTGATAACAAGTCATCGGTTTCCGAGCTGAGGGAGGCCTTGAGCCTGAAATCCGGCTCGGCGCACGCCCATATGCAGCTCGGCGAGACCTATTACGCCATGAAGGACAACGGCGCCGCTCTCGAGAGCTTCGAGGCGGCGGCCAGGGCCAGCAAAGACGCTGCAAGCGCGGCAAGGCAGCGCAAGGCGGAGATATACCTCGAGCAGAAAAGGTACGTCGAGGCCATCCAGACCTGCGATACGATAGTGAAATCCGGGCGCGCCACCATGAAGACCTATGATATGCTCGGCACCGCCTACCAGTTCTCGAACAGGCACAAGGAGGCTGAAGGCGCGTTCAGGGAGATGGCTCGCGTATTTCCGAAAAGCGCTTTCCCCAGCTACAGGCTCGGCCTCTTCTACGGCTACTCAAAGAAATACGGCGCCGCCATAGAGCAGTTCAGGAAAGCTCTCGCCATCGAGCCGGAAAACCCCGTGACGCTCAAGGCGATGGCGATAGCCTACGGCAAGAAGGGTGACAACGCCCGCGCCATCGAGGCGGCGGAGAAGGCCGTCAAGGCGGGCCCCGGCAGCGTCGACGAGAAGTTCTTTCTAGCCTCGCTGCACCATGCATCCGGCAGCAAGGCGAGGGCAGGAGAGCTCTATGGGGAGATACTGGCCGCGAAAGCCGACTACCTCCCGGCTCTCAACAACCAAGCCAATCTGCTGAACGAGACCGGCAAGCCTGCCGAAGCGCTCACTCTGGCGAAAAAGGCCGCCGAGCTCGCCCCTGGCGACGGCCTCGTGCTCGACACGCTTGGCTGGGTCCTCCTTTCAGCGAAGGACAGCAAGGGTTCGCTGGAAGCCCTCAGGAAAGCCTCGAAGGCCGCGCCCGGGAACCCGACGGTAAGCTATCACCTGGCTGTCAGCTACGCCGCCAACGGAGACAACAGGAGCGCGATGGAGGAGCTTGAAAAAGCGGCCAGGCACAAGGGCGCGTTCCCCGAGTACAACGAAACCCTCAAGATGATCGAAAGGCTCAAGGGGGCGAGATAGCCCCCCGGCCAAAAGGAAACGCCCCGCCGATGACGTCTCGCCCGGCTAACCGCATACTCTGGCTCGACCTCTTGAGGGGAGCGGCCATATTGATGGTCATCCTCTTCCATTTCACCGTCAGGTACCCGCAGAAGTACGCCGGGCACGCGCCGGACGGCGTCCTGCCCTTCAGCGTCGGCTTCGGCTGGACCGGCGTGCACCTGTTCTTCATGATAAGCGGCTTCATAATCTACCACACCATACAGAACAAGAAGGGACCGCTCGATTTCCTCACGGCAAGGCTCTCGAGGCTCGTGCCGCCCTACTGGGCCGCGATAGCCGTGATAATCGCCCTCGAGTACGCGCACGCCGCGGTTTTCAGCGAGCCGAACAGGAACACCCTCACGGATATACTCTTTAACCTTGTCATGGTCCCCGACGTATTCGACAGGAGGTTTCTCGACGGCGCCTTCTGGAGCCTTTACGTAGAGATAAAGTTCTACGTCTTCTTTGCCCTCCTTTGGAGCGTCTTCGACATGAGGAAGAGGCTTTACTTCTACCTTTCTTTCCTCGCGATACTCCTGCTTGCCGCCGCGCATTTTTTCGTGCTCAAGTTCCCGCTCGGAGACAACTTCTACTACTTCCTCATCTTTTGGGCCGGCATAGCCGCCTACAAGGTCATGAGGGAGGATTTGAGTGTCTGGGAGTTCCTCGTGATAATCGTTCTGACCTCGGCCGGGACGATAGGCGTGTACAGGGACGGCAATGAGCTCCTCATAGGCATCCCGGTCTTCTCGCTCCTTTTCCTCGTTGCCGAGAGGGCGGAGAAGAGCTTCCCGTCGGCCATGAGGCTCCTGAGCCCCTGCGCTTATCTGGGCAGGATCTCCTATTCGTGCTATCTTCTGCACCAGCCGGTCGGCTACATCCTTCTCGGGGTCCTCGGCGCGGCCTCCTTCGGATACAACTCGGCGCTGGCGCTCGCGTTCGCCTCATGCGTCCTCGCGGCCCTCGCGGGCTTCAATTTCGTAGAGAGGCTCGATAAGCCTATCGCGAAGAGTATAATGGCAAGGATAGGCAAATACGACCGGCTCTTCGGCGCGCCGTGATGAGCGCGGCGCGCGTCTCAATAATCATCAATGTTTTTCTCATGGCGTTTCTTTCCTGGTACTTCATCATCCACAAGGACATAAGCTCATATTACAACCGGTACCTCGGGCCTGAGCCCGAGGACTTCCTCGAGGACGTCTACTATAGGGCGAAGGTGGATTCTTACGCCGCCCTGAACGTCCGCTTGAAAGGCCCCAGGGCCGTCTTTGCCGGGGACAGCATCGTGGAACAGTTCCCGGTCGAAGAGCTCCTCCCCGGGGCATTGAACCGCGGCATCGGCCATGACACGTCAAGGGGGGTCCTGCTGAGGCTGGAGGGCAACGTCAACAACCTCGAGGTCTCAAGGCTCTTTCTCATGGTCGGCCACAACGACCTCAAGTACCGGAGCGTCGAAGAGGCGGCCGCGAACATAGCCCTGATATTCCTGAGGGCGAAGGCGGCCCGGAAGTACTTCATAAGCGTGCTGCCTACAGCGGACAGGGAGCAGGAGAGGCTTACCAGGAAGCTCAACGACGCAGTGCGCCGTGAATCGGCAAAGGGCGGCTTCGAGTTCATAGACCTCCACGAAAGGTTCCTCGGGCCGGACGGGACTGCCGACCCTGCTCTTTACTACGACGGAGTCCACCTGAATGCCGTGGGGCACAGCTTGCTCCTCGAGGGGCTCGAGGAAAGGTTCGGCTCCCTGGCGTCCCTTTCCGCCCCGTCGTGACAAATATCACTTGAGGGCGGCCAATGGGGAATATATAATGTACAAAGGCCTGTTCTTGTTCACGTTCCCTGTTACCTGCTGGAGATTTTCTGATGCGGAGTTTTCGTATCGATGGCTCGCCTCCGGGCCCGTCCGGTTTTACTCTGCTGGAACTCTCGGTAGTACTTGCCCTTCTTGGAGCAATCCTTTTAACAGCAATCCCGAGGCTGTCGTTTTTCGAAGAGGCGGCTTTCCGCTCTGATGCGAGAAAGGTGGCGGCCCTCATAAGGCGCCTGGACGACTCGTCAACCTCCGGCAAGTCATACTACAGGCTGAGCTTCGATATAGGCGGCAGGACCTTCACGGCTGAAAAGAGCCTTGACGGAAAGACCTTCACCTCTCCAGGCGATATGCCGTCAACGGTGAGCCTCGGGCGCGCGACCGGCATAACAGGGGCCGTCCTCAGCGGGAGCGAGCTCAAGACCGGCGGCGCGGCCGTCCTCTTTAAGCCTGGCTCCGGGGCTGAGCCGTTGTCCATCTCTCTTGAAAGCGGCGGCAGGACAGCCACCGTGAGCTACAACCCGTACTCCGGCAAGGTGGAGGTACTATGAGCAGGCCCGGGGATGAAGGCTTCACGCTCCTTGAGGTGCTAATATCTCTGGCCATACTCTCCGGCGTCATAGTGACTGTCCTGACCGTCATGAACAGCCACCTGGCGGCATCCATTAAACTTGAAGGCTCCTCCGGCGCGGCTCTCCTCGCCCGTGAGAAGCTCGAGCAAATACGCCTGTACGGAGCCCCGGAGACCGGAAAAAGCGAGAAGGTGGACGGGTACACGATAGAGTACGGCGTAGAGGAAGTCCGGCCCGGCATAAAGAAAGTCTGCGCCAGGGTGAGCGGCACTGAAAACGAGCAGGTCGATGTCTGCGCATACGTCCAAAAGAATGACTGACGGGAGAGGCGGCTTCACGCTGCTTGAGCTCCTGGTCGCAACGGCCATAGGTTCCCTTGTGATATTCGCGCTCTACCTCAGCTTCTCGTCGGTCCTCTCGGGCCGGTCGGCGATAGACAAAAGGGCTGAGAGGACAAGACAGGCGCAAAGGTTCGTCGACGGCTTCTCAAGGGAGGTCCAGTCCGCGTACCTTTCCTCATCCAACGGAGCCACCTTCTTCAGGGGTTCTATCGCTGGCGGCTCCTTCCCGTCCGGCGTCGTGGAGTTCACAGCGATAAGCTATCCGGTGGGCTCTGGCGGCGACCTCGTGGCAGTGAGGTACTCGGCCGGGGAGACAGAAAGCGGTCGCGCCGCGCTATTCAAGGAAGTCTGGAACCCGTACGGCTCCTCACGCGGGCGCGTCAAGGTCGAGGTCATGGAGGACATAAGGGGCTTTGACCTGTCCTTCTATAACGGGACATCCTGGGCGGCCGCCTGGGACGGCGCTCTCGAGAAAAGGGCGCCTGAGGCGGTTGGCGTCAAGCTCAAGATTGTGGAAGGCGGAGCCGAAAAGGAATTGAGGGCCCTCGCGAGGACGATGCTAAGATGAAAACGCGCCTCGGTAACAGGGGCGCGGCCCTCGTCCTGGTACTTCTCGTCACGGCCGCCATGACCGCGATGATAGCAGAGATAATAGCCGTGGTTCACGGCCAGGCCAGCCGGACCTCGAACTTCATCGAGGGGCAGAAGGCGGCTCTGGCGGCGGAAGGCGGCTTCGAGCTCGGCGTCAGGTATCTGTCCTCCCTGGGAGGAAGCTATACGCATCTGCCGCAAAGCGGCTTCACAATGCCTGTTGACGGCATGCTCCTGGAGGTCGTCTTCGAGGACGAGTCAGGGAAGTTCCAGGTCAACTCGATAGTCTATCCGAACGGCGAGGTCAATGAGGCCGCGAAGGGCTCATATGAATCAATCCTCTCTTCGGCCGGGATGGACGCTGCCCTTTCAGGGACCCTTGCCGACTGGCTAGACCTGGACGATTCGGAAAGGCCTGGCGGGGCCGAGGCGCCGTACTATAACAGGCTCGGCGACCCTTACGCGCCGAAGAACGGCAGGCTCGACACGGTAGGCGAGCTCTCCTTGGTAAAAGGATACGGAAGGGCCGCGGAAGAACGCCTTGGCAGCTTTCTCACGGTCTACTCCGACGGGCTCGTGAACATCAACACCGCTCCTGGGGAAGTCATCATGGCGCTTTCAGAGGAGATAACGCCGGAGATGGCAGGCAAACTCATGGAACGCAGGCAGGAGAGGCCCTTTGCCGACGCTTCGGAGATAAGGTCGGTCAAAGGCTTTGAGACGCTCGTCTTCAGCCTGCAGGGGCGGATAAAAGTAAAAAGCGATATATTCAGGATACGCTCGAGGGCGACATCGGAGGGAGCCGTAAGGGAAGTGGAAGCGGTCGTGCGCACGGGAAAAAACGGGAAGGTCCTCTACTGGAGGGCGCGCTGATGAAAAAGTGCGTCCTTGTGATAGAGGCGTCCCCGTCAGCGGTCAGGGCCGCCGCGTTCTCCGCAGGCTCGCCGGAGGTCATGGAGGAGTTCAGCTATGGGCCGGACAGCCTCGCCTCCTCGTTCAGACAGCTCAGCGAGGACCTTGGCGGAAAAGGGCTCAAGCCCGGCAAGACGCTCCTTTCAATTCATTCGTCATGCCTGAGCCTCAAGCTCCTGGACATACCTGTTGCCGACAGGACGAAGCTCAGGGAGATAATCTCCCTTCAATCTGAAGAGCTCTTCCTTAAAGGGACGGAGAGCATGGCTCTTGACGGCTTGCCCCTGTCCGGCGGAAAGGCCATCGCCGCCGGGGTCGACAAGAGCGTCCTCGCTGCCCAGCTCAAGGCGCTTTCTGACGCCGGCCTGGAAGCCTCATGGGCCGGCCCGGCTCTTTTGTGCAAGGGGTCGCTCCTCGAGAAGGTGGCGCCAGGGCAGGGGGTGGCCGCATTGATAGACGCCGATTCAATTACCGTCGCGAAGAACGGCCAGGCGTTTTTCTTCAAGCACCTTGATTCCGTCGACGACCTGCATCTTTCGATTGCGGCCCTCGAAGCCGACGGCGTAAGGATAGAAAGGTACTTCACTGCCGGAGGCGAGGGGCTCTTAAGACAGGCGGGAGTCGAAGCCGGGGACGCCGGGTGCCCGGTCCACCCGTCTCTTGAGGCCGTTTGGCTGCGGTACAGGGAAGGGCTCAAGGAGAGCGTCGATTTCCTGAAGATGCACGAAGACCCCGGCGCCGAGCTGGCCATGAAAAGGAGGCTTTCGGTCACGGCGTTGCTTGCGGCCTCGCTGGTCCTCTCATGGGGCGTTTACGCCTATTTGCGCTATCAGAACATCTCCGCTGAATCAGCGTCGATAGAAAAGGCGATGGAGAGCGGCTACTCGGCGGTATTCCCGGCGGAGAAGCCGAAGGACCCCGGGTACGCCCTCGAGACCAAGCTCAAGGCGCTCTCCGAGGACACCAGGGTCCTCTCGGGCAGGACTGACGCGCTGGGGTCGCTGCTCGCGCTTTCGGAGGCGGCCCCGGCTGGTGGACGCCTTCGAGCCCTTGAAGTGCGCTCCTCCGGCGCCTCGCTTCAGCTTTCAGGTGAAGCGGGCTCTTTTGAAGAAGCGGCCTCGTTCAGGGAATCGGTTCTGAAGACGGGGCGATTCTCCAAGGCGGCCATAACGGAGACGAAGCCCGCCCCCGGCGGACGGGTGAGGTTTGGCCTGTCGGCTGAAAGGAGCGGCCAGTGAGGGGGCTCCCGAGTCTTATCGAGCGCGCCGTGGAAGCGGCGCGTGAGAACAGGAAGGCGGCCATCTTTTTCGCTGCCTGCGCCCTGTTCATGCTCCTTAGCGCCGTTCTTCTCGGGGGAGCGGAGGCGAAGCTTTCGAGGAAAAGGGTATCTTTTGCGTCCTTTGAGGCGATGAGGGCCGAGTACGCCAAAGGCGTCAGAGAAACCGGCGCTTTCAGGGAAAGGCTCCTGGCGGGAAGCGGCGCGTCGGCGCTCGACCGGGTGCAGTCGGCGGCGGCCGAGGCGGGGTTAAGGAAGAACATAGGCCAGCTCAAGCCATTCGAGCCGGCTCCGGCAAAGGGCTTCAGGCAAAGCGGGGCCGAGGTGACGATAGAGGGCGTGCTCATCGCTCAGGCCGTCACCTTCCTGTACAATCTGGAGAACGGCGGCGGAGCGCTCCTCATAGACGAGTTCCAGATGAAGTCCTCGTTCGAGGACCCGGATAGATTAGAGGTAAGGGCCCGCGTGAGGCTTCTTTCGAGGGAGTAGATGAAGCGTTTCCTTTTGGTCATGAATATCTTCCTCGGGGCAGGAGCGCTGATCACGGCTGCGTTCGCGGCGAAAGAGGCAGTTGTTTTGAATTACAGCGTAGACAAGACGGCTGCGGCCCTGGAAAAGGCCGGGAGCGGACCTGCCTTTGCGCTTTCAAGTTACGCCGCGATACCGGAAAAGGGCCTCTTCGGCAAGGGCACGCTCTCTGGCGCGGCAGATTCTGGCGCGCCCGGAGGCCCGCCGGGCCTCGTCCTCGTCGGCACGGCCGAAGGCGCGGGCTACGCGGTCTTCATGGACACCGCTACCGGCAAGCAGAAGGCCTTCAGGGTGGGAGAGAGCGTTTTCGGGGGAGCTGCCGTGAATTCGGTCTCGACGAAGAAGGCGGTCCTCGTCTCGGGCGGGAGGAAGTTCACATACTCGGTGCCGGCAACGCTCCCGTCGCTTCCGGCGGCGTCCGCCGGGCAAGGGTCTCAGGCCGCCTCTAAAAGAGGAGAAGACAGGTGGGTCGTCGACCAGAGGGCGGTATCCGGCGTCTTCGACAACATGGACAAGGTCCTGACCGACGCAAGGTTTACCCCCTACATAGCCGACGGCAAGCTCACGGGCTTCAGGGTCAGCGAGGTCAAGCCGCAGGGAGTATTCGGCCTCATAGGCCTTGAGGACGGTGACGTCGTGCTGAGCATAAACGAGTACGGGCTCGACTCCCCGGGAAAGGTCGCCCAGGTGCTCGGCGGGCTCAAGGGCGAATCAGAAGTGAAGGTGGACCTGTTAAGGGGCGGCAAGCCCAGGACTTTACGATACCAGATAAGATAAGGTACGAGATGAAAAAGACGCTGTGCATACTTTTGTTGCTCCCGCTGCTTCTCGCGCTCCCGGGCCTTTCTCCCGGGCCGCTGGAAGCGGCCCAGAAAAAAGGGACGGCCACCCAGGGCAAGCCGATGGTCATAAACTTCGTCGACGTCGACATATCGGCGGTCGCGGACCTCATG
>UBJH01000574.1_pt1 | contig 10255 bp, 9 predicted proteins | sample 2193721 | NCBI WGS metagenome assembly UBJH01 (sample SAMEA4703186, study PRJEB27089) | metagenome | reverse complement strand
ATCCGCCGGAACGACTCCGGCGCTGCAAGCGTATAGAGTGACGGTGATCGAACCGCGTTCGGAGGCAATCAGCGGCGAGTCGCGCGGTGGACACGGTCCGGAGAACCCACGTGGCACGGAGGGCGCATGACCGGCAGCCGATTGGCAACCACAATGACTCGCCGGTCTCCTCGCATGCGCCCTCCGTGCCACGTGGGTTCTCCGGACCGTGTCCACCGCGCGACTCGCCGCTGATTGCCTCCGAACGCGGTTCGATCACCGTCACTCTATACGCTTGCAGCGCCGGAGTCGTTCCGGCGGATCGCGGCGCGCGGGCCGCGAGGCCGCGGCGCATCAGGTATCATGCGGATATGGAACGTTGGGAGTACACGTCGTGGCGGGTGAACGTGGCGGGCTTCTTTGGTCCGAGTTTCGATCCCGCCGAGATCGACAGGGTCTTGAACCAGGCCGGCGCGGAAGGCTGGGAGTTGGCGAGCGTGACCGACCTCAACTGGAATCAGGGCGGGTCGAAGTTTCTGTTGTACACGTTCAAGCGGCCCAGGGCCGCGCCGCGTTCGGATGCAAGGTAGCGGGGCGGATCAACCGATGGACACCGGCGGTATCGCGCGTCGCAATGCCGGACTTGGATTCTCGCCGCCCGGTTTCCGAAGAACCACTTCGATCGACGCTCTGAGGAACGCCGGCGGCACATTGGGAGTGTGGGAGGCCGCGAACGCGAAGAGCATCTTCTCCTCCAGGCTGATTTCGTGGTGCGGCGAGTTGAGAATCTCCGGGTCGAGCGAGTCGCCCACGACCAGGTCCTGGAGGTCTCCCAGGACGAGTTCGAACTCGTGGTAACTGATGCCGCGGCCCCAGCGTGCCAGTCTCGAGATCATCGCGGCGTCGGGCGCTCTCCATCGGGACACGCCGTCGGCCCCCACGTCGCGCTTCACTTCCGGGAACTGTTTCACGAACTCCGCCCGCGGCGACTTGTGCGCATACAGGATCGCCAGGTCGTCAGGCAGGCAGTCGAAGTACGGCATCGTCGAGGTGTGATGGTCCATCCACGTCAGGCGGTTGGGTGAATCTCCGACCACGAACAGCCCGCCGGGCCGGAGCAGGTCCCACGCGGCGGCGATCGTGTCCATGCGCTCCGCGAGCGTCTGGTGCTCGAGCACGGCGTAACAAACCATGATGTCGGCGCCGTGCGGGTTGTGCTGCCGCACGATCGTCGTGAGGGACTCGGCTTGCACCACGTGGAACGTCGCGTTCGAGAGCCCGAAGATCTCCATCCGCGCCCGGGCCGCGTTCACCGACGGCTCGTTGATGTCGTACGCGTCGATGGTGCCTTCCGGCCCGATGACCTCCCCGAATGCCGCGGTGCTCGAGCCCGTGCCGCACCCGATCTCGATGATCCGCGCTCCCCGCAGCGGCCGGAGCCGGTTGACCCACGGCACGACGCTGCTCGCGCACTCCCGGTAACGGCCCGAGACGTGCTGCTCGAGGTCGAACTTGAATGTCTCTGAGCCGAAGTACCCGGGGTCGTCCCAGTTGAAGTACCGCTCACGCAGCGCGGCCCGCAGCCGCTCCGCACGCTCCGGCGTCAACGATCCGGGCGTGGGTGTCTTTGGCTCGATCGTGGTGTGCATCGGAGGCAATCCTACCCGGGACGCACGGGCAGGGCGGGCGGCGCGGTGAGGCCGTTCCGGTATTCACCGCTCCAAACTCCGCGAGCGTTCGCACCTACACTCCGCCCCCATGGAAGCAGGAATCGTCGGTCTCCCCAATGTCGGCAAGAGCACGCTGTTCAACGCGCTGACCCGCGGAAGCGCGCTGGCCGCGAACTATCCCTTCGCCACCATCGAGCCCAACGTGGGGGTGGTGCCCATCCCCGATCCGCGTCTGGAAGCGATCACGAAGTACATCCCGCCGCAGAAGATCATCCCGGCGGTGTTGCGCGTGGTGGACATCGCCGGAATCGTCAAGGGCGCATCCAAGGGCGAGGGCCTGGGCAACAAGTTCCTTTCGCACATCCGCGAGGTCGAGGCCATCCTCCACGTCGTTCGCTGCTTCACCAAGGCGCCCGGCGGCGAGGAAATCCTCCACGTCACCGGATCGGTCGATCCCATCCGCGACATCGAGATCATCAACACCGAACTCATCCTCGCCGACCTCGAGACGGTCGAGGGGTCGTACGGCAAGTCCGAACGCGCGGCCAAGGGCGGCAAGGCCGAAGATGTCGCCCGCTTCGAACTCCTGAAGAAACTCAAGCCCATCCTCAGCGAGGGCAAGCCCGCCCGCGCGCTCCGAGTGGATGATCACGAGCAGCAGAAGGCCCTCAAGCAACTGGGGCTGATCACCGGCAAGCGCGTCCTGTACATTATGAACGTGGACGAGGAAGACCTCCAGGGAACTTCCCCCGCGTGCAAGCAGGTCCGCGAGTTCGCGGCCAAGGAAGGCTCGGAGGTCGTCCCGGTCTGCGCCAAGATCGAGAGCGAACTCGCCCAGATGAGCGGCGCGGACCGCCAGGAAATGCTGGACGCACTCGGGCTCACCGAGCCGGCCCTCGACTCGGTCGCGCACGCCGCCTACCACCTTTTGGGCCTCCAGTCCTACTTCACCGCCGGCGAGAAGGAGGTACGGGCGTGGACGATCCCCATCGGGGCCACGGCCCCGCAGGCGGCGGGGGTCATCCACACCGACTTCGAGCGCGGCTTCATCCGGGCCGAGGTCTACACCCTCGCCGACCTCGAAAAGCACAAGAGCGAGAAGGCCATCAAGGAAGCCGGCCGGATGCGGATCGAGGGCAAGGATTACGTCGTTCAGAACGGCGATATCTGCCATTTCCTGTTCAACGTGTGAGCCGCGACTCCCCTTCGATTGGCCGGTTTTGGCGCCCAAACTGCCCAAGTTCACGCCGCGGCGAGGCACGGTTTGGGCCAGGCAGGGCGGGGTTGTACCGTCCAAAACCCCTTGACAAGGGGGGCCTGAGTGGTACATTGACGCCCGCACCTCCCTTCGTGGGGCGGTGCAGTGACAGGGTGCCCCGTCAGGGCGAGACACCGAGGAGAGAGACATGAACTTGCGACATGCTATTGGTATGGCCGCGCTCGTCGGCGCTGCCGCGACTCAAACCGCGCTGGCCACGATCAGCGATGTGTACGCGGTGAATCTGAGGGCGAGTCCGAACACGCTTCTGCGGTTCCCGGTGAACGCTCCGGCGAACAACGTCATCTCCGCGAACGCCAGTTACGACGGGTTCGCCATCGATTTCAACGGCGACGCGTCGGTTCTGTACGGCATCACCGCCGCGGCGAGCCCCGGCCAGCAGTTCGGCACGATCGACACGACCACGGGAAACTTCACGCCGATCGGCCTGACGGGTGTGGCCGAGGCCAACTGGGGCGGCCTCGCCCATGACGCGACGAACGGCAACATGTACGCCCTGGCGGGCACCAACCTGTACACGATGAACCTTGCCACCGGCGCCGCGACGCTGGCCACGCCGCTGACCGCCCCGGGGATGTTGCTGATCGACATCGCCGTGCATCCCATCACGGGCCAGATGTACGGGCACGACATCGCCACCGACAACCTGGTGAGCATCGACAAGGTGACCGGCCTGGTGACTCCGATCGGCCCGACCGGCTTCCTGGCGAACTTCGCGCAGGGCATGGACTTTGATCCGCAGACCGGCATTCTCTACGCCACCGTGTACACGGGCGGCGGCACGGGCGCCTTCTGCTCCTTCGATCTCAACACGGGCGCGGCGACGGCAATCGTCAGCACCACGCCGTGGAACGCGGAAATGGAAATGGCCATCGCCCCGGCCCCCGGCGCCCTCGCGCTGGTCGGACTCGGCGGGCTCGCCATGCTCCGCCGCCGCCGCTGATCCTCAACCCGGCCCGACATACCTTCAGCCCCGCGTCGAAAGGCGCGGGGTTTTTCTTGGCGCGCGTGGGTTACGGCCGGATGATCGGCCCGGTATCCACCGCTTCAAAGTCGCTGCCGTGCACCTGTCCCAGCGTGTGCAACTCGTCGTCGTTCCATCGCGGGTCGGGCGCGCCCGAGACAAACCAGTCGCTCCCGTTGTCCGCGACAAACATCCCGTAGGTTTTCATCGCCCGGAGGATCGGCCGCACCGACGCGGGGAACGGCGCGATATCGAAACTCGCTTTCAACCGCACCCGCAGCCCCATCGGCGGCAGATTGGGGTCCGTGCTTGTGCTCGCCCAGTGCGTGGCCGGGTGGATGTACCCGCGCTGCGTGCGACTCGCCGTGAAACGCAGGGCGTGCTTGATCGCGCCCCGCTCCACCGCCTCGTCATAGCGGACCAGGCCCGCGAAGATCGGCAACCCCGCGGCGTCGGCGCTCGTCCAGGTCTCCGGACGCAGATTGTTGCTGGTCAGGTCGAATACCGCGCCGCAGTCGGCGTGCCACGATCCGTCGGGCTGCGGGAATGCGCGATACATCTCGAACAGTTTTCGGCGGATGGGGTCCACCACGATCACGTGCCGATCGCCCGTCGCGCCGGGGCCGCCCTCGATCGGCGCGTCCGACGGCACCGGATAGGGACCGGGGTCCGATTCGTCGCCGTACGCGACGAACACGATCGGGACCAGCGGCGTCTGCGCGGTCGCGACGACGAACGGGATGCCGTTGGGCGCACCGTTCCAGACCGTTCCGAAGTCCGGGTGCAGCCCGTCGTTCAGGCCGATCGACGCGATGAAGTTGGCCGAGTTGGCGTGCGCCGGGAGCGATGAGATGTCCTGGTTCCACCAGTTCTTGTCCGGGAAAATCCGCGTGCACTCCAGCCGCTCGCAATCCCGGGGCGTGGCCCGGGTGCTCGGCGCCGTCGGGTCCGCGGGCTGACACACCCACGCGCCCAGCCCCGCGCCCGCCGCTCCGCACACGATCGCCGCGATCCGTCGCATGGGCACCTCCTCTGATTTCGCCAGTTTACCGCGCCCGACCGCGCGAACGAAGCGCTTTGCGCGCTCCGCCGCGCGGGAACATCGCGTGCCCATGAAAAAACGCGGCCGGTCTGTTTCACAAACAGCACCGGGCCGCGTATTGGGGGGGCACGTTCTAGATCAGCGCCGACGACGCACGAAGATTCCGGCCACGCCCAGCAGGGCCAGGGCTCCGGGCGCCGGAACGAGGCTGACGGTATCGAGATCGAACGCGAAGGACTGGTCAACCCCGGCCATGCTCGCCGGCACACTCACGCCGACCTGCACGCGTCCGACGTTGCTGAACACGGTGTTGAAGTCCGAACCCTCGAAACTGATGAACTGCGGGTTGGAGGGGTCGATCGGGAAGGTCAGCGTTGTCCAGGTGTTGGGCATCACCGGCGCGAAGTTGACCGCGACCGCGCCGGGAAACGCGGCCGGGCTGGCGAACCGCGAGAAGAAGTTCAGGGGCTGCCCGGCGTTGTGCCGGACGGCGATGGAGAACGAGGTCACGCCGTCGGCGATCCAGTTGCCGAAGATCGCGCCGCCGCTGCTGTTGAAGTTGCTCTGCCCGCGGAGGATCACCGGCGTGTCGTTCGCGAGGTTGTTCACGAAGTTGAACGGCCCGGAGACGTACGCCGTGCCGCCGTCCCCGCCCGACGCGAACCAGTTGAGCGCCGTGCTCGTGGAGTCCCGCCAGCCGGCGGAATCGGCAGAAAAAGTCTCGGTGAACGGAACTACTACAGCGAAAGTTGACCCTGTGGTGGTCATTATCGCTGCCAGGGTGAAGGTGTTGACTCTCATGTTCGCTCCTTTGTGATACTGAAAAACAGTCTAGAGGCCATGGCCGGCCGTTCAATGAAGCATACTCCCTATTTGATGAATAAACGATCCGTAAATCCTTGGATTCGTGATTTCGGCCCGAGTTATAGGACGCAAACAGGGGTCTGGACCGTTCTACTCCCCTGGGAAATCCATGGGTGCCCCGCGGCGCGCGTTGACTTGATTGAAAAAACACGTAAAGTTTCAATCATGCCCGGCTACACCATCAGTTCGCCCCGCCAGATCGCCGCCATCGCTTCGCCGATTCGCCAGGAGATCGTCGATGTCATCGCGGCCACCGGTCCGGCCACAATCGCGCACGTCGCCTTCCTCCTCGGCCGCCGACCCGACAGCCTGTACTACCACGTCGGCGCACTCCAGCGCGCGGGCCTTCTCCTGCCCCAGCAACCCCGGCGCGAAGGGCAGCGCCCCGCCAGCGTGTACGACGTCCCGGGCCGGCCGCTGCGTATGGCATCCAACCGCGCCCCGGCGGCGGCCTCGCGCGTCATTGCCGGGGCGCTCTCCCTCGCGCGGCGCGATTTCTCACGAGTCGTCGCCTCTCCCGCCACGGTCTTCGAGGGCCCCGATCGCGACGTCTGGGGCGCCCGCCTCCGTGCCCGCCTCTCGCCCGATCGCATCCGCAGGGTCAATGAACTGCTGTCACAGGTTGCCGATCTTTTCCAGGAACCGAACCCCTCCGACGACGCCCGCCCCTTCGCGATCACCTGGGTCTTCGCGCCCGCTCAAACCGGGCGCGCACCCAAAAAGGAGTCCCGCTCATGAAGTTTGCCCTCTGCTCCGCCATTATCCTTGCCGCGCCCTGCTTCGCCCAGCCCACCGTCGAGCAGGTCCTCGCCAGGGCCCGCGACGCCATCGGCACGCCGGCACCCGGCGCGATCTCCGTCCGCGGCCATGCCAACTTCCTCGGCAACGACGTCCCCTTCGACCTCACCATCCACTCCGACGGCCGCTTCGTTCAGCGCCTCGGCGGCCCGGTCCCCTTCGCGATCGGCTTTGATTCCACCATCGCCTGGATCTCGGACATGGGCGGGGAAGTCCGCCCGCTCGAACTCGGCGAGAAGACCCAGTTCACGCTGGGAACGTGGATGCTCACCGGCCGCGCTCTCGGCCCCGACTCGCCGCTCACCTTCACATCCGCAGCGGAAAAAGACGGCTCGCTCGTGCTGGAGTTCACCGGCGACGCCGACCGCCTCACGGGCAGCCTGCAACTCGACCCCGCAACCAACCTTCCGAGGGTCTGGACCCTCAGCACCGGCGCCAGCACATCCACGCTCGAACTTTCCGGCGACATCGTCGCCGCCGGCCTTCGCCTGCCCCGCCAGGCTCGCCAATCCTCCACCTCCGGCTCGGCCACGGACTACACCATCGAGTCCGCGGCATCCGCCGATACTCCGCCCGCGGCCTTCGCCAAGTTCGGAAAGACCACTCCCGCGAAGTTCGACCCGGCCGCGCCCGCCGCGCTCGAAGTCAAGAAGGCCAAGACCGGGCACCTGCTCGTCAGGCCGCGGATCGACGGAAAGGAACTGGGCTGGTTCATCTTCGACACGGGCGCCGGCTCGAACGTGATCGCGAACTCCGTCGCGAAGGAACTGGAACTCAAGCCCATCGCGTCGGTCCCGGCCACCGGCGTGGGCGGGCATGTCACCACATCGATGTACCGCCTGGGCTCGGTGCAACTCGGCCCCATGACGCTGGACAACTCGATCATGGTTGGCATCGAACTGGGCTTTCTGGACGCCCCACTGGGCGAGCACATCGCCGGCATTGTGGGGTTCGGCGTGCTGGCCCGGGCCGCGGCCGAGATCGACGCCGACGCCGCGACAATCACCCTGCACGACCCCGCGGGGTACTCGCTGCCTCGTGGCGCCGCGTGGCAGGAACTCCTGCTCGACCACCGCACCCCCGCGACCCGCGCGTCCTTTGAAGGCCACGAGGGCGTGTTCACGATTGATACGGGCGCCTCGGGCCACGCCCTGGTGCTGATGGCTCCGACCACCCAGCGCCTCAAACTTCTTGAGGGGCGCGAAACCAAAGACTCGATGCTCGGCGGCGTGGGCGGCATGGTCCCGGCGAAGGTCGGCAAACTCGCGACTTTCGACCTCGCGGGTGTGCGGCACGAAAACCTGACGGTGGCGTTCGCCACGGAGCGCAGGGGGGCCTTCGGCAATCCGTACCTGGACGGCAACATCGCCGGAAAACTGATCCGGCAGTACACGCTGGTGCTGGACTACATGAACGGACGGCTGGCGTTCATCCCCAAGGGAGGAGCCGCGGCGCCGGACGGGGCTGGGCGATAGGCGGGGTCCGGACATGGCTTCCGATTGCCGGCGCGGCGAGCAGCGCACCCCTCAGTCCTGGGAAATGGGAACCTGGGCGTTCGTGAGTTGCTTCTCGATCAGGATCGTGCTCGCCCGGAAATCGCGGGCAAGGTTTCGGATCGTGTCGCGATCTGCCCAGCGCCCCGCACGAGCCTTGAGGGCTTGTTGAGGAGCGATGAGCTCTGCCGCGAATGCGCGCGACGCCCGCTGGTCCCACGTGAATGCGTCTGTAACGAGGCGCGGACCAAGCGCCCCCGCGACAGCGACGTGGAACAATCCCCGCGCGACTCGGAATCGCTCGTCCTCCTCATACGCGACGGTCGGACCAACCACCTGCACGTCACCACTGTCGCTCTTGCCCACAATGAGTTTCACTTCGCGGCCGACCAGATGATTCTCGTTGATGACTTGCAGCGGAACTCCCAGCACCTGCGATGCGATGGCCGGCACCGATTCCAACGGGCTATCAGCCGGGTGTGTCGCCCTCCTCCTGAACTCCTGCGCGACCGAGTAGCCGAACTTGTCGGCACGCACAAAGCCGCTCGAAGGCGGGGCACGCATGACCGGCGGCACGGCGGTCAGCTTGTGCGCGCGCTTCGCGTTATCAACCCATTTCCACTGCTCGGAAAGGCGGTCCGGCGAGGCCGCCATCGTAATATCCTGCACCAGCGGATCGCTGGCCTCCTCGAACTGCTCGAGCGTGGCGGCAAGCGGCTTGGGAATCTGCTGCGGGTCGTATGGGTCCAGGCCCAGCCGTCCCGCCATGACGCAGAACGCCCGTTCCTCCGCGTCCGCCTCCTGAATCACGCTCCATGCTTCCCGAAGATCGCGGGCTCGCGAATCATCGAGAGGGCCGACCCTTTCAAGGACATCGGCCACGAACCTCGCGAGCGATTGCTCGGTCGGTTCACGCTCGAGGTCGCTCCAACCGGCGTCAACAAAGAATGCGGGCATGTGGGGGAGCGCATCCTCGGAATCCGCTCGCCATTCTGCACGCAATCCTCGCCCGTCACAGTGCAAGTACAACGCGGGCAGCAGGAGGTCGGATTCAGCCGCGCGCAGGCAATGGCGCTTGGTCCATGAGAACTCCGGCTCGTCCGCGTCCGGCGGCGGCAGGAACTCGCTCCGACAGGGCTCGTGGAGCAGGGCCCACCAGTTGTTCACCAACCACTCGCCAACCGCAAACAACGGTACATAAAGCAAGGAACGCTCGTCGTTGAGTTTCTTGTCGAGAACTCGGCTGACAGTACGTGCGCCGATTCGAATGCGCAGCGACGACCACGTCGCCTTCTCGAGCGGGTCGGTTGCGGCCGGTTGATTCACCGGGTCACGCTCGATGTGGAGGAATCTCGACATTCGGGATTTCGTTCAATCGGGACACAGGAAGAGGGAAGTGACGGGGGTCATCAATCGGAAAACCGTGGTAGTCCGAACTGTCGAAGCCGCTCTGCCGCGCTTCGTGCAATCGGCCGTTGATGCGAACCCACGCCCGCTTCGGATACCTGCCACGAAACTCCGCGACGGCGCGGGAACGGATCGCAACGCGAAGCTCCTCCAAGAGTCGGGGCCATTGATCCGGCGCATAGAAGTCGCACTTGTAGTCATCCGCTTGGAACGCTCCCGGCCCAGCCGGTGTCGTGTAGTCCTTGTGCTTCGGATGCCCGGTGTACGTCACCTGCTCCGCAAGGTCATCCGGAGCGGGCGCGTCGGAAGGCCAATCGGCGAATCGCCCGGGCTTGTTCCTGCGCTCGTGCTTGGACCGCCTTGCCATTCCCAAGTATATCGACAGGACTATGGCACGCCTAAATCGGCTTTCGCCGGGGTGGTGTCTTCGGCGGGTTCGACGGTCGGCGTTGAAGTGCACGCCGGCGAACCGCGGGCGCACGATAGTTCGGGCGGAAGGGCGATGGACTTTCCGCCCCCCTCTGCGGTGAGAATGCAAAGCGGATCGGGCGCGGCATCGCCATCCGCGGCGAGCACTACGCCAACGCCGTGCCCGCCGAACTCTCCGAGCGGGCGAGCCGTTCTCGCGGACGCCGAACGGCTTGAAGAATGACCTCGGGGGAGAAGCGCGAACTCGCCGCAAACGGTCGCGCGTCCGGTCGTTCGTTTTCGTGAACTTCCGTTGTAAGAATGGAGCCGGGGGGAATCGAACCCCCGTCC
>UBJH01000491.1_pt1 | contig 10277 bp, 8 predicted proteins | sample 2193721 | NCBI WGS metagenome assembly UBJH01 (sample SAMEA4703186, study PRJEB27089) | metagenome | reverse complement strand
TGCGACCCCGACGTCAACTGCGACGGCTCGGTGAACGGGTTTGACATCGAGGCCATGGAACAGGCCGTGAACGGGGACTTCTCGAACTTCTGCCAGCCGGATGCGGACTTCAACCACGACGGCGCGGTGAACGGGTTTGATGTGGAGGCGGTGGAGCAAGGGGTGAACGGCGCGCCGTGCCCGTGAGGGAGGTATCGAATCGCGACGTTGATCGCGAGACTCAGCAGAGGGTCAGGAAGAAGGAGTCCTGACCACCGTCCAAGTCTCCGTCGAGTCCCTGATCCTCCGCCATCGCGGCATTGAATGCAAAGAGGCGGGCCCGAGCATGGCAATCCTCGGGAAGTCGTACCACCACGTAGTTGGAAGTCTGGTGTTCATCGCCAAGACCTACTTCAATCTCGACCGCGAGCACGGCTGCGGCTCCCAAGGTGTACAGGTGGTTGACGAACTCGATGGAGAGCCCGGGGCTCATTTCGCCGAGGTTTCGTTCGGAGGATTCGGACGATGCACGGAGCCATTCACCGGCTTCGGCGGTGCACCCCTTCAGGCGCTCTTGAATGAACTTTCGGGCCTCATCCGCTGCGGCGGGGTCCGCGGCTTGGGCCTGGCAAGGCTCCGCTTTCATGGCCCGGGCGACCATCTTGGCGAGCGATTGCCGTTGTGAGTCCTCAAGATTGTCGCTGTCGTGTGACATCTCGCAACGCTACGCCCTGATGCCGGTGCAAGCCCGGCGCCCTGATGGGCATCGGGAGGTACGGGTCCTGACCCGTATACTGGCCGCGCGAAACGCCGGGAGGGGTTTGTACGAACAATCAAGAACGGCCGGGCCGCCCGCTCGCGGCCTACCTCCGCCACTCGAAAGGAACTGCATGCTCATCCGTCTGCGTCGGAATCCCGCTCTGTCAGTCGCGGCCCTGGTCCTGGTTGCCGGTTGCTGCACCGCCATGGCCGAGCCCCCCGCCATTCTCGACCGCGTTCCCGGCGAGGCGGCGCTGGTGGTGGTGACTCGGGACATCGCCGCGGCCGGGGAAAAAACCAAGCCGCTCGCGCGCCTTCTCCAAGGCCAGGAGTTGCCCGGCCAGGATTTCACCAAGACGACCGAAAAATTCCTCGCCATTCCGGGGATTGACCGCAACGGATCGGTCGCCCTGATCATGACTAAGGCGCCCGATCCCGAGGCTGAGGACACCGGCGAAGCGCCGGACATGCTCGCCATGGTCCCGGTGACGGACTATGCCGCGTTCGTGCAGGGACTCGGCGGCAACGCCGAGGACGCCGTCGCGACCATCCATTTCGACGAGAACGAGGCCTTCGCCCGCAGGCTCGACGCCAAGACCGCTCTGGTCGGGCCCGATCGTGCCGGCGTTGAAGGTTTCAAGCCCCTCACCGGCCAGATGAAGGCATTTCAAAGCCGCCTGGGCGCGGCCGGCTGGAAGGTCGCCGATACCGCCGACTCGCTGATCATCGTCGATGCACAGGCCTTCAAGTCGCAGATCGAGAAGCCCGGCGGCCTGGGCGGTAAGGCCCGCGTGCCGGGAATGGGACCACTCGGGGGCAACCTGGGCGGGGTCTCGAAGGCGATGACCAAGATCCGCGAATCCCTCGCCCGCGACGGGAAGACCGCCGTCATCGGCTTCTCGGGCAACGAGGCCGGGTTGGCGCTCGACCTGGTCGCGACGTTCCGCGAGGGTACCGAGGCCGCCAAGGTGTTCGCCCAAAACGGGGATTCCTCCACGCTCCTCTCTCGCCTGCCAAGCCAGTTGTATTACATGGCCGGCGCGGCGGATTTCAGCGCTCCGGGCGTGCGGCAGTTGCTGGCGGAATACCGGGCCGAGCAGGGCAACGAGGCGGGAACTCCCGGCGGGTTTGACGCGATCAGCAAGAACCTCGAGAAGGCCGATGGGTTCGCCATCGTCGTCGGCGCCAACAAGGCCGGCCCCATGGCCGGCGTCTTTATCAACACCGCCACGTTCATCGCGACCAAAGACGCAAAGGGCATGCTCGAAGCGCTCCGCGCCAACGCCGACGCGATGAAGGACGTCAAGGTCGGCGAGGCATCGATCAAGGTGGACTACAAGCGGGACGTGGCGGAAGCCTCGGGCGTGAAGTTCGACGCGTCCACGACGACGATCGAGCCTGATCCCAACGACCCCAACTCGTTTATGGCAAGCATGATGATGCAGACGCTGTTCGGGAACGGACGCGGGTTCTCGCAGATGGCCGCGGCCACCGAGTCGGGCCTGGTCATGACCATGAGCCAGAACACCCCGCTCATGAGCAACGCCATCCAGGCGGCCCAGACCGCCAAGGGCCTGGGCGAGGAGGAGTCGATCAAGAGCATCCGGTCGCAACTGCCGGCGCAGCGGAGCATGGAGTTTTACCTGGGCTCGGCGGCGATTCTGGACGCGGTGAAGACGGGAATCGAGGACTTCCTGGGCGAAGAAATCCAGGTTCCCGCGAACGTGCCGCCCGTGGCATTGGCCGGAAGCATGGAAGGCGGCGCGGTGAGCCTGCGGCTTTTCGTCCCCAACGCGGTCTTCGCCGCGGCCGAGCAGATGAAGAAGCAGTTCGAGAACATCAACGGCGACCTGGAGCCGGTGGACGATGCCCCGGCCAAGAAGCCGAGTTCAGCGACCTGAGCAAGGCCGTCAGCGACCTGAACGACCCGCGGGCGGCACAGGCCGCCCGTTTTCAATTCAAGGCGGAGTTCGGAACCCCAGCCGCAACCGCGAACCCTGCCTCGGACCGATGAGTAGGAGTGGTGGCCCGGGATTCCCGGGCGGTTAGCGGACTTAGGATGAGAGGCGGGGCGCTCGGCCCCCAAACGGGAAAACCCCAGCATGTGCGGCATCGTCGCCTACGTCGGCAGCAAACCCTGCCAACAACTCTTGATCGAGGGTCTCAAGCGCCTGGAGTACCGCGGGTACGACTCGGCGGGGTGTGCGGTCATTCAGAACGGGAAACTCCACATCGTCAAGGCCGTGGGGCGGGTGGCGAACCTGGAGGACAAACTCGAAGGGATCGGAAACTTCACGGGGACCACGGGGATGGCCCACACGCGGTGGGCGACGCACGGCGGGGTGACGGAGATCAACGCCCACCCCCACACAGACGACAAGGTGGGCATCGCGATGATCCACAACGGGATCATCGAGAACTACGCGGCCCTGAAGACCTACCTGGAGGAGAAGGGGCACACGTTCAAGTCGCAGACGGACACGGAAGTGCTCGCGATGCTGATCGGGGAGTTGTACGAGGGCGACCTGGAGAAGGCCGTGCAGGCCGCGCTCCGTGAGGTCACCGGCGCCTACGCCATCTGCGTGATCTGCGAGAAGGAGCCCGAGACGCTCGTGGTCGCCCGAAAGGGTTCGCCGCTGATCGTGGGCGTGGGGAGCGGGGAGTACATCGTGGCCTCCGACGCCTCGGCGATCGTGAGCCACACGACACAGGCGATGACGCTGGCGGATTACAACGTGGTGAAGATCACGCCCAAGGGGTTCCGCACCTCGACGATCCATGACGTGCCGGTGACGCCGAAGATCGAGCAGTTGGAACTGGAACTGCAGGAGATCGAACTGGGCGGGTACCAGCATTTCATGCGGAAGGAGATCTTTGAGCAGCCCAAGGCGCTGCGGAACAGTTTCCGCGGGCGGTTTGACCCCAAGGAAGGCCGCGTCATTCTCGGTGGATTGGCCGATCACGCGAAGGAACTGAACAAGGTCACCCGGATCATTCTGACGGCGCAAGGCACGGCGCTGCACGCGGCCATGATCGGGCAGTACCTGTTCGAGGACCTCGCAAAGATCCCCGCCCGGGCGGAGTACGCGAGCGAGTTTCGGTACCGCAATCCCATCATCGAGGACGGCACGATCGTGGTCGCGGTGTCGCAGTCGGGTGAGACGGCCGACACGCTCGCGGCGTTGAGCGAGGCGAAGGACCGCGGGGCCCTGGCGCTGGGCGTGATCAACGTCGTGGGATCGTCGATCTCGCGCGAGACCGATGCGGGCGTGTACCTGCGGGTGGGCCCGGAAATCGGAGTGGCGAGCACGAAGGCGTTCACCGGACAGGTAGCGGTGCTGACGATGGTGGCGCTCTTCCTGGGACGGCGGAGGTTCATGTCCGGCGAGCAGTGCGGGGAACTGCTGCGGGCCCTGGAGACAGTGCCGGAGAAGATCGAGAAGATCCTCACGCAGGACGAGGTCATCCGCAAGATCACGATGAAGTACTGCGAACGGGAGAACTGGCTTTTCCTGGGGCGCGGGTACAACTACCCCACCGCTCTCGAGGGCGCCCTCAAACTCAAGGAAATCTCGTACATCCACGCCGAGGGCATGCCCGCGGCGGAGATGAAGCACGGGCCGATCGCCCTCATCAACGAGGGGATGCCCGCGGTGTTCATCGCGAACAAGGGCCGGCAGTACGAGAAGGTGCTTTCCAACATCCAGGAGGTCCGGGCCCGGGGCGGGCACGTGATCGCTGTGGCGACCGAGGGCGACGAGCACATCAGGCGGTACGCCGAGGACGTGATGTACGTGCCGGATATTCCCGAGCCGCTGAGCCCCATGCTGACTGTGGTGCCGCTGCAGTTGTTGGCGTATCACGCCGCCGTGATCCGCGGGCACGACGTGGACAAGCCGCGCAACCTCGCGAAGAGCGTCACCGTGGAATAGGTTCGCATGCCCAGCGAGCGCAGAACAAGCAAAGCCGTCGTGCCGCCGTTCCTGCGGCGGCGGCTGATCGTCATGATCCTGGTGTGTCTCGCCACCGGGCCCCTGGTGATCGCGGTCTCGAAGTTGGGCAAGCGTCAACTCCCGAACTGGGTCTACGCCATCGCCATCGCCGTTCCGGGAAGCGCAAGCGGAGTGGTCGCGTGGTGGTTCGGGGTCTCGCTCGAGAAGACCCAACGGCGCGCCCGCGGCCTGGGCGGAAAGATGTGCTGGGGGTGCGGCTATTCGCTCGAGGGAATCGCCGCGGACGGGGCCTGCCCGGAGTGCGGGCGCGCGTACACCCACTCGGAATTGCGGGATCGCTGGGACGTGAAGTCTTCGTGACGCCGCACGGAGTCGTGCGAGACAACGCGGCCGGTGCGGGCGCGGTACCCTGCGCGAGTACTCACAAGGAGGCTCGTCATGTGGGGATTCATCGCGCGTCGTTCTTTGTTCGTTCTGATGCTGGTGGTTGCCGTGCTGGCCTGGCCCGCGCGTTTATTGGCGCAGCAGGTCGGCGACTGCATCCGGCTGAAGGCGACCAACCCGGCCGGAGTTCCGCGCCACGCTCGCGCGGAGAACAGTTTCACCGGCGAGCGGTTTCCCGATCAGTCGGTGGCGAAGGTGCTGGAACTGGCCGCGGCGGGAAAGTGGCTGCGCGTCGAGGTCGCTCCCGCGCAGGCGTGGATCTCGTCGGCGTACAGCGCGGGGGTTGTGCCGTGCGGGGGCGGCGTGGCGTCGCCGCCGGCGGAGATCATCGTGGGCGCGTGGAACATCGAGTGGCTTAAGAACGGCAAAGCCCGCGGATTCAACGAGATGGCGGGACAGATTCCCGAACGCACGGACGCGGACTATGACACGCTGGCGAGCATCATCACGGGGTTGGATGTGAAGATCCTGATGCTGGAGGAGATCCACGCGGACGTCGTGCCCGACGGCGACGGCGCGCTGCACACGGTTTCGCCGGAGTTGGACCGGCTGGTGGGCAAACTCGGGGCCGGGTATAAGTACATCGCCGGCCGCACGGGCAACGAGCAGCACCTGGCGGTGCTGTACGACGAGCGGGCGGTGAACCTGCGGTGGTGGTGCGAGGGTTCGATCACGGACGAGGAGGTGAACGGCTCGGACCTGTTCGACCGCCAGCCGCTGCTCGCGCACTTTGCGGTGTTCTCCGAAGGGGTGGAGATGAACGACCTGGTGGTCGTGGCGCTGCACCTGGCCTCGGGGCAGAACAAGACCAAGAACCACGACATGGCGATGTCGCGCGTGGTGAACTGGATCGAGACGCAGCGCCAGCAGAACGGCTGCGTGCCGCTGGGCGAACGCGACATCCTGATCGGCGGGGACCTCAACGCCTCGCGGTTTGACGGGTACAAGGAGCACTTCTTCGACGACCTTGAGGCGGGCGCATGGGATGTGCTTGCGGACTCGGACGCCACGTATCCATCCACGCGGCTGGCGGGCATCCCGCCGGGGACCAATGTCAGCAAGATCGACTACCTGCTGGCCTCGCGCGGGCCGGGAGCGCTCGCGGGCGCCGAGATCGTGCAGGCCGAGGCGACGGTTCACACGGACCTGGTCGCGCAACTCGGCGGGGGGATGGCGTTTCGAACGCGGGCGTCGGACCATCTTCCGGTCACGGTTCGGCTGAGAGTCGTGCCGGATGACGACTGAGCCGGGGACGAGGCCGCGGGCGGTACGATTCGGTGCATGCTCCCCGAACCGCGCGAACCGGTGCTCGCGCCGCACCCGACGCCCCCGTTCCTGCGGAAGCGCGTTCATCGATTTGTCGCGGGGATCTTCGCGCTCTGCGTGGTCCAGGCGGGGCTCCTGCTGGCCGGGGCGGGGTCGCGCCCGTTTCTTCTCACCGTCGTGTTCGCCGTGGTCCCCGGAATCGCGGGCTGCGTCTACACGACGTGGTTCCTGCTCACATGGCACCGTGCGACGGCCCGGGCGAAGATCCCCGGGGAACTGCGATGCTGGGAATGCGGCTATTCGCTCGACGGGCACGGCGAGGCGGGCACGTGCCCGGAATGCGGAAAAACCTTCGACGCCCACGCGACGCGGGCGATGTGGCGCGGGTACTCAAGACGCGGGCGTGACGATCGTCCGCCCGCGTGATCAGACCGCGAGTTGCAGGCGCCGCTCGAACACGTCGTGCTTTTCCCAGCGTCCGCCGACGGCCAGCCAGACTCGTTCGGCAGTGGGCAGCAGCCCCACGCGCTGGGCGAGTTTGCGGCAGGGGAGATTCTCCGGCGCGATCGAGGCGCGAATGAGGTTGAGGCCCAGCCCGCGGGGAAGGTCGGTCAGGGCGTGCTCGAGCAGGGCGGATACTCCCTCGGTCCCGAGGCCCCGGCCGCTGCATTCGGCCGAAACCCACCAGTTGGCGTCGGCCTCGAAGGACAGGCCTCGGTCGATGGAGTTGAGGTTGAAGCAGCCGGCAAGGCGGCCGTCGTCGAGGAACGCCGCGCGGCGCCAGGCGGTGCCGCGAGCATCTCCTTCGCCGCACATCGCGACCTGCCGATCGAACATCGCCCGATCGCTCTCGCAGGGGCGATGGAGTTCGGACCACCGCGCGAGGTGCGCACGGCTGGACTGCACGACCCGAAGAAACTCGGCTCGGTCGCTCTCACGCAGGGGCCGAAACACCATCCGGGCGGTGCGCACCAGCCCGGGGGCTTCCACTTCCACGGGGAGCGGGCGGGTGATCCGGATCGCGCGAGTGCCCGTGCTGTTCACGATGTCGGCGGCTGGGCTCATAGAACCTCCCATGAACCCGCTGACAGGGCGGACCCCGTCGGCGGCGAAAGTTCTATCGGACCCGAACCGGCGGAACTTATGGGAATCCGGACAGGTGAGTAAGGTCCGCGGGCCGGTTACACGGGGAATCATCCGCCCTGGGGAGGTGACTCCATGCCGGGGAGGCGTTCGAGCAGACCATCGCGCCCGACGCGCATCTGATCGGATTCGAGCAAGTAGTTGAGCACGGCGTTGCGCAGATTGGTGCGGGCGCGATCGCGCTGATTCTCGGCATTGAGCAGGGCGTTTTCGGAGTCGAGGAGCACCTGAGTGTCGATGGTGTCGGCCCGGAGTTCCTGCCCGCGCCGGCGCTTCTTGTTGATCTCGACCTGCTGCTCGGCAAGGTTCAACTGGAAGCGGGCGAGGTCGATGCGTCGCAGGGCCGCGCGGACGGCGATGACGACATCGTCGCGCGCCTTGTCGTAGTCGCGTGTGGAGCGTTCGAGGCCGATGATGGCGGAACGAAGCCGCAGCCGCTCGGCCCTTCGGTCCAGGGGCAATCCCAGCGTGGCGGACACTTCGTAGCGCAGGTCGTCGGGGCTGAGGGCGAGAGAGCCCACGTTTGCATCGTCGTCGGTGGGGAGCGTCAGACTGCCCGCGAGGTTGAGTTCCGGCAGAAGGTCGTTCTTCGCGTTGGCGACCGCGCGCCGGGAGTCGTCCAGTTGATCGCGCTGGTTCTGGAGGTCGAGGCGGAACTCGAGCGCGAGGGCCGCGGCCTCTTCGAGGCCGATCTCCGGCTCGGGCACTTCAAGGATCTCGTCGGACACTTCGATGCGAGTGGTCGGGGGTAGCCCAAGTCTGATCTTGAACCGCTCCATCTGGAGGATTTTCTGGTCGCGCAGGGATGCGAGCGAGGCCTCGGCGGAGAGGACCTCGTTGTCGGCGATGCCCTGCTCGAAGGCCTCGATGCGGCCGGCGGCGACTCGGGCCGCGGTGCGCTTGGCGTTGTCGCGCAGGCTCCGGAGTTGCCGCTCCTGGTTGGCGATGGAGGCCCTGGTGTTCTGCAGTTCAAAGTAGTCCTGGGCGATTTCGACGAGGAACCGGCGGCGGAACCGCTCGAAGTCACGGGCCTCGTAGATCAGGTTGCGCTCGGCCTGGATGAGATCCTCGCGCGCGACCATTCCGGCGCCCCTCAGGAGAGGGATGTTTCCGCCGAGAATGATGCCGGAGGATTGCCTGTATCGCCCGCCCGCGGTCTGGCGCAGTTGTTCGCTCGCATTCCACACCCAGCGGGCCTCGGCCGAACCGCCGTAGGGAAGTCGCTGGGTCGCGCGGAGGGTGTTGACCAGTCCGAGCGCGTGCTCGAAGCCGCCGTCGTCGCCGCTGCCGTCGAGAGAGACGGTGGTGTCGTTGAAAAACCGCGGCCCCCAGAGGTGGCGCTCGACGAGGAGCGAAATGGCGCTGAGGATGTAGCGCTCCTCGGCGGCGAGAACCTCGCGTCCGCTCCGCTGCGCGGTTTCGAGCGCGTCGCGCAGAGTCAGAACGGTGGGAGCAGCGTCCGCAGCGCCCGACGACTCGGCATCGAGGGTGTACTTTTCCAGGCGCTGGCGAACGTCCCGGGCCTCCTCGGCGGGTGTGAAGAGGAGTTCGGCCGCGACCGGGTTGGTGGTCGGTGGGGATTTCTGGCTCGCCGTGCCGGACCGCAGGCCGTCGAGCCGCTGAGAAACGGGCCTCGGCGAGGCTTCGATCGCGGCCATGCGACCGGAGGTTTCCCGGGTTAGCCGAGCCACTTGGGCATCGACAGACATCGGATTCGAGGTGCAGGCGGTAAGCCAGCCAACCGCCAGCGTTACCGTACTAAACACGCACAAATGGATCGTGTGGGGCGATCTGATCCGGTTTTTGTTCATATATTGACCTAGATTCGATAGGATTTTGCAAGGTCTGAATCAGCGATTTGATTGAAAGCAAGCCGTTCTTGGACGAGATTGGGGCTTCTTCGTGGCGATTCCGGTTCTCCGTTCCTATTCTTGCGACCCTTGCTCACGAGGGCGTTTTCCCCTGTTTGTCCCGTCTGGGCCGCCCTGAATACTCGGAACTTGTTCGGGAGCGATCTTTCACATGCCCTCAGTGACACTCGACGGGCGAAGTTTCATGATCGACGGCCGACGGGTGTGGCTCGTATCCGGGCGGATCCCCTATGCCCGGGTGCCGCGCGAGACGTGGGCGGAGCGCATCCACGCCGCGAAGCACCTGGGGCTGAACACCATAGAGACTCCGGTCTTCTGGAACCGGCACGAGATTCGACCGGGCAAGTTTGATTTCTCCGGGGACAACGACCTTCGAAACTTCGTGGACCTGGTGGGAAAGGCCGGGATGTACTGCATCCTGGGTCTGGGACCGTATGTCGGCTCGGGGTGGGATCTTGGCGGACTTCCGGCGTGGCTGAGCGGCACGCCGCTGCGGACGAACAACCCGGCGTTCCTGGAATCGTGCTCGCGGTTCATCGGCGCGGTCGCGGACCAGATCAAGGGTTGGCAGGTGACCGCTCCGGGCACGGGCGGTCCGATCGTGCTGGTGCAGTGCGAGACTCACTGGACGTGCGGGCACGACCAGGTGGGCGAGGGCTACCTCGGCGAACTCACACGATACATCCGCGAATCGGGGCTCAACGTTCCGATCGTCAACTCGAACAACCTGTGGAAGAGCGTCGAGGGACAGGTGGACGGATGGTCGGCCTCCGGGCCGATGCTGGGGACGATGCGGCAACTGGTCGCGGTGCGTCCGGGGCAGCCGCGGATGGTGATCGACCTGGCGCTGGGCCGGCCGGCG
>UBJH01000894.1_pt1 | contig 10291 bp, 13 predicted proteins | sample 2193721 | NCBI WGS metagenome assembly UBJH01 (sample SAMEA4703186, study PRJEB27089) | metagenome | reverse complement strand
ATATAATATAAATAGGTTTTGTTTAAAAAAATCTGTTCTTAATATTTACAAATTCTCATAATAATTAATCAGAAAAAACAATACCAATAGAATCGATGAAATATTATTTACTTTTAAAAATGATTAATCTTAGATGGGAATCTGGAGAACATGGGATATACCCAAAAGTAAACGGACTCAAACCCTTGAACTGCTCAGGATCTGTCTGAGCCAGATGTTTAATTAGCGCAATCGGTGTGCTCTCAATCTTCCTACCCTTTCCCTGAAGGTAGTGCTTATGGAACTCAAAAAAGTCCATAGCCTCAAGGTTTGAGGTGAAAAGAACATACTGTCCGAACAAAGTCATAACTTTATAGCTCCTTTACAATGTGTCTGTAAAACCTGCCGCTGCTGCATACAGCAGTTACTGGAATGAGCTTATCTCCCTCATATCTCACAGTCTCCCGGTCATGACTCTCTGGAACCTTCTTGAATACTTCTTCAGAGCAATGATACTCAAACAGCTCCTCAAAATCCGATAACTTGTAGGCGCTGGTAACCTGGGTGTACTCGGCTTTCAATATTTCAACAGCTTGTATCACATCTCGAAGAACCTTGTCCTTCTTCTTAGTTGCACATGCTCTCGCTTCGTCGATGGTCTTGAAATAACCAATATCCGTGCAATTCTGTTGCGCCTTCAACAACGGCTCGCCAAACACGCAAACGACACAGACTGATGTTGTATACTTGTTTACAGGTTTACTATTCTCATGTACCAGCAAGCGGATCTTGAGATAATCATCCTGATAGATCCAATCCTGCCATTCTCCGGCTGGAATCCACATACTCTCCTTCAATTCAACAGGTTTGAACGTCTCCTGAATCTCAAGGAACCGAACAATTCTCTTGACGTCCTCCCTTAAGGATTCCAATGGTGCAATCTTCCATTCCGCATCCTTCTCAATCGCTTTCTCTTTGAGATCAAGACCCTGGCGCAATTCATCCTCCTCTTTGTCCAACTGGCTGCGCTTCTCATGGACTATCCCCCATACCTTGCTCCGCTCTTCCTTCAACGCCTCCTTCTTGCAATCCTCCTCGCCCTTAATCCGCTGTATCTCTGTCCCATTTATTTTGTATTGCTCAATCAACTCCTTACTGTCTATCCTGCTTGCTCCTCCTTCCGAAACCTGCATATCTCGTGGACTCATATATGCCCCGCTTCTTTCATGGCGAAATGCCTGCCATCCCCGATGATGACATGATCCAGAACATCTATGCCCATCATCTTACCAGTTTCCACCAGTTTCTTCGTTATCTCGATATCCTCTGAGCTCGGTGTCGGATCCCCAGATGGATGATTGTGTGCCACAATAATGTGTGCGGCTGACTCCAACAAGGCTATCCTGAACACCTCTCGCGGATGTACAACATTTGCATTCAGAGACCCGATACTAATCGTTTCCTGCCTTATGATCTGGTTCTTTGTGTCCAGACATAATAATATGAAAAACTCCTTCTTCTGCTCCCTGAGCATCGGGTAAATCCTGCGATACACATCCTCCGGAGAGGAGATCTTTGGCTTCTGCTCCACCTGGAACGCTTCAAGGCGCCGGCTGAGTTCAAAACACGCTGCCATCTGTGCGCTCTTCAAAGCGCTCATTTTAAAATCAATTATCAGTGTTGATATATCCAGCACCGACAATTGCTTAAGATTATATTTATTTAGCAGGGCTTCTGCCAAGGCTTTTGCTGACTCCTTATTATGACCGGAGACTACTAAACTAAGCAGCTCTTCATTTGACAATGAAACTGCTCCCCCACTCACGGCTTTATATGCTGGCGAGTTCTCTTCACGTATCCCATATCGTTTCGTTAACATTTAACCTACCTCCGTTATTATTTCCTGTTTAAAATTGTCCTTCTTCCTGTTGTCCTGCTTTCTTGACCCTTGACAGCTTCCGCTCTTTGGTCTTCTTTACCCATCTCTTACCCCCAGGCGATATCTATCTCGCCATTCTTCTCGACCTTATCCAGGATCATCTGTACATCTCCGGCATCGTCGGGATTTACTTCAGCGTAGTCCTTCAGCCTCTTTATCGCAACACCGTTATCACGGGATATATATGCTCGTGATGGGGTGGACTCACTGGCTATCAAGTCCAATAAATCCGCCAAGCCTGAGCTGATACCCCCAAGATACTTATATTCCACTTCACTCAATGTTATTGACATCTATGCCTCCTTCCATTTCCATATCACTTCACCGGTTGTGGGGACTATCCCCTTATCTTCAAGTATCTTACACCGTCTGCTAAGTTCAACAGCGTGTTTCCCGGCATCCTTAGAGAACGCCCAGTGTGGAGTGAAGTGCTCTATCTTCTCCTTCTTCCAATAGACGTAGCCCTCATGGTCTATCAGCATGTTCTCTTGACCGTGGAACCAGGGGCGCTTGTAGGTACCGCCTTCGACTGATTCATAGAGCTTTTCGAATACCTTTATTTCCTTAGCTTCCAGATGCCCGTTTACAGCAACCTCAACAAGTGCTAGGTCGATTGGGTCTAAATCATTCCCATCGTTTGTCTTTTGCAATACTGCTATTGCCTTATCGATTACAGTAAGTCCGTTAACCATCTCGTCCCTCCTTATGCCTCTATAAACTCGATCTTCTTCTCAAACAGTATGCAGTGCCTTCCCATGGGAAGAGCAGCCCTTGCGATATTCGCACTTCCAGCAAACAAGTCCAGTACGACATCTCCAACAGTTGTTGAAAACCTGAGGAGCAACTCGTATAACCCAACAGGCTTCTCCGATTCATGGGAGCTCTTCGCAGGATCTGGTCTCTTGACAGTCAGCACATCTGGTATCGACAGGTCAAATGGCATCACCCGCTTTCCCTTTGACAGGAAAAGTATGCCCTCGTACCGATTCCTTCCATTGTACCCCATGCCAATGTCCACCTTGTCCCAGAGGAACAGCTTATTGAACACAAAGCCGATCGCTTCCGCATCCTTTATCAGGGAATTGACATGAGTCCAGGTATCCTCAGTGAGCGCGGGCACGAACAGGAACATGTGCGCCCCTCCTGTGATTGGCTGATTGTTCAGACCCGTTCCCATCTTCTCAGACTTGAGTACCCTGTACATCTCCATCAGAAGCGTCTGGTCTATCTCGCATGTATCGTAGCTCAGCTTGCCCTCGGGCTTCCGCGTAGTCCCTACCTCAAGATGCTTGTTCAACCAGGGGTATGGTGTATCTGCATAGATCGCATCGACACTCTCTGGTTCTATATCCTTAATCAGTTCCCTGGCATCGCCTTCAAGGATTACTGCTGTCGCAGGTCCGTGAATAGCAATATACACGCCTCTCGATACCCTTTTGAACAGCTTACCATTACTCTCATTGAGCCTGCCTCTGATCGTGGATTCCTTCGTTTCCGGGCGGAGACTCAGGATCGTCCTGTACAACTCAGCAAGGGCGTGGGCTGCACCGTCCTTAAAGCAATTCATAATCATGCTGATAAGTGGCGGCTCTCCCGAAAAGGCACAGAGGGATGCCTGAACCGGCATTTTACCCACCTCCTTCAGACATCTCTTCAGTGAATGCCTTAAATCTGTCATCCATGAAATCCGACATGCTGTCATCAATCCAATGGCAGAAGTCCTCAGTCATCTTATCGAGTTCAGCGCCCAACGGGACGGGCATCCCCGCAGCATTCATTCTTTCCACCAAAGCCTGTCTTACAGTCCCTATGTCGAGCAGAACAATGTTACTCTTATTGGCAGGAACTACCTCAGCTCCCTCCAGGATGATCTCATCATCTCCGCACTGTTCGTCGACTAGCTCACCGTACTCCTTAACGATCTTCGTATCGGCGGCTTCCCTTGCCATACCCCAGTCCAGATAAGCTTTCACCTCATGGATAGTCCCCTGGAACAGGTGTATAACTGTATAGACTTCCTTGGGAAGCGATAGAAAACCTGGCTCCGATTCACTGTGTGCCATAATCACGCCTCCACTGCCGCTGCAACCGGTCTGAGCACCTTGACCTTCTTTACACAGGGCACCTCTTCCTCTACTGCCTCGTAGCTATCGCACAGCGACTTGAATATTTCAATGCAGTCATCCACCATCTTGTCAAACGACTTGATCAGATCGTATCTCTTCCTGAGAGAGTACGGCTCCCATTCATCCTCATTACTGAAGTCCGCATCCTCATCCATGCCGATGCCCTTTGCATACACGCGCTCATGTGTCTTTGCGAAGTTCAATCTTCCCGGCTGGCTGCAATGACCGCAGATATCATCACCCGTATACTCAGCCTTCTCAGCTTTCACTTCCCGGACTATCTCCAGAACCCGCTCTGGTGCCAGTCCATGCCTTGTGACCTCCTCCTGTTCCAGGTATATGCTCTCTACCCACCAGTTCTTCGTCCGGACATAATTCCGTACCATATCCTCCGGTGTCTCCGCTGCTGGCAAGACCTTCTTATAGTTCTTCTGACCGCAGCTTGGGCAGTATGACTGATACCCACTCGGTTCCCTACCACCCTGTATCAGTACGATATAGCCTGAGCTCCTGCCATTGAAGGACGCCTGGTACCTGTAATCATTCTCTTCTGCGAACTGCCTTATCCTTTCATTGATCTCATAGAAGGTCTCCTCAACATAGATCAGGTCATACGCACGGGACCTCTGCTCCTTAGTGAGGTCAAGGTTGTGCACTTTCACATTCCTGGCGTAACTGCTCGACCTGTTCCACGAATTCATCGTGAAATACCTGAAGTGCTTCTCCAGGAACCGTATCATCTCTTCCCTTGTCGGTTGCGTAGCATCCGCTACAGTCTCTACTTTATCCATATTCTTACACCCTTTACTCTATTCTATTCCCTTCGCTATCGCTATGTCTCCTTGATCGGCACCATAAGACCAATCTCGGTAAGAAAATTACCAATCTCTGTAGTTGACATCTTTCCCGCTGACGCCAGTTCGAAGAGCAGATTGGCTCTTAGAAGCGGGCTTCTTGGTGGTATGCCTACAGTATCAACACCTCTCACAGACAACCATGCTGTAAAATCCACACCTGTCATGAGAAGCGGGTTATCGACAGTTTCCGGACTCTCTTCATCATTCATTCGATGCCTTCCTGTCGTGGTTGTATTTGTCTCCAGAAAACTGTGTCTTTCTTATGCTTTTCCCTGTTGAGGAGCATCATAACCTTGCTTATAAACACCTGCTCCTGTTGACCGAGCACGATCTGGGCGTGGTTGTACGAGAGGTTCTGTGGCTTTATCTGGTGATCCTTTGGCACAATGCACATGAAATCCATCCTTCCAGGCTCATCTGGCTTGCCATCCGTGCCCTTCACTGGTGGCACTATCCTGAACGCATTGCCGTTCTGAGCCACAAAGAACTCTTTATCAACAACGTATCCGGTCAACCCACCCATCACGCCTGCGCAGACCCTGTTCCCCAGAACAGTCATGAACAACTGAAGGAACTCGCTCTTCTGGCGCTTTGCGTACAATTCATTGAACAGATCAATGAATGGCTTGAAATCCTGTTCTGTGTGAGCCCTCAAGATCGCCCTGCACAGCACCTTATCCATATCCGGAGTCGTATGGACGAGTCGTCCACTATACTCCAGACAGAACACGTACTCCTGTGTTGTTGGGGATATCACGCAGTTGTCCCCAAGCCAGATCTTAGTGTGGCTCCGTCCTACCATTCCCTCGAACAAGCCCTTCATCACATATTTCAGGCTGTTAAAAGTATTCGCCGGTATGAGCCTTGTCGTCTCCTTCCCATCCGCTGCTGTCTCAAGCAGCAGGATCGCATTGGGTGTTATGTTGAGAACCCTTGTCTCCTTGCTCTTGTTTTCCTCTCCTTCAATCATATCCTATCGTCTCCTAGAATCGTGTACAACCAAGCCCGATCTCTGTATACAGCATCCATGAACTCCTTGTATCGCTTAGCTAAGCGCTCAGTTATCTCTATGAGATTCCCCATTATGCCTTCGATGCCACCGATAGCGCAATCCTTGTGGATTACGCAGTTAGGGAAGAGCTTGGAGTTGTTGAACACAAGATACACCCTCTGGTTTGCCTGAAGCTTTTCATTGCAGACCGGACAGATAAGCCCATAATAGTTCCGAGCCCCAAACTCTCTGAGTGACGCCTCACATATTCGTCCTCTAACCTTCTCAAAATTCTCTGTGTACATCTGCTCCCGGTATATACAGGAATGCCCACTCACGTTTACCGTCACATCCTCGATCACCGGGGCAGCCATCTAAACCACCACGTTCCCGAAAGAGGCAAGCACGTCCGGCTTAGCTACCCTGCTCTTATGTTCTTGTGTTGTTCGCCTGAGTGTGACTATCGTGTCTATTATCCGTGTCAGGTTATTGATGTACGTTGTGTCAATCACTGCGCTGATCGCACCCAAATCGCCTCCGTCCTCCAGCATGAGCTTGGAGTATAGGGCAAGGGCAGTCCTGTCGGGCGTATTCCCCGTTCCTCGTGAGTCTATATCTATACCCAGGTGCGCCGCCAGCATCTTCGAGCTCACGATGCTCTTCTTAGCATCGAGCTTATCGTAGTGAAGCACTGCAGCCACCTTGAAGTAGTCCTCCTTGACCAGTGGCACATAGATAATACCATCATCGCTGTGTAGTGCGCTGAGCAGCCTGTACCCTGCCTCTGTACCGATTGTGTGGAAGACCGAAAGCGGGTTCTTGACGAGGTCACCGATTACCATACGTCCCTTGCTTGTAGCCAATGACTGCTTCTTCGCCCAGGTCACGTACTCTCTGAGTTCAAGGATCTCTGTATTCCCTGCAAACCATTTGATCTGAACCTTCGTCGCCTTGAACAAGCCAACTGGACACGTATGTGCTGGCGCCTCAAGCAGGCTGATATACTCGCTTATGTTATCTGTCCCGCTGAATGCCACTGCGCGGCTTCTATCAACCTCAAGCATACCATCCATGCGTCTCTGGCAGGAGCTTCTCTTAGACCCATAATCCCATGAATGTGTGTCAGATATCTCAACTGTATGGTATGTCACCTGGTTGTTGGACTTCTCTATCTTCTGCACCGCCACCTCTGCCAGGTCATGGAATACCGGGATGTCGTCCTTCAACGCCTGCGGGATCGCTGAAAGTGCTGGTGACAACAATACCACATTGCCTCCACTTATGGCAGTTGAACAGCGAGCTCTCATTGAACTCGATTTCTTCGCGTCCACGGGTGCAACGTATATCCGGCTGTCTCTGTCCAGAACATGGTCAATAGCCTCATGCATAGTCTTCATTCCCGTGCTCTTGTGCCTGCGCGACCACCCGCTATTAGTCCTTGTAGCATCCCAGTCCTCAATGCTATGGTACAGACCATCAAGGATTGTAACTGTAGCTGGCTGTATGCTGCCCTTAAAGTTGCCGCTTTCATGGAGTCCTCTCCAGATCGCCTTCTGTGCAACGCTCAATGTGAAATAATCCTTATAGGACTCTATCCTGCCGATCCCCTTATGCACCCTTGGCTCCGGACTTGACGTCTTGGAAGCATAATGCACTGACTTACCCACAAGAGTCGGGAGCTTTTCAGCCAGATCCGCATATACCTTCCCCATAAACAGTGACCTTGTAGTGTCCTCGAACCTCTCCCTGTCCGGTGTTGGTTTCGGAAGCCACGCAGGACCAGTCTCAGACTTGATCCTGATAAATGCCTTCGAGAACACGTCTATGGACACATCCTCCGTTGGCATGCTGATCAATATAAGCGACGCTACCCCCTGCTCACTGCCTCTTGCAGACACGACCCCATCCTCTACATCCACCTTTATCATGCCCCAGAAATCGTAGTGCTCTGTGTCATAGTGGACCGTGATGTAGTCTACCGCATTCGAGTCGCTCCTGTATCCTGAATTCTTCTTCACCGAGTCCTTGATCGCCTTATCAATAACGACCAGCGGAGATACCCCGGATATCAAGGTCGGTCCAGACGGTTTCAGCAAAAGCTCTGCAGGTGTTGTCCTGTCCCACATGTTGTCCCTCGCACCATAGGCGGGATTAGCGACCTTTATAGGTTCACCTGAGATCACCAGGTTCACCGGGACTCTCACATATCTCGAGAACTCCGCTATTGCCTTAAGCACATCCACCTGATTGAATGACGGATCATGAACGAATGTGAACGACGTCCCATAGCCTCTATCCTCATGGGGCAGAACGTCAAACCCTACCTTACGGGCATACATTTTGTAGCATTCCCCGGTCTCCCTGCTCTTGGTATGGATGACCATGCTACCCTTATCCCCAACTAGCATGACGAACGACTTGGCTCCCAGACCAAACATCCCGGAGATCGTTGGGTCAAAGGCATTCCTTGATCTGCCGAAGTACCTGAACACTTCCATGAATACCCTTTTTGACATCCCCACGCCATTGTCCGCTATAGTGAGCATATTGCCCCCCGGGTTATAGTTTATGTCTATCCGGGGAACGTACCCTGGATCCATCCTGGATGCTGACATACAAGCGCTCTCTGCATTCGCTATATACTCCCGGATCGTTGACTTCCAGCTCTTGTATATCTTAGAAAGCTGGTCCATGACCACACCATACTCTATCTCGAATGGGACAAAGCTGGACTCAAACTCCGTAGTCTTTATCTCTATTGGGTTCTGAGTACTCGCAACAGACTGCGGCGCCTTCCACAATGACAACCCTCCTTGGGCTTCCGCTGTCACTGCAGCAGCTTCGCTATTACCATCTTCTGTCATAAGATCACCTGAATGAATAAAAATTAGATGGGATTATCCGCCCATCATCGGTTGTACTGTTACCATTTGACCGGAGTAGTCTGTAAGGAAAAACGAGTTCACACTTACAAGATCCTCTGCATGGACCGCAACGGCTTCGCCATCGTCCAGGACGACCGGCAATCCCTGCTGCGGAAACTCCATACCAAGCTGCTGGGCTAACATAGCCGCAGACAGCTTCCTCTGCTCAACTGGCTTTGCTACTACTTCCCTACCTATTACCACTGTAGGGACGCTTCCTGCTCCCTGGGGAGCGTACATTTGTTGCTGTTGCATGGTTTCTCAGATTCCTCCATCTTACCTGTTACTTACATTTTCAAGCACAATTCAGTCTACTTGAAAAAAGGTTTGTATTGGGAGCTTCGTCTCAGAGACTATTATAGAACCTGATCCTGAGTAACCAAATCTCACTAATACAAACACAAAATCTCATCGCTTGAGGCGCGGATAATGGATTCGCACAAACTCATCTCCTAGTGTGCGAAACCTATCGGCGTTCCCACTTGCCTTTATCCTGCGCAATGCCCTCTTCTTTCACATTTCCTGAAAATCGGCAACTCCAACTTTTCATTAAGTGCCGTCTGCATGAACTCAAGCTCAAGCCCACAAAGAGCCAAACCTCCATCCGAGTCCTCGATGTGCTTAGCTTTCCCGCCCACGCTTACAAAGTACGAGACTTTTTATTAATCTTAAGCGTTATACCCCGCAGCTCTGCTGCGATTGGGGAGCTTCATTTTTTTATGCAACCAATTTCTTAAAGTTTTCATCACCCCAAATAATTTTAAACTCCTTATCTTTTTTTGCCTTCTCTTTATTGGATGTATCGAATTCAATTGCCCGCCTTAAATCAGAAAGTGCTTTATCTTTATCTCCTGTCATAGAATATGCACATGCACGGTAATACCATGCGCTTTCCATTTTCGGATCGATAGCCAGCGCTTTGTCGAAACATGTTATAGCTTCAGTATATTTGCCTAATATTTTCAGAACAATCCCTTTCTTAATCCATGCCTCTTCCTTTTTCGGATTGAGTTCCAGTGATTTGTTGAAACATGCTATAGCTTCATTATTTATACTTAACAAACCCAAAGAAATCCCTTTGGCAATCCATGCCTCTTCCTTTTTCGGGTTGAGTTCCAGTGCTTTGTCGAAACATGTAATGGCTTCATTATATTTGCTTGTGTAATTCAGTGCAATCCCTTTGTTAATCCAATCATCTTCCATATTCGGGTTGATTTCTAGTGATTTGTTGAAACATGTAATGGCTTCATTATATTTGCCGGATTTACCAAGAGCAAGTCCTTTTTTATGCCATGCCCTTTGCTGTTTCGGGTTGATTTCAAGTGCTTTGTTGAAACATGTTAAAGCTTCAGTATATTTGCCTAAATTATGCATAGCATTTCCTTTGTTAATCCATGCATCATCCATTTTCGGGTTGGTTTCCAGTGCTTTGTCGAAACATGCTATAGCTTCAGTATATTTGCCTAAATTATGCA
>UBJH01002260.1_pt1 | contig 10313 bp, 10 predicted proteins | sample 2193721 | NCBI WGS metagenome assembly UBJH01 (sample SAMEA4703186, study PRJEB27089) | metagenome | reverse complement strand
GGTGGTGTCCTCGCGCGTCGCACGCCCCGCCGGCCAGCGTTTCCTGCGCTTCGCCCTGCGCGAGTTCCTGTCGCGCGGCTGGCTGTTCGGGCCGGCCTACAAGCTCGGGCAATTCTTCCGCCCGCTGCTGCCGGCTTCCCTCAAGGCGAAGGTGCTGCCAGCGCAAAAGTCAGTCCCGGCGACACGGCGCGGGCTCGCTCCCTGAGCCCGCGTCCGGTTTACCATCGAACGATCATTCGATAAGATGGGAACCATGATCTCCAAGCCTCTGCCCCGGCCGCTGCGCGCGGCGCGACCCCTGCTTCTCACGCGCCTGGCGCGCCCGCTTTTCCTCTCGCGCGTGCCGGCGGGCTTCCCCTCGCCGGCCGACGACTACGTCGAGGGCACCCTCGACCTGAACGAGCACCTCATCGCCCACCGCGAGGCGACCTTCTTCGTGCGCGTCAAGGGCCACTCCATGACCGGCGCCGGCATCCGCGACGGCGACCTGCTGGTGGTCGACCGCGCGCTCGAAGCCGCCAGCGGCGACATCGTCGTCGCGGTGGTCGACGGCGAGCTCACCGTCAAGCGCCTGTGGCGGCGCGCCGGCCGCGTGCGCCTGATCGCCGAAGCCGCCGGCTTCGAGCCCATCGAGTTCAAGGACGGGCAGGAACTGACGGTGTGGGGCGTCGTCACCAGCGTCATCCACCGCATCAAATGAGCTTTGCCAACGACACGGAGCCGCTCAGCGGCGAACCGCCGTCACCCCCTTCCGCGGGAAGGGGGCGGGGGGAAGGCTTTGCATTAATCGACGGCAACAACTTCTACGTCTCCTGCGAGCGCGTCTTCAACCCGAAGCTCGAAGGCCGCCCCGTCGTCGTGCTCTCCAACAACGACGGCTGCGTCGTCGCCCGCAGCCAGGAAGTGAAGGCGCTGGGCGTGAAGATGGGCGTGCCCTGGTTCCAGCTGAAGGACCTCGCCAAAATGCACGGCATCGTCGCCAGATCGTCGAACTACTCCCTCTACGGCGACATGAGCGCGCGCATGATGGCCGTGCTCGGCCGCTTCTCGCCCGACCAGGAGATCTACAGCATCGACGAATGCTTCCTCGGCATGGACGGCTTCGCCCACCTCGACCTCGCCGAATGCGGCCGGCGCATCCGCGCGCAGGTTCGGCAGTGGCTCGGCCTGCCCGTCTGCGTCGGCTTCGGCGAGACCAAGACGCTGGCCAAGCTCGCCAACCACGTCGCCAAGAAGCAGCCCGGCTTCGGCGGCGTCTGCGACCTCGCCGCGCTCACCCCCGCCGGGCGCGACGCCCTGCTGGAAGGCATCGACGTCGGCGAGGTGTGGGGCGTCGGCCACCGCGGCACGCCGCGCCTGAAGGCGCTTGGGCTGGGCAACGTCAAGGCCCTGCGCGACGCCGACCCGAAGTGGCTGCGGCGCGAATTCTCCGTGGTGCTCGAGCGCACCGTCGCCGAACTCAACGGCACGCCCTGCATCGACCTGGAGGAGACCGCGCCGGCCAAGCAGCAGATCATGAGCTCGCGCGCCTTCGGCGCCTACGTGTACGAGCTGGCCGGCCTGGAGGAGGCCGTCGCCACCTACGTCGGCCGCGCCGCCGAGAAGCTCAGGCGGCAAGGCTCGGTGGCCGGCGCCGTGCAGGTGTATGTGCGCACCAACCCCTTCAAGGAAGACCACCCGCAGTACCAGCGCGGCCTCACCGTGCCGCTGCCCGAACCCGCCGACGACACGCGCCTGCTCGCGCGCGCCGCGCTCGCCGGCCTGCGCCGCCTGTTCAAGCCCGGCTACGCCTACCAGAAGGCCGGCGTGATGCTGCTCGACCTCAGCGACGCGCAGCACACGCAGGCGGCGCTGTTCGAGACCGACCGCGGCAACCCGGCGGTCATGCGCGTGATGGACCGCGTCAACGCCTATTGGGGCCGCGGCACGCTGCGCCTCGCCGCCGAGGGCGTGCCCGCCAGCAATGGCTGGCGCATGCGCCGCGGCATGATGTCGCCCTGCTACACCACGCGCTGGGCGGAACTGCCGCGGGTGTCCTGAGCGCCGTATTGCGGGGGCTGACTTTTCATTTATTGCAACCAGGGACGCCATCGAGGAAACGCCGCAGCAGGCCGCCTGCCTGCGCGCGCGCCGGGGACAGCGCCACCGCGGCCTGTTAGGATTGCACTGAACCACCCCGGCTGGCCCCTCATGAAAGGCACGGCATATGAAACTCAAACGATTCCTGAGCTACGAGTGGGACGCGATTGCGGGAATCGCAACGGCAGTGGCAGCCTCCATCCTGCACCTTCTGCACATGCTCGACGAGGGCATCATGATGCCGATCGTCCTCGTCCTCATGGCGCTGCTGTTCATCAATTTCATGCGCCACACGAGAAACAACGAACTGACCGCCGAACAGGTCGCCCGCACGGAAGACGCCATCAGCCGGATCCAGGCCGGGCTCAAACTGCCTGAAGTCATCCTGGTCGGCCCCCTCCACCTGCGTTCCGCGAACGAGCAATTCGTCAGGCACATGAAAGGCGACACGGTCTGGTTCAACGTGTGCCTGTCGATGTACGGGCCGCAGGCGCTGTTCGACGCCCTGCTGCGGCCGGCAGTGGAAAACCCCGCGGTCACCTCGATCCAGTTCATCCTCGACGAAAGCCAGAAGGGTTTGTGGCAGCAAACGATCCAGCCGAGAATCCTCGGTTGCACCGGCTCCGCCAAAGTGAGGGAGCCGCGCTGGCGCAGCCTGAAGAAAAACATTTCATTCATCCTCGCCGACAGCCATGCGAGCAACGGCACCGAGGCCCTGCTCAGTTTCTGGGGCGAGCCGTTCATGGCCGAATCCATCGATCGACACGTGCCGCGCTACATCTTCCACGTCCAGAAGCACTCCGAACTGCTTCCGCACCTGGTCGAACTCGAGCGTCATTACGTGCATTCCAGGCAGGAAGAAGCCTGACCGGGATCGGCTTCCCGACCAGCCCGCATCCGACAGCGGCGGCATCATGGAAAACCAGATACACAGGCTGTGCGACCTGTTCCGGCAACTCGGGCTGCCCGACGATCCGGCGTCCGTCGAGCGCTTCCTCGCCGCCCATCGCCCCCTGCCCAACGGCGTTCCCCTGGCCGAGGCGCCCTGGTGGTCGCCGAGCCAGGCGCAATTTCTCAGGGAAGAACTCTGCAAGGACGGCGACTGGGCGGAGGTGGTGGATCTCCTGGGGTCGCTGCTGAGCTAGCGCCAACCGCCATCGCAGCAGGCCGGGCACCGCCCAGCTTTTTATTTGTGCAGCCACTGGCTCACGCCCTGACCCTGCCCCCGCCTTACCATCAAGCCGCGCTCGGAGAGGGTGATTGAAAAGTCAGTCTCCCCGATACGGCGATGCCGCTTTCCAATAATTACAAGTTCTTGTATAGTCGCCATGACGACCAAGCCGATCGAATTCCTGGGCGATGCCCTCGACGCACTGCGGTCCTTTCCCGAGCCGGCCCGCCGCGAAGCGGGGTTCCAGCTGGACAAGGTGCAGCACGGCGGCGAGCCCGACGACTGGAAGCCGATGCGCAGCATCGGGCAGGGCGTCAGGGAGATCCGGATACGCGACGAGTCCGGCGCCTTCCGGGCGATCTACCTGGCGAAGCTGGCCGACGCGGTGTACGTGCTGCATTGCTTCCAGAAGAAGACGGAGCAGACGAGCGACAGGGACATCAAGCTGGCGCGCAAGCGCTTCAGGGATTTGATGAGGACACAGCCATGAGCCGGAAAAAACGATTCGCCAGCGTCTGGGACGCCATCGAGGAAACGCCGCAGCAGGCGGCCAGCCTGCGCGCGCGCGCCGAGCTGCTCATGGCCCTGCAGGCCTGGGTTAAGCTGAACGGCAAGACCCAGGCCGAGGCGGCGCAGATCTTCGGCATCACCCAGCCGCGCATGTCCGACCTGATGCGCGGCAAGATCGACCTCTTCTCGCTGAGCACCCTCATGGACATGGCCACCGCCGCCGGCCTGGAACCGCGCATCACCATCAAGAAGCCGCGCAAGCGCGCCGGGGAACTGGCGGCAGCCTAAGGCCTGCGGCCCCACCATGTGCGGACGCTTCGCCCTCAAGGCCCCGCCGGCCGACATCGCCGCCCACTTCGGCCTCGACGCCGTGCCCGAGGCCGCGCCGCGCTACAACATCGCGCCGACGCAGGACATCCTCATCGTCCGCCATCCCTGGCGCGCGCCCGAGGCGCGGCTGGAGGCCGCCCGCGTCAAGTGGGGCCTGCTGCCCTCCTGGGCGAAGGACGCATCGATGGCGGCGAAGCTCGCCAACGCGCGCGGCGAGACGGTGGCCGAGAAGCCGGCCTTCCGCAGCGCCTTCCGCCGCATGCGCTGCCTCGTCCCCGCCGACGGCTTCTACGAATGGGAGGCCACGCCCTCGGGCAAGCAGCCGTGGTTCATCCGCCTGAAGGCCGGCGGCCTGCTCGCCTTCGCCGGCCTGTGGGAACACTGGCAGGCGCCGGACGGCACGCCGCTCGAGACCGCCACCCTCATCACCACCGACGCCAACGCCCTGATGCGCCCGGTGCACGACCGCATGCCGGTGATCCTGCAGCCGGCCGACTACGCCGCCTGGCTCGGCGCACAGACGAAAGCCGAAGACCTCAAGGCCCTGCTGAAGCCCCTGCCGGAAGACCTGATGGAGCGCTACCGCGTGAGCCGGCGCATGAGCAATGCGCGGAATGAGGGGGAGGAGTGCATGGCGCCGTGGGCAGGGGACTGACTTTCTTCAAAAGGAAGGAAATGGGTAACTTACACGATTGAACATCTATGGAAATCAAAAAAGTATTAAATCAGGCTTTTTGATGCCCAAGCTCCATATCGTCAATTAACTTCTTGTGCAACAAACTCTCACCACTTGTGCCGGGCTTAAAGTTTTCAACATTAAAGTCTGTATCGTCAATTTTGACTTTTGAAAACAGCTCATCAAAAACCGCCTCATCTGGCAACTTTTCGTGTGCTTTAATGGCACGACAAATAAGCAAGAGCGTACGCATGAGCGCCCTAAATCCATTTGTCCTGTTGAGGATCATTCCTCTCTCATTTACATTCCATGCCTCAGGCCAACGTGATCGAACTGCAGAAAAATATCTAAAAAGCACATCCGCAATCTTCATATCCTCGCCACTAACAAATAGGGGTCTTAATGGATGCCTTTCTATCTCCGCTTGGCTAGGTAATGAAAGTCTATCCCCCCGCTTCAAGATATCGCGGTCTATTGAGGGTACAGCAGAAATAAACGGCATGAGGGCCTCAACAAATGTCGCCTGAGTAAGCAATTCATCACGGCGCCCAGGTGTCGCTGTACCTAATCGTTTAATACGCTTATGAAGCGGGCTCGACGCTAATTGATCAAGAGCAACAGCGATATTGTGGCAAGTTTTTTGTGGGCTACGGGTCTTCGCCAGTTCCGATAAATCATAAGCAAGGCTTCGATTTACTTTGGTTTGTGCCAAATTTACTGTTGAAAAAATGTACGCCTGATCTTCAATATCAATGTCAATGAAAATACTGACATTCACCTCAAAGTCCTCTTTTGGGTAATCGATCAAGCCAGCAATCCTGTGTTGCCCATCGAGCACTTTCGCGATATTTCGATAGAAGACTGGCTCAAAACCGTCTTCGGGATTTGGGACGTTTCGCAACGTAAGGGTATTCGTATCGGGATCAAATGAAGCGCAACGACTCTCTATGGCAAGAATAACAGCAGTAGGAAAACAGGCATCCACTGTTCGGACATAGGATTGAAGCTGTGTAACCCGATCACGGTTCAGGGGTCGCTGGATGCCAAGATAAGTTTCTATATCTCTTTCCTTAAGCATCCGGCGAACATCGAAATAGGAAATCTCCCAAAGGCGTTTCGAAGGGATGGATGCGATTAGAAATTCACCGATTGGTTGGCGTACGGGAATTGCATCAACAGAGAACTCAACCAAAGTTTCGGTCGAAGGGTCTGTCATTGCTGGCCCCCCAAATGATTCCCAAAGGCATCAGTAAAATCCGTTGCTTGTTGCGCCACAGGTTGCGGCTCAGGCTCTCCAAGATGTTTCCGATATTGCTTAACAAAGCCCTCTTGCGGGGCCCTTAACTCAAGTTCGCTTACATCTGGTAGGCGGACATGGTGATAAACCAGTGCCAGGTAGCGGAAGATTAATGCTACCAATGTAAGTGCGACAGAAAACTGGAACACAAAATCAACATCCTTTACTGCATTAGCCTTAATCAGTGCGAAGAGGGCTGCACATGTAACCGCTATTAGAGTTACCGTAGTTGAAACTGGTAATTTATGTGGGAATGGCTCTGCTTGCTGTGGGTCATGAAGAACCAAGTATAGGATTGGCGCAAGCATTGAGATCGTAAAAACCAACAATTCTCCATTGCGGAATGTACTAAGCGCCAATTCAAAATGATTCTTATCAGATTGGTCACTAATTACATATAAAGTTATTGCGCCAAGGAAGAATGGAAGAACTGACCATACGAATAAATATGTAAACTCATAAAGAGCTCGAGCATATGTTTTGCGCCCCGCTCGAAATAATGTACCTATAAGCCATAGGTGCTGAATCTCCCCCCCCCCATCGCGACACCCATGCTTTTAAATTGCATTTCATCGATAACCTCAGATTATCAACAGTTCTTCGAACCGACCCCTATGAGTTGGTGAGCCGGCAAGTACGCTCGCCCTGTATACAGTTTCAAATTGGAAGTGATTTTTATATAGTTCTTTAATCGATACATGATTCGCATTTGTCACAATTACGCGCGCCCCTCTGTTCCTCGCGCTGACTAGTGCGTCACTTAGTCGAACCTGATCGCTCCAGGAAAATAGCGAGTCGTTATACTTTATGAAGCCATTGAGGTTATGTTTTACTGTGTATGGAGGGTCGGCAAAAACCAAGTCCCCTTCGACTGCTTGAGCAATAGTTTCTTCAAAATCTCCGCAAACTATTCGCGCTGATCTAAGCAATGTAGATAGAGCATCCCAGTCGTCAGTCGGTAATAGAACTGCAGACTTTGTGCCGATTGGAACGTTAAATTGCCCTTTAAGATTTACTCGGTACAAGCCATTCCAACAAGTTCTGTTTAAATAAATAAATCGTGCGGCCTTACGGTACTCACAGCGCGGCTGGTAGTCGCGGATGCTGTAGTAATATTTCTTCGAGTGCCGAAACTGATGTTCCTTCAACAAGGCGTAAACCCTTCCAGGATCCACCTTGATTACCATATAGGCGTTGATTAATTCAGCATTGATATCTGAAAGCAGTGCGCGCTCTGGCTTCAATGCAAAGAAAACAGCACCCCCCCCGAGAAACGGTTCTATGTACCTACCCTCAATCGGTCCCGCCAGATCTAGGATCCGTTGAGATAGCCATCGCTTACCTCCTGCCCATTTAAGAAATGGTGTCGTTTCCATGTACATACTCAATATTTCTTTTTTTCGCTGGTGGCGTTATTGAATCTGGTATAAAACTCAGCCTTAATTAACTTCATAAATTCATAATCCGCCTCATCATATCCTCTTGCCCCGCTCGGGTGCGCCGGAACACGACGAATCTTGTTCAGTTTCTCCATCCAGTCTAGATAGTAAATTTTTCCTTTTTCTCCGGGGAGCGGGATGTTAAAAACAGGCTCAAAAATAGACCAATTGTTTTTCTGTTTAACAATATCTCGATAATCCAATACGTCGAGATATGCTTCTCTCGGAAGTTTTTTATCCTTAAGACCTTCCAAATAGCGCTTATAGGAGTTTTCCTTCGCCTTTTGACTTTCAATACCTTGCTCCCACCACACTTTCTCGCCAGACTCATCTTCTCCTGTGCCGTACTTCTCCTTCAATTTCGTAATGATGTAATCTGATATATCTTGGCTAATTTTAATTATGTCTTGGTGAGTTTGATTTACTCGATCATCTTTTTTCCGAGCAAGTCGTTCCAGAAATTCAGTTGATCCAAACTCTGGGATTGATTCGTGAATGATAGAGCACAAGTGGTCAAAGTAATCTACTACCCCACCTTCACCAAAGCGACGAGAGAACCTATCAGAAATATCCGTATCAGAAGCTGTAGCAAGGTATGAAGTAAGAGGGACAATAACTTTCTTTAAATGCCCTAGGATTGTGTTTTCGTCAGCGGCATGAACATCAAGGCCATGTTTGAAAGATATATAAATAAGAATGTCAGACAGCAACAATAGATGCGCTCTGATACCTGGGTTTACGCAAATGTATGCATCACGACCTAACTCCCAACGATCTGGGTGTGCATCACGGATTTCGCTGAAGTAGGCATTTATTACTCGCTTGGCTCTAGCAAGAGTTTGTTCATCAGTAGCAGCAGACAATGGCCCAGGGGCTAGCTGCGACTTGTGGAGTACACGGCCAATAAGTGTGGATCTCGTTAGTCCGTTTACAAATTCTGGAAAAGTCAAACTTTGGTTTTCTTTTATAGAAACCCCTTGCAATGAGAATCTTTGAAAGAAAGGGCTCGTTGGGTCAGAGTTAAAGGTCTTTACAAGCGAGGATGCAAGCGCACTCAATCGATCCTTGGGATCAGAAGCCCCCCACTTTAAATCTGATTGCAACGACACAATCACGCTACGCTGAACACTTTTTTGTTTCTGGTTGATGGTTACAAATAGCTCAGCCTCATCCTTAGTGTCCATTTTCTCAAAGGCTAGTATCGACAAACTTTGGTCAAGCCATTCACCATCGAGGTGGGAATACCCGTAGAGCCTATGCTGGCCATCGATTATCCAAGCCGATTTGTATGTGTTAGGGAGGCTGAGTATCCCGAACTTTATATGCGGGTCCGCGTTCTCTTTGTTTGGAAGCAAGTCAAAGCGACATTCTTCTGTAAAGTTCACAAGAATATTTGTAGGGAAGTAACCCCCACCTTTTATAAATCCCTCTATCTCACGAATCCGCGATGGAGTAACCATACGCTGGTAAGCTGGACGACCATCAGGGTGATTTAGCGCCTGGTGATTCACAAATGCAATTTTTAGAAGAGTTCGCGGTGTAGTAACAAAGCTATAGAAAGTTCTACCTCCTAGCCTCCCCCTGATTGCAGGAACCTTGACGTTACTTAGACCTGGTATTTCCTGATTCTCGAGAAACTCTGCCAGGAACTGATATCGGCCAGCTGGTCCCATGTGACGAATAAATGCATCGAAATATTGCATTTCATTTTCGGTGACAACTCGGATGTTGCTCGCCGCAGCACGTGCAATGTCTGGCTCTGACCAAATGATATTGTTCGTCACGTATAGCCAAATAACTTTGGGTTTATAAGCGTCTCCGTAGTGTTTTCGTATCGACGTGGCTAAGGTTTTTTGGAGAGAATCAGTCTCATGTAAATCCTTTTGAAGTGTTCTTCGTCCTCGTGTCTCACGGGATTTACACTCCACCACGAGTACAGTTTCATCATCTTTTGCAAACACATCTATCTGCTTTGACCCAAATGAGCCGTCCTGGCGCTCAAAGTTGATTTTGAACTGCTCTCCACTAAGCTCCGGGTATCCCATTCTATAAAGCAAACACCAAGCTTGATCTTCCAGCAAACGATCATGACTTTTCTGGCGTTTAACCCTGACACGGGTTTTGGACTCACGATGTATCTCCCAACCTTCTGATTCAAACGCTTGAAGATCGGCGGGGTGAATACTTTCGTAGTAATAGTGGTCGTTGCGCTTTTTGTACGAGCTAATACGATCAGCTTTATTTACTAGTAAAGGTTCTAAGCGAGCCATCTGAGCATCTTGGATGGCGCCGCTAAGTGGCACTTTTTTCTTCAGTCTTCCCCGCATGTATTACCTCAATATAATCGGTAGCCAGAAAATGCTTTGCAAGGTTCCGGATTTAAATCCATTCAAGGCACTAGAACGAAACACAGTATGCTCTCTGGCTAGGTTGGCTGCAATTCTCTCGACATGACATGCGGCTTCGATTGGCGTGATAACTTCCCAACCATGCTATTCAGCCGTACAACCGGGACTGACTTTCTTGAACCCATGCTCGAGCCCCCTTCTGCCCAAACTAATGTGGGATTAAAAAAAACGGGAACCCCTTTCAGGATTCCCGTTAGAACCTGCCGCTTTGCGCGGCGAGGAGGAGGAAGGTTGCGGCTTAGGCGCAGCTGCCGGCGGGCGACTGCTTGGCGACGCCCAGCTTGAGGAGGATGGTCTCCAGCGGGCAGAACTTGGTGAAGCCGCTCTGGAACAGGTTGGCGCCGACGAAGGCGGTGAACCAGAGCCAGGTCGGCTGCGACAGGTCGGCCTGGGCGCTGAAATG
>UBJH01003289.1_pt1 | contig 10320 bp, 5 predicted proteins | sample 2193721 | NCBI WGS metagenome assembly UBJH01 (sample SAMEA4703186, study PRJEB27089) | metagenome | reverse complement strand
CGGGGGTACTCGGTCGTGCCGGCGGGAAAGTCGTACAAGATAATCTCCTCGTCCGAAGTCAAGCAGTCGCCTTTCGAGGTGCTTGACGCCTCCGGCGGGCTGAGGCCGAACGAAGCGTACGTATCAACGCTTTTGAAGCTCGAGCACGCCGAGGTCAGGGACGTGCTTGGAGCGGTCCAGCCGCTGGTGTCCAAGGACGGGTACATAGCCGGTTTCGGCAGGGACTCGAAAGCCATCCTCGTCGTTGACAGCGCTTTGAACCTCGAGAAGGTACTGAAGATAATAAGTCTCATAGACGTCCCCCCTGCAGGGGGCGCCCCGGAGATAGTGCCCCTCAAGCACTCGCAGGCGGCCGCCGTAGCGCAGTCCCTGCGCCAGATGCAGCGGCGCGAAGGGCAGGCGGAAGGGCAAGGGAGCGCGATGGCCGACTCAAGGCTCAACGCGATAGTCCTTTACGGCTCCGCCGAGGAGAACGCCAGGGCCAGGGCCCTCATAGCCGTCCTCGACGTCCCGGCCACCGAGGGCAGCTCGAAGGTGAACGTCTATTATCTCGAGAACGCTGAGGCGGCCGAGGTCGCCAAGGTGCTCGCGGCCTTGAAGGGCTCTTCCCCGCAGGGCGCGCCCGGGGCCGGCGCGTCCGCTGCCGACGCGCTCCTGAGGGTATCGGTCACTTCGGACAAGGCGACCAACTCGCTCATAATAGTCGCCTCCCCGGAGGACTACCAGGAGCTCGCGCAAGTCATCTCGAAGCTCGACAGGAGGCCGAGGCAGGTCTTCGTCGAGGCGATGATAACGGAGGTCTCCCTCGACAAGACGCTCGAGCTCGGCACGAAGTGGCGCGCCGGGGCGGGCGCTGACTCGAGGAACATAATCATCGGAGGCGCCGGCACCGTAGACTCGACGGCCATACAGAACATAATAAGCGGCATGGCCGGGCTCACGGTCGGAGGGCTCGGCAACTTCATCACGGTGCCCGTGACGAGGCCGGACGGCACGGTCGCGAACCTCTCTGTGCCGGGTTTCGCCGCCCTCTTCAGCCTCTCTGAGTTCAGGGACGCGATAGACGTCTTGTCGACCCCGCACATACTGACGAGCGACAACAGGGAGGCCGAGATAGTCGTCGGAGAGAACGTGCCGTTCCTGAGCAAGCTGGAGAGGGAGTCCGGCACGGTCAGCCAGCCGGTCCTGCAGTCGATAGAGAGAAGGGACGTCGGCATAACCTTGAGGATAAAGCCGCAGATAAGCGAGGGGGATTTCATAAAGCTCGACATCTACCAGGAGATATCCGCCATAGCGCCGACTGCCGAGAACGCCGCCGACCTCATCACGACGAAGCGCTCGGCGAAGACTTCCGTGGTGGTCAAGGACAAGCAGACGGTCGTCATCGGCGGGCTCATACAGGACAGGCAGACCAAGACCGTGACAAAGGTGCCGCTCCTCGGTGACATCCCGCTCATAGGATGGCTCTTCAGGTTCCAGTCGACCAAGAAGGAGAAGGCGAACCTCCTTGTATATCTCACCCCCACCATCGTAAAGGACTTTGGCCGCCTCGAGGAGATAAGGCTCAAGAAGCAGGAGGAGTACGACAGGACCGTCGGCGCCCCTGAAGACGGGAAAGACCCCAAGGATGGGGAAAAAGAGAAATAAGGACCATGCTGCGGAGAATAGAGACGATAGAGGACTTCGAATTGCAGGCGGGATTGTCCGAGAAGCTGCCGCTTCAGTTCGTGAAGAAAAACCTCGTGCTGCCCCTTCACGCCACCGATGAGGGGCTCCTGGTGGCCATGGCCGACGCCCGCTCGCTGCACGCGCTCGATGAGGTGAGGAGGGTCTTCGCAACCAGGGTCGTCCCGGTGCTCGCTCCACGCCAGCAGGTGCTCGACGCAATACACAGGGTCTACGAGAGGCCCTCGGGGACGGCCGAGATGGCGGCCCAGGAGATAAGCGGCGAGAGCCTCGAGTCCGTCGCCAGGCAGTTTGAGGAGCCCAGGGACCTGCTTGACTCGGGCGACGAGGCCCCTGTCATAAGGCTCCTGAACTCGCTCCTTTTCCAGGCGGTGAAGGAGCGGGCTTCTGATATTCACATAGAGCCCTACGAGAAGGAGCTCGAGGTGCGCTTCAGGAGGGACGGCGTGCTCACTTCCGTCATCTCTCCTCCGAAGGCCGTGCAGGACGCCCTCATATCGAGGGTAAAGATAATGAGCAGGCTGGACATCGCCGAAAAACGGCTCCCGCAGGACGGCAGGATAAGGCTCCTTGTGGCCGGCAACGACGTTGACGCGAGGGTTTCTACCGTGCCGACGGCCTTTGGGGAAAGGGCCGTCATAAGGCTCCTCGACCGCAGGGGAGGCCAGGCAGCCCTGCCGGAGCTGGGCTTGGGGCCGGACCAAGAGGCCGAGCTCGCCTCCCTTCTTGCCCGCTCTACCGGCATAATCCTCGCGACCGGTCCGACCGGCTCTGGCAAGACCACGACGCTGTACGCCGCGCTCAACAGGATAAACTACCACGAGAGGAACGTCATCACCGTCGAAGACCCGGTCGAGTACCAGCTGAAGGGCGTGGGGCAGATACAGGTGAACTCGAAAATAGGGCTCACCTTCGCCAGCGGCCTCCGGAGCGTCCTGAGGCAGGACCCGGACGTCATAATGGTAGGCGAGATAAGGGACGCGGAGACCGCGGCGATGGCGATACAGGCGTCACTGACCGGCCACCTCGTCCTCTCAACGCTCCATACCAATGACGCGCCGACCGCCGCCACGCGCCTCGTCGACATGGGTGTCGAGCCGTTCCTGTTGTCTTCCTCTCTTCTCGCCGTCATAGCGCAGAGGCTCGTGAGGGTGCTTTGCCCGTCCTGCAAAGAAGAGCGGCCAGCCACCCCGGAGGAGAAGGCCCACTTCAGCGGCGCGGCCCCCGAGAGCCTGTGGAAGGCCGTCGGCTGTCCCAGGTGCCTTGGCACCGGGTACAGGGGGCAGGTCGGCGTATTCGAGTTCATGCGTGTAGACCAGGAGATGAGGACGCTTTTGTTGAAGAGCCCGGATGCCTCGACCATCAGGAGGCACGCGCTCTCAATGGGGATGATCGCTTTGAAGGAGGACGGCCTCAGGAAGGCCGCCTCAGGGATAACGAGCCTCGAAGAGGTTATAAGGGTCTCCACCGGAGAGTAACCCGGGTGCCGAAAAATGCCTATCTACCAGTATAAAGCTTATAGCGCCTCCGGCAGGGAAGTCTCCGGCGAGCTCCAGGCCGATTCCCCCAGGGACGGCCTCGAGAGGCTCCGCCAGGAAGGTCTTTACGCCAAGGAGATCTCAGCCAAAAAAAAGGGGCGTTCCCTGTTCTCGAGGCGCGTCAGCGACGCGGAACTTTCTTCAGCCGTCCGCCAGCTCTCGACCCTGTTGAATGCCGGTACCCCGCTTTACGAGGCGTTGTCTGTCGTGGCCGGGGAGAGCGATAACGCGCTCCTGTCGGCCGCGCTCACCGAGGCGCGCGAAAAGGTCGGAGAGGGGGCTTCCCTTTCGATGGCCCTCTCAGCCCAGAAGCTCTTCCCTGAGTTCCTCGTCAGGGTCGCCGAGGCTGGCGAGGAGAGCGGGGCCCTGGAGAGCGCGCTTTTAAGGGTGGCCGGGTATCTCGATTCAAAGGCGTCATTCAGGGAAAAAGTATCGACCGCCCTTGTCTACCCGGCCGTCATGTTGGCGGTCGGAGCGGCCGTGCTCTTTTTCCTCTTCGCATACGTGCTGCCGAGGATAACGGAGGTATTCCAGGACTCCCAGAGGGCCCTGCCTCTTGTGACGAGGGCCCTTTTTTTCATGGTGGAGGTCGTATCCGGCTATTGGCCGTTCATCTTGGCGCTGGCCGCGGCTGGCGTGTTCGGCCTTAAAAGGGCGCTCAGGACGGAAAAGGGAACTGAGGCCTGGGAAAGGACAGTGCTCGGCCTCCCGTTTGCCGGGAGCGCGTACAGGAAGTTTCAGGCTGCCGGGTTTTCCTCCACGCTGGGGCACCTTTTGACGACAGGGCTTCCGATAATGAAGGCCCTCGAGCTCACTGAAAAGGCGGTCTCAGCCTCCATCTACAGGAAGGCGGTCAGGAAGGCGGCCTCTGCGGTTGCCGAGGGGGCTTCCCTTTCCGCCTCCCTCAGGGGGTCGGGGCTTTTCCCTGCCATGCTGATACAGATGGTCCATACCGGGGAGAAGAGCGGAGATATGGGGAGCCTTTTAATGAAGGCGGCCTCGTTCTATGAAAAGGAGCTTGACGCGACAGTTGCCAGGGCCCTGGCCCTCCTGGAGCCGGCGCTCATCCTCGCGATGGGGCTGGCCGTAGGCTTCATAGTGCTTGCGATACTGCTCCCGATTTTCGAGCTCAACCAGGTCGTAGGGTAGAGTGTAAAATTTTTAGAATCTGTCAGAACTTCCATAAATTCCCCCTTCCTGCTAACTTATCGAAATTCAAAGGTTTTTAAAAAGCTCCGATTTCGCGTTCTGTCGGATTTTTTTACAATCAAAGGTCTTTTAAAAAACTGTTTCAAAAAAATTGAGTAAAACCAGTTATTTAAGTGACTGATTCAAGTTGGCATGATACCTGCAACATAGAGAATCAACAGACACCGGCCATACATGGAGGCAATAACATATGAAAAAGAAGATCACGGGAGCCGTTCTCGCTCTGGCAGCGATAGGATGTGTACCTCTTGAGGCGCAGGCGCTGCCTACACTCCAGCTGGACATATCTGGCGGCCGGTACGACAGCAGCACCGAGACCATCGTCACGAACCAGGACATTTTCACTCTTTACGCGCTCCTCACTCCGAATACCTTCAACACGCTGGGAGACACATATTACATCTCGGCTGCCGTCACCCCGCAGGTTGCCGCGCCCAATTCGCTCGGCTCCTTCATCTTCAACGGCGGGACAGTCAATATCACCAGCGACATGGATTACGGCGTGCCTCCCATTGAGGCTATTCTCGCTTCCGACAGTGGCGACCTGCCGACCCACGGCGTATTCCCGACCTACTTCAAGGAGTTCAGCTTCCAGTTCGACTCCGCCGACAGGATAAACAGCTATGACAGCAGGGACAGGGCCAGGTACGGCGGCGCTATCAACACCGCCTACTCCGCGACCGGCGGGTCGTACTTCGCCGCCTTCAGCCTGGATGTCTCCTCCCTGGCCGAGGGTTATGAGCTGCACTTCGACCTGTACAACACGAAGCTGAACCCGTTCAGCGGCGATGTCGATCTGACGAAGTACGCTCAGCTCACGCACGACGCCGAGACTACTTCCCGCTCGGTCCCCGAGCCAGGCACCCTTCTCATGATGGGCAGCGGACTTGTCGGCCTTTACTTCTCCAGAAGGCTCAGAAGGAAGTAATACCCGCTTACGCGAAACACGCAAAAAATTAATAAAGCCCCTGCTTCAAGCAGGGGCTTTTTTTTGTTTAAGGGCTGCGAATAAAAGGGGTTGATTAGAGAGCTCAGCAATTTCTTGAGAAGATAAAAGCCAAGTCGCTCAATCTGTTGCCGGAGAGGTGTAAAATTTTAATAGCACGTTATGGGACCTTATTAAATTTATTGTAATACCTTGAAATATAAAAAGATTTTATATAGTTGTTTTTAACACAATTACGCATTTGTCAGCCTTTTTTACAATACAATTAAGTGCATAATCCCCTGTTTAAAAAAAGTTCACAAAACAAGGTAGTTAGGGCACTGCAACAGGCATGGCATGGGAGTTGCAATGATATATCCTCAAGAACGGTACACCCGGGAGGGTACTTGATATGAAAAGAAAAATCACAGCCGCACTCTTCACGCTTGCCGTGCTCGGTTGTCTTCCCCTGGAAGCCAATGCAGTACCGACCCTTCAGCTCGATATAGCGGGCGGCGGGTATGACCACGGCACAGAGACTATAACGACCCCGGACAACATATTCTCGCTTTACGCGCTTATAAAACCAGACAGCAAAAACACTCTGAGTGACACATACTACATCTCCGTGGCGCTTACTCCGCAAGTGCACGGCTCGGCGTCCTTAGGTTCCTTTACTTTCAACGGTTCAACGATAAACGCGACCTCCGGGATGAGTTACGGCGTACCCCCTCTGGAGGCGATTCTCTCGGCCGACAAGGGAGACCTCCCGACCCACAGTATCTTCCCGACTTACTTCAAGGAGTTCGGGTTTCAGTTCAATTCCGCGAACAGGATAGCATCATACAACAGCCAGGAGAGGGCTGAGGATGGCGGTGCGATAAATACGGCTTATGCCTCGAACGGCGGAATGTATTTCGCGCGCTTTGATGTGGATGTCTCTTCTCTCAGCCCTGGCCATGAGCTCCACTTCGACCTCTACAATACCTCAATGAAAAGCGGAGATGTCGATATCACCAAGTTCGCTCCGTTCTCGCACGACGCCGAGACTACTTCCCGCGAGACTACCCACTCGGTCCCCGAGCCCGCCACCCTTCTGATGATGGGCAGCGGACTTGTCGGCATCTACTTCTCCAGAAGGCTCAGAAGGAAGTAATGCCACTTGCGCAAAACGAAAAAGCCCCTGCTTGAAGCAGGGGCTTTTTTTTTGATCAGCTTTTGTAAGCTTGAAAAAAAAGAAGGCTGCCCCTTTGGGGCAGCCTTCTTTAGGCCGTTTCTTCAGGCTTTTACAATGTTCCTGCCTTTTATTCCTGCCGTAGCGTTCCTGGTGTCCACGACCAGCTTGCTGTTGGCTACCACCCACTTGTAATCGTAGGCAGCGTGGTCGGTCGAGATAAGGACGCAGTCGTAGTCTTTTATGCGGCCGAGGGCCGTGGAGCGCATCTTGAAATGCTTCCTGTGGCTTATGGCGACCGGCACGTGCGGGTCGTTGTAGTCGACCTTCGCCCCCTTCTCCTTCAATATCCTGATGAGCTCCATCGACGGCGACTCCCTCATGTCGTCGACGTTCTTCTTGTAGGCCACCCCGAGGACCATGACCTTCGAGCCCTTGAGGCTCTTGCCCCTGTCGTTGAGGGCCTCCATCACCTTGGTCACGACGTGATAGGGCATGTTGGTGTTAATCTCTCCGGCGAGCTCAATGAACCTCGTCGAGAAATCGAACTCCTTCGCCTTCCACGTGAGGTAGAACGGGTCTATGGGTATGCAGTGGCCTCCGAGCCCGGGCCCGGGATAAAAAGCCTGGAAGCCGAAGGGCTTCGTCTTGGCGGCCTCGATGACCTCCCAGATGTCCATGCCCATCCTGTCGCACAGGAGCTTCAATTCGTTCACGAGGGCGATGTTGACCGACCTGTAGATGTTCTCCAGCAGCTTGGACATCTCGGCTATGCGCGTCGAGGAGACCTTCACGACCCTGTCCACTATGTGCGTGTAGACGGCTTCCCCGAGCTTCGCGCATTTCGGCGTCACGCCGCCCACTATCTTGGGCGTGGTCTTTATGTTGAAGTCGGCCCTGCCCGGGTCCTCCCTTTCAGGGGAGAACACGAGGAAAAAGTCCTTTCCGACCTTCAGCCCGCGCTCCTGGAACATCGGCAGCAGCAGCTCGTCGGTCGTGCCGGGATAGGTCGTCGACTCCAGGGAGACGAGCTGGCCGGGGCGGATGCGCCTGGCTATCTCCTTCCCGGTGTTCTCGACGTAGGTGAGGTCAGGCTCGCGCTTGTCCGAAAGAGGAGTGGGGACGCAGATTATTATCGCGTCCATGTCCGCCAGCTTGTCCATGTCGGTCGTGACGAAAAGGCCGGGTTTCCTGCCGGACGTGAACCTCGCGATCTTCTCGGAAGGGATGTGCTTTATGTAGGACTTCCCCTTCTTGAGGAGGCGGATCTTCTCCGGGTCTACGTCGAACCCGGTGACCTGAAGGCCTTCCTCGCAGTACCTCAACACGATGGGCAAACCGACGTAGCCGAGCCCGATGACGCCGATGTGAGCCTTTTTTTCCCTGATAAGGGTTTCAAGCGCGCTGAAATTATCCACAGCCATTTTCCATGCTCTCCTGTATACGCTTATTTTATCTAAGGCTCTCGAGGGTCTTGCGGGCCTCCTCAGAGCCTTCGAAGTTCTTCCCCATGTCCAGCGCCCTCTTGAGCTCCTGCCTGGCGAGAGCTTTTTCACCCTTTTTATAGTAGGCCATGCCGAGGTGGTATCTTACCGCGGGCTCGTTGGGGAGCCTGGACGCGCTCTCCTTCAGAAGGGCCACCGCCTTCAGGTAGGCCTGCTTCTTGTAGTATATCCAGCCTAGCGTGTCAGATATTGAAGGCTCGTTCGGAAGCTGCTCCTTGGCCGACTCGGCTAGCGTCAGCGCGACGTCGAGATTGCCGCCCTTTTCGGAATAGAGCCACGCGAGGTTGTTGGCGGCAGGAGCGAACTTCGGGTTTATCTCCAGGGCTTTCTTGTATCCTTCCATGGCGGCCTTGTAGTCGCCCTTTTTCTCGTTCAGCATGCCGATGAGCATGTATGAGGCAAGGGAGTTCGGGTTGACCTTGACCGATTCCCTGTACTTCTCCAGGGCTTCGTCGAAGGAGCCCCTGGCAGCGTACATGCCGCCGAGAGCGACATAGGCCTGGAAAAAGCCGGAGTCTTTCTCTATGGCCTTCTTGAAGTCCTGTTCGGCCTTGCCCATGTCGCCGGAAGCCGCGTGCACGGTGCCGAGCAGGAAATGGAGGGCTGGCCTGTCCGGGTTCTTCGAGAGCTGGCCGTTTATGCTGGCGGCTGCCCGTTCGAAATTCCTGGCCGACACGTCTATCGAGACGGCCGTGGCCATGATCTCGTCGCTCGGGTAGATAGATACCGCCTTCTCGGCGTTCTCAATGGCCTTGCCTGTGTTGCCGGCTTTTTTGTAGGCTTCCGCGAGCTTGGCGAATCCCCTGGCGTCTTGCGCGTTGGCCTTCGTGTGCGCCTCCAAAAAACCTATGGCTTCAGCGTGCCTGCCCTGCCTGAGGTTGATGTCTCCCATCAGGAAGGCGAGCCCGGGATAAGAGGGGTTCCTGGAAGCGAGCTTCTGGGCTTCGGCCGCGGCAAGTTTGAGCTCGCCTGTTTCTATGTACGAGGCGGCGAGCATGAAGGAGGCGTCGTCGTATCTAGGCGCCAGCGTGACCGCCTCGCTGAAGGCGGTCCTGGCGGCGAGCGCGTTCCCGGTCATCATGTTCGCCAATCCGTAGAAGTACTGCGCCATTGGCGATTTCGGGTTCTCCTTCACGTATGCGCCGAGGCCGGAGAGGGCTTCTTTGGGTTTTTTCTGGAGGAGAAGGACCCTGCCCTTGAGGAATAGCCCCTCGTAGTCCTTCTCGTTTTTCTTGAGTATCTGGTCGACTGCCTCGGAAGCCTCATCCGCCTGCCTGGTGTCGAGGTAATCGGCCGCGAGGAGCTTTAAAAGCCTCGAGGGGTCGTTTGATTTCTCAATGCCCCTTTTGAACACTTCCCTGGCTTTTTCCCTGTTGCCGGTGGCCGAGTGCACCCCGGCGAGGATGATGTAGGCCTCGGCTTTTTCCTTCGAGGCGGCGATCAGCTTCTCGGCCGTCTGCTCGGCTTTGGCGGCCTGCCTCGATTTCATGTAGAAGTCGGTCAGGGCCGAAAGCACGGCCACGCTCTCAGGGTTGTCCTTGAGGGCGGCGTTCAGCTCCCTTTCGGCGCCCGGGAGGTCCCTTTCGAGCATGTAGATGCCCGCGAGGGCCACCCTGGGCTCTATTGATTTGTCTTTTTCTATTGCCTTCCTGAGGACTTCCTTGGCTGAGGCAGCATCACGGGAGGCGAGGTGGACTGACGAGAGCGCAAGGAGCGGCTTTGTCGACTCCGGGTGAGCCGAGGCCGCTTCTTCAAGGAGTTTTTTCGCGTTGGCGAACTTGCCCCTGGCGGCGTCGATGTTGGCGCGAAGGATTATCGCGTCAAGGTGTTTGTTGTCCTTATCCAGTACCAGGGTGGCCTGGGCGAGCGCCTTTTCAAGGTCCCTGGAGATGAAATACAGCTCCCCGAGCCTTACCTGCGCGTCCAGATGTCCAGGGTCAAGCTCGGCCGTTTTCATGAAGGATTTAAAGGCGGCAGGGATGTAAGCCGCGCCCCCGATCTTCAGGTACGCCATGCCGAGATTGTAATGGGCCTCAGGGTCGCTGGGTTTTATCTGTATCGCGTTCTTGAACTCGATAGAGGCTTCCTTGTACTCAGCGGAGGCGTAGTACTCTTTGCCTTTCTCGATATGTTTCGTAAATTTTCTTTCCGAGCCGCCGCAGGAAGCCAGCAGCACGCAGACGGCCATGAGGAGCACTTTGAAGCGGATGTCTATCGGCGTTTTGCCCATCGCACCTTCTCTGAAATTGATTGTTGGATTAACGCGCCCGGAATGGGCGGCTT
>UBJH01000192.1_pt1 | contig 10347 bp, 6 predicted proteins | sample 2193721 | NCBI WGS metagenome assembly UBJH01 (sample SAMEA4703186, study PRJEB27089) | metagenome | reverse complement strand
CCTCGTGGCCATGGTGATGCGGCCATTCCGCATGCGGCGTGGCGCCCTTGCCGAGATCGTGCAGCAGGGCGGCGAAGCGCACCGGCAGCGGGAAGCGGCGCGCCGCCGCCTGGTCGACGACGCGCAGGATGTGCGCGCCGGTGTCCACCTCGGGGTGGTGCTCGGCCGGCTGCGGCACGCCGAACAGGCGCTCGAGCTCGGGCAGCACCTTCGCCAGCGCGCCGCAGGCGTGCAGCACCTCGAGCATGCGCGAGGGCCGCGCCTCCATCAGGCCGCGCGACAGCTCCTGCCAGACACGCTCCGGCACCAGGTGGTCGACCTCGCCGTTGTCGGCCATCAGGCGCATCAGCGCGAGGGTCTCCTCGGCCACGTGGAAATCGGGAAGGCGCGCGGCGAAGCGCGCCACGCGCAGCACGCGCACCGGATCCTCGGCGAAGGCCGGGCCGACGTGGCGCAGCACGCGCGCGGCAAGATCGGCCTGGCCGCCGAAGGGATCGACCAGCGCCCCCGATTCGTCCTGCGCGATGGCGTTGATGGTCAGGTCGCGCCGCGCCAGGTCCGCCTCCAGCGTGACGTCGGGCGCGGCATGGAAGACGAAGCCCTTGTAGCCCGGCGCCGTCTTGCGCTCGGTGCGCGCCAGGGCGTATTCCTCGTGGCTGTCGGGATGCAGGAAGACGGGGAAGTCCTTGCCGACCGGCTTGAAGCCGCGCGCCAGCATGTCCTCCGGCGTCGCGCCGACGACGACATGGTCGCGGTCCTGCACGGGCAGGCCGAGCAGCCGATCGCGCACCGCACCGCCGACGACGTAGGTTTCCATCAGTTCAGCGGCGCGCTTTCAGCCGATAGCCGTAATAGCGGTAGCGCGGCGTGCTGGCCGCCAGGTACTCGGGCGCCACCGCTTCCAGCGGGGTGGGCACCGCGCCGAAGGGCAGCGGCTCGCCTTCGGTGCAGACGCTGTCGACGTCCATCGAGTCGAGGTTGTCCACCGACATCGGCGGGTTCGGCAGCAGTTCGAGCAGGCCGGCCTGGAGCCGGGCCAGCGCTTCCGGCAGGGGAATAATCGGCCGCGGCCTGCCGATCTGTTCGCCGACATAGCGCACCAGCTCCGCCAGGGTATACACGCGCGGCCCGCAGCAGCAATACGCCTGGCCGAAGGCCTCGCTGCGATCGAGGCTGGCGACGATGGCCTCGGCCACGTCCTCCACATACACCGGCTGGAAGCGCGCCCGGGTGTTGCCCAGGGGCATCACCGGCGCCAGGCGCTGCAGGCGGGCGAAGAGGTTGAGGAAGGCGTCGTCCGGCCCGAAGATCACCGAAGGGCGGAAGATCGTCAGGTCGAGCGCATCGCCCGCGGCGCGCAGGGCGGCTTCGCCCTCGCCCTTGGAACGCAGGTACTGGCTGGGTCCGTTCGCATCGGCATGCAGGGCGGAAACGTGCAGCAGCCGGCGCACGCCGGCGGCGCGGCAGGCGGCCGCGATCATTTTCGGCAGCGCGACGTGGGCGCGGGCGAAATCGGCTCCGTAGGGCAGTCCGTAGCGGCTGTGGAGGATGCCGACGAAATTGATTACCGCGTCCTGGCCGGCAACCAGCGCAGTCAGCCGGGCAGCGTCGTGCACGCTGGTCTCGACCACCTCCACGGTAGGCAGGACGAGCAGGTGCCGGGCGCGCTCGCGGTGCCGCGTCGGCACCGTCAGGCGGTGGCCCTGCGCGGCCAGCCGCCGGGCGACATGGCTGCCCAGGAATCCGGAACCGCCGATGAGGAGGATGTTTTTCGTTTTCATGATGGGTCGGAGAGCAAGCCGGGATGGGAATTTTAATCTCAAGCGGCGCTTCCTGCTCGTCGCGCAGCGGCCGGAAAGGCCCGCGCAGCCGAAAAGCCCGTCAGGGCAGGTCGGCTATCCTGGGCAGGTCGTAGCCGTTCTTCGGCGAAATGGTGCCGAGGCGGGGCTTGAGCGACTGCGGCTGGCCTTCGAACAGCGCCGAATAATAGACGCTGTTGCTCATCACCTTCTTGACGTAGTCGCGCGTCTCGCTGAAGGGAATCGTCTCGGCATAGATGGCGCCCTCGATCGGCTTCACGTCGCGCCATTTGCGCGCCCGTCCCGGGCCGGCATTGTAGGCGGCGGACGCCAGCACCGGATGGCTGTCGAGCTCGTCGAGCACCAGCTTCAGGTAGTTGGTGCCGAGCGTGACGTTGACGTCGGTGTCGTTGGTCCTGCCCGGCTGAAAGTCCTTCATGCCGATCTTCTTCGCCACCCAGCTCGCCGTCTTCGGCATCAGCTGCATCAGCCCTTTCGCGCCGACGACAGACTTGGCATTGGTGATGAAGCGGCTTTCCTGCCGCATCAGGCCATACACCCAGCCCTGGTCGAGCTGCAGCGCCTTCGCCTTCGGCTCGACATGCTCGCGGAAGGGCGCCAGGTAGCGCATCGAGTAGTCGTGCAGCGCCAGCGTGCGGTCGGCGGTGTTGATGGCGCGGTCGAAGATTTCGTGCCGGTGGGCCAGCTCCGCCGCCGCCAGCAGTTTCGCGTCGTCCATGCCGCGCAGGGTCCAGTTCCACTCGCGGATGCCCTCGATGCGCATGTCGATGCGGAACAGCGCCAGGGCGCGGCGGATGCCGGGCAGGGCGGCCACCGCCTTCACCTCCTCGCCGGCGGGCTTTGCCAGGGGCGGCAGCTGGATCGGCCGGCCGAGCTCGTCGTCGGCCAGGTTGCCGTAGAAATTCGGCTGTCCGGCAATGCGCTGGTAGAGCGCCCGCGCCTCTTCCTGCCGGCCGAGCGCCTCGTGGGCGCGGCCGAGCCAGTAGATCCAGTCCGGCTGCGCCTGCAGGGCCTTCGGCATCTGGCCGATGGCTTCGCCGACGACGGCCCAGTTCTGTGCCCGCAGCGCGGCGCGCACCTTCCACGCCACCTGCTCGTCGGAGAGCGGGGCGCTGCCGGCCTTGGCGTACCACGCCAGCGCCTCGGGCAGGTGCCGCAGCGCCGCCTGCCAGCCGAGCTGGGCGTAGATGTAGGCGCCATCGGCGGCGGAAAACTTGTCCCTGATGCCCTCCCATTGCTGCGCCGCCTGGGCGGGATCGGTGCGCGCCAGGCGCTGCACGGCGAACAGCGCCATTTCGCGGCCCTGGCGGCTGGCAGCGAAATTCGGCGGCAGCAGCGCCAGGTGGCGCAGCGGCTTGTCGGCGATGGCGTCCAGGGTCTTCGCCGACGGCGCCTGGCCGACCGGCAGGTAAGCCGCAGTCGCCTTGGCGGCGCCGAGCTTCTTCGCTTCCAGCAGGCGGCGCAGGCGCTCCCAGATGTCATCGGTGCCGAGGCGCTTGTCGGCAAGCAGCTGTTCCATCAGGGGCATGCACGATTCGGGCAGGTCGGCCGGCAAGAACCACAGCGGCCGCGCCTCGTCCAGTGCGCCGAGATCGGCCAGGCGCAGGCGGTTCTGCAGGGCGTAACAGGTGATTTCCTGGTCGGCCTGGACGAGCGGCGGGTATTCCGCGTCGAAGGCATCCCAATCGCGGCGCTTGCCCAGCACCTTCAGCCATTCGCCACGCAGCTTCTCGGCCAGATAGCTGCCCGACTGGCGCCCAAGGAACTCGCGCAACTCGGCGGCGCCGGCTTCCTCCAGGCGCAGGCGCAGCAGCCAGTATTCGACATACGGCTCGAGGTCGTGGCCGCGCACCGCCTCCAGCTGTTTGGCGAGCTTCGCGCGGTCGCCGCGCTGGACGGCATCCCGCGCGGCGAGCACGCGCTCGTCGCCGTTCGCAGCAGGGAATGCCGGCAGCGAGAACGCCAGCAACAGGACGCACAACAGACGCTTCATATATAGTTCAACCACTGCTTCGAGAATAGCACACCGCGCATGACGGCTTCCGCCAGCAACGACCTCCGCGACTTTCGCAGTGCCTTGCGCAATCGCCTGATCGCCGCGCGCGAAGCGCTGCCGGCCGCGGAGCATGCGCACCTGTCGCGGGAGATCGAACGGCATCTGCAGCCGCTGCTCGAGGCCCTGAAGCCCGCCGTGCTCGCCTTTTGCTGGCCGTTCCGCGGCGAATTCGACGCCCGGCTGCTGGTCTCCGGACGGCAGCCGGGCGGGCTGCGCGCCTGCCTGCCGGTGGTTAAGGACAACGCGTCGCCGCTGGAATTCCGCGAATGGACGCCGAAAAGCGAAATGATCGAGGACCGCTACGGCATCCACATCCCGGCGCGCGGCGCGGCCATGCGGCCCGACGCCATCCTGATGCCGCTCAACGGCTTCGACGAGGCCGGCTACCGCCTCGGCTACGGCGGCGGCTATTTCGACCGCAGCCTGGCTGCGCTCAGCCCCCGCCCGCTGGCCGTCGGCGTCGGCTTCGAGCTGGCCCGCGTGCCCAGCATCCGTCCGCAGGCGCATGACCTGCCGATGGATTTCGTCGTCACGGAGTCGGGGATTTTCCAGGTCGAAGCCGGACGGCTTCAGCCGAGGAACATGCGGTAGGCCGGGTTTTTCGTTTCGTCCCAGTTGGCGTAGCCGAGGTCCTTCAGGAAGGCGCGGAAGGCCGCCTTCTCGCGCGGCGGCACCTGCATGCCGACCAGCACGCGGCCGTAGTCGGCGCCGTGGTTGCGGTAATGGAACAGCGAGATGTTCCAGCCGGCGCTCATGCTGTTGAGGAACTTCATCAGCGCGCCGGGCCGCTCGGGGAACTCGAAGCGGAAGATCAGTTCGTGGTCCACCGGCGCATGGCCGCCGACCATGTGGCGCACGTGCAGCTTGGCCATCTCGTCCTCGGTCAGGTCGAGCGTGGCCAGGCCGTGGCGGCGCAGGGCCTCCACCAGCTTCAGCGACTCGGCACGGCTGCCGACCTGCACGCCGACGAAGACGTGCGCCTCGCGCGGGTCGGCGTAGCGGTAGTTGAACTCGGTGATGTTGCGCGCGCCGAGCAGGCTGCAGAACTTGCGGAAGCTGCCCGGCGTCTCGGGAATCGTCACCGCCAGCACCGCCTCGCGGTGCTCGCCCACCTCGGCGCGCTCGGCGACGAAGCGCAGGCGGTCGAAGTTGGTGTTGGCGCCGGAGGCCACCGCCACCAGCGTCTCGTTGCGCAGCTTGTGCCGCGCCGCCCAGGCCTTGGCGCCGGCGATGGCCAGCGCGCCGGCCGGCTCGAGGATCGAGCGCGTGTCCTCGAAGACGTCCTTGATGGCGGCGCAGATGGCGTCGGTATCGACCAGGATCACCGCGTCGACCGCCTCCCTGCAGATGCGGAAGGTCTCCTCGCCGACCTGCTTCACCGCCACGCCGTCGGCGAACAGGCCGACCTGGTTCAGGCGCACGCGGTGGCCGGCGGCGAGCGAGCGCGCCATGGCGTCGGCCTCGACCGGCTCGACGCCGATCACGCGGATGTCCGGCCGCAGGCGCTTGACGTAGGCGCCGATGCCGGCGATCAGCCCGCCGCCGCCGACGGGAACGAAAATGGCGTGGATCGGCCGGGTGTGCTGGCGCAGGATTTCCATGCCGATGGTGCCCTGGCCGGCGATCACCTCCGGATCGTCGTAGGGATGGACGAAGCTCAGCCGGCGCTTCCTCTCCAGTTCCAGCGCCGCCTTGTAGGCCTCGTCGTAGGAGTCGCCCGCCAGCACCACTTCGGCGCCGCGCGCCGCCACGGCATTGATCTTGATCTGCGGCGTCGTCACCGGCATGACGATCACCGCCTTGCAGCCCAGCCGCTGCGCGGCCAGCGCCACGCCCTGGGCGTGGTTGCCGGCGGAGGCCGTGATGACGCCGCGCTTCAGCGCCGAGGCAGACAGGTGCGCCATCTTGTTGTAGGCGCCGCGCAGCTTGAAGGAGAACACCTCCTGCATGTCCTCGCGCTTCAGGAGCAGACTGTTGTGCAGCCGCGCCGAGAGGTTCGGCGCCGCTTCGAGCGGCGATTCGATCGCGACGTCGTAGACCTGCGCGTTGAGGATTCTGGTGAGGTAGTCGAGGGTCATGGTCGCGCAAGGGTAACAGCGCCGGGCCCGGCTCTCAAGGCCATGCGCCCCGCAAGGGTTTGATTACGCTGCGTGTTGCGCCGCGGTAAGCTAAAATTCCCTCCTTTGAAGCCGCCTTCGCCCGCATGACCGCCCGCCTGCGCGAAATCCCCTACAACTACACCTCGTTCTCCGACCGGGAGATCGTCATCCGCCTGCTCGGGCTGGAGGCCTGGCGGGTGCTCGACAAACTGCGCGCCGAGCGCGTCACCGGCCGCTCGGCGCGCATGCTCTACGAGGTGCTGGGCGACATCTGGGTGGTGCAGAGGAATCCCTATCTGGAGGACGACCTGCTCGGCAACCGCGATCGCCGCGAAGCGCTGATCGGTGCGCTGCGCCACCGCCTCGCCGAAATCGAGAAGCGCCGCCAGGGCAACGAGGCCGTCGCGCAGCTGCTGGCGGCGGCGCACGGGGCGGTCGATCGCTTCGCCAGCGGCTTCGAGGCCACCGCCGCCCTGCGTGCCAAGGTGCTGCGCGCCCTCTCGAGGCACACGCGGCGCGACAACATCTGCTTCGACGGCCTGGCGCGCGTCTCGCACGTCACCGACGCCACCGACTGGCGCGTCGAGTACCCCTTCGTCGTGCTCTGCCCGGACACGGAGGAGGAAATTCCCGGCCTGGTGAAGGACTGCATTGCACTCGACCTGACGATCATTCCGCGCGGCGGCGGCACCGGCTACACCGGCGGCGCCGTGCCGCTCGACGCCCGCTCGGCGGTCATCAACACCGAAAAGCTCGACCGCCTCGCCGTGCCCCAGGAGCTGACTTTGCCCGGAACGGACCGGCCCTACGCCACCATCCAGTGCGGCGCCGGCGTGGTGACGCGGCGCGTGATGGAAGCCGCCGAGGAAGCCGGACTGGTCTTCGCCGTCGACCCGACTTCGGCCGACGCCTCCTGCATCGGCGGCAACATCGCCATGAACGCCGGCGGCAAGAAGGCCGTGCTGTGGGGCACGGCGCTCGACAACCTCGCCTCCTGGAAGATGGTCGGCCCGGACGGCCACTGGCTCGAGGTCGAGCGCCTGGAGCACAACCTCGGCAAGATCCACGACCAGGCGCTGGCGAAGTTCCGCGTGCGCCGCAGCGATTCGGACACGGGAAAAGCGCTCTCCGAGGAGCTCCTCGAGGTGCCGGGCAGCCGCTTCCGCAAGACCGGCCTCGGCAAGGACGTCACCGACAAGTTCCTCGCCGGCCTGCCCGGCGTGCAGAAGGAGGGCTGCGACGGCATCATCACCTCGGCGCGCTTCATCCTGCACCGCCTGCCGCCGGTCACCCGCACGGTCTGCCTGGAGTTCTACGGCCAGGTGCGCGAGGCGGTGCCAGCCATCGTCGAGGTCAAGGACTATCTGGAAAGGCGGCCGGGCGGTGCGATTCTGGCGGGGCTGGAGCACCTCGACGAGCGCTACGTCAAGGCGGTCGGCTATGCAGCGAAGGCCAAGCGCCATGGCCGGCCGAAGATGGTGCTGCTCGGCGACATCGTCGGCGAGGACGAGACGGCCGTGATGCAGGCGGCCTCGCAGGTGGTGAGGATCGCCAACGCCCGCGGCGGCGAGGGCTTCATCGCCGCCACGACGGAGGCGCGCAAGACCTTCTGGCTCGACCGCGCCCGCACCGCCGCCATCGCCCGCCACACCAACGCCTTCAAGATCAACGAGGACGTGGTGATCCCCCTGCCGCGCATGGGCGACTACTGCGACGGCATCGAGCGCATCAACATCGAGCTGTCGATCAAAAACAAGCTGCGCCTGTGCGAGGCGCTGGCCGAATTCCTGCAGGGCGAGCTGCCGCTGCATGCCGGCGACGCCACCCTCGACGCGGAGGAACTGATCGGCGACCGCCGCGAGCAGGCGCTGGAGCTGGTCGAATCGTTGCGATCGCGCTGGCAGGGGCTGCTGGACGGCCTCGATGCGCCGGCGCCGGACAAGGCGGCGGGCGTCACGGTCTTCCACACCCTGCAGGACCATTCGGTGCGCGTCTCCTGGAAGCGCGAGCTGAAGCCGCAGCTCGAGGACATCTTCGACGGCGTGGTGTTCGGCCCGGTGCTGGAGCGCATCGCGGGCATCCACCGCGAGGTGCTGCGCGGGCGCGTCTTCGTCGCCCTGCACATGCACGCCGGCGACGGCAACGTGCACACCAACATCCCGGTCAACTCCGACCGCTACGAGATGCTGCAGGAGGCCAGTGCCGCCGTCGACCGCATCATGGCGCTGGCGAAGCGCCTCGGCGGCGTCATCTCCGGCGAGCATGGCATTGGCATCACCAAGCTCGACTACCTGGCGCCGGAGGAACTCGCGCCCTTCGTCGACTACAAGCGCCGCATCGACCCGGAGGGCCGCTTCAACCGCGGCAAGCTGCTGCCGGGCGCCAACCTGGGGAATGCCTACACGCCCAGCTTCAGCCTGCTCGGCGTCGAGTCGCTGATCCTGGAGCAGTCGGAGATCGGCAACATCGCCGCCAGCGTCAAGGACTGCCTGCGCTGCGGCAAGTGCAAGCCGGTCTGCTCGACCCACGTGCCGCGCGCCAACCTGCTGTACTCGCCGCGCAACAAGATCCTCGGCACCGGCCTGCTGGTCGAGGCCTTCCTCTACGAGGAACAGACGCGGCGCGGCGTCTCGCTCGCCCATTTCGACGAGTTCAACGACATCGCCGACCACTGCACCATCTGCCACCGCTGCGTGAAGCCCTGCCCGGTGGACATCGACTACGGCGACGTCTCGGTGGCGATGCGCAACTTCCTGCGCGAGCAGGGGCGGAAGAAGTTCGTGCCGGCCAAGGCGGCGGCAATGGCCTTTCTCACCCTGAAGGACCCGGCGACGATCAAGCTGATGCGCAAGGGCATGATCGAGTGGGGCTACAAGGCGCAGCGACTCGGCTACCGGCTGGCAAAGTGGTCGGGCCTCGCCGCGCGCAGCACGCGGCAGCCGGCCGCCACGCTGGGCGCGCCGACGATCCGCACGCAGGTCATCCACTTCATCAACCGGCCGATGCCGGGCGGGCTGCCGAAGCGCACCTCGCGCGCGCTGCTCGACATCGAGGACGCGACCATCGTGCCGGTGATCCGCGACCCGCAGAAGGTCACCGAGGAGGATTACGATGGGGACGCCGTCTTCTACTTCCCCGGCTGCGGCTCGGAGCGGCTGTTCTCGCAGGTCGGCCTGGCCACCCAGGCGATGCTCTTCGAGCTGGGCGCGCAGACCGTGCTGCCGCCCGGCTACCTCTGCTGCGGCTACCCGCAGACGGCGGCCGGCGAGGCCGACCAGGGGCAGAAGATCACTACCGACAACCGCGTGCTCTTCCACCGCGTCGCCAACACGCTCAACTACCTCGACATCCGCACGGTGATCGTCTCCTGCGGCACCTGCATGGACCAGCTGCAGAAGTACGAATTCGAGAAAATTTTCCCCGGCTGCCGCCTGCTCGACATCCACGAATATTTAATGGAGAAGGGCGTGAAACTCGATGGCGTGAAAGGCACGCGCTATTTGTATCACCAGCCCTGCCACGATCCGATGCGGGTGCATAACGGCACGAAAGTCGCGGCGCAGCTGCTCGGCAGCCGTGTCGACCTCAACGACCGCTGCTGCGGCGAGGCCGGCACGCTGGCGGTGGCGCGGCCCGACGTGTCCACCCAGGTGCGCTTCCGCAAGCGGGAGGAGATCGCGCGCGGCATCGCTCGACTGCCGGGCGACGATCCGGTGAAGCTCCTCACCTCCTGCCCGTCCTGCCTGCAGGGCTTGCACCGCTATGCCGACGACACCGGCACGGATGCGGATTACATCGTCGTCGAGCTGGCACAGCGCCTGCTCGGGCCGGACTGGATGGAGGAGTATGTCGACCGCGCCAATGCCGGCGGCATCGAGCGGATACTCCTCTAGGGTCTGTTCATTTCAAACCGTCCAGCAATTCGGTCAACTGCTCCCGCTGGAGCTTGTTCAGGCCGCTCGACAGCAGCTGGAGGCCGAAGCTGCTGGCCATCACGTGCGCCACGCGGCAAGGCATTTTCAGGTAGGCCGAACCCTTGCTGTTGCGGAAATTCAGGGTGAACACGCCCAGCTCGCCAGTCTTCGGTCCCGGCATGCCGGGGCCGAGGCTGCTCTCCATCATGGCGCCGTCAAAGGACAGGTTCGACGTGTAGCCGCCGAAGGAAGCCCCGGCGTAAAGATCGAGGGCGCACAGCAACTTGGCTGTTTTGCGGGCGTAGTGTCTTCGGTCGACCATGGTTTCGCTTGCCGGATATGTTAAGGAGCATGAGTATCTCAGGCGCCGCGGGATCTGGCGAGGCGATTCGGCCCCTGCCCGCTCCGGTCGCCACCACCCCTTCCCACCCCTTACAATGGCGGCATGCCCGACATCT
>UBJH01000710.1_pt1 | contig 10364 bp, 8 predicted proteins | sample 2193721 | NCBI WGS metagenome assembly UBJH01 (sample SAMEA4703186, study PRJEB27089) | metagenome | reverse complement strand
CAATCCCCTGCAACACGTTCTCGAACCGGACAAACGCCGTGACGGGAACCTTGATGCGCGGGATGATGCGCTTGCGGGCGGCCTCGGCCTCGGGCCCGCTCCCCACCGGAGTCACCTCCGCCGCAAGCGGGGTCCCGATGCCCGGCTGACGGTAGCGGTTACGCAGCCCGCGAACCTTGTACTGGATCATGGGGATGAAGCGGCTCATCCGGTAACCGCCCCAGAGGAAGTCGTCCGGGTTCGCCAGAAGTTCGAGCCGACCGAAGGAGAGCGGCAGCGTGCTATCTGTGAGAACGACCTCATCGACACCCGTCTCCGACCGCGATACCGTGAGCCCCTGACTCAGACCGATGTTATAAAGGTCGCCCGCCAGCCGTGCGCGCGGATCGGCCGTCGGGGCGTCGGAGGCCCTTCGCTCGTCATGGACCAGAAACGCATAGGCGTAGACGGCCGCGGCCAGATAGTAGTCCCGGCTGCGCTCCCGCTCGGCATGGAGGAACGACAGCTCGGCCAGCGCGAACAGGAGATCGGGGCTCATCTCAGCGCCCGCGCCCCGAAGCTGGGCGAGCGTCGCCGCGGGATCCTCCTCGAACCGGTTTTCCAGCCCAAGCTGATGGAGCAACTGCTCAGTGGGCGCGCTCGGCTCCCCGGCGGACAGCACGCTCCGCGTGAGCAGGCGGTAGAGCGACTGGGTGTCGGCGCGGCTGACACCGATCGGTGTCGCACAGGCGCCGGCGAGCAGCAGCACGCCGAGCAGAAGCGCCAGGTGCGCACCGAGGATCCGCACCCGCGTACCCCGTCGGAGGCCGTACATGGGACCACTCGAAGTCATTCGCCGGCGTGCTCGGTCTCGCACGCGCCTTGTCTCATCTATCATCGGATTCCCGCTCACAGACTGCTTCCTCCACGGTCTCGTATCGCCTCTCGCCCCGCCGTTCACGGCAGCCACGCTCACGGCCCTTGTTCTGTCGCCGAAAGCGTCCGAAGGTGGTCGGCGTACCGCTGTGCCTCAGCGCGGTCACCACGCTCCGCGTGGAAGCTCGCCAAGGCCGCAAGAATGTCGCGGTCGTTGGGGTGAGCTGCAAGCGCCTTCTCAAGCTGTGCGATCGCCGCTTTCACCTTGCCCGTTGAATGCAGCGCTACCGCATAGACATACGCAAAGCGCGCATTGCCCGGTTCAAGGGTGGCGGCGCGCTCGAGCTCAGCGAGCGCCTTGTCGACGCGCTTGATGCGCACCAGGGCAAGCCCACGCACATGATGCAGAACGGCGTTCCGCGGCGACATTGTGATTCCCTCACGCAAGATCCGCTCGGCATCCGTGTCGCGGCCGGCGGCACGATAGAGGTCGGCGAGGTTCACGTATGCCGGGACAAAGCGCGGCTCCAGGCGGATCGCGGCCTTCAGCTCCTCCTCGGCCCCGGCGACATCACCCCGATTCGCATAGAAGGTGCCAAGGTTGACGCGCGCCTCGGCCCGGTCGGCATTGTAGCGCTGGGTCTCGACATATTCGTCGGCGGCGCGTTCGAACGCGCCACGCTGCTCGGCGCTCAGCCGCTCGGCCGGCACGTCCGCGAGGACGCTCGCCGCCTCGATACGCACGGACTTCACGGGATCGGATAAGAGCGGGGCCGCCAACAACGCTCGCGCGGTCTGAGGCGCCAGCGCCAGCGCCTGGAGCGCGCCGAAGCGAACGAGCGGGTCGGGATCGCTCAGCCCCTCGCCCAGGGCGTCGAGCGCGGCCCGGCCGGGTCGGCCGCCGAGCTCGGCAATGGCGGTGGCGCGCGCGATGGTAGGCTGCGACGGCTCTCTGGCCACCTTCAGCAACTGCGCGACCGCGTCAGCCGCGCCGATATCCGCCGCGCGAAACGCCGCGGCGAACTGCTGATGCCGATGTCTTTGCGCGTTGCGTCCGTACCATGACGACACCTTCGCGGCCGCCCAGTGCGCGTCGCGCTTAGAGTGGCAGGCGTTACAGGCGTTCGGCACCCCCAGTGTGACCGAGAGGTCGGGCCGGGGCACGCGCGGGCTATGGTCGTGCCGGGGATCAACAACCATGTAGGTGGCGGTGGGCATGTGACAGGCCACGCACGCGGCGCCGGCCGTGCCCGGCTTGTGGCGGTGGTGCGCCGCCGCGTCGTACTTGGCCGGCAGGTGGCAGCCGGCGCAGACGGCATTGCCCTGCGCGCGCAGTCTTCCGCTGTGGGGGTCGTGGCAGTCGCTACAGGTGACGCCGTTCGCGTACATCTTGCTCTGCAGGAATGAGCCCCAATTGTAGACCTCATCCCGCTGCTGCCCGTCGGCATGGTACAACGGACGCATGAGCAGCGCCGGGCGGTAATAATCGAGGAACGGCTTGCCGGCCTCATAACCCTCCGCGATCTGGCTGCGCCGCGCATGGCATTGCGCGCACACCTCGATCTCCCGGTCGCTTGTGCGCGGCTTCGAGCGCACCGCGTTGCCGCCGGCCGCATCCCGCGTCCACGCGACGCCGCGGCGCTCATCGAGACGCGCGGTCAGGCCTTTGGCCTCGTCATTCGCGGCAGGCTTCCCCGCCTGCTTCGCGTTGGCCCACGCCACGTGCGACGACCCTGGGCCGTGGCAGGCCTCGCAACTCACATTGATTTCGGCCCACTGCGTCTGAAAGCGGTCGGCAACCGCGTCGTAGTTCTTGCGCAAGCCGGTCGAGTGGCAGTCGGCGCACATGAAGTTCCAGTTCTGCGACGGCTTGGTCCAGTGCAGGATGTCGCGGTGGTCGATCTTCTCCTTTGGGTACAGGTGGAACCAGCGCTGTCCGCCGACCGCGGCCGGGCGCGTGTCCCAGGCGATACTGAGGGCCTGATAGCGCCCATCGGGAAACTCGATCAGATATTGCTGAAGGGGATGGATGCCAAAGGTGTAGGCGATGCGGTATTCATGCAGTTGACCGTCCGGGCCGTCGGTGCGCACGAACAATCGGCCGTCGCGCGTAAAGAAGGTCGAGGTGACGCCGTCCTTCCTGAACGTCGCGTTGTTGAAGTTGCCGAGCACAGTGGTCCTGTCCGCCGATTGCATTGCGAGGCGGTGGTCGGAGCCTTTCCAGAGCTCAGCCTCCCGCTGATGACAGGCGGCGCAGACCTCGCCGCCGACGTACGTCGCTTTGGCTGCTGCAAAAGCTCGTTCACGTTCACAGCCTGTCACGAGCAGGACGACGAGCATCGCGGTAAACCATAGCGCGGTCCGCGTGAGCTGCTCGACAAGCTGACGCGGGTCGTCGAGCAGCCTCAACCGGTCAGACATTTAAATTGACGCCATGTTCAGAAGCCCTTCACGATGGTCACCACCAGGTTCTCCCCTTCGAATCGCGCCTCGGCGCCGAACTCCCACTGATATTGAACCGTCAGGCCGGCCTTCCACGGCACAAATGTCAGCCCGGCCTGGATACCCGCGGCGTGGACCTCGTCCTTGGCATTGAGTTGCACGTTGCGGATCTGCTGCACATCCGGCCCCGAGTCCCGCTCGATCTGCCACTGGCTATAGCCGAGCACGCCCAGTTCAGCGAGCCATCTCTTATCGTTGGTGAGCGGCAGATATTGACTGACGCCCCAGTTGAGCGAGAAGCGATCTCCCGGGGTGAGGTCCCTGTCCTCCATATTGGATTGGATCTCGTAGGTGCCCGCCAGCGTGACCGCCGTGCGGCGGTCTTCGAATGGATACCAGGCCCCGGCAAGCTGGAACTGGTTGGTCCAGAACTCCAGGCCGATGCCCTCCTTGCCGGTGGGGGCATAGAAGCCATAGCCTGCCGACACCTCGTAGCGCTTCCCGCTCCACCCGAGCCAAATCGGCTGCACAAACAGGTCGCCGATCCCGAATCCCGTATCGGCATCGAGAGTCGTGCGTACCCCGCTATCGCGAAATCCGCCGGATCGCGCACGACTTAAGTTTACCTGCGCGCTGCCGTCCGAGAAACTCGGGGCGATGTAGACCGCGTAGCGCGCGCCCAGCACCTGCCACGGACTCGCCCAGATGAAGGTGGGGGTGACCACGAAGACGTTTATGTCCACATCGGCGTTGACGGTCGTCGTGCCCGATGGCCCGGTACGGGTAATTGACTTGACTTCATCACCGTTCCGATTCTTCAGCGTGTGCGCGCGGTAGAGGGAGTGGTATTCGACATAGTAAAAGCCCGGCTCCGGAACGAAGTAGTCACGGATGCTCTGCGACCCGGGCGTATAGTGGCCCAGTTCACCGGCCCAGACACGGCCGGCGCCGCCGAACAACATCACGGCGACTCCTCCGTACAGAAGGATTCTGAGCGCTTGTCTCAAAGGCTCGGCTTTCCCTCCGACGCCGGCTGGTGTTGTATTTCTTACCATGAGACCCCTTTGTTTCCAGTATCTGTGTCTCGCAGACGCCTCTCACAGCAATGTGCCACTTCCTCCACCAAGACCCGTCCCTTGCTAGTGTAGTGCGTCTAACACTTCTTTACATTTACCGTTCGCCCTGAGCCAGTCGAAGGGCAATGCTTTCAACATGTTCCATCTGTGGTTCGACAAGCTCACCACGAACGTTCTATAAAGGAATTTATGACTCACGCTAGCTTTTGAGCGCCTGACGCCCCACCGGCGCCAGCAAGTAACACACAAGGATCACGGGGACGACGACCCAGAACGATGCCCGCACCACGGATTCTCCTCCGCTCACGATACTCAAGACAACGAGCCCATTCACCAGGCTTGCCACGAGCCCGACCCACCATGCCCAATGTCGGCGGGTGAGCGCCCCCCAGGCAAACAGGATGTACAGGAGCGCAATGACGACGACAAGCCCTCCCCTGGCAAACGTGACGACACCCATTAGCGGAAGGAACAAGACGCCTCTACCGGCCAGGTCGATGCCGATACTGAACAACTGAAAGGCCCGCAAGATGCCGAGGACGCCTTGCGCTAGAGCCAACACTGCGATCACCGTGAGACCAACGGATCGTTGTATCAGCGCCATCAGACCCCTCCTTTGACCTCCATAATATCGTTGAGCGTCCGCTCATTTCGGGAATAGGGAGGTCACAGTAAACGAAGGCCCCAATCGGGGCCGCGGCGGCGGCCACGACTTCCAGTGTTCGCGAGGAACCTCATGCTGATCATAAGCACTCCCGATTACGGGCTATTTCTCGGATTTCATAATCTGATCCCGCGCAGCGCGCTGGGCGGCATACGCCTCTTGCTGGAGCTTGTAGCTCACGTAATACTTATAGATATTACGCACGTAGGTGGTGGGCTCCATGCGCCGCCAGCGGGATAAGTAAAAGCGAGGCGGCGAACAGAAAGCGTAAGACAATTTTGGTCATGGCATCGGTTTGTCAGATTGTCGATGACGACTTGTAAGGCACAGCCGCTGCCAAAGAATACCGAATCGTACATGGGGCCATTGCTGTAAGCGGCAGCGCGTAAGCCAGCGTTCCGGCCAAGAGGCTTCGTGTACGGGTGGTTTTCATCATCGGGCCTTCTCAGATGATTTCCACAGTCCTTGGGCCGCACCCGGTTAGGACGGGTGCGGCCCGGCGGGTTGATTCAGCGTTTCGTTCAACGTGCGGTCACTTCTGGCCGCCACCGCCGCCCTCCTGAAGCTTCTCCAGCACAGCATCCAAGGACCAACTGGCAGTTTTCTGCCGCGGCGGGAACTCCTTAAACGTGGCCAGGAACTGCCCGACGAGCTGTTGCGCGGGCACGAGCAGGAACAGGTGCTCCGCCCTCCAGCGCCAGTAATCTATGGAGTGGTCAGCTTCTTCGAACGGATCCGAGCGGAGGTTGTAGATTTTGGGGAAGCGGAGTGTCACGAACGGCTCCTGCCAGGCATCCGCGCCGTGCGCGCGCTGCTCGGCGAAGACGGCCTTGTATTGATTGACGCGCAGCGCCACCAGTTGGGCTTCGTCGTTGAAGTAGAAGAACTCATGACGCGGACTGGACACTTTGCCGGCGAGCGCGTCAGTGATGTTGTAGCCGTCGAGATGGACCTTAAAGGTCTTGTCGCCGACCTTCATGCCTTTCTTGAGCTTCTCCTTCACGCCCGGATCGCCTGCGGCTGCCAGCAGCGTGGGCAGCATGTCCTCGTGGGCAAAGATATCGTTGAGGACCGTTCCGGGCTTGATCACGCCAGGCCAACGGATAGCGGTGGGCACGCGGAAGCCGCCTTCGGTCTGCATGTTCTTTTCACCGCGGAAGGGGGACTGGCCGCCGTCGGGCCAAGACAGCTTCTCCGCGCCGTTGTCGGTGGAATACATGACGATGGTGTTGTCCGCAAGCCCGAGCTCGTCGAGCTTGGCGAGCAACTGGCCGATGTGGCCGTCGTGCTCAACCATGCCGTCGGGATAAACACCGAGGCCGGTCTTGCCCTGACTCTCTGCTTTGAGCCGAGTCCAGATGTGCATGCGGGTCGAGTTCCACCAGAGGAAGAACGGCTTGTTCGCCTTCTTCGCGTCGGTCATGAACCGCAGCGCCTCCTTAGTGAATTCCTCGTCCACCGTCTCCATGCGCTTCTTGGTGAGCGGCCCGGTGCTCACGATCTTCTGCGTGCCGTCCGGGTTGGCCCAAGTGTGAATCACGCCACGTGTCCCGAACCGCTTCTTCAACTCCGGGTCCTTGAAGTAATCGGGATGCTCCGGCTCATCCTCGGCGTTCAGGTGGTAGAGCGAGCCGAAGAACTCGTCGAAGCCGTGCACGGTGGGCAGGTGCTCGTCGCGGTCGCCGAGATGGTTCTTGCCGAACTGGCCGGTCACATAGCCCTGAGCCTTGAGCAACTCGGCCAACGTCACGTCTTCCTTCTGCAAGCCTTCCTTCGCGCCTGGCAGACCGACCTTGAGATTGCCGGTTCGAAACGGCGTCTGCCCGGTGATGAACGCGGCGCGGCCGGCGGTACAACTCTGCTGCCCGTACCAGTCGGTAAACATCGCGCCCTCTTTCGCAATGCGGTCGATGTTGGGCGTCCTGTACCCCATCATGCCCTGGTTATAGGCGCTGACGTTGAACCAGCCGATGTCATCGCCCCAGATGACCAGGATGTTGGGTTTCTTGGCCTGCTGAGCCTGGGCGGGGACGACAAAAAAGATCAGCCCCAACGCCAGTGCCGCCCATCCGGCAGTCAACCAACGGCCCACTCGGCAGATCTTCGGGTTGTCTGTTTGCATCGATACACCTCCTTTGTCGTGGGTGCTTCCGTGTACCGCGTACCACAGCACGCCTCCCTGCCGGTACCGGAGGATTCGCGCGGGCTACTTGTTGATCTTACTGATCTTCGAGTCCTACAGGTCGATCCCTGCCATCAGCTCCTTTTTCTCCGCTTCCTGCCTCCACATCTATTCTGCAGGCAGCTCACATTTCGCCTCGCCCCGCAGCACGCAGGCCCGCCAGCGGAATTTCTTGGCCCAATAGGCGTAGGCCTTTTCGACATCCGCCCATTGACGCAGCGACTTCCAGGCATACTTGCCGCCGCCACGCCGATCGACGCCGGCAGCCAACAGCTCACCGGTCTGGCTGTCGAGCACCTCCGCCTCGATCGTCGCCTTGCCGACAAACGACTCGGTGCCGGCGAGCGCTTTCTTCCCTTTCGACAACAGCAGGCTACCCGGATGGAGGGCGGTGAGATTATCTATTACCGGGGTATTCTTGCCGGCCTCCGTAATGCCGACGCGAAGCTGTATGACGTCCGGCCCTGGCGCCTGCGCCATCGCATAGTCTTTGCGCAACTCTTCATTCAGGCGTGTCCAGAGGAACTGAGATAGGTACTGGGCATCCTCCTTACTCAGATCTTTCGCATCCGACTGTTCCCCACGCCACACCTGCACCGGCTCCAGCCAGACCTTCGTGTAGGATTTGAATTTCGCTTTATCCGGCGTGAAGTACACCAGGGTCGCCTCGGTCTCGTTCTCCGCGGCATGCAGTTTGGAATAGTCTTTCAGAAATCCGGACGGTTCTGCCTTCCCAAATCCCCCCGCCTGTTGTGAGGTGGCGCAGGCCGTAAGGGCCATCAGACAGACACTCCCCATAGACCAGAAGTATTTCGTCGCCTTCGTCACCATCGACCTCCTCCTTTGGTTGTCCTGCTGTGTCGGATCTCTTCCCCAATCCGGATGAGGGGAGAACGGATGTCGCTGATTATACACCAACTCAATCAATGTGCCCGCGTCTTGCGCCCGTGGACCTTGCGGCGGTTCACTGGTTTGCTCACTGTACCAGTTCGATCTTATCCGGACGCCAGGTCTTATCGAATTCCGGACTTTTCGGATAGTCAGGGTACTCCGGCCCTTCCTCCGCGTTCAGGTAGATTCGCGCGGGTTACTTATCGATCTTGCTAATCTTCGAGCCCTGCAGGCCGAGCCCCGCCATCAGCCCCTTCTGGGCGAAAAAGAACGCATAGACCCCCTTCTGAACAGTCGTCGTGGTCAGTGACTTGGCAATGCCCTGGTCGACGATCACGATACTCGGGCCGACGCCGACCTCCCAGCCGTGGCTTTCTTCCAGATGCTTGAGCGACGCATCGTCCATGAACATCAGCGCGTACCCGAACGACTGCGCGCCGGCCTGCAGGCCGTACGAGGCGGCGACCGTGTTGTAGTAGCCGACCGTCTTGTCGCCCTTGCGCAGGGCGCCCTCGCCGTAGTGTCCGCCGACGATGAACCCGGCCTTGATGATGCTCGGGAAGACAAGGATGCCCTTTGCCTTCGCCGCGAGTTGCTTGGCCGCGGGCTCGCTGTCGTACAGGTTCTTCAGGGCAGCATCGGCGTCACGATTGATCTCGGATGCAGACGCCGCCATGACCGGGGATGGGCGCAGCAGCGCTGTAGCCGCCATCGCGACGATGATCGCTGCGCCTATGATTCGAACGTATATAGACATGGTGTGCTCTCCTTTCATTTACTTCATCAGGTGGCATACTGATGCTCCCGAGGCGGACAACGTGGGCGACGACGGGGCTACTTGACCAGGGGAATCTTGTCCGCCAGCTCGTAGTCGATCACCGCTTCGATCTTGTTCTCGATCTGGAGGTAGCGGGCGACCTTTTTTTCGGACAACGCCTGACGCAACTTCGGCAGGTAGGATTGCTTGAGTGTGACCCGATCCCCCTTGATCGCCAGAAACTCACCCACGAGCTTCTTAGCTGCCTCGTCGCTCATCGCCTGGTAGTTCTTGGCGAAATCCTGGATCAGCACGAGCATGCGCCCATTCAGCAGTCCGAGGTCCTTCTGATAACTCTCATAGACCGGCCAGAAGGCCTGGTTCTCTTTCTCCGTCAGATCCATGTTGACCGCGACCAGCAGCTTTTTGTCGGCCTGAATCTTCTCACGCACGAGTTGCATGGTGTTGGCCGGCTTGTCCTGCGCCAGCACCGGCAGGGCCAGGGACCACAACAGCAGCGCTATCACCGCGCACCGAATACGCATCGTCTTCTCCTCTCTGGATGTGAAATTGTCAACGCCACGAGATCATGGCGTCGGCCCATGGGCTCCTACTCCTTCACCTCGCTCCACGTTGCATCGGGGTTGTACTCCGTGATCGCCGCCGCGATGGCCGCGGTCTTCGGGCCAAGGTCCTTCTCGTAGACGTCACCGTAGTGGTTCACCATGAAGCTCTTGATCCCTGTCTTGCCGTAATCGGCGGGCCAAGCCACCATCGCAAAGCCCGCAAGCAACCGGCCATTGATGATGTAGTCGTAGCGACCGGCGGGAGCGGCGGGCCCCTGGCGCGTGAGGATTTTGAAGTGGTAGCCGTTGTAGGGGTCGCCGGGCTGCCGTCCGCGTACCTCGCCAATCAACGGACCTACCGGGCTCAGATCCTCGCCCTTGGCCGGATCGGCCTCCCAGTAGAGCCCATCGTGTTTGCCCGGCGAGCTACGGATCTTCTGCGCGAACTGCCGCACGTTCGTTCCATCGCGAGGCGTTGAGGCATACTGCCGCTGCGCCTCGACGTAGGCACCCAACGTCTCGATGACCGCAAGCTCGTTCACCCCGATCCGGCGGTTGAGGAGTTCTTCCCACCCGGCATCGGTGTCAAAGCGCCAGGCCGATCCTGCCTTCACCAGCGAGATCGGAAACGGCCACGCCTGGTAACCAACCACGAGCGTCACGCTTCCGTCGTCCTCAGGCCTCAGCAATCGGTACTCATCGGCGGACTCGGCAAACCGCGTACGGTTCTCCCGATCACGGGCCTTGTCCACCGTACCGATGAGGTCACGGTGCTTCGCGCCGAAGATCTCGATCAGGGCCTGCTCGTCGTTCGCTCTCGCGGCCTCGATCAGCGCCTTTACCGCCGCCTCAGGCACGTCGAAACGACGCTGCCCATCTGCCGTCTGCGCTGTGGCGGACGTCGCCGAGAACATGAACGCTGCCGCGACAA
>UBJH01002543.1_pt1 | contig 10374 bp, 7 predicted proteins | sample 2193721 | NCBI WGS metagenome assembly UBJH01 (sample SAMEA4703186, study PRJEB27089) | metagenome | reverse complement strand
CATCGGCCCCAGGAGTGATCGGCCCACCACGCCCCCAACAGAATTCCAACCCCCAGCGTCCAAAACGCCAGTTGGAGGACGACCATCTGGGCGGTGTCGAGGTCGGCGAGCAGGCGGAGGCGGGTGCCGATCTGGCCGCGGTCGTCACCCAGCGCGACGGCGATACCGGCGGTCGTCACGGCGCCCTGTGCCGAAGCGGGCCGCAGGATTCCCGCGTAATGCACCCCGAGATAGAACAGGCTCACCACGAAGCCCAGCGCGATCAGCCCGTACGACGAGAGCACCGTCGTCACGTGGTACTTGAGGAGCACGCTGGTATTGAGAATCGCGGCCTCACGCTCGATCGCCTGCCCGGGGATGTTCGTCTGGGTCGCGGTGATGAGGACGAGAAACCCCACACCCGCCGCGGCCGCGCCGAAGAGCCATTGCCGCCGCAGCAGCATGATGGACGCCCCCACCACGACCGCGAACAGGCTCAGTCCGGTCATGGACTCAAACTGGTTCTGGATCGCGAATCGCTCGGCGATGAGGCAGCGGGTCACGAATCCGAATGCGTGCAGGGCGAGCGAAACGAACAGCACGCCCGCGCCGGCGCGCGCCAGCCACGGGCGCGCGGTGCCGAATGCCACCAGCAACGTGACCAGCGCGAGCCCGTAGGTCCAGAACCCCCACTCGAAGGCGTTGGACCGGTTGTAAAGCCGCTCGAGCGTCCGGCGGCCCGCGGGGTAGACCTCCGCGTTGATCTTCGGCAACTCCGAGGCCAGCGACGCGATGGCTTGGTTGGCCAGCGCCGAATCGCGAGCACGCCAGGCCTGCCCGATCGCCGCGGCCGCGACCCGCACAGGGTGCTGCGGATCGAGTCGCGAAAGGTGGCTCCACGGCAGAGTGCTCTGGGCGGGGGCCACCATCACGAAGTTGGCCTTCCCTTCCAGGAAAAGCGACACACCCTCATCCAGCATTCCCAGGGCCCGGCGGCTTGAGTCGTCGGACATCGACCGGGCGCTGCTCACGCGAACGTACTGGTCGATCATTCGGGGAGACACGCGTCCGAGGCGAAGCCAGCGGTCGCGGGCCGCGGCATCCTCCGGAAAGGCCACCTCCAGCAACTCGCGCCGGAGCGGCAGAAAGTCCACACCGACAAGCGGCTTGTCCGCGTAGTACGCCGGATCAATCGTCATGTCCAGCAGCGTAAAGAGCGGGTCGAACTTGCGGGTCACGATGCTCTTCGCGCCCCCACCCGGCTTCGCGGGATCAAGGTAGTCCCCGCGGTATTGCGAGCGGCCGGTCACCTCCCGAACGGTCTCGCGCGCAAGCGTATCGAGAATCTTGACGCGGCCGTTGTGAAACACCGCCAGGTCGCGCAGCGGTTCAAGGTTCAGGGTGGCGGCGAACGCGGCCTTGTCCTCGGTCGAGCACACAGCCGCGAGATCGCGCGAGTGCTCGCCAAAAGGATTTGGAAGTGAAAGCCCCGACTCATTGACGGCCTGAGTGCGGGGGTGAGCGTTGCCTTCGGGGGCGTTCTGCGCACGAACGGGTCTCACGACCAGCACGCAGAAAGCGAAAATGACCGGAAGAACCGCCCGCAGAAGCCCAGAGATCGCGCCACGGAACGGCCTGCCGGAATCGAGGTTTCGCTGGTTCAATCGGAGACCTCCGTGAGCGGTGTGGTCATCTGGGACACCGGCTGGATTGCCGGCGATGCGGCGGGGGCGCGGCTGGGGACGGGGTACGTGCCCGCCGCGAGTTGCTGCTGGATGCGCGTCTTCTTGCGCCGGACCAGGTACGGCTTGAGGTAGAACGCCCACGGAATGCCGATGGCCATGAGAATCCCGCCGAACGCAATGATGTGGATGCCCGGATTATTCCCGACCCCCAGGATCGTGAAGGAGGCGTAGGGCCCCGGAATGATCCCCGCGTCGGCCTGCGCCTGCGTTCGCTGCCAGCCGGCCGCGTCCCAGCCCGCCTGGCTCAACTTGAACTGGCGGGGAGAAAGCCCGCCGGCGAGTCGGCCCGCGGCATTGGCGATCCACGGGCGAGACTCATCCCAGTGCGATGGGGCGCGCAGCGGGTTGTTCAGTTTGGTCACGTGCTCGAACTGCCTGAAGGTGGCCGCGTCCATCGGCGTCACCCGCACGACAGACTGGTAGTCCCGGGGCGCGCCGCGGTGGTCGTAGGCGATCATCTGGAAGTCCGAGAGTTGGATCGCGAAGTCGGGGAATCGGTGCTGCATCCGGCCGAAGGTCAGCGATATCGCGCGCCCATCCGGCAGATCGATCTTCCGTTCGGCCCCGCTCATGATGCCGACGTACTTGTTGAACGGGAGCCACACCACGCGCCGAAATCCGGATCCCGCGCCGGGGGCTCGCAGTTCCACACCCAGCATCGCCGCGTCGTGCGTGCCGGCCAACCGGCGGTCTTGCCGCTCCTCCGATACGGGCGCCGGGCGCTCAATCTTGATCGCCCGATCCCAGCGCTCGCCGACGCGAAGGCTGACCAGGTCCCCGGCGACTCCGCGGATCCACCCTTCGCTCCCGATCTGGTCGGTCTCGAAGACGCGGACACTTTGGGCGCCGCGCACGATGGCGCGAGTCTGGCCTGGTTGCGGTTCGTCGATGTACACCTGAAGGCGGTCGGCCTCGACGAGCGAGACGCGGATGGCCGGATCGGCGTCACGCCGGATGGGCCGGCCTTCGTCGGTGGCGCCAAGCACATCCTGGTTGATTTCCGGGAAACGGTGGTAGACGTAGCGGTCGAACGCGGCTCCATCCGGGGCCGTGACGCGCACGACGGCCACACTGCTGGTGGCGCCGCGGTAGCCCTCGGTGATAATCGGAAATGGCGGAGTTGGCCGCAGTTCACGGACTTCGACACGGTATCCCGTGTCGCCGATGGTGATTGTCTCTCCCACCTTGGCCTCGTATGCCCCGCGGAACGAACTCGCCGGGATTTCGACGACCAGTCCGTGCTCGGCCCCGTCCGGAAGCGGCTCCGAGAGGTCGCGCCAACGGGCCTGGCTCATCCCCCCGCTCGGGCCAAGCGTGTACTCCACGCCGAACGCGTCGTTCTCGGAGACCCGATCTGCCGGCGCGGCCGGGCTCAGAAAAAACGCGAAGACCGGACCCTGGGGGACTTGCCCGGTGTTGGCATCCGGCACGGCGCTATGCAGGTAGACCACGCGGAGCGGAGCGCCGGATGTTCCTGCTTCGACCTTGACGTAGTCTTCGACAGGTTCGGCGTACGACGCGTACCCGACGATCTCCAGCGAAATATCCGGGTCGCACAGGCCGTATCTGGACCGGGGCACCGGCACGCGCAAGTCCCGCTGCGCACCGGCCCACGGGCGCTTCAGCCCCGCAGTCTCCCACGCCGACTCGCCCGCGACCGCGCCGAGGTTGTAGTCGTTGTACCGGGGAACGCCGGAAAGCACGCGTTGCTCCACGCCGCGGCCCTGATCCACGAAGAGCGCCACCCGCGTGTTGTCAAAGAACCGATCCTGAGGCGGCCCGACCCCCGGCCGTCCGGAAGGCCCGAGTTCGCCGGCGAGCAGGAGCGTGTCGCCCTCCTGCTTAAGCCCGCTGTAGTAGACGCTGCCCAGCGCGATGGTGATGATGCCCGTGTGCACCGTCAGGACGCCGATGTTCCGGAAGTTGAACTCGATCCGGCGGACGGTGGCGATGACCATGTTCATCACAAACAGCATCAGAACCAACTTCAGCGGCCACCACGAGTAGTACTCCAGTTCCGACATCTCCATGCCGGGCAGCCGGCGGAGGGTCACGGCCTGATTAGCCGCAACGAACTCGCCGAAGAACCGCAGTCCCGAGCCGGTGGAAGGCTCAAACCGCAGCGCCGGCCAGAAGACCCCGGTCCACATCCACAAGGCAACCGCCAGCGCCGCAAGGCCGAGCGCAAACGAGGCAAGAAACCGAACCGTTCGCGACGCCCTGGCAAGGATTCGCAGACCGCCCCAGACGGGTGCCGCAACCAGCAGGGCAACGGTCAATGCCAACGCCGCGGCGTAGAAGAGGTAAGTCGGAGCCAGCGCCAGCAGGCCGATCGGGACGCTCGCTGACACGCCGTAGAGGGCCACGAGCAGCAGCAGGACCACGGCCAGCGTGATGCTGCTGAACACGCGCAGCGTCCACTTCAGCGCCCGCCACGGGCCAGTGAGGTTGGCATCTTCCCACGCTCTGTTCTGCCGCCACTTGGCGCTCATGTCGGTCTCGTGGCACGGGCCTCCGGCCCGTGTCGGTGGGCCGCGGCGGTCGCCCCGGCCCAAGGTCTTGATTCTAGTCGCGCAGGCTCATTTCCCCAGCAGAACGAGTTCCGGATTCGCGCCCTTGTCGAGCGCCAACGCCAGGTTGTCCTCAGCGTCCCCGGCTCCCGGCGGCAACCGTACCGCAGCCACGCCCGCCAGCCGGTTGCCCGGCTCAAACCGGAAGAGCGACTCTTCCAAGCCCAACGCCCGTGCCCCGTTGGCTGTTGCCATTCTCAGGAGCACATCCGGCGCGACCCGGTCCCGGGCCCGCAATCGCCGCATCTCCTCCCATACGGACAATCCGGGGCGTGATGCGGGCAGGTTGATGATCGAATCGGTTCCCAGGGCCACATTCACCCCGGCCGCGATCAGATCACGATACCGATGCGGACCGAAATGCCCCTCCGCCCCGAAATACTCGCTGGCGGTCGGGCAGTACGCCACGCTCGCTCCCAACCCCGCGAACGCGCCGAGGTCCTCCCCCAGGTCGTTCACGTGGGCCGCGACGAGCGTGGCCGACCTTGGATTCCGGATCGCGTCCGCAAAGTGTCGGACCGGGGACCGACCAACCCCAAAATCAGCGAGCAGGGATTCATCCCACACCCCCACCGCCTCGAGTAGAACCCGCTGCGGTCCGGTCGCCCGGGCGATGAACTCGCGTTCCTCCGGCGTCTCGGCGAGGTGCGTCGAGATCGGCAGGCCCAACTCGCCGGCGAGCGCCAAACTCAGGCGGTAAGCGTTCGGGGATACCGTGTTGGTTGCGTGCGGTTGAAGGCCCGCCCGTACGCGGGCGGTTCCACGCGACGCCGCCTCTCGAATCACCGACTCGGCCCGCGCCCACGCGGCGCCTTCGGTTTTCCCGATCGCAAAGTACTCGACAAACGACACTCCCCAGGTTTCGGACGCGGCCAGCGCGTCGAACGCCGCGGCGTTGGCGCGGGCCATCACCGCCCCCGCAATATCCCCGACACAGACCACCCCCGACTTCAGGGACATTTCGACGCCGCATCGCACGCTCTGGGCGATTTCGACGGGCTCGATGCGGCGATTGCTTCGGACGGTGGTGACAAACCCCAAAAACCCGGCACCGGCGTCGAAGGGACGAGGCCCAATGTGCGAGAGGTCAAGGTGGGTGTGGGCGTTCACGAGGCCGGGAATAAGCACCGCGCGGGGCAGGCTCAATCGGCGGGCCGCGTTGGATTGCGGACGGGCGTCAATCCGGGCAACAGACCCGGCCGCGATTACCGTGGCGTGGGCGCGGATCGCCCCCGAGATCGGTGGGCCGGAATCCCGCAGTTCGAGCAGCAGGCTGCCGGGCGCAAACGTGCGAAACGCGTCGCATACCGTGGCGGCGTCGATCCTGAGAAAACGGGGTTCGGAAACGCTGATTTCTGGCATGCGGAAGACGGACCTGCGATTCATGGCGGAAGCCGCGGCGGGTCGATGTTGTCGTCTGCGCCCGAGGCCCAACCGCTACCATCGCGCGACCCCGGGATGGAGCGCCGGGCGCACCGCGACGAACAAAACGCCACGCGTAGGGGCGTCCAAAGCAAAGGAGTGTACGACGATGTTTGCTTCGATCTCCCGTGCCGCGCGCCTCACCTTGGCGGCGGCGGTTCTCCTCCCCGCCGTGTTCCTGACCGGATGCATCGGCCAGGGGCAGTACGACCGGCTGTACGAAACGAACCGGAGCCTGACAGCCCGGAACGCCGACCTGACGCGCGAGCGCGACGAGGCCCGGGCTCAGGCCGACCTGCTTCGCCGCAACTACGGCAATCACGCCGGTGCTATGTCCGAACTCGAGAAGCAGAACGCCGACCTCCGCAAGCAACTCGATCAGGCCTTGGCCGATTACAAGGACCTCGGCGACCGGCTCGCCTCCATGAAGTTCGGCCCGGTCGATGCCCAGACCGACCGTGCCCTCGAGGCCTTGGCCGCGCAGTTTCCTGATCTCATCAAGTACGACTCCTCCCGCGGCATGCTTCGGTTCGCCAGCGACCTGACCTTCGACTCAGGCTCGGACCTGGTCAAGGAGAACGCCAAGGCCGCACTGGGCGCCCTGGCCCAGGTGCTGACGAGTTCTTCCGCCGCCAACTACGACGTGGTGGTCGAGGGGCACACCGATAGCCAGCGGATCGCCAACCCGGCCACCGCCCGCGAGCACAAGACCAATCGGCGGCTCTCCGCTCACCGGGCCGTGAGCGTCATCGGCGAGTTGGCCACGCTGGGCGTCACCAACGAGCGCATGATGGCCGCGGGCTGGGGCGAGTACCGCCCGTCCGTTCCCAACACCACCAGCGGCAACACCCCGCAGAACCGGCGCGTGGAAATCTTCCTGGTGCGTTCCTCGAACGCCGCCGCCACGACCACTACCGAGCCCACGACGACGGTGACCCCGACGCCCGAGCCCGAAGTGGACATGAGCAAGTAAGACCGTTCATCGAGCAAGAGTCCAGCCCCCGGCCGCGTTTCGGCCGGGGCTTTTCGTTTGGGCGGGGTGCTACCCTCGCCTACCGCATGCCCGAGCCGACCGACAACTCCGCGCCCAGGTGGCTGACCACCATGCTGACTCCGGTCACGTTTCTGGCGGTGCTGGGGCACGACCTGATCGAGCGCCTGATGGGGTTCGGCCGCTTCGTGCGCTTCTGCGGTGCGGCCGGGCTGGGGATTCTGGATACCAAGGCCTGGCTGCGGCGCGACCGGCTCCTGCGCCAGTTGTATCTGATCGGTACCACGTCAATCCCCGTGCTCGCCATCACGGGCGGCTTCATCGGAATGATCCTCGCATTCGAAGGCTACCGCCAGTTTCAGTCGATCGGTCAGGAAGCGCGGCTGGGCGGAGTCATCAACCTGTCGGTGGTCAAGCAGATCGGCCCGGTGCTCGCCGCGGTCATGCTCGCGGGGCGCGTCGGTTGCTCGCTCACCGCCGAACTGGGCACCATGCGCGTGACCGAGCAACTCGACGCCATGCGGGCCATGGGCAGCGACCCCGTGCGGGTGCTGGTCGTGCCGCGGCTGCTGGCGTGCGTCCTGGTGATCCCCGCGCTCACGGTGGTATCAAACCTGTGCGGAGTGATCGGGGGATTCCTGATCACCACGCGCTTCTACGACGCGGATCAGCAGTTGTACTGGCGGTACTCCGAGGCCTTCATCTCGTGGTACGACGTCTTCAGCGGGCTGGTGAAGAGCGTGTTCTTCGGCGCGGGGATCGGCCTGGTTTCGTGCTGGAAGGGCTTCGCGTGCAAGCCCGGCGCCGAGGGCGTGGGCGAGGCGACCACCGATTCGTTCGTCACGTCGTTCATCACCATCATCATCATGAGCCTGGTGCTCGCCAAGGTGCTCAACGACATCGACTTCATGATCCACGGCGGTGTGGATTCAGTTTTTCGATGACGCCCCGACGGCGCCGACACGCTTCCGCGGCGCACACGCGAACGCCGTCGCAAACGTGCACCCGACGCCGGAGAACGCCGCCGCGGGTAGCAACCACCCCGCCGCCGTCAGCGCATCCCCGAAAAAGTTGCGAGTCGGGCCCACGGCGCCCGCCTTGGGCATCATCTGCAGCGCGGCCTGATACTGCCATGTATTCTCGTGCAGTTCGCCTTCCTTCGGACGCTTGATGCCGCTGGTGGTCGGGTACCGCAGGCGTTCGTGCGAGAAGCCCCCCTGCCGCTGGAACTCGTAGAAGTCAAAGGTCCAGTCGCGCTGCCACGCCGCGCCCCACGTCTTGGGGTCCACCCCCGCCCGCGGGGTCCGGGTGATGAGCACGAGTCGGTAGGGCGAGTCGGGCGCGTCCATCTGATTGACAAAATCCTCCGGTGCGCGCCGGCTGGCGGGCGCAAAAACCAGTATCCGCATCCAATCCTCGTGGGGAAGGAGTTTGGGGAGGCGATAGTCGCCGGGCACGGTAACGCGCAGGCGCTCTTCTGCTTCGCCGTAGCGCACGATGAGCACGGGCTGGTCGGGCATCGACCGGTCGTCGGTAAGGGTGACTCGGGCGCCGGCGAAGGTGAAGGCCGGTTCCTCGACGCGCTTGAACGCGTAGATATCGCGCGGATTCTCCTTGTGGAACTCGCCGATGCGGACGGCGATACCCCAGGCAAAGCAGCCGGTCGCGATGCCGCTGACCACCGCGACGATGATGGCATTCCGACGGGATCGTTCCATCACCGCTATCTCCACGCCGCGCCATTCCCGGCCCGGCCGACGGTCAATGCCCCCCGGCGGGCTTGGCGGGCTCGTGGCCGTCGCTCTCAGCATGTTCGCGCGCGGCGGTGTCCAGGGCGCCCGACAACCCATGCGCCCCGCGGGAGCGGTTGGCCGAACTGCCGTGCTGATCGCCGTGGGTCGCGTGCCCATGAGACACGGTCGCGGCCATGTCGATCTCGTACTGGGCCAGGGCCTGCTTCTCCAGGGCCTCGCCCTCGATCGAGGGGTTGTGTTCCTTGATCCGGTCCTTGATCTTCGCGAGGTAGCGGTCGCGGGCGGCGACAGTGATCGGCTTGCCCTGCGCGTTCCAAACCTCGTTGCCGGTCCCTCCGGCCACGATCTGGGGGGCCTTCCACGAGTAGACCTCCGAGCGGTTGAGCAGGTCCATGCCCGTAAACGCGATGAACACCGCCAGGGCCGCGAACGTCACGCCCATGATGAGCGTGTTGACGGGGTTGTCGTACTTCAGTTGCATGAAGATCGCCATGACCAGCAGGGCCTTGATCACCGCGATGGTCATGGCGCCGGCGATGTTGACCCAGTGGGGCATGACGATGTTGAAGTAGCCGCTGGCCCACTGCTCGGCCTGCGCGAACCCGACGGTGAGCGCCGTGAAGACAAGGAGAATCGCGAGCACCGCGCGGAGTTGCATCGGGCCGACAATCACGTGGTCCGCGTGCACGCCCGAGTGGTGCGGGTCGAGTTCGTCGAAGGCTTCCGGCTGGTTGTGAGACGGTGGGTGGGACATGGGTGTATCTCGAAGCCTCGCAGGATCGGTCAGTGGATGAGGTATAGCAGCGGGAACAGGAAGATCCAGATCAGGTCCACCAGGTGCCAGTACAGGCCGGTGATCTCCACCCCGGCGTAGTACGTCGGACCGTACGTGCCCTTGCCCGCCAGCCACCACACGCGCGCGATCAGGGCCATGCCGATGAGCACGTGCGCCGCGTGGATCGCCGTGCCGCAGTAGTAGATCGCCCACCACACGGGCATCCGCGGATCGACGGCGAAGGGGTAGTCAAAGAGCATGCCCGGCCGCTTGCCGCCATAGCCCTCGACGAACTGGAAAAGACCGAAAAACGCGGTCTTGCCCTCCACGATCATCGACGCGTGGTGGTGCAGCGCGGGGTCCAGCACGCAGAAGTACCCGGACCACTTGGGGATGTACTCCAGCGCAAGTTTGAGAATCACAAAGGACGCGCCGAGCAGGAACGTCACCGCAAGGTTGGCCCGGGCGCGGGCCTGCTTGCCCGTCTGGATGCAGTAGATGCTCACCGCCATGGTGTACGAAGAGATCAGGAGCACCGCCGTGTTGAACGCGCCGATCTTCCAGTCCAGCGACGACGACCCCTCGGCCCAGGCCGCGGGATACATCGAGCGGAAAAGCGTGTACCCGCAGAAAATGCCCCCGAAGAGCAGGACTTCGGTCGAGAGGAAGAGCCAGAAGCCCAGTTTGCACCCGTCGAACTCCTCGGCCTGGCTGCGCCAGTGGTGCGCGTGCGCATACCGCTGCCAGCGAGAGCGGGATTCGGGCACGGAGGTTTGCTTTGCGTCAATTGTGCTCATGCGCGTGTCTCGTCGTGTGGAGGTCGGTCAGTGCGCCGCGGTGGTCCGGAGGTTTTCCTCGGGAATCTGGTAGTCCTTGGGGTCCCAGTGGTGCGGCACGTGGGTGTCGTAGTCGTACGGCCCGCACTGCACGATCGGCTCGTGCGCGAAGTTGTGCTCCTCCGGGGGACTGTCGGCAAGCCACTCCAGCGTCAGCCCGCCCCAGGGGTTCTTGGGCGCCTTGCGGCCCGCCAGCAGGCTCTGCACGAGCACAAACAGGTGGATCAGGAACCCCACGAGCAGGATCAGCGACCCAATCGTCGAGACCTGGTGCCAGATCTGAAACTCTTGCACGTACGAGG
>UBJH01003583.1_pt1 | contig 10398 bp, 7 predicted proteins | sample 2193721 | NCBI WGS metagenome assembly UBJH01 (sample SAMEA4703186, study PRJEB27089) | metagenome | reverse complement strand
GTCGGTGTGGGCTATGTGGGACATCACCACGCCAGGATCTATTCGGAGTTGCCTGGTGTTGAACTGGTTGGGGTGGTCGATATCGACGAGACCCGCCTACAGGAGGTTGGGATACGGCAGCGGATCCGGTTGTGTCGCGATTACCGCGAGCTCCTGGAAAGGGTAGACGCCGTCAGCGTGGCGGTTCCGACCCTGTTGCACTATCCCATCGCCAAGGAGTTCCTGAAGCGCGGGGTGGACGTCCTGGTGGAGAAACCGATTGCGCAGTTTCCCGCTCAGGCCGACGAACTGGTTGAGATCGCCAGGTGCGACGATCGAATCTTTCAGGTCGGCCATATCGAGCGATTCAACGGCGCGGTAAAGGCGCTCGAGACCGTCGTGAGGAACCCCGGCTTCATTGAATGCCACCGTCTTGGTCCTTTCGCTCACCGCAATACGGATGTTGATGTTGTCCTGGATCTGATGATCCACGACATTGACATTGTGCTGAACCTGATCAAGTCGCCCGTCGTTGCGGTCACGGCTGTCGGCGTCCCGGTCATCTCCGATCAGGTGGATATTGCGAATGCGCGACTTGAGTTTGAATCGGGGTGCGTCGCGAACCTGACCGCCAGCCGGGTGAGCGTCGAACGGGTCCGGCGAATACGGATCTTTCAGCGGGACACCTTCATCTCCCTGGATTATACCCAGCAAGAGATGACGGTCTACCATCGCATCCCGGGGACGAGCAAGGCAGCCGTTGAAGCCGCCCCGGCGATCGTGAAGGAAGAGATCCCCATTGATAAGGCAGAGCCGCTTCGCGTTGAACTCGAAAGCTTTATCGAGTGTGTCCGGGCCAGAAAACGACCTCTGGTCTCAGGGGAGGAAGGACGAGATGCTCTGAAAGTCGCCTCTCAGATTGTGGAGCGATTGTAGGGCCAGATGCGAGAAGGCCGGATCCTGATCGTCGCAGGAGAGTCGTCGGGAGATCTGCATGCCGCCGGCGTGGTTGCCGAGCTGCGGCGGCGCGCCCCGGACCTGACCATAGAGGGAATCGGAGGGGACCGGATGCGTCAGGCGGGTGTCCGCCTCCATGCGCATGCGGGTGATCTGGCTGTGGTGGGCTTCGTCGAGGTAGCCGCCAGGCTCCCTGCTATCTGGCGGGCGTACCGGAGTATGATCCGGTGCTTACGCGATCGACGCCCCGATCTGGTGATCCTTGTGGATTTTCCGGACTTCAACCTGAGGCTCGCTCGCCGCGCATCCCGACTTGGTATCCCGGTGGTCTACTTTATCAGTCCGCAGGTATGGGCTTGGCGAGCGGGTCGGATACGGTCGATTGCAAAGTATGTCCGACGGCTTCTGGTGATCTTTCCCTTCGAGGAGGGTTTCTATCGCGACAGAGGGGTCGAGGCTCTGTATGTCGGTCACCCGCTCCTGGATCGGTTGGCGTCTTCACCATCGATGGATGAGGCGCGTCGCCGCCTGGAGTTGGAGGGGGCGGCTCCGGTGTTGGGACTGCTGCCAGGCAGCCGCGCAGGTGAGCTCATGCGGCATCTACCCATCTTGCTCAGATCGGCCAGGCGACTGATGACGGAGCAGCCGGATTTGCGCGTAGTGATTGCCGCGGCTGACGGACTTCCGCTCGACCTCATCGGATCCTTCCTGACCCGAGAGGCCGTCTTAGCTACAGTTGTGCAGGGGCGGACCTATGAGGTCATGGCAGCCTCGGACCTGCTCCTTGTGGCGTCAGGTACTGCGACCATTGAGGCGGCTATCATCGGTACCCCCATGGTGATCGTGTATCGCCTCGCCTTTCTGTCGTGGCTGCTGGGCCGCTTGTTGATCAGGGTTCCGTACATCGGCATGGTGAATCTGGTGGCGGGAAGACGGGTTGCACCTGAGCTGATTCAATTTCACGCGACGCCGGAGCGGATCGCCGACGAGGCCCGTCGGTTGCTCCTGTCGGCGGAGCAACGTCGCCAAACGCGGCAGGAGCTCCAGCAGACGCGTGATCGCTTGGGACCGCCTGGAGCCTTGAGCCGGACGGTAGACGCTATCCTTGAGTGCCTGCAGTCCGGCGCCCTGGAGGAGATAGCGGTCCAGAGAGGGTAATGGGGAAGTCATCCTTTTCCCGAGCGGTCGCTGCGCTCAGGGAAGATCGTCGTGTTCTGCGTATTGTCCCATGGCTTGCTGCGAGGTTGATGCAGTGCCTCTTTTGGCTGCTTCAGGTGGTTCATGTGGGCCGTGCGTACCCGGAAAGCTGCTGGGCAAAGGGAGAGCGAATCATCGTGGTCTTCTGGCACGGCCGGCTCCTGATGATGCCGTTTGTCTATCCCGGGAAACCCGGAGCGCTCCTCATCAGCCAGCATCGGGATGGGGAGTATTTCAGCCGAATTGCAACGATTCTCGGGTTCGAGGTGATTCGAGGCTCAGCGACACGGGGTGGCATGCGCGCCATCAAGCAGATGATTCGCGCCATCAAAGGCGGACTGAACCTGGTTGTCACCCCGGATGGCCCAAAGGGACCGCGAGCGAAGGTCAAGTCCGGTGTCATCGAGGTAGCAAAGCTGACAGGGGCTCCCATTGTGCCGGTGAGCTTTAGTGCGGCGCGACGCCGATTCCTCCAGAGCTGGGACGCCTTCCTTGTGCCGGTCCCGTTCTCTCGCGCCGTGTACATCTGGGGGGAACCGATGTATGTTCCTCCGACGACGACCAAGGATGAGATAATAAAGCACCAGGAAGCCCTCGAAGAGCGCCTCGATCTGCTCACGATGAGGGCGGATAACTACTTCAGAACGGATCGATGACGATCGGTAGGCCGGGATGTATGCTGTCTACTCCTTCTTACTGACCTTCGTTCTGCTCGCCTGGTCACCCTCCATCCTTTTGAAGATGCTCCGACGTTCCTCCTACCGGGAAGGATGGTTGGAGCGTCTGGGTTATTACCCGGATTCGTTACGCTCCCAACTTCAGGCCGTTCAACCTGTGTGGATCCATGCCGTCTCGGTGGGGGAGGTCGGCGCAGCTTCGATCCTGGCGAACCTCTGGACGGCTCGGCGACCGATGCTCCCGCTTGTCGTCTCAACGGTGACCGGAACCGGACGAGAGGTCGCCAGACGTTCGCTCCCGCAGGCGGCGGCGGTCGTGTACTTTCCGATCGATCTACCGATGGTTGTTCATCGGGCCCTGGCCACGGTGAGACCTCGCCTCATCCTTCTCACAGAGACAGAAATCTGGCCAAATTTCCTCCACGCATGCGCGGCCTCGAAGATTCCGGTTGCCATCATCAATGGTCGACTATCGGAGCGCTCGTTTTCACGCTACCGCCTTGTCCGACCCTTTATCCGCCGAGTCCTTCAATGTGTTGATCTCTTTTGCATGCAAACCGGCGACGACGCCAAGCGAATTCTCGCACTGGGCGCCAGTCCTGAGCGGGTACATGTGGTGGGTAATCTCAAGTTCGATGCGGTCCGCCACGCCGACACCTCATTGCTGGCCGAACAGTGGCGTCAGGAACTTCGGATCGACGCGCAGCGACAGATCCTGGTGGCGGGAAGCACGCATGCCGGCGAGGAGGAGGTGTTGCTCCAGGCCTTTCGCCGCCTGCGCGGAGAGTTCCCGGACCTGTTGCTTATCCTGGCGCCGCGCCATCCGGAGCGGGTAGCCCAGGTGGAAACGGCGGTCGTCGCTCATGGCATGGCCGTAGTGAGGCGGAGCGCTCTACCTCAGGGGAGAAATGGCGCAAAGGAGGTAATCCTTCTAGACACCGTCGGTGAACTGTCAGGACTGTACGCGGTGGGGAGTGTCAGCTTTGTTGGCGGGAGCCTGATACCCAGAGGTGGTCAGAATCTGCTTGAGCCGGCCCTGTACGGTTGTCCGGTGCTCTTCGGTCCCCACATGGAGAATTTCATCGAGGCGAGTGCGTACTTTGTCGAACGGGGGGCGGCCATCCAGGTGAACGATGCGGCGGATCTCACCCGGCAGCTTGCCAGGCTCCTGCGTGATCAGGGAGCGAGAGAAAAGATGGGTCAGGCGGCAATGGTAGCGCTGGCGGCGCATCAAGGCGCGTGCGAGCGAACAGCGACCCTCCTGGAGCGGTTCGTATTATGAAAGGCATAGAGACGCTCTCAATCTGGACGTTGCGCTGCATGGCGGCTGCTCCCGAGCAATGGACCGCTCAGGCCTGGCTCACGTGTTTGCGTCCGATTTCGCATGTGTATGGGGCAGCCGTTTCGCTGCGGACGGCGTTCTTTACCTATGGCCTTGCCGGGACACACCGACTTCCAGTCCCGGTGGTGAGCGTTGGAAACATCAGTGTGGGTGGAAGCGGGAAGACCCCGTGTGTTGAGATGTTGGCGGGCAGGCTGCGCGAGCGAGGCCAGCAGGTAGTCATCATTTCACGAGGGTACCGGAGTGGTTTGACGAAGCCGACCGTCGTCAGTGACGGCAAAAGTGTGCGATACAAGCCGCCTGTCGCGGCCGACGAGGCCTATCTGCTGGCCCGGCATCTGCCGGGCGTCGCCGTCCTAACCGGAGCCGATCGATACCGAGTCGGCGAGGTCGCCATTGAGCAGGTGGCGTGTGGCGTGATTATTCTGGATGATGGGTTTCAGCATCGCAGACTCCACCGCGATCTGGATATCGTGCTGGTTGATGCGGTCAATCCGCTCGGATATGGTCGGCTGCTGCCCTCAGGGTTGTTGCGCGAGCCGCCGGAGGCACTCGAACGGGCTGACATCGTGGTCGTGACGAATGCTGACGCCGGACGCGACGTAGATTCGGCTATACGGGCGATTCGGCAATACGCGCCGGCTGCTCCGATTGCCCGAGCTGTCCATCGGCCTGTCAACCTTATCGATGTCAGGAGTCAAGACCGCGTGGGTCTTGAGCGTCTCACCGGCCAGCGGCTGTTGGCGGTCTCCGGCATTGCCAATCCAAGCCGATTTGAAGCGATGCTTGGTCAGCTCGGTGCGCGTGTTGCGGCTCACCGTATCTTCCCCGATCACCACCGCTATACTCCAGCCGATCTGGAGTTGATCGGCCGAGCAGCCAAAGATGGCGGCGCCTCCATGGTGGTCACCACAGAAAAGGATATGGTAAAATTGGCTCACTTAGACATTGCTCAGGTGGATACGCCACTATACGCGTTGTCGATCTCATTTGAATTATTGGAAGGGGCGGATCTGTTGGAGGCGATGTTAAACCGCCTGGTACAACCGAGCGCATCGTGAAGTCCAGGAGCCATGGCGGTGTTGCCGCCTATCTCGAATACCTCCTTGTGGCAGGATTCGCGAAAGGATTGTTCCACCTGCCATCGTCGTTGGCCTACTCTATCGGTGAGGGGTTGGGCGCGGCTCTCTACCGTGTCGACCACAAACATCGATTGATTGCTCAGGACAACCTGCGCCAGGCTTTCAGTGGTGAGCATTCCCCTCGGGAGATCGCTGAGTTGGCGCGTTCGACCTTTATCAATCTCGGCCGAACCGTTGTTGAGACCTGTCGGAGTCTCAAGATCGATCGGGAGAACTTCCGGCAATTTATCCGGGTCGAAGGGTATGAGCACATCCAGCAGGCCAAGCGCAGAGGGAAAGGCATCATCTGCATCACCGCGCACTTGGGTTCGTGGGAACTGCTTCCGCTCGCGTCCGGCCTTATGGGCGAGCCGATGTCTGTTGTGGTCCGTCCTCTGGACAACCCCTACCTCGATCGGGCAATCAACCGGTTGCGGACCACATGGGGAACAAGGGTATTACCCAAGAAGCGGGTGATGCCGGCGCTGGTGCAGGCGTTGTTTCGTGGAGAGAGTGTCGGGATTCTCATGGATCAAAACATCACCTGGAAAGAGGGGGTCTTTGTCGATTTCTTTGGCCGGCCGGCCTGTACCGCTCTCGCACCTGCCCTCCTGGCCCTCAGAACCGACGCATCGGTTCTTCCCGCCGCCATCGTGCGGTGCGGGCGGGATCGGCACACCATCCTGGTGGAGAAAGAGATACCCGTAATTCGGACCGGACACCTGAGGGCGGACGTTGTTGCCAACACCGCCTCCTTCACGAGGGCCATTGAAGCATTGGTTCGGAAGGCGCCGGCCCAGTGGCTATGGGTCCACCGCAGATGGAAAACGCAACCGCGTGCCGAGTCCAAAGCTCCAGGTGTAAGTCCGGGAATCTTGAACCCGACACTCGACACCAGAAATCCGAAACCATGAGGTTCCCGACACTCTACGTTCGGAAGACATTCGAACCCGACCGGCTACGATCTATTCTGGTTGCAAGCCCTAATTGGTTGGGTGATGCGGTGCTCGCGCTTCCTGCGCTCGTCAACCTTCGCCGCTCATTTCCGAGCGCAAGAATCGCACTCCTCGTGCGTCCATGGCTGAGCCCGCTGTTTCGATCCTTGCCGTGTATCGATGAACTCGTTGAGCTGCCTGGCAGGGGTGAGTTGAAGTGGGCGGCGACCGCGCTGCGGCAACGAGAGTTCGAGTTGGCTCTGCTTTTACCGAACAGTTTTCGGATAGCGCTCATCAGTCGGCTGGCAGGGATTCCGCATCGGGTCGGGTATGCGACAGATTGGCGGGACTCCCTCTTGACGGTGGGGGTGCGCCCCTCGAGCGGGACGCCGTTACATCAGGCGGACTCTTACCTTGGCCTGCTGCGCGCGCTACAGTGGGATGCGTGGTTGCGCCCGACCGGATTCCTACGTCCGCCTGGAAGCGATGCGGAAGTCGAAAAGCTGCTGACTGAGTCCGATCTCCCTCCTCATGCCACGGTTATCGGCATGACCCCAGGGGCCACGTATGGGACGGCAAAGCGCTGGCCGGTGGAACGATTTGCAGAAGTCGCCGATCGTCTGGCGGATCGCTTCGGCACGGTTGCCCTTTTGTTCGGTTCATCAAGCGAAGCGTCATTAACACGGGCCATCCGCTCGCGGATGCGCGGGGCTGTCATCGACTTCGGTGGACGAACGACGCTTGCTGAATTGGCCGGCCTGCTTAGTCGGTGCGCGCTGCTCCTTACGAACGATACGGGACCCATGCATCTGGCCTCCGCACTGGGAATCCCGTGCGTGGCCCTGTTCGGCCCGACGGATCCCCATCGCACAGGTCCCCTCGGCTCCGGCCATCAGGTCCTTCACGATCCGCCGACGTGTAGTCCGTGTCGCTACCGCGACTGCCCTATCGACCATCGATGTATGCAGGGGCTGGATGTGGAGAGGGTGGTGGCCGCGGCGGAGATCCTTCTCACTCGATCACACGCTCCTGCTGATGCGAGAATCCGGCTGGCGCCGGCGGTGTTTCTGGATCGGGACGGTACCATCAATGAAGAGGTAGGGCCGATCCAACGCCCGGATATGATGAGGCCGATTCCCAAGGCGGCGGAAGCGTTGAAACGCCTTGGCGAGGCGGGATATCGGCGGATCGTGGTCAGCAATCAAGCGCGGGTGGCCCGGGGGGACGCCACTGAAGAGCTGGTTGAAGCGTCCCATCAGCGGCTTCTGGAGCTGCTCCAAGCGGATGGAGGAGCGACGGATGCTTTCTACTACTGTCCTCATCACCCTCGGGAAGGGCGCTTTCCATACAGACGGGACTGCCTGTGTCGTAAGCCTGCTCCCGGACTGATCCAGCGGGCGGCCTATGAGCAGCAGGTGGACCTGGAGCGATCGTACGTCGTGGGGGATAAGGTGAGCGATATGCTGCTGGCAGATGGACTAGGCCTGCCTTCGGTGCTGGTCCTGACGGGCTATGGACGCGAGTCGTTGGAGCGCCTTCAGTCGACGGGAGGTCCAATGCCCGCGTATACGGCAAGAGATCTGCTCGACGCCACCGAGTGGATTGTCCAAAGGCGCAGGCCGGCATGACCGCCCCGTTTAGCCATGACCCTGTGCCGATGGAACAGGTCCAGCGAATTCTCATCATTAAGCCGAGCTCGCTCGGTGATGTCGTACATGCCCTCCCGTTCCTTAGCTCGCTCAGACAACGGTACCCCGATCGACATATCGCGTGGCTCGTGGAAGAGGAAGCGGCGGAGCTGTTGTTGGGTCATCCCTTGCTGGATCGGGTCATCGTGTCCGGCCGCAGACGATGGGGCCGGGAGGTGCGGTCTCCTTCCCGCGGATCGGCCGCGCTGCGGGAGATGGCTGCGCTGATCGTCGAACTCCGTCAGGGTCAGTATGACCTTGTCGTCGATTTACAGGGACTGCTGAAGAGCGCCCTCATGGTGATCTGCGCCCGTGCGCGATTTCGGGTCGGTCTGGCTGGAGGCCGCGAGGGCAGCGGGCGCGCGTTGACCCACGTCGTACCGCTCCTACCTGGACCGCTGCATGCCGTAGACCGGTACCTGGAAGTCGCCAGATTTCTGGGAGCAGACCCACCATCGAAGGCGTTCACGTTCCCTTCTCGACCCGACGATGGGGCGACGGCTGAAGCGCTTCTGGCTGAGGCAGAGGTAATGCCGAATGCGTCAGTGATCGCTCTCAATCCACAAGCGCGTTGGTCGACAAAACTCTGGGGGGAGGAACAGTTCGCGCGTGTAGGGGAGGCGCTGGCCCGTCGACATGGGGCCAGGATCCTTGTGATCGGATCGTCCGCGGACCTTCCGGTGGCCAGGCGTCTGGCGCGCCGCATGAACCCGGCCCCGTTCGTGGCGGCCGGTCGGACGGACCTCAAGGTTCTGGTCGCGCTCCTGAAGCGGATCGACCTCCTGGTGACAGTAGATTCCGGTCCCATGCACCTGGCGGCGGCGCTTGGAACCCCCCTTGTGGCGCTCTTTGGCCCAACCGATCCACGTCTGATCGGTCCTTACGGGGGTGACCTGGCTACCGGACAGGCAGGCGGGGTTGTGCTTCGTGTCCCCCTGCCTTGCAGTCCCTGCTCAAAGCGGCGGTGTCAGATCGATGAGGATCGTCTGTGCATGCGTTCGATTTCAGTAGAACAGGTAACGGAAGCCGCCTCCGCGCTCTTGGCCACAGGTGTCAGGACGCAACAGACTCGACGCAATAAACGCGATGACGCAACAGACGCTATAGACGCAAGGGACTGACGATGATTCGACGGGCAGCCGTGGCCGGCTCGTTCTACCCGGGTACATGGGAGTTGTTGCGGGCGCAGGCCGCCGATCTGATCACCGGGGATCTCCAGACGGTGCGCGCTATCGGGGCGGTCGTCCCCCATGCCGGTTACATCTACTCCGGGAGGGTCGCCGGCGCAGTGTACGCCCGGCTTACCTTTCCCGATGTCTTTGTGATCCTGGGGCCTAATCATACCGGCATAGGAGCAGGAGTGGCGATTATGGCCGACGGGACATGGGAGACGCCGATGGGTCAGGTGCCCATCGATACAGAGCTGGCCAGGGCCATTCTGCAGAACTCGCGGACCATCGAGGAAGATGATCTTGGGCACCGGCGCGAGCACTCCATTGAGGTGCAACTCCCGCTGCTCCAGGCGTGCGGCCGTCCCTTCTCCTTCGTGCCGATCTGTCTGTTCAGCAGTGAATATGCAGTCTGTCAGGACGTCGGGTTGGCGGTGGCTCAGGCCATTACGGGGTCGGATCGATCGGTGCTGATGGTGGCCAGCACCGACATGAGTCATTACGTGAGTCGGGAACAGGCCAAGGCAAAGGACCACCTGGCGATTGAGGCCATCATGGCCTGCGATCCTCAACGGTTGCATCAGGTTGTGAGACGCGAAGGTATTACCATGTGCGGATTTCACCCGACGACCGCACTGCTGATTGCGGCCAGAGAACTTGGGGCCACCTCAGGGGAGTTGATCGGTTATGCGACCTCCGCCGATGTCACCAGGGACGATTCCAGTGTGGTCGGCTACGCCGGACTGATTGTCACATAAGGTGCGAAATGGCGAATTTCCTTGACAAGCGTAGATCAGCTTGATTACTGTTCTTCGAGTTCGTGACGATTGTGCGAAGAGGATCGTGATGAGAAATGAAGGCAGGTCTGATTGATACCGAACGAGATAGCGGAGGCAACTACACTGCTCAGACATAAGCGATCAGATACATCGGGAGAAACGAAGCCGCGCTACCGGGGCGTAGTCGCTACGGCTATCTATGTGATTGTTCTTGCATCGGTGGGAGCAAAGGCCGCGGATGCCGCCCCTGTGGCATATGTGACGAACTCCGGCTCCAACACCGTCTCCGTTATCGATACCGCCACCAATACTGTAGTCGGCAGCCCGATTCCGGTGGGGTCAAGCCCTGCCGGTATCGCCATCACGCCGAACGGCACCCGCGCGTACGTTGCGAACTCCGGCTCCAGCACCGTCTCCGTCATCGATACCGCCACCGACACTGTGGTCGGCAGCCCGATCGCGGTGGGGTCCAATCCGTTCGGTATCGCCATCACGCCGAACGGCACCCGCGCGTACGTTGCGAACTCTGGTTCTACCACCGTCTCCGTTATCGA
>UBJH01002204.1_pt1 | contig 10478 bp, 11 predicted proteins | sample 2193721 | NCBI WGS metagenome assembly UBJH01 (sample SAMEA4703186, study PRJEB27089) | metagenome | reverse complement strand
CCGAAACACCTAAATCTTCACCCGGATTTGAAGTATATATGTTTATAATTTTCTTCCTGGTTATAAGAAAATTGAATATCAGAAAATGAATTATTAATGGGTTTCCTATATGTTGAAAGAATTCGTTACAAAAAAAAACAGGGAATATCAGCTAATAAAGAGAACCTTGATAATATCTGTCTTAATAATTTTAGTTTCATCTCTGGCAATATCAGTAAATGCATACGAAAGGCCGGAATATAGGGACGGATTAACTGATAAATGGCATCCTGGCGCCTATTGTATACCCTGTCATTATACCCTGCTGAGTACTGATAAAGCCCAATCGATATCCTCTGGCTGTAAATGTCATGATTACAGGCCGAAAAATATAGAAGATAAATATAGTGTTGATATGAAACAGATTTTCAATATCCATAAGGATATTGTTTGTATCAGATGCCATGTTGGTGTGAAGGACGGAACAAATGTGACCGCGGCTGATTTCCACAGGATAATGAGCAAACAGGCATGTATGACCTGCCATACTTATGAGAATGGTATAATCCAGAAGCCGCTAAAAACGAACTGCTCAGACTGTCACTCAGGCGATCCGCATGTAGTTCACGGCAACAGGCTGGAAAAAATGTGTGAGACATGTCATGGGGAGTTTGCGAAAAACTATGTTGGGGACAAAACAATAAATCCTGTATCAACCAGGCCTGAAGCAGCAGTTAAGGAATACCCGACAATCGGGCAGATTATAAGTAATCTGGTTGAGTCTGTAATGCAAATATTCAGGTGAGTATGAAATTGAAGTTAATTTTAATGTTGTTTTTCCTTTCAGGAATGATAGTCTCAGGCTGCATAGGAAATTCTACAAAACAAGTGCCTGTAGTACATGTTAATATGACACTGGTTGAAAAAGACGGATATGTTCAAGTGGAAAATTACAAATTAACCCGGGAGATGGTCAATTATCTTAGCAGGCCAAGAGCCACCAAGGCAGAATCTTTCCCTGCCATAACTGCAAGAACGATGATAGTGAAGGGTAAAAATAGTTCCATAGGGCCATGGGAAACATTGCCCTATAAAGGAAATGGAACATATTCGTTTAATATTGGATTTAAAGAAGATAAGTATCCTGTACTGAACGATACAGTGCATATTTCAATTATGATTGTTGATAGAAAGGGAGGACAAACAGGTTATTTTGTGCAGGATATGATCTGGAAATGAAAATCATAAAGTATTTATGCGAATAAAAGAAATAATTAAATATGAGAGGTATGGATATTTGCTCTAATAGGTGGAATGTTTTATGACTAACAAAATGATATTAATTGGGATTGCCATAGCGGCAATAGGATTAGTTGCATTACCGCAAACATTAGCATTATTTGCAGGACAGCATAACTTTTATGATACCATAGGCGCTGGTGCTGCATCTGTACCATGCGAGAAATGTCATGCGGATGTATTTTCAGAACTGAGCCAGCCCGGGTCAGTAAATGCCATTCATATGGCACAAGGATGTGAAGGGTGCCATGTAACGACAGCACCAGTAAAGGAAGGTCTCACCCAGGGAGGAAGCCTGGGCAGTGACTTCCATGCAGCTGCGTTGCCTTTATGTCTGGATTGCCACAGCGGCACAGGACCAGGGCTTGATGCCAGATCGATTCTTAGTGGTCCGGCGGAAGCTCATGTAGCATTTGCAGGTCAGGCTAATGACTCTTTGCTCCTCAGGGGTTCCAATGAAGCCTGTATTTCATGTCATACACACGTTGCGGTGGATATCAACTGGACAAAGGCATATAAGATTAGCTTCAATGCTATGGAAAATGCAACAACTGGCCTTCACGAATGGACTGTTAATAACTTCGCTACAGAAGGAACTGTCCAGATACAGACATACGGTAATAGATCCGGTGAGATCAATAGTGCAACAGAACCAGTAGTATCTATTTCACCCACACCATTAGGATTTGATCCAGCCAATCCATGAATAAATAGGAAAAATTAAAATTTTTTCCTATTTTTATCTTTTTTATGTATATATCATTAAATGATATACTGTTTCTTTTAATACTTTTGGTATTTTTAATAATGGTATATAGAAGAATTATTTATAGCATTAATTCTTTTGAGCCAATTATCCAGACTTTTAAAACATTTGACAGGAAGCACAGGATCAATGCTTATATTAAACAAATAAATCAAAGACCAGAAGAATCCCAGAAAGTTATATTCAAAGAGCTATTTATTTTTACCATTGCACTAATTATAATGTTCCTTTTTGCGTCAAAAGCAATTTTTTTCACTGCTGTGGTATCAGGCAGCATGTATCCTACTTTCAATAAGGATGATCTTGTCCTGATGCAGAATATCGATCGTACATACAAACCTGGAGATATAATAATGTTCGAGAGGCCGGATACTTCATATCCCATTGTACACAGGATAAGCCTGATTACAGACAAAGGCATAAATACAGCAGGAGATGCCACAGGTCAGATAGACTGGTGGGAACTCGAAAAAGAAAATATTTCCGGAAAAGCTATTATGATACAGAAAAAACCAGTAGTTATAAAAGAATATGGTAAGTTCTTCATAATTGATGAACGAAGTCAAAACTTTGGTCCTCTGGGGAAGGATTACGGAAGATACTTTTTGTTTTTCCAGGTTATAAAAATTTATGGATATGTTATTGCAGTATTTTCTTTATTCCTTTATATTGTTATGACATTAAAGCAAAAGCCATGGCAAAGTAGATAATATGCAGAAATGATAGGTACATAGATGGAAAAGAGGCATATCTTACTTATCGTGGCGTTACTTTCTGCAATAGTATTCGTAATGCCAAACATTTATTCTTTATTTGCTGGCCAGCACTGGTTTTATGATACCGGAGTATCCTATTGTCTAAAATGCCATTCTGATATCAAACAGGAGCTTGATTCTCAATTTCATCATACTTTTACATGTGAAAACTGCCACACTGTCAATACGAATTCAAATGCAACGCATGGAAATGTGGTTTTACCAAGATGCCTTGATTGTCATTTCAATCCCGGCCGCATTGTGACAGATTCAAATGGAAATACATTCCTTACTCCTATTGCAAATGTTTTTGGAGAAAATGTAACAAATGCGGAATCCCATAATCCTTTTATAGCAGGGGCAAATTCATCGCCTCTGATGAAAGGCGAAAATGAAGCATGTGTTTCCTGCCATACCAGGAAATCTGTAAGCATCAATATACGTTATGCAGATACATACACATTGAATTCCCGCAGGGTTAATGACAGCTGGCAAATATGGAATTATTCGAAAAATGCAGAAAATTCAGCAAATTTGAATATTCAATCCAGTGAATCTTCCGGGAAGCATCTGTTTTTATCATTAAATCAATTGAAATGTGAAAAATGTCATCCGAATATTGAAGAAGACCTCACAAATTCCTCCCATCATATATCCTTTTCATGTATCTCCTGCCATCAGTTGTATTCAACATACCATGTTTCAAGTATTCCCCCATGTCTTGAATGTCATGGCACGGAACCAAAGATGGTCACTGATGTGAAAAAGAATACATATGTCGCATCCGTAGCTCAGGTTTATGCGGAAAACCCGGCAGGTGCAGATGCACATATCCCTTTTGTTCTGAGTGCCAATTCAAGTAATTTATCTGCAGGCAGTAATATTGCATGCTCTTCATGCCATTCCGGTTTAAATAATAATATTATCTTTTCAAGACCGGAATATATTGAATGGGATGTTGAAAATTCAGGCGGCACGTGGACAGTACAAAATCTTGCATTGGGAGAAACAAAGGAAGTAAAGGTTACAAAATATTTAGATGGAAAATCTCATAATATCTCGATGGAGACAAGTTGCATATCCTGTCACGATGACATAAAGCAGGCAGTCTCTAATGGCGGGCATTCTAACGAGCAGTGGGGAATGAAACATAATTATACAGGTTATAGCGATATGAACGTTTATTGCAGTTCATGCCATGATCCCTTTACTAAAGATAACCTTAATAATTCCCCATATCCAGCCTATCCTTTTAACTCCATCAATCATGGTTCTATTAAAATATCATGTATGGACTGTCATGGCAGACCAGGAAGCTTCTCAGTAAATTTCAATGGAATTATGAAGACGCCACCTTACAACAGTACTTCCATGGGCAGCATAGAGACTTCAATCAGTTTCCAGCCGGATTTTATTCAATCGTACCTGTGCATAGCATGTAAGAACACCGGGAATCCTGTTCCGAATACTTCATTACACTTTAAATTATATACTGAACCAGAGGTAAAGGTTTATGTCAATGGGACGCAGCAATATCCAAAATAAAATTAAGAACCCTCTACTTGATGTTAGTGAAGATGTATCCATCAGGCCTCTGGAGCATTATTCGTTCTTTGATAAAATAGGCGTTGCCAGTGCTCTGGTCCTGACAGTGGCGATATTATTAATGTCAATCATTTCTCTTTATATCGATTTTATTGTGAAATCAAATTATCTTAATACTTTCATAGATTTATTTATTTTTGTATTCTCCCTCGGGGCTGTTCATTTTGTCTTAAATGCTTTTAAGAAAAGAGTAATCACTGATATATTGATAGATACTGCATTCCAGGAAGGAGTTTATTCAAGACTTGCTCCTTTAGTGGAAAATATAGCTGAGTCGCATGTGGATACAAATATTATTCTGGACAGGATGTCCAATATAGATTTGAAGGTTGAAAATATCTTAAAGGAGCGTTATGCAAGGGATGTAAAATCAGGTAATCTTCTACAGGAGCCCATTGCTGTTGCAACCTCAATTAAATTCGCGATCAAATCGATTTTTTTAATAGTTGTGACAATGGCTGCCTTTATGTTTCTTTTGAATTTTAATCTTGGAGGTATTACTCCCTATGCTATTCTCCTGGTATTTATTGCATGGTGGGGATTCATAACTAATGAATATAATTTATGGAAAGAATCTTCAGCATGGGTAATGGCTTTTTTCCCCATACTTGTGATACCTGTAGCTGTCATGCTTTTAGCTAATCTTTTGAATTATAACGTATTAATGGCAACACTATATGTATCTGTTGGATTATATACCTTTATTTATTACATCTGGGCTGTATATGCATCAACAGGAAGCCTGCCATTAATCGCGCCAAGAAAACAAGAACAGGTAGAGAATGGATTTTTCGCTTTACAACAAAAAGGTATGCTGAAAAAAGTTTTTGATGCATCAATTTCAAAAGTTAAACAAAAATTACAGGAAGACAAGGAAAAGCAGGAATCAGATTATATATGGAAAAAGTCTTTGAAGGACTGACATACTTTCATTCTTGAATTTAATTACATCACGAGATTTTTGGATTGTACGATATTTTGTTTCAGTTCTTTTCATTGTCACGTTTCTATATTTTGTAACTTCTTTTGTTGGCGGGATTATATCGTATTTAAATTCCGTAATAGTTTCGTTATAACTTAGTTTGATTGTTTTCGTTTCTCCGGATGAAATATAATTTCCAGTCGAAGATATTTTAGTGACCGATGGAATAAGTATACCCTTTTTAGTAGTAATATAAAAATCCACATTAAAATTTCCATTTATTGTGTCATTATTCTTGATTATAACCCATACATAAGATGGGGAAGACAATGCAGAATCTGCATATTGGGCATCCATTATGATATAATCAAGTGGCACTTCCGCTATGTATGATTCGTTAACTGTATAATTATAATAGTTAAAATCTGTATATGGTTCCTCAAAAGTATAATATTCAGTATCGGAATAAGGTAGGGCTGTTTTAAAAGGTATATTTATGGCAATCAACAGGGAAAATGCAAGGATAATTACAGTGTTTTTACGGTTTATTCTTTTCATAGTATCATATATAAATAGCTGCAATCTCTTCCACCAAATAAATTCCTCCGTTCTTTCGTGCGAGATAATGGAAAAGATCCGGTGAATCAAATATGATCCCTCCTCCATCGTAGATAAATATAATAGAATCATATCTTTTTCCATCTTTTCCATCCATAACAACGAATTGCCCGTCACTGTTTGAAACCCCATAAACCAGATGCTTGCTATCAGGGCTAAAAATTAAGGAACCTTCTATGATACCATCGTATTGATTCCCTATACTGCTAATAACATCTTTTGCGTCATCGTTTCTGACCTCACCAAAATTGCTGTCAGGTCTGAAGGTAATAATATTTTTAAATCTATCCCCATCAGTTGTTTCCTCTATCACGAACCATTTATCTCCTTCTCGTGCTGCATAAGCAACCCGTTTGCTGTCAGGGCTAAATACGGGAGTATACTTCATGATATCATCATATCGTTTTCCTTCCTTTCCATCCACAACTACAAACCACTTATCTCCTTCTCGTGCTGCATAAGCAACCCGTTTTCCATCGGGACTGAAAGTAAGAGTATGTTTCAATATGCTGGCATATCGCTTCTCCTCTTTTCCATCCACCACTACAAACCATCCATCTTTATCTTTTGCTGCATAAGCAACTTTGCTATCCGGGCTGAAGATGGGAGTATATTTCAGAATCTCATCAAATGCTTTTCCTTCGTCTTCATTCATTACCACAAACCACTTTCCATCTTTTTTTGCCACATAGGATGTTTTATTGCTATCCGGACTGAAGATAAGAGTGTTTGCCAGGATGCTATCATACCTTTTTTTCTCTATTCCATCAAATACTGCGAACATTTTGTCTCTGTCTCTAGCAATATAAGCCACTCGATTACTATCAGGACTAAAGATAGGTGTTAAACTGATTTCAAAATGTTTCTGTTCTTTTCCATTTATTAATACAAACCATTTATCTTCATTTCTTACTGCATATGCCACCTGTTTGCTATCAGGGCTAAAGACAGGTATTTCGCTACGATCGTATCTATTCTCCTCATTTCCGTCTATTATAGCGAACCATTTTCCGCTATCATTTGCCACATAAGCCAGGCGCTTGCCATCCGGACTGAAGATCAGGCTTTTCACATTTTCATAGTGGGTTTGTTCTTTTCCATCAATTGCAACAAAAGACATATTATTCTCTTTTGCCACATAAGCCAGGCGCTTGCTATCAGGGCTGAAAGTGAAACCATTTATATCATCATATTTCTTTTCATTTTCTCCATCCAGGACAATGAATCGCTTTTCTCTTTCTTTTTCAACATAAACAAATCGCGTACTATCCGGACTTACCTTGAAATTCTCCGGAATCCCGGAAAAAAATCCGAATTTAACAATAAGTTTTTCTGAAATCACCCTGCCAGCTATTTCTTTATTATTTTGAGTTCTTAATGGAGTTTCCTGTTGGATACAACCACTTGCTAATATTAATATTAATAAGGCTAAAATAAAAATAATTCTGTGTCTTTTCATATTTTCAAAATCTTTATAAGTTAATCAGTATATTGTTGTGCGTGGAATATAAACTTACTTTACTAATTATGGTATTCATTATCTTAACCGTTCCCTCCATGGCTGTTGATAATGGATATGCCAGGATAGTTTATAATGTAAGAGGATTGCAGGATTATGATCTGCACTGGAATGACAGGTTTCCTCCCGGAAGCATTTTAAAAATTTATGCAGAGGCAAACGGTGTGAATCATCAGCGTGAGGTGGCAGTTGATTACATATTTATTATTAAAGATCCAAATAATAATGTTGTAGATACGTCATTATATAGCAATAGATATGAAGATTACAGGGAAAATGATTTCATGACATATTCAAAAAATGTGCCGCAAGGGTGGGTTGATGGGGTTTATACGGCTGATGTACATATTTTTGACCTGTTGAATGAATCACTTATGGATACATATTATAGTGAACTTATAAATTCATATTTGAACGAGAGTGACAGGCCTGATCTTCCGGTAATGAATAGAAGCAATGCATCAGCTCTGCCGGAACAGCACCTGGTAATTACAAAAACATTTTTTGTCGACAGGTATGCAAATAAATACCCTGTTGACAGATTCAGAATAGAAAAAATCATGCTTGATAGAACGAGTGCGGCACCAGGTATGCCAGTTACAGTTAGCGTAAATGTAAGTAATACTTTTTATGATAAAGGTTCCACGACACTTGATCTGTTATTAGATAATAAAGTAATTAACAGAACTACACTGGAAATTGAAAGTTATAGCTCCAGCCAGGCTAACTTCACAGTTTCCAGCGAAATTATCGGGGATCATACTGTAGAGATTATACCGACTGGAATGAATACCATCGGGTTAAATATGTCTGTTGTCTTCACAGTGAGCGCAGAAAATAAGATAGAAACACCTACGGAATTTGTTTATCAGGATATACAGATAGATAAATTAAGCGTCGAGCCAAACCAGACCGTGACTATTGCTGTGACAGTAAAAAATACCGGAAAGGAAGGAACCCAGCCTGTAGAGTTGTTTATTAACGATGCGCTGGAAGAGGGAAAACAGGTAAATCTAAACTTTTCGGAAATTAAAGATGTTTATTTCAATGTAACTAAAGGAGATGTTGGCGCATACAGGGTTACAGTTGATAAATCAAATCTCAGCAAGATTTTTTTTGTGGAATCAAGCACACCTGTTCCTGCCGCAACAGTTGAACCCAAAATAGAAAAAAAGCCGCAGCTTAGGGTCGTAATCGGCCTTTCAGTTATTGTTATATTGATATATTTATTAAGATTATATTTAAAAAACAGGTGGAAGTGATAAAATGGTAGCAAGAGTAATCGCTATAGCTTCTGGAAAAGGTGGTGTCGGTAAAACGACTATCGCATTGAACCTGGGATTTGCTATGGCATCATTAAAAAAGAATGTTCTGGTCGTAGACACTGACGTATCTCTTCCGAATCTGGACATTTACACAGGACTTGAAAAACCATTAATAACTCTTCTTGATGTATTGAATGGTTCAGCAAATATCCAGAGCGCAATATACTCTATCCAGATGGGACTGAACATCCTGCCATGCGGTTCTTCTATTGAAGCTTTACGTGGTGCAGATATTGATAAGTTGGGAGAAATAATTACAGAATTAAAGAACAGCGAATTTGATTTTATAATTCTTGATGTTCCTGCAGGCCTTTCCAAGTTCAGTTTATTGCCAATGACATATTCCGATGAGGTTATACTCATTGTCAATCCGGATGCCGCTTCCATATCAGATGCCCAGAAGGTAAGAACAATTTCCGGGCTTACTGATATGAAGATTAAAGGCATAATTGTGAATAAATATAAAAAGAGTACTTATGAGGATATTGGAATAAAATTAGGACTGCCGGTTATCGGGGTCGTACCTGTAGATGATGCTGTCATTAAATCCAGGGATTCAAAAAAGCCTGTAATATTGCTGAAACCAAAGTCAGCTCCTGCAAAAGCATTACTGCAAATAGCAAGAAAAGTGTGCGGGATCCCGGAGAAAAAAAGTATTTTAGAGAGATTATTAGGATAATTATGGACAAGACTAACGACAAGAAAGTTCTGGATTTTCTTATGGATGATGGCACATGGGAAAAAATTCCCGGGAAAAAGATCGTTCAAAAACAACAGGAAATTGAAAAACAAAAACAAGAAGCCAGCCCGTCTAATAAAATCACTGAAAATAGAAAATCTGAAAATACCGATGTTTCTGAAAACGAATTTGGTGAAGTGGATTATGCTATCCTGAAATCAGTGACTTTGGGTTTTAAGACCATAAAAGAAATTTCAGAAGCGCTGCAAATAAGGACAATGGTCATAGAGAAGCATATTTATAAACTTATTCAAGATGGATTTATAAAATATTTTCAGTATTGTGTAATTACTTCCAGCGGAAAACAAGCCATAGAAGACTTTGTGAAAAATAATCCCGAAGATGTCTGGATGCCAATAGATGAATTTATTTTATCAGTTATAGAACAGAAAAAAGAACGAAATTTAAAGTTTCAAAAGATGGTCGATTTGATACTTCTTATCTCAATGATAGTTTTAATTATACTGATCATTTACTTCGGGCTCATCGCATGATTTTCAAAAAGGACAAAATCCAGACAACCCGAATACGCCATAATAGTACACGGTATCCCCGGCTGCATAGTGTTATGTTTCAAGTCCGATTTTTGCCTTGATCTGCAATATATCGCTTTCGATTTTGATCAATTTTTCATCAAGATATGATCTTAAATCCAGCCGCAATTCCTTGATCTCACTGCTGATCTCCGTCCTGGTTTGATCTAACTTCCCCAGAGTCTTCTCTTGATTTTCCAGCATCTGGTCTTGATTTTCCAGCATCTGGTCTTGATTTTCCAGCATCTGGTCTTGTTTCTCCAGCATCTGGTCTTGTTTCTCCAGCATTTTATCCTGTTTTCTGTCTATGCTCAGGATGGCTGGTATTCCCTTGCTTAGCTGCTCTACCTGGATCAAATGCATATAATCAACTATTCCTATCAGATAACCAGTATAGTCTTCAAAAATGATATCTGAT
>UBJH01000639.1_pt1 | contig 10479 bp, 11 predicted proteins | sample 2193721 | NCBI WGS metagenome assembly UBJH01 (sample SAMEA4703186, study PRJEB27089) | metagenome | reverse complement strand
CCCAGAGGGCCTAGCTCCGTGTCCTACGCCAATCGTTCCAGCGCGATGCGCTCAGCGATTTCGTGGGGCGGCTTCTTTTCTTTCTTTGCTCGCTGCAACACGGCGCGCGTGGTTTCGCCGATGCGATCCACCACGTTGAAATCGAGTGCCTTGCCTGCCTGATGTTCCAGCACGCCCTTGATCAACGCGCCCGCATTGGCCACGAAATCGGGCACGTAAGTAATGCCGCGCTTTTGCAGCAGTGCGCCGACTTCAGGTTTGGCGAGCTGGTTGTTCGCGCTGCCGGCGATGGCCTTGCAGCGCAGGTCTTTCACGGCCTGGGGCGTGAGCACGCCGCCCAGCGCGCAGGGTGCTAACAGGTCGCACTCGGCGCTCAGGATCTCGCCGGACTTCACGCGCTCAACGGCAATCTCGCGTGCAAGCTCTTTGGCGAGTGCGTCTTGAATGTCGGCCACAATCACACGCGCTCCGGCCTTGGCCGCCATGCGCGCGAACTCGCCACCCACGCTGCCCAGGCCCTGCACTGCAATCACGCGGCTTTTGAGCTCGCCATCGAGCGCCGCCTTCGCGGCCGCAATCAAACCGCGCGCCGTGGCCTTGCCGAAGTCGAGGTGCAACGCGACGTTCTTGGTGCCCTGCGCGACGTGCTCGAGGTCTTCGTGCGTCGTGCCGGTGTCCAGGCCCGTGAAGAAGCTGCCACCCAGTCGTTCGATGGCGCGACCGAGCGCGCTGAACGAGAGCGCGCGGTCCATGTTGGGCGTTTTGATTACTACGACCTTGCCGCCGCCTGCGGGCAAATCAGCCAGCGCGGCCTTGTAACTCATGTGCTGTGCCAGGCGCAGCGCATCGGTCACGGCCGCATTGAAGTTCGTGTAGGTGAGGGTGCGAATGCCGCCAAAGGCCGGGCCGCGCCGCGTGGAGTGAATGGCGATCAGCGCGCGCAAGCCGCGCGCTTCATCCTCAACGAGTTGAAGCGACTCCGCGCCATAGCGCGCCATGGTGCTGAACAGGTCCATACGGGGAGAGTGTAGTTGCCGGCAAGCGGGGTGCACGGCCAAAACCCCGGCGTGAATTTCCCAAATTCCGTGACACCCATAGGCCTGCCCGCGTGCTTTGGCTTTGATGGAAGCCCTCATGACACGTGAAGACGCCTTGATTGATCTCATGCACGCGCACCAGCGCGGCATCTGGCGCTATCTGCGTTTTCTCGGCGCCGATGTGGCGCTGGCCGATGACCTCACGCAGGAAACTTTCATAGCCGCGTTCGAGAAACCGTTCGAAGAACGCGGCCATGCCGCTACGGCGGCTTATCTGCGGCTGGCCGCGCGTAATTTGTATCTGAACGTGCTGCGGCGCGAGAAGAAGCAGTTGCCCTTCGATGCCGAAGAGGCCGAGCGCGCCTGGCTTGCACTCACGCCTGCCGAAAACAGCGATGAGCGGCTTGAACACTTGCGCCGTTGCCTCGAAGAATTGCCCGAGCGCGGCAGGCGCGCCATCGACCTTGAATACCACGAGGGCAAGAGTGGGCGCGAAATCGCGGCGCTGATGCAAACCAGCGAGGACGCCATCAAGGCCCTGCTCAAACGCGCGCGCGGAGAATTGCGCGATTGCATTGAAGCCAAGCAGCGGAGGTCGCCATGAACGCGTGCGAAGAACTTTTGATCGTCTGCGACCTGCACGAAGTACTCGGTAATAAACGCGCGCCGGACCTGGTCGAGCGCACGTTGCAACGCCTGCGCGAGCCCAAAGCCGCGCCGGTTAAAGAAGAATCAACGATTCACGCCCTGCCCTCGTGGCACTGGCAGCGAATTGCGTTGGCCGCAAGCGTGCTGCTGGCGTTGGGGTTGATCGGCTGGCTGGCCTGGCCGCGCGCGCTGCCGGAGGGCGTGAACGCAACAAGCGGCGCGAGTTACGCGGTGCGCTCGGATTTTATCGAGCTGCGCGAGGGCGCGTTGTTGCTGCAAACCGGCGCACCGGAAGTGCGTGCCGGTGCGGCGCGCGTGAACAAAGTAAGTGGCCGCAGCGTCGTGAACGCCGGTGGCATTCCCCAAAACTTCGCGGCGCTCGAAGAGCTGCCGCTGACCGAAACGGAGAAACCCATGTTGAAGGAACTCAAACGCTGGAGCGTGACGGCAGGCGTGGCGCTGTGCGTGCTCAGCGGCAGCGCCCTGCTCAATGACAGGCTGGTCGAGGCTAAGGATGATGCGCCCGCGCCCGAAAAAATCGAATCGCCCAAGCCCGAGGACATCAAGGGCCTGCAGGCCATGCTTGAGACCACCACCAGCGTGACCGTGCGCGGCCTCGATGCGAACTACCGCTGGTGTGTGCCAGTCGAGGTTACAGAGCCTCTGGCCGTCAAAGAGCTCGTCGATGCGATCTACAGCGATCTCGAATTGTCTGAGAAGCCCGCGGGCTGGAGCAGCTCCAACGAGATCACGTTTACGCTGCGCGACGGCCGCCAGATCGAAATCCTGGTCAACATCAAGGCCGGCCTTGCTGACCTGCGGCTCGCCGGCTGGGAGCGTTACTACGAATACAACGTGCGCGCCGACTTGCTGCAACGCTTCCAGCGGCCCATCGATCGCAGCGTTGTCAACGGCCCGGACTGCCCTGCCACGGTGCATTTGCGCAAATTGCGCGGCTTCTCTGGCGCCGACAGCAGCATTCAGACAAAGGAAGTCGTCGAGGCGCGCAGCTTTGAGGAACTTGTCGAACTTTGGAAGCGCCACGCTCCGGGTAAAGCTGTGCCGGATGTGGATTTCAGCAAGGAATGGGTGCTGGGCATCTTCCAGGGCAAGGGTTGGAACTCACGCGGCGTGGAGTTGTTCGAGATTCTGGAACAACAGGGCGGCGAGGGTCAGCGCCATGTCGTGCGTTACGACGAAACAAGCTACCAGACGTCGGGGGGCGCAAACGAGGTGACGGCATACGGCATCTTCGTGCTCAACAACACGGATGACTTGATTGCCATCGAGGAAAACGTTCAGAGTCTGCTCGGCAAACCGCCGCTCTGGAAGGTGGTGGGTAAAACGGGCGGCCTGGTTACACCTCGCTACCCCCGCAAAGCGACCGTGGCCGCGCTTCGCAGCTGGGAGGGCGAAGGCTCCGGAGTGAAAACCGAGCGCATCGTGTTGATCACAAACATGGCTGCGTTCGAGGCTTTGTGGAAGGAACACAAACCGGGTGAAGCCGCGCCGGAAGTGGATTTCGAGAAGGAGCAAGTGGTGGCGATTTTCCAGAACGTGCCCGAGGGCTGGGGTGGCGTGAAGATCACCGAGCTGTTGACCAACAATCAACGCGCGATTCTGCACATTCGCGGCACGAGCTATCAGACCGAAGGCAGCGAGCCGAAGATGACAATGGCCTACGGAATCCACGTGTTCCCTAAGGGCCTCAAACTCGTGCTGGAAACGCCAGACTATCGGGAGTTGGGTGAATCACCGCGCTGGCTGGAAACGGCGTGGAAATAGAGCGTGCATCGTAGGGGCGACATATATGTCGCCCCTACATCGCTAAATGGTTCCAAGCTATCCTCCCGCCACACGGAGGAACCATGCGCACTAAGCTTTCGATCGCGTTCATCTGCCTGCTTGCCTGCCTTGTGTTTGCCTGCCAGTCGCAGCAAACCACTGATGGCCCCAAGGATCCGCCCAAGACTTATACCGAAGCCGAAAAGGCCCAGCTTGCCGCGGACTTCAACAAGCTCATGAAAGAGCAATGCGCCGAGTGCCACGATTACGGCGCCAAGAAAGTCTACGACAAGATCGACTACCTGCTCGACCACGACAAGCTCGTGAAAAGCAAAATCGTCAACCTGGAGCAACCAGAGGCCAGCGAGCTCTACGCCGAGATCGAGGAAGGCGAGATGCCCCGCAAGTTTGACGCTGACGGCAAGCCCAAGATCAAGGTCAAGTTGTCCAAGGAGCAGGCCGACCTCGTGCTCAACTGGCTCAAGGCCGGTGCCCCCGCCTGGAAGTAGGTTTTCGCGTAAGTCGGCGACCTTCTGCCGCACAGGTGTTAGATACTCGGGCCCACCGTACCGGAGATTCCATGACTCGCGCGATACTCGCCCTCTGCGCTTGCGCAGCGGCGTTGTGCATGACACTCAGCCAGATCAGCGCTGAACCCAGCGACAAGGAAAAGCTGGAACTGGCCAACAAGGTCTACACGCTGCTCAAGGACAAATGCTACGCCTGCCACGGCGAAGCGGGCAAAAAGGCCATGGGCAAAGTTGATGGCGATGCCTTCAACTGGGTGCTTGATTACGACAAGCTCGTCGCCACCCGCCTGCTTGCCGCCAACGATGAAACCAGCGAGCTTTACACATCCATGAAATCCGGCTCCATGCCGCGCGAGGCCGGCAACACGCGCAAGCGCGTGAAGCTGCCGCAGGAAGACATCGACATGGTGCTCAAGTGGATCAAGGCCGGCGCACCCAAATGGGATCCCGATGCCAAGTCTCTGCCCGCGCCCAAGGTCGCGTGGACCGAGCTCAAGACCAAAGGCCCGGCCGCGCGCGCTGACAGCGCTATGTGCGAAGGGCCCAACGGCACCGTCGTTCTTTTCGGCGGCAACCAAAGCGACGCCATCTTTGGCGACACCTGGGTGTTTGCAGGCGGCGCCTGGACGGAGCAAAAGCCCGCCACCAGCCCGGACTCACGCTTCTTCTCCGCCATGGCATTTGACCGCAAACGCAACGTGAACGTGATGGTCAGCGTCGATGCCAAGACCTGGGAGTGGGACGGCAAGGTGTGGAAACAGGCGGCACCCGAAGCCTCGCCGCCGCAGCGCGAGAGTTTCGCGCTCGCCTATGACGCAAGCAAGGGCGTCACTGTGCTGTTTGGCGGTATGAGCAAAGACGGCAAACTGCTCTCCGACACCTGGAGCTACGACGGCCAGACCTGGACAATGCTCGAAGCCAAAGGCCCCGAGGCGCGCAAGAACGCGGCTATGGGCTATTCGCCAGCGAGCAAAGCGCTTTTGCTGTTTGGCGGGGAGACCGATAAAGGCGCTCAGTCGGAGACATGGCTGTTTGACGGCAGTTCTTGGAAGCTGCAAACGCCTTCAACCACGCCCACGGGTTCAGGCCGCATCGCGGCGAGCATTAACAGCCTTGTATTGGTGACGGGTGGAGACGCGCTGAATACGTGGCTGTGGAACGGCAAGGACTGGTTGCAGGCCGGCAGCGGCCCTGCAAAGCGCAGCGGGTTTGCGCTTGCGTTCAACCCCAAGAGCAAGGGCATTGTGCTGTTTGGCGGCAAGGCCGAGTCGCACCTTGATGACACCTGGGAGCTCAACGCGGCCAAGTAGCGAGGTGGCCGCGCGCCACTTGTCTGAATCCGGGCAATTCGCATAGTGCCGTCAACATGGTCGCGATTATTGAACTTGTGCCGTTGTGGCTGTTGTTGTTCCTGACGCTGGCCTTTGTTCTGGGGTTTGCCGAGGTTGGGCACCGGTTGGCAACCCGTCGTCGCAAGCTCAATGAATGTGAAAAGACCGAGCCGGTCAACGCGATGGCAGGCACCTTGCTCGGCCTGCTTGCGTTCTTGTTGGCCTTCGTCTTCGGCGTGTCCGCCACGCGCTACTCGGAGCGGCAAGACCTGGTGTTGCGCGAAGCCAACGCCATAGGGACCTGTTATCTCCGCGCGGACTTCCTGCCGGAGCCCCAGCGTGAGCCCGTCAAAGTCCTGCTGCGCGAGTACGTTGATGTTCGCCTTGCTTGGGCGGCCTCAGAATCGGCTGGAGAAGCGCGCCATTCGCAGCAGATTCACGCCAAGCTGTGGAAGGTCGCGGCTGAGTACGGGCGCGTCAATTCGAGCTCTGAAAGCGCTTCCTTGTTCGTTGAATCACTGAATGAGGTCATCGACGTTCATGAAGAACGCGTCCTGGCGCGTTCGCACATCAATGCTGTTATCTGGATTTCGTTGTATGTGCTGACCGCGCTGGCTTTCGCCACCATGGGGTACTACACGGGCCTGCATGCCTCGGTGCGTTCGCCCGTATTGGTAGTCACCGCGCTGGCGTTTGCGATCGTGATAGTGCTCATTGCCGATCTCGACCGGCCCATGGATGGCTTGATCACGACAAGCCAGCACGCCATTCGCGACCTAAAAGATTCCATGCAGCAGGACAAGTAACCGTATTGATCTTCGACCAACAGGCCAGCACCTGATGTCTGGAAGGTCGCTCCATTTCCTTGCATAGTGCCGCCATGCCAAAGCTCGAAAGCAAGAAGGTCGAGATTCCCGCCGACCGCATCCCCAACCGTGTGTCTGTCGCGAAAAAGTCCACGCCCGAGTGGGCTGAGAACGTGGCTTCGTTCAACGCGCTGATTGACGCCCACCGCAAGACCGAGGGCAAGCTCAAGCTCGGCGGCGGGCAGAAGGCCAATGACAAGAAAATCGAGGCAGGGCTTCTGCCGCCGCGCAAGCGCGTTGAAGGCCTGCTCGATCCCAACACGCCGTGGCTTGAGTACGGGCTCTACGGCGGCCTGGGCATGTATGACGAGTGGGGCATTCCCTCGGCGAACGTGATCACGGGCGTGGGCAAGGTGCAGGGCCGCGACGTCATGGTCGTCGCCAACGATTCCACGATCAAAGCCGGCGCCTTTTGCCCCATGACCAGCAAAAAGGTGCTGCGCGCCCAGCGTGTGGCCATGGAAAACAATCTGCCGCTGGTCTATCTGGTCGATAGCGCGGGCGTGTTTTTGCCGCTGCAAGATGAAGTCTTCCCCGACAAAGACGACTTCGGAAAAGTATTCGATTACGCCGCGCGCATCACGGCATCAGGCACGCCGCAAATCGCCGCCGTCATGGGCCTGTGCGTCGCTGGCGGCGCCTATTTGCCCGTGATCTGCGATCACCTGCTGATGACCGAGGGCAGCGGCATGTATCTCGCGGCCGCGGCACTGGCCAAGGCGGCCAAGACCACCGCGCGCGAGTTCACGAACGAAGAAATCGGCGGGGCACGTGTACACGCGGAACTCAGCGGTACGGCCGATTACGTGTGCAAAACAGACGGCGAGTGCCTCGCGAAAATTCGCGACATCGTGGGCCGCATGGGCAAGCGCAATCGCGGCCTGTTTGATCGCATCGAGGCCAAGCCGCCCGCCTACGACCCCGAAGAAATGCTCGGCATCTTCCCCAAGAACAATTACGCGGGCTACGAAATGCGCGACATCCTCGCGCGCCTCGTCGATGACAGCGTGTTCAACGAATACAAGCCCGACTACGGCAAAACCCTCGTGTGCGGCTACGCGCGGCTGGGCGGCTACAGCGTGGGCATTGTCGCGAACCAGAAAGAAACGATCCGCCACAAGGACAAGCCTTGGGAAACAGGCGGCGTGATCTACGGCGAGGCCGCGGAGAAAGCCGCGCGATTTATCATGGATTGCAACCAGCTGCGCATACCGCTGGTTTTCTTCCACGACGTGAACGGTTTCATCGTGGGCCCGGAGGCCGAGCACCACGGCATCATTCGCAAAGGCGCCATGATGGTGAACGCGATGGCGAATTCCGTAGTGCCCAAGTTCAGCGTGATTGTGGGCGGCAGCTTCGGAGCCGGCCACTACGCGATGTGCGGGCGAGCGTACAGACCGCGATACATCGCCGCCTGGCCCACAGCGCGTTACGCCGTGATGGGAGGCGAAAGCGCCTCCAGCGTGCTGCTGCAACTGCAAGTCGGCAAAATGAAAGCGCAAGGCAAAGAAGTCTCCGACGAAGAAGCCAAGAAGCTGCTGGACGACATCAAAAAAAGATACACCGACGCCATGGCCCCCGCCTACGGAGCCGCGCGGCTATGGCTCGACGCCATCATCACGCCCCAGGAAACACGCGGCGCGCTGATCCAGGCCATCGAAATGAGCGAAAACGTCGCGGAGATACCGGAGTACCGCACGGGCGTGTTGCAGACTTGATTGCGGGTGAAACTCGCGCGGCTACAATGGATCGCGAGGTGGAGCATGGACTACCGGAAGCATATCGCCATTGATCCTGCCATCCGCAGCGGCAAGCCGTGCGTCAAGGGCATGCGCATTACCGTTTACGATGTGTTGGGATACATGGCGGGCGGAATGACGCCGGAACAGATTGTCGATGATTTTCCCGATTTGAAGCTCGAAGATATTCGCGCGTGTCTGGCGTTTGCCGCCGACCGTGAGCGTAAGCTGGCCGTCGCATGAGTAGTCGCGCTTTGTTGCTCGACCTGAATCTTTCGCCAAAGCTGGTTGCGATGTTGGGCGCGGATTTTCCGGACATCGCGCACGTGCGGCATTTCAATTCGCTGGGGATGCCGGACATCGAGATTTGGCGATTTGCCGGCAAGCAGGGTTAATGCATCGTTTCGGCCGACAGCGACTTTAACCATTTGGCATTCGTCAACGGCGCACCGCCGCAAGTCGTTTGGCTTCGCCTCGTGGATGCTCCGACGGCCGCAATCCGCGAGTGTCTTCGGCAACACAAAGCGGCGATTGATGCGTTCATCGCGCAGGATTCCGATTCGGTGCTGGAGATTCCTTAGCGCCGTACTCATGAGTCCCAGTACCCTAATGGGTCGTGACGACACATTGAACCGCGGGAGTCGTCACCAGGGGGAGGTTGAGTTCGGATCGTCGGACGTGAACATCATGGGCCGAAGATCCCATTGCGCCAAGATCCAGATGAAGAAGCCCAAGGCCGCGCCTGCGCTGGTGCAGAGCACAAGGAAGTAGCCCATGCGGCTTGCGGCGGCGCCGATGATCAGGCCGCTCAGGGCACAAACCAGCGTGGCCACGGGGATGGCGAGGATAGATTTCCATCGAAACGAGCGGCGCAGCGATTTCTCATTTGGCATCGTTCCGCGTGCAAAACCAAACAGCGCACGGAACAGTGAAACAACCAGAAACAATCCTTGCCACGGTGCGAGGCTGAGCCAGAACGCGGCAGGAATCATGCAAGACCAGACAATCGAAGCCAGCGTTGAATCCGGCGTCAGTTGCTTGCCGCACACGGATCCACCCGCCGCTCCTCCTAAGGAAACGAATGTCGCTAGGAAGAATGAAAGCCAGAAGTGCCTGCCGTGCGAAGCCAGAGGTTGCGTTTGGGGATCGTCCATGACTTGCCTTCATTCGAACTTCCCAGTCTGGCGCGGCGGGTCTTTCGCTTGCACGAAAATTACCGATTGATGGCTGTGCGTGGCTCTGATGGCCGTGCGAGCATTTGCGTTTTCTTGCACCTTTTGGCGCCTGGATTGCATCTAAGGGATGAGGTGCTCATGCTTCGCTTTCTGCTGGTTCTTGCTGTGCTGGGTGCAGCCGCGCCTTTGTGGGCGCTTTCGCCTGTGCCGGACAATCGTGTGGTGACCTCGCCCAACGGGCAGTACCGGCTTGTGCTCAAGGGCCGCGGCACGCAGAGCGTGTATCGTGTGGGCGAGAGCACTCCGCTTTGGACCTTTGAGGCCTTCGACCCGGGCCGCCAGTACTTTCTTTCGACCGATGGCTGGGTGGTTGCCGAGTTCGCGCGCAACTACGGTTCGCCGGGCTCCAAGGGCGAGGCCTGGCTGGTGCTTCGCTCGCGCGGCTGTGAAACGCTCCTCGATGCAGGCGCGCTGGCGCTCAATGGCAATCTAGATGGCTGGGTGACCTGCACGCAGCAGGGCAATCTGTTGCAGATCGCCGCGGAAAACGGGGCGAAGTGCAGGGTTAGCCTGGGCGAGTGCCGCGTCATTGAAGCGCAGCCCGGCGGTACGCTGTTTCGCTGTGGCACGCCGTGCGAGCCCGAGCCCGAAACTGACTGGCTGCCGCTGGCGACCTACGCGCTGTTGATCTTCGGCGCGATTTACGACATCCGGCGGCGGATCAAGTTACGTTAGAAACGAAAGAGGCGGGCCGAAGCCCGCCTCTTTGATTGAACGCGAGGCGTTATTCGAAGGGCAGCACCTGCTCGACTTCGCCTGTTGCCAGGTTCTGCGCGTAGACGACGTCGATGGCGTAGTTGTTGTTGCCCGTACGCGAAATGGCGCACACCAGCACCATGTCGGCCTCGGCCCACGAGCTGGAGATTTTCCATTCGCGGGTGATCGCGGCGCTGACGTTCTGGTTGAGCGGGTCGGGCCCGCTCTTGAGTTCGAACTTCAATACAACGCGATTGGTTTCCTTCTTCTCGGCGTCACGCAGGGCAATCACGCCGCGCGAGCTTCCCTGGCCTGACGCAAAGGACTTTTCGGCCACGAGTTCTTCGCCGATCGGCACGTCATCTTTGTTGCGCCACTGCTGGGTGACGTAGAGCTTGACGCCCTCTTTGTCCCAGCTTGAGTCGTAGTTGGTGCCCACAAGCGTCACGCGCACGTTGGCGGTGCCGGCTTTGGCTTTGACTGGCGTGATTTTTGGTTTGGGCATGCCGCCGCAACCGGCCAGCAGGCAACCCGTGAGCAGTATGGTCAGAGCGGTGATTCTACGCGTCATGGTGGTCTCCGTTAGATCGGGCGCGATTGTGCCGCAGTCGG
>UBJH01002829.1_pt1 | contig 10491 bp, 13 predicted proteins | sample 2193721 | NCBI WGS metagenome assembly UBJH01 (sample SAMEA4703186, study PRJEB27089) | metagenome | reverse complement strand
TCTCGACCAGCCGTTGTTGAAGCTGGCCAAAACTCTATAACCTTTTCCGGCATGTAACAAGAAATTTGTCTGAAGGCGGACGACGGCAAAGGCTGCACCTATGTCAGCCTATCCGGTCTTCCGAAAGTGACCCGCCCGAATCCAATCCGAGTCTTAAGCAGGGGTGTGGATTCCCCTACCCCCCCTTCGGTTCAACACGTGAGTGTAGATCATCGTCGTGTCAGAGAGCATAGTTCCTTGACATATTGGAAGGGGCAGATTAGATTACAACTAGCCACAACATAAGGGTTTATGATGTCTTCCCTGATCCTTAGTGGGCTCCTCATCACCGTCATTGATCTCCTCATGTCGGAGAGGGCACCATGCAGAGTAATGCCCGACAAAAGCGATTTGATGCCTTTTGGAAGAGGATCGAGCTGACGATCCATCGGCATCAAGCAATCAGGAACAACAGGTTCTGCATCTGGTTCAACCGCGGGGAAGCCAATACCGCTCAAGTCATCCATTTCCTTGAACAGTTCGGGGTCTTTTCCAAGCATTTTGTGCCGATACAGGCCAAGCGAGTCGCTCGTGCGACAAACCTTGAAGGCGAAAGGCTGGCACGCCACATCCTGGTCAACGAATGCGGCGTAAGGCTTGGGCCGGATAAAACGCCGGAAAACCAACAGTTCAGAACAGAGTGGGCTCATATCGAGTGGTTGCGTCAGACGTGCGCGCCACTCAAGCTGGATCCGGAACGGTTAGGCAACTGGAGAACCGCTACCCCACCGACACGGCGCTTTCTGGTTGAGCTTGAGAAGGTGTATGGAAGCCTTGATTGGCTGGTCGCTTCCGGCGCCAGTTACGGGATTGAGACGTGGGCGGCGCGGGGAATCGGGAAAGGCGAAGAGGCGGAATCCAAAAACTTCTGGAAGCAGCTCATCATCGGACTGAAGGGCTACAATGCAACACAGCGCCTGCCCTATGGCCTGGAGCTAATCCCTCTCGGCTTTTTCGAGCATCACTTCGAGCTTGAAACAGGGCATGGGGAGAATGTGCACGGCGAGCTGCTGAAAAGCTTTTCCCGCCCAGGGTTCGATGAAGACAAGTTTATAGAGGGCGGGCGAAGAGCGCTTGATGCCCTCTATATTTTCTGGGAGGGCCTCAACTCGGCCAGGAAGGCTCTTGCGTGACGGACGTGAGGGGTTTGATGAGGATCGCTGAAGGCGTGACGCTCGTATCGCCGACCTTTGATGCAGAGCGAGCGAGCAGGATCATCAAGGAGACCAATCCGTTCTCCACCGGACAGCATCTGGCGTACCCCTCTGATCATGATGGACCACAGGTGCATCTCGAAGCCTACTTCTCCACCGAGGCGATCGTTCAGTTCCCGGAATTTGCTTCATGGCTCGTCGAAGATGTTGCGCGATGGATGACGGCGAAGAACCTCCTGCCTCAACATATATTCGCTCCGGGCACTGGTGCAGTCCGGGGCTTCGTTGAGAGGCTTTCAAAAGCCGTCGATGCAAAGCCGGTCTATCTCGAGACCAAGCCCAGCGGGCGATTTGGCGATACCATCGATGGAGGCCTTCCCGCCGATGCTTCCGTGTTGACATTCAATCTGACGAGTGTGACCGGCGGTCGGTGTATTGGATTTCGACTACCGGATGCAGCCGCCAAGAACGGCGGTCACGTTATCGGTACGGCCGCAATTGCTCTTGGGACCTCATCACTCAACGAAGAACTCCGGCGCAGATTTCCCGACAACCTGTACATCGCGTTCCACGTCGCAGTCACGAATCACAACCCGGATGCCTGTCCCGCAAATGCAATCGGACTGCGTCCATGGCAAGAGGCGAGCGCGGAGAGCATCGCTCGCCTAAGCAGGGGAGGAGCATGACCACCGCTGCCTCGATCAAGGACTATCTCACCTATCCGGTCCGATTCCTGGACGGTGTCTCCGATGCCAGACACATCATCGGCATGGGTAGGAGTTCGGGACGTAGCGAGGAAGAGATTCAAAAAAGTCTTGAACTCCGCAGGATCAGGTGGGCGTATTACGCGCTCGCCCTTGGCCGGCACGAGATCCACGACTCCGGTGAGATGGTGTGCATCCCACGCTCGATTCGAAAACCGGACTATGAGTTCGAAGTCGCGCTCCTACTCGATCAGGGGACACAAGAAGGATGGACTGAAGCAGAGGCGGAGACGTTTCTGCAGGAACATGGCCGCGTGACCATCCTCAACGATCTGTCCTGTCGCTGTCTACAGGCCGAGGACGTTCAACTCGGGCTTGGCCCCGCGCGGAGTAAGTCCATCCTCGGGAAGGTGCTGGGTCCACGGTTTGTACCGTATGCGGAGTTCGCGAAGCGAAACCCTTACATCGTCTTGCGGGTGAACGGCGAGGTTCGTCTGGAAGCCCAGGCGTGTACGGACTCGACGTTGTGGACATTTCCGACAATCTGCGCCTACCTCTCCCAACAACCCTTAATTCTCGAAGCCGGAACAGTCATCGGGTCCGGGACGTTCGCCGGCGGCTCCATCGCCGAGACGTCCCGGAAGTACCCCTGGCTTATAAACGGGGATACCGGAGACACCGTAGAGATGGAGGTCGAGGGGATCGGGGTCCTGACAAACCGCTTCACGAGAAGGAGCGAAGAGGATGGATAGGGCACATGTGGGACCAGGCGGCTTGAGCGAGGCAGAACGGGATCTGCTCCTGGCAGAACTGTGGGGCACATTCACGTTGAAGCTCGATCATGCGGCGCTCGCGACACAGAGCCTCCGGGAGACCGCCTATCTGTTCATGCGCGCACTCCAGGGAGGTCAGGTGACCTACAAGAGCCACGATGTCAATGAGCCAGCAGCCCCTTCCAGTATGAAGACCGTCGCCATCCAGCTCGGCCAAATGCCAGGGGCCGGCTATATCGCGCCGGTGGAGGGAATCGACCGGAGGGGAGAGTCGCAGGTCTCACGCATGATCAAGTGCTGTGGGGAAGGGATCCAGCATATCGCGCTCCGCGTCGAGGGAGAATCGATCGAAACGTACCGTCGGATCACCGAGCGGCTGGGAGTCCGCTACATCACCCCTATCCTGTATGACGATCGCAGCCGGCTCCTGCAGATGTTCACGGGCTCGCTCTTCCGTTCGCCGAACCCGGCGGCAGGGCCCTTTCTCGAACTCAATCAACGCCTCGACCTGTTTGATCGCGATCCTACTCATTTTCACCATGCCACGGTCCAGGCGCTGTATCGGTGCATGGAGGAGTTCCAGGAGGCCGGCAAACCGATCTGGATTCTCGACTTCGACGCCATTCCGCCGGACTGGGACCCGTTCGCAGAATGAGACGAGACCGGCGCGAGTTTGCTATACGTCGCAAAGAGAGACAGGCAAGGATCGACGCCTTATGACGCATCGTGAGCTTCGTCGAGAGTTAATCGCCCGATACGGCTACAATCTTTTTGAACTCAAGCCGTGGGACATTCGCGTGGATCTCTTGACCGACTCCGGAACCACGCCTCTCTCCGAAGCGCAGCGGAAAGCGGTCTCGCGAGTGTTCAGGAAGCACAGGACGAATGAACGGGCGTATGCCGGCAACGAAAGCGCTGAGCGACTGCGGGCGGCGCTTCGAGAGGTCTTCCCAGATTTTCCGTATGTGATTCTGGTCCATCAGGGGCGAGGAGCCGAGCGGGTGTTCTGCGATGGATTTATTCGATCAGGCCTCTGGGCGTTGCCCCGAGATCTTTGGAGGCAAGAGACGCCACATCAGAAGCGACGAAGGCCCATTGTTATCGGCAACGCTCCCTTTGATACGACTCGGGGTAACCTCGAGGCGGCAGGGGCGGAGATCATTGACGCGACGACCCGCCTCTGGCATGATCCGAATACACCCTTGCCTTTCAAGGGCAATGTCGATGTTGAGCGACTCGATCACTCGTTGATGCGTGATGGCGATCGCCTTGGGTGCGTATTGATCACCGCAACCTGCAACACGGCTGCCGGGCAGCCAGTGAGTACGAGCAATTTCGGCAAGGTAGGGTTGCGGGCCTCTTCCACTGGAACGCTTCTCGTGGCCGATATCGCCAGGATCTTCCTGAATGGTTTGCTCAATAAGAAGAGCATCCCTGACGATGTCGGTATCACCATACAAGAAATCGTAAAGCAATCGTTGACGCCTGTTGACCTCTGCCTCATGTCCGCCAAGAAAGACGCGCTGAGTCCGGGCGGTGGGTGCATCCTCATGAAGGACCGCGCGCTCTACGAGGTCCTCCTACCCTACGCGATACTTTCTGAAGGGGGAAAGGATTACGGGGGCATGACCGCCGAGACTATGGAAGCGTTTGTCGTAGGGCTGAAGGAAGGACTCAACGAATCGTTTCTTAAAGAGTACACTGGGCAGGTTGCCTATCTCGGCGAGGGCCTGAAATCGGCCGGCTGGCCGGTGTATGAGCCTTTCGGGGGGCATGCGGTATACCTCGATGCAGGAGCTGCGTTGGACCACCTCGCGCCGGACGACTTACCTGGTCAGGCTTGCGCGGTTGAACTCTACATCGAGTGTGGCGTCCGGGCCTGCGAGCTGGGCACCGCGATGGCCGGTCGCGATCCCAAGACGGGAAAGAACCGCCATCCCAGGTTCGAGTTTGTGCGGCTTGCGCTTCCACGCCTGCGCTATACACGAGATCACCTTGACCTCGTCATCGAGGGCGCAAAGCGACTGTGGAAACGACGCCGCGACATCCATGGAATGATGTTCGCCGAACCTGAGCCGCCAGGTCTCCGACACTTTACCGCAACATATAAGTGGAAGTGAGTAGTCTCCGAACAGAGTGAATACATGGCAGAGAATGTGCCCAAGCTGATGAATCTGACACGGACCGAGCGACGGGTCCGGTCTGACTACCAGGCGCGTCTACAGGACTGGCACGGGAGCGGCCGTCCTCCGAGGGGCCTTTCGAGCTACAAACTCGAATTCGGCGCGGAACTGTTGATGGAGCGCCCTCCAACCGCCATCGTCGAAAGCGCAACGATGCCCGCTGACTACCCGTTGTTCAACGCGCATGTCGAACGGCCGACCGGGGAGGATCGTCCTCTCCACAGGCAAGCCTTCCACGTCGCTAACATAGCCACGTTTGGCTCCTTCATCCCTGTCCTCTCAAGCAACGATGTCACCATTCGGGTCTGTAGCGGGGATTTCGGGGACGCCGGGAAGTGGCAACCGCCCTCTCGCCATGCGGACTGCCATGAACTCTATTTTGTCCATCGGGCTCAACGCCCCCTGAACCTTATCACTGACTTTGGGCTGCTCAAAGAGATCCGTGAGGGCGATTTCGTGTTTTTGCCGAGAGGTACCACCTATTCGTTTCTCCTAACCGGAAGAGTCACCCTCCTCCTGTATGAAATCCCCAAACGGCTGTTTCGGCCCTACGACTACTGGATGGGAGATCAGCAACCCTGGCCCTTTTCGCCGGCGGCGCCGATTCCACCAGAGCCGACGCCTCTTGCCGAGCTCCATTCGACGTTCAGCAACGACAACGCCACACAGGTTGTCGTCAAGAGACGGCTGGGCAGTTTCACGTTACTCAAGCACGCAGCGCCGGTCTTCGATGTCGTAGCATGGGAGGGAGAGGTCTGGCCGTTCATCCTGCGCCTCAACGATCTGGTTGCGCTGTCCTCGCCCCATGTTCACCTCGATCCGAAGAAGCTCACCGTCTTCGTGAGCGAGGATGAAGGGATGGCGATGCAGGTGTTCCTGCCACGATGGATCCATAGCCAGCCGTATCACCATCTCAATTGGGTCGATGAGGCCCTCTTCAACCATAAGGGGTACGGCGCGCGGCCCGAGATCACGGACGGGTGTATGACGTTACATCCGGCCGGTCTGGCCCATGGCCCGGATCTGAGGCTTCTGGCCAATATCGCTCGGGAGGAGGCGCTTACCCAGAAGGACCTGCCATTTCGGGAGGAGATCGCCGTGATGGTGGAATCCAGGTCGCCGTTCGTTGTCCTGAAGGACGCAGCACAGGTGGAACTGAAGGGGTACGACCAATCCTGGTACCGGCAATCGATTGAGAAATGCTGAATGCGCTGTCGCGAGGCTCTAGAAGAGACAACGGCCCCGCTCGGAGTAGGGATGAGGCCGGCTATCGCTGTTGGGCTTACCGCGCTACTGATCGGCGCAGGAGGGACGACGATGGAACTGAAGAGTCAGGCTTTTGACGCCGGCAACATGATTCCAGCCAAGTACACGTGTGACGGACAAGACATCTCTCCGCCGCTGAGCTGGTCTGATCCTCCGGCCGCGACCATGAGCTTTGCCCTCATCTCGGACGATCCTGATGCGCCGATGGGGACGTGGGTCCACTGGGTGCTCTGGAATATCCCCGCGAGCGCCCGTACCCTCGAAGAGAATCTTCCCAAGACGGCTTCGCTTGCAAATGGGGCCAAGCAGGGTACGACAGACTTCCACCGGGTCGGGTATGGCGGTCCCTGTCCGCCATCCGGCACTCACCGGTACTTCTTCAAGCTATACGCGCTCGACACAACACTGGATCTGCCGTTCGGTACAACCAAGAAGGATCTGGAGAAGGCGATGGGGGGGCATATCCTGGCGCAGACTGAGCTGATGGGGACATATCGCCGGAGGTAAGAATGGCTGCAGAGAAGGCCGTCCTGCACTATCTCGTACGACATGGCGAGTCACAATCCGAGCGTGAGGACCCGGCGAAGCCGCTCAGCGACCATGGGCGAGAGGAAGTCATGCGAGTCGCCAGGTACGTTGCGTCCATTGGAGTTGAGGTCGCTGAGATTCGTCACTCGGACAGGCTTCGAGCCCGGCAGACCGCAGAGATTCTGGCCGAATACCTGCTGCCTCGGCTCGGGCTTCGGGAGGTGGAGGGGCTCGCGCCAGGAGCAGATCCGGAGAGAGTCCACGCAGAGCTGGATGCCGCTGAAGAGCCGCTGATGCTTGTGGGCCACCTGCCGCACTTGGGCCGTCTCATTTCGGCTCTGGTGCTAGGCAATAGCGGGATGGAGATCATTCGACCGGAGACGGGATCGATGATCTGCCTCGTGAAGACAGAGAGAGGCTTTCGACTGCTGTGGGTCCTGACCCCTGACCTTGTTCAAGCATAGAGGATCAGGGCAGGGTGGACATCAAGATGAAAAGATTGAGATCAGCAATAGGAGGACAATGAGAGCGTTACTCATCATGACGCTGGGTGGGTGGATCGTCGGCACCGTGCTGATGGCGTTCGTGGCAACGCAGAATTTTCGCACGGTTGATCGTCTGCTGTCGGCGCCAACGCCGAAGTTCTCACATGCTCTCGCACCAATCGGGCACGATGAGGCCCGCGTTGTCCTGCGCTATCTCGTATCAGAACTGAATCGGCTGTATTTTGGCGCCTGGGGACTAACCCAACTTGCGCTCGGCGCAGCCGTCGTCATTGCCGCTGTCGGGCTCAGGCCCCTGAACCGCACGGTGATCGTGGTCGCCGCAACGATCTTGGTTATCGTGATTGTGTCGCTGCTGCTCAGCCAGTCGATCGTATCGCTTGGCCGAAGCCTGGACTTCGTGCCCAGGACTATAGTTTCGCTTGAACTGGCGCACTTTCGGACGCTCCACATGGTCTACACCGCACTCGATTTGCTCAAACTGGCTCTCTGTATCTGGCTGCTGATTCGCGCCAGTCGCCAGGCGCACGCAGCGACCATGACGCGCTAAGCCGAAAACAGTCGGCGAAGCTCATCCATCAAAAAAGGGAACGACCTCCCGGAGGAATCTCCGGGAGGTCGTAACGGTTCAGTGTGGACGTAGGTTGACTACGCTGCCCTGGTCACGTTGGCAGCTTGCTTCCCCTTTGGCCCATCTACGACGTCAAACTCCACAGCCTGCCCTTCATTGAGCGACCGGAAGCCGGATCCGGAAATCGCAGAATAATGTACGAATACGTCGTCGCCATCTTCTCGCGCGATAAAACCGTAACCTTTTGCATCGTTGAACCACTTCACAGTACCTGTAACTCGCATCAAACTCTCACCCCCTTCCATCTGAACTCTCGAGGCTGCGCCTCGATAAACAAAAACCGCGAAAGCCTTATCCAGCAGCTTTCGCGGTTCTCGGAATTTCACAACAAAAGCGTGCTACGAAGACAATTGCACAATAACGGCAACTCATCGCGATGTCAAGAACTTTTTGCGTCTTTCCCGTCACAAACACCACATTTTAACACATTATCAGTGGATTTCACTCACGCAACGGCGACGGAGTAAAGCGTCATTGTGCGCGGCATCTACGGACGAGCAGAATTCCTAGATAGCTCAACCTGTGTGACCTTTCTCCCAAGCTCACTGCTGATATTGATGTTGAACTGATCCGCAGGATCTCTGCTCGCCAGGATAAGCGTATTCAGGAGCTTTCCAGAGTCGATCTGGGAGATCTGCGCATCTCTACCAACCTTCTCCCGATAGAATCCAACAACTTGCTTGTACGGCGCATTGGTCGTGAAGCTGACCCGAATCCATCGCGTCCCTTCCCCTTCTCCTGACTGACGAACGATGGTAGAAGGAATGGCCCGTGGATGCACTGGAAGGCCGACGTCGTCCTGAGCTGCGGCCTGTGAGCTGAGAAGGGGCTGGACTGAAAGCGCAAGCGCCAGCAGCACAACCATCCGTCCGATCAAGGCAATGCGGGCAGCCGCTCGGCTAAAGAATGCCAGTGAAGCGGTCATCATCAAGAATATCGATCCGTCGGCTCGCTGCAGCGCCGACGGATCCGTCTTGTCCCCTACCACACGATCCTCTCCGGATCTCCTTTATAGATGGATCGGATCCAGGCAATGATCTTCCATATCTGCTCATCAGTAAGTACTGACCCGAAGACCGCCGGCATGGTCTGTCCTGGATAAATCCCCTTGGTCACCTTAAAGTAGGTCTCGTCGTCACCGCCGAACTTCCAGCCGTCACGTATCAGCGCGGTCGCGCCGGCCATCGCCCCACCACCACCTGAACCGTGGCAGCCTGGACAGCCGGACTGCAGGTACAATTGACGCCCCTCCTTGATCGCCTCTGCGTTCCCAGTAAATGGGTTAAGCTTTTTGGGCTTCTGTGTATCCGCAGGTGCGGGCGCTTCCGCAGCTTTCGGTTGTGGACTTGGCGCTTCCACCTTCGCCGGCTCCTGCTGACTCTGAGCGACAAGACTCTGAGCGCACCCCAACGTCACGACGGCTAGAATTGACGTAACGATCAGCCACTTGTGTTGTCTCATAGCCATGGGTCCCCTTTTTCCAGATAGAGGTTATCGTGCTTGCCAGTGTTAATAAGAGGGAAGAGGGTCGTCCCGATCAAAACTACGGTAGAAGATCTCCCCCGGTTTCTCTTCCACCTTTGGAAACTGCTCGCGCGCCAGGAGCGGCAGAAGAGGTACCCCGTACTCTTCCAGAATCTTTCCGATCTCGTCATGCCGGCTGCTGATCGCCTGCTCAAGTTCAGCCTTGAGGGCTGCATTGCCCTCCTTCACCCCCATGGAAAACTCGAAGGTAAAGGGACTTCCGATTTCCCCGCTCTGGAGGAGAACAACTTCAAGAGGCGTCGATCCATTCACTCGTTTTGCAAAATAGCCGACCATTGGTCCCCAATCGATCGCGACATCGATCTGACCGGCAAGGAGATCCTGGAAGATCTTATCCGGACGCTCAGTCATGGGGTCAAAGTATAGGTCATAGCCTACCACGTTTGCGGTGATACCCCTATTCGCCAATGCCTCTGCCGGCGGGGTATTGATATGGACCCCGATCTTCAGACGTTTCAAGATCGGGTCGTCCAGAGAGCTGATCTGAAGCCCACGATCCTTGCGGTAGACAATAGCATATGCCGAGCGGTAATACGGCTTCGTCCAGAGAACCCGGTCCCAACCTTGAGGGATAGAGATCATGACATCACAGAATCCCGGTTTCAACGCTCTCCGAACCAACCCCATCTGATGCGGCCACCAGAAGTACGTCAGCTCCGTCCTGAGCTCTTTCGCGATCACCTCGGCAATCTTATTCTCAAATCCTTCTGATTGCTTATTGGAGAAGGGCAAGTTATTCGGATCACCACAGACACGGAGCGGATTGACATGTGCTCCCCAGGCCGGCCAGACAACGAGTAGCAGTGACAGCACGGCAACGAATGTGCTCGCAACGACAAATCTTCGGTTCATCGTACTACCTCAAAAATAGGGACTAAAACTGAAGGCTGAAGTCGTGAGGTGATCGTTCCTTCAGCCTTCAGTCTTGTATCTTTACAGTAGCGTCATAAACAGGTATAGAGTCGTGGTCGAGCATCTAACACATCCGGACGTGACAGACCGCATCAGTCTTGGTCCAGTGAGACCGTGAGATAGCACGGGTCGTCACGTCCTGTCCCTCACTGAGCCCGAACAGTTGCGTGGGCCGTCTGAGCCCGCATCCGCAAGACCGGGCCGCCGAGGAGAGGAGGGTCCCATGCCCGCACCCCCAGTCTTTGTAGGCATT
>UBJH01001285.1_pt1 | contig 10497 bp, 9 predicted proteins | sample 2193721 | NCBI WGS metagenome assembly UBJH01 (sample SAMEA4703186, study PRJEB27089) | metagenome | reverse complement strand
AAGCGCGCAGAGCATGTTACAAAGAGCGGCGGCAGCCGCGTTACATGGTTTTTTGGCAAGGCCAAATTGCGCGGCAGCGCGTAAGAAAGCTGTCATTCTGAGCGGAGCGAAGAATCTCGTGCTCTACCAAAAACATCAGAATACGCCCGCAATTTTCTTTATAGGTTCCAGGTTACAAACCTGAACCCGCCAATCAGCAGCCTGTCAGTTTGCCCTCTTGTCCAGCGCCTCTCCCGGCCATAGCCTTTTTTCAAGCTCCTTCAGCAGCACTTCCAGAGAGCGCTGGTCCGTCGCCGAGATGAGGACCGCATCGAAGCGCTTCGCCAGGTTCGCGGCTTCCTGGGCGTCCACGAGGTCCATCTTGTTGAAGACAAGAAGCCTTGGGATGGTGTTGAGGCCTATCTCATCCAACACCTTCTCAACGGTGGCCATTCTCGCCTCAAAAGAGGGGCTGGACAGGTCTACCACGTGCATGAGGAGGTCGGCGTCCTCCATCTCCTCGAGTGTGGACTTGAAGGCGCGGAATAGTTCTTCCGGCAGGTCCTTTATGAAGCCGACGGTGTCGGTTATGACTGCGTCGCGCTCGCGCGGGAAGCGCAGCCTTCTGGTGGCGGTATCGAGCGTTGCGAAGAGCTTGTCCTCGGCCAGCGTCGCGCTCCTCGTGAGGGCGTTCAGGAGGGTCGACTTCCCGGCGTTCGTGTAGCCCACGATTGAGATGATGGGTACTCCGCTTTCCGCCCTTTTCCTTCTCCTCTCGAAGCGTCCGCGCGAGAGGTTCTTCAATTCCTTCTCCAGGTGGCTTATCCTGTCCTGCACGCGCCTCCTGTCGGTCTCAAGCTTCGTCTCTCCTGGGCCCCTTCCGCCTATGCCGCCCATGAGCCTTGAAAGGGAGGTGCCCTTGCCCGTGAGCTTGGGGAGCAGGTATTTCAATTGCGCGAGCTCGACCTGCACCTTGCCGTCCCTCGAGTGGGCGCGCCTGGCGAAGATGTCGAGGATGAGCTGCGTCCTGTCTATGACCTTCAATTCCGTTACGTCCCCGAGCTCTCTTACCTGCGTGGGCGTCAGTTCCTGGTCGAAGATTATCATCGTTGCGCTCTTCTGGAGGGCGTTTATGATGAGCTCTTTTATCTTTCCCGTTCCCATGAGGTACTTGGGGTTTAGCCTCTCGGGCCGCTGGCATATCATGTCGAGGACGTCTATGTTGTCGGTGCGGCTTAGCTCTTTGAGCTCTTCGAGCGACTCCATCTGGGCGTCTTTGTGTTTTGTCGATACGCTCACGAGTATTGCCCTCTCGCTGGCGCCGCTCACGTCCCTCGTTATCGCCCTGCCCATCTCCTCTTCGAGTGAGGCCGCGAAGCTGTCCATCTCGATATCCAGCGAATGGAACGGCACGGCGGGGCTCACCTCCGAGGTCTTGCCTTCGGGGTTGAACGGCAGGAGGTGGGCCGTGTAGACGTCGGCCGGAAGGCCGTCTTCCTTGACGCCGATGGCGGCCATGAGGTCGAGCCGAAGGAGCGCGAGGTCGGTGAGGTCGTCCTGCGTGAGCGGTTCGTTCTTGAGGTGCGTGTGGACGCACCGGACGCCCCTCAGGTGTTTTCTTCCCAGCGGATAGTCTGAAAGGAGCGGTATCATTATTTCGCGCTCGTCCCCGACTATGACGGCGGCAACGGCGCCCTTGCGGTTTATTATGACGCCCAGCTGTCTTTTGAGTTCCCTCGAAAGCTCGGTCAGGTACCTGCCGAGTTCGGGCGTTATGACCTTGTAGGGTGGTATGCGGCGCTGGTAGACGCGCTCCAATGCCTTGAGCTGGCTGGCCTTGAGTCCGGTAAGGTTGCCGTATAATTGTGCTATGTCTCCGCCTCCGTCAGGCAGGCCGTCCGACGCCTCGCTCCTGGTGCAACTGGCTTTTTGGGCGGTCTGTGCCTCTTGTTCTCTTGAATTCATTATATCAAATCGACTCTTCAAGACAATTCCATAATGGAAGCCAGGTAAAAGCTAAAATTGACTGTTTGAACGTTTTCTGTTAACTATCCCGGAGAGAGACTCGCAAGGAGTGTGTATGGAAAGGGAGTTCGGTGCCCTTATCGGCGGCAAATGGAAGACCTCGGGGACGGTTGCCGAGGTGAGGAGCCCTTATGACGGAAAGGTGGCCGGGAAGGTCCACGTGGCCGGCCCCGAGCTCATCGAGGAAGCCCTTGCCTCGGCGGCAGAAGCCTTCGCCGTGATGAAAAAGCTCCCGTCCTGGAAGCGCTCCGAGGTGCTGACGGAGATGGCCGAAGGGATGGAGAAGAGGGCGGAGGAGCTCGCCCGTATCATGACCCTTGAGTCCGGCAAGCCCATAAGGGACGCCAGGGGCGAGGTCAGGAGGGCCGTCACTACATTTCATCTGGCGGCGGAGGAGGCAAGAAGGCTCGGAGGAGAGGTCGTCCCCCTTGACATAAGCCCCGGCTCAGAGGGGAGGTTCGCCATAGTGAGGAGGTTCCCCATAGGGCCGGTCCTCGGGATAACTCCTTTTAACTTCCCCCTGAATCTCGTCGCCCACAAGGTAGCCCCGGCGATAGCCTGCGGCAACCCTATCATAATAAAGCCGGCCCCGAGGACGCCGCTTTCGGCCCTCCTCCTGGGCGAGATAGCCATTGATGCCGGCCTGCCGCCGGGAGGATTTAACGTCGTCCCGTGCTCGAACGAGCACGCGGCCCTTCTCTGGGAAGACCAGCGGATAAGGAAGCTCAGCTTCACGGGCAGCGCGGCCGTTGGCTGGAAGCTCAAGGAGAAGGCCGGGACAAGGAAGGTCACGCTCGAGCTCGGAGGCAACGCCGGGGCGATAGTCCACGGTGATGCCGACCTCGAGTTCGCCGCGAGGAGGTGCGCCCTTGGCGCGTTCTCCAATGCCGGGCAGGTCTGCATCTCCGTGCAGAGGATATACGTTGAAAGGGGCGTCTTCGCCCGTTTCAGCGAGCTCTATCTCGATGAGTGCCGGAAGATAAGGATGGGGGACCCTATGGACGAGACGACCGCCCTTGGCCCCATGATAGAGGAGGCGGCCGCGATAAGGACCGAGAAATGGGTGAATGAGGCCGTCGCCGAAGGGGCAAGGGTGCTCCTTGGCGGCAAGAGGAACGGCAGTTTCATGCCCCCGACTGTGCTGACGGGCACTACGCCTTCGATGAAGGTATGCGGGGAAGAGGTCTTCGCGCCGGTCGTGACCGTCGAGCCTTACGATACTTTCGAGGAGGCATTAAGCAGGGTCAACGCCGGGCTTTACGGCCTACAGGCTGGTATTTTCACGAGGGACATGGGGCGCGCGATGAAGGCGTACGATGAGCTGGAGGTCGGCGGGGTCATCATAGGCGATATGCCCTCCTACAGGGTCGATAACATGCCTTATGGCGGCGTTAAGGCGAGCGGTTTCGGCAGGGAAGGCGTCTCGTACGCCATCGAGGAGATGACCGAGCCAAAGCTCCTCGCCATAAACCCGTCACATTGAGGCGGGAAGGCATTTTCGCCCCGGTGGGGGAGGAAATTAGCGGCTTTTATCATGGAAAGGCACCTCCATGACCGGCTATTATCGCTGACGCCGGAGGGGGGCGGCTTCCAAAAAAAATCTTGTATTTAATTTTTTTGTGCGTTAGTATACTGTATACATTAGAATGCGGTTCGCAGCCGTACCCATATATACAAAAATGAAAGGACGGTGAAGAGAATTGTCGCTTAAAATCAGTGAAGATTGCGTCGCTTGCGGCGTATGCCTGCCCGAGTGCCCTGTTAATGCCATCTCTGAAGGGGATATATACGTCATCGACCCCAACGTCTGCGTGGAATGCAAGGGCCATTATGACGCGCCGAAGTGCGCCGAGGTCTGCCCGGTTGATGCCTGCGTGCCTGCCTGAGGACCGCAAGACCCCGGCATAACGGGGCCCGGTTTAATCCTAAGTGAACTTGCGCGGCACAAAACCGCAGAATTATTCTACGGAGCCCGCGCCGCCATCCGGCGGCGCGGGCGACCCGGACTCCAAAGCCCCGGCGAAAATCGGGGTTGTTCTTTCTCCTGGGTAGTTGATCTTCTCCCTGAAGCAGTTTCTGTAATGCCGCCCGAGGGCGGCAGAAGGCGCGATATATGAAAGAGTTTGCCGTATTCTGGGGTTGCACCATACAGACCCGGTTCCCGTTCATTGAAAAATCCACCCGCATGGTCCTGGAGAGCTTCAAGCTCCCGTACAGGGACATCGACGGGTTTACCTGTTGTCCGGAAAAATCGCTCGTCAACAACGTCGACCACGGCGCGTTCGTCGTGACGGCCGCCCGTAATGTGGCCCTCGTGGACGAGCTCGGCTACGACCTCGTCAGCCCCTGCACCGGTTGCGTCTCCAACCTCGCCACCGTAAGGGGCGAGCTCAACGCCAACCCGCGCGAGAAGGCTGAGGTCAACGGCCTTTTGAAGGAGGTCGGCCGCGAGTTTACGGGCACGGCCAGTCTCAAGCATCTTGTGCCGTTCTTCCACGACACGGTCGGCATCCATACCATCAAGCAGAAGATAAAGAGGGACTTCAAGGGCATGAGGATAGCGCTGCACTACGGCTGCCACATGATAAGGCCCTCGCACGCCCTGCGCAACGACGACCCGCTGAACCCGTCTAAGTTCGACAACCTCATAAGAGGCCTGGGGGCCGAAAGCCTGCAGTTCCTCACCAAGCTCATGTGCTGCGGCCAGGGGCTCGACAGGGTCGACATGCACGAAAGGGCCCTGGACTTCGCCAGGATCAAGCTCAAGGAACTGAAGGCCATGGGCGCCGATGCCCTCGTGCTCTGCTGCCCGTCGTGCTTCCTCCAGTTCGACAACAACCAGTTCCTCATGGAAAAGGAAGGCGAGCGTTTCGGCATACCCATTATCTACTTCACCGAGCTCCTGGGGCTCGCCCTCGGCTACAGCGCCGAGGAGCTCGGCATGAACAACCACAGGATAGACTGCGCTCCCTTTGTGAAAAAGTGGGAAGAGCTCTCTGTCAGGCCCGCCGCTTCAAAGGGCATAGAAGAGGGGCTCACGGGCCCGAACGCGTTGGCCTAAGGAGAAGCCATGTTAGAAGCCAAGCTCGATTTCAAGCTCCTTGAGATGTGCTCCAAGTGCGGCGCGTGCTATTCGATATGCCCGTCGTGCATGAACATACCGGGCTATGACCCGAGGGCCGTCATAAAGGACATACTCGACGGCAATTACGAGAAGTGGATAAGCCACCCGTCCATCTGGCAGTGTCTCGAATGCCACTACTGCCTCGAGATATGCTACCAGCACTACGGCTTCGAGAGCGCCATGACCGCGATGAGGAACATCGCGACCAGGAGGGGCGCCAACCCACCGCAGGTCAAGAGGGGCTGGGACATGTTCGTGAAGACCTCTAGGCTCGGCGAGCCCGCCCTCCCGGCGAGGAAAAAGCTCGGCCTGCCCGAGCCCAAGGCTTCCGGCGCCGAGGAGTTCAGGAAGCTGTACGCCCTGTTGAACGACAGAAGGGCCCAGCACAAGGGCGAATAGGCCTCTTAACTTAAACAGAGTATCCATACATCCATAAGCAAGAAGGTGGAAACGTGAACCATAACTACCAGAAAGACATCTCGGGCTGCGGTCTTACGGGCCTCATAAGCAGGAAAAGGCGCAGGGTCAGCGGCTCACAGATAGTCAAATCCCTCTGCCTCATGACAGACAGGGGCAACGGGCTCGGCGCCGGGTACGCCGCCTACGGCATCTACCCGGAATTCAAGGACTTCTACGCTTTCCATATAATGTACGACGAGCCGTCGGTCAAGAGGTCGGTCGAGGAATACCTCAAGGCCAACTACCATATCGAGAAGATCGAGGAGGTACCGACGAAGGCCGTGAAGGCCATCCCCATCAGCCCGATGCTCGTCAGGTACTTCGTCTCCCCGTTGAAGGAGAAGCTCGCCGGAGACCAGCAGGAGACAGACTTCGTCGTCAACACCGTCATGAAGGTCAACTCCGAGATAGACGGCGCTTACATATTCAGCTCCGGGAAGAACATGGGCGCTTTCAAGGGCGTGGGCAACCCCTCCGAGATAGCCGAGTTCTTCAGGATAGACGAGTACGAGGGCTACATCTGGACGGCCCATACCCGTTTCCCGACGAACACGCCGGGTTGGTGGGGAGGAGCGCACCCGTTCACGCTCCTGGACTGGTCCATCGTCCACAACGGCGAGATATCGTCCTACGGCATCAACAAGAGATACCTGGAGATGTATGGCTATAAGCTCACTCTCCTTACCGACACTGAGGTCGCGGCGTACCTCCTCGACCTCCTCATAAGAAGGCACGGCCTGTCCATCCCGGTCGCCTGCCTGGCGCTGGCATCGCCTTTCTGGAAGAACATCGACCAGAAGGACCCGGAGGAAAAAGAGGTGCTGACGGCCTTGAGGCAGACCTACGGGAGCGCGCTCCTTAACGGCCCGTTCTCGATACTGTTCGGCCACAGCGGCGGCCTTGTCGGCATAAACGACAGGATAAAGCTGCGCCCGCTGGTGGCGGCCGTGAAGGACGACATAACCTACATGGCCTCTGAGGAATCGGCCATAAGGGCCATTTGCCCGCAGCCCGAGAAGGTTTGGGCGCCGAGGGCCGGGGACCCGGTCATCGTGAACCTGGAAGATTAATAACGCTTTACTATTTATCATAAGGACTGGCCGCCCTTGAGGGCGGCTTAACGGAGGAAGTGATGTTCAAGAGTCTTGCGCCGCCTGAATATCTGGCGACTATCGACAGGGAGAAATGCATCAGGTGCAAGAGATGCATACAGAACTGCGGCTGGGGCGTTTATTCCTGGGGCGGAGATAAGATACTCATCGACACTTTCAAGTGCGTGAAATGCCTCCGTTGCTACCATTACTGCCCTGAAGAGGCGATAGAGATAAAGGACAACCCCACGAAGTTCAAGCAGAACGCCTACTGGGGCTTCAACAACATAAGGAACATTAAAAAGCAGGCGGAGACCGGCGGCATACCCCTTACCGGCATGGGCAGCGACCTGCCGTACACCATACTTTTCGACAACCTCCTGATAGACGCCTGCCAGGTGACGAACCCGTCCATCGACCCGCTTCGCGAGCCGATGGAGCTTCGGACGTATCTCGGCAAGAAGCCGTCGAACATCAAGGTCGAGAGGACGAAAGACGGGAAGATGAAGCTCTCCGGGCCCATGCCCCCGCAGATAAAGCTCGACCTGCCGATAATATTCTCGCCGATGTCGTACGGCTCGATAAGCCTTAACGCGCAGAAGGTGCTGGCCCAGGCCGCGAAGGCCTCCGGCATCGTGATGAACACGGGCGAGGGCGGCCTCCACGAGGACCTCTTCCCGTACAGGAACAACATAATCGTGCAGGTCGCATCCGGCAGGTTCGGCGTAAACCCCGAGTACCTCAACGCCGGAGTTGCGGTCGAGATCAAGATAGGCCAGGGCGCCAAGCCCGGCATAGGCGGGCACCTCCCCGGCGAGAAGATACCGCTTGAGGTAGCCAAGACCAGGATGATACCCGTGGGCACGGACGCCATATCCCCGGCGCCCCAGCACGACATATACTCGATAGAAGACCTCCGGCAGCTCATCTACGCCATCAAGGAGACGACCAACTACAAGCCCGTGTCCGTCAAGATCGCGGCAGTTCACAACGTCGCGGCCATCGCCTCCGGCATAGTGAGGGCCGGGGCCGACATAGTCTACATCGACGGCTTCAGGGGCGGCACCGGCGCGGCCCCGTCCATCATCCGCGACCACCTCGGCATACCCATCGAGCACGCGTTGGCGGCCGTGGACGACAGGCTCCGCCAGGAAGGCATAAGGAACGAGGCTTCCATCATAGCGGCCGGCGGGATCCGCTCCAGCGCGGACGTGGCCAAGGCAATAGCCCTTGGTGCGGACGCGGTCGGCATCGGCACGGCGGCCCTCATAACGATGGGCTGCACCACCTGCGGCAAGTGCTATACCGGCAACTGCTCGTGGGGCATCACCACGCAGAGGCCCGAGCTCACAGCCAGGCTCGACCCGGAAGTGTACGCCGAGAGGCTCACGAACCTCATCCGCGCGTGGTCGCATGAATTGAAGGAGATACTCGGAGCGCTCGGCATCAACTCCATAGAGAGCCTCAGGGGCAACAGGGAGAGGCTCCGCGGAGTGGGGCTGGACTCCTTCACGCTCGACATACTCGGCGTAAAGCCGGCTGGAAGGTAGTCAGGCAGCACAAAAAGTCCATCTGCTTTGTCGTCATTCGCCGCGGGTTCACTGCGGCGTACAAAAAAGTACGCCGCATTCCTCGCGGCTCGACCCCTCGCATCTGGAGCTTTTTGAGCGGCCTGAAGGAATATGGCAAGGTCAGTGATTCAATAATCGTTCTGAGAGGAACTGTAAGATGGTAGAGATAAACGCGGCAGGGACATATTACAAGGAACTTAACCAGAAGGTCCGCGAGGCTGTCGAGAAGGGCGAGAAGGAGATAGTCCTCAAGAACGTCAACGGCCAGTACTATATCGGGGACGGGCTGCGCGGGGGCGCGACGATAACCATTGAGGGCGTGCCCGGCAACGACCTTGCGGCCTTCATGGACGGCCCGACCTTGAGGATAAAGTCGAACGCCCAGGACAACATCAGCAACACGATGAACAGCGGCAAGGTCATCGTGGAGGGCAACGCGGGCGACGTCCTCGGCTACGGCATGAGGGGCGGCAAGCTCCACATCAGGGGAGACGTCGGCTACAGGGTTGGCATACACATGAAGGGCAACAAGAAACAGACCCCGACCATCGTCGTCGGCGGCACGGCCGGGGATTTCTTCGGCGAGTACATGGCCGGAGGCATATTGATACTTCTGGGGCTGGAAGCCAATGGCCCGCTCGTAGGCGACTACCTTGGAACCGGCATGCACGGCGGCACGATATACATAAGGGGAGAGGTCGACAAGAAGCTCTGCGGGGCCGAGGTCGGCATACTGGACCTGGACGAGGACGACCAGAAGGTCTTGAGGGACGCCCTTACAGACTACTGCAAGGACTTCGGGCTGAAGATAGAGGACATAATGAAAAAGGGCTTCAAGAAGCTCGCTCCTGTTTCCTTGAGGCCGTATGGAAACCTGTACGCCTATTAACACAGGCCGCTGAAAAAGTCCCATCTGCACGTGCGGACGGTTTGCGTGTGCAAGCGGGTATATGAATACGAGTTTGTGCGCATTTTGAAACGCACGGCATATAGGGGGTTCCAAAAGCATGCCTCATGCCTCGTTTCTCGACCCCCCGAATCTGGAACTTTTGTGACCCATCTGCCTTCTTTTACCCAAGGCCCTGGCTAGCCAGGGCCTTTTTTTTGCCTTTAAATGGCCGAATAACCACATAATGTGGAAACTATTAACCCTTGACTTACCGGGTTGGAAAAAGTAATATATAAATGGACTCGGAGGCACAATCAATGGCTTTGGACAAGTTTGAGAGGCTGGAAGACGGCCTGAGCCGCCTGCTTGAGGCTTATGAGGCGCTTTCGGCCGAAAACCGCGAGCTTCTGGCCTCCCAGGGGCCGAAAGAAGAGGAACTGGCGGCTCTTCGGGAGAAAGTCTCAAGGCTCGAGAAGGAGCGTGACCAGGTAAGGGAGCGCGTCGACGGCCTGCTGGCCAGGTTAGAGACCCTGATGCAGGGCGCGTGAGGACTCCGTGAAGAAGGTCGCTGAGCTCAAGATATTCGGCCACAAGCTCCTTATCCGGAGCGACGAGAACGAAGAGTACATAAGGGCTATCGAGGAATACCTAAACACTAAGATAGAGGAGGTAAGGGAGAATACAAAAGCGGTATCTTCTCTGGACCTGGCTCTTTTGGCAGCCCTCAATATAACGGGCGAGGTCATAAAAACCAAGGAGATACTCGAGGAGCTTGGAAGGAAATCCGAAGAGCTTTCTTTGAAGATAGACAGAAGACTGGCATAAAGATAACTCCCCTGCGGGGTTAGTGATCGACCGGTTATTTAGAACCAACATTATTTGAGAGGGAGCCTTCTCTGGCGGCTGGACGGCACGTCCCCTTGCGGGAATCCGGAAGGCGTCACGGGGCGCCCACCTGTCTTGGACAGGTTCAAATATCAGGCGACACGGCCGGCGCGGGGGCATGAACGCAACTCGGGTCCTGGGAGTAAAAAGGCAAGTCCGATTCAGATACAGGTTTTGAAGCTACGCATCTAATACCATGTCAAAAACCAGCAGATGTGAGGAAACAGGGATTTACCAGCAAGGGCCCGTTCCAGGCGGGTCAGCCCGTTAGCCGTTCTGCCGTCCATATCTTCTATTCTCTTCAGAAATCCTTCCAGAAAAGGCGATGAACAGGTCCGCGAAAAAGGAGCTCATAAGGAAAAAGCTCCTCGAGAAGCGCAGGTCCATGGTCTTCGAGACCGTCTACGAGCTGAGCCTCAGGGCGCAGAAAAGGCTTGTTGGCGCCTCGGTTTTCAACGAGGCCCGCAAGGTCTG
>UBJH01002565.1_pt1 | contig 10501 bp, 9 predicted proteins | sample 2193721 | NCBI WGS metagenome assembly UBJH01 (sample SAMEA4703186, study PRJEB27089) | metagenome | reverse complement strand
GCGATCCACTGCCCGAGACCCCAGTATCGCCTCAGCTCCTCCTCCGGCGTAATTTTATCCAGATTCCGGTCGCGAGTCTTCCAGATGTAGCCCAAGACGAAGGTCAGCACCGCCCCCTCGATGATCAACTCGCCGATGAGCATGTTCCACCAGTAGATCCGGAAGTCCTCAGAGAAGAAGTCGAGGCCTTTCGACCATGAGAAGTACTGCTGGTAAATCCGAATACAGACGTAGAAGATGCTAATAGCTATCTGGCATTTAAAGAAGGTGCCCCAGCCAAACATCTGCTCGACCGACTCGGCGCGCTTAGCCACCGCGGCTTCCGTCCTGTACTGTGCCATTTGATTCTTCCTCCTTCTTACACTCTGAACAATTTACGTGACGTAGACTGTACTACTGTAGAGCTACAAATCGTGTTCCCTTCCTTTTCTCGTTTTGACCGCCGGCTCTCACCTCCTTTGTCGCCGCAATGAAACGGGTTAAGGTTTACGGTCGTTGTTGGTCTCGTAGAAACGTTTCACGGTTGGGGGGTCGTCAAGCTGCCCCACGGGATCCTCCTTTATCGACTATTCAGTCCGCCACATACATGAGTGTGTATACACCTATATGACAAAAAAAACTCACTCTAATCGGGCTAGGGCCATCACTGCTGACAAATCGGCCAGTAACGTGCTCCAGCGTTGGCGACCCAGCCCTTCGATGACACGTGTTTGAGCCTTTTCCCAAAGCGGCAAAGCCTTTGCCAGAGCCTCTCGGCCGGAGGGTGTCAGCGTCACCACCCTCGTGCGCTGGTCCTGGCCCGCTTCGATCGTGATCAATCCCTGATTTACTAGCGGCTTCAGGTTGCGCGTCATTGTAGTTCGGTCTATGACCAATATTTGACCGAGGCGCGTGATAGTAGTCGAACCCGCACTTGCCAGGACGTGTAGCAACGCGAACTGAGTTACCCGCAAACCGCTCGGTTTTAGAATTCCGTCATAAAGCTCTGTGACTGCCCGTGCTGCCTTGCGAATACTGGAACAGGCACACGCGGCCACTTAACCTACCCCTGACTCTGTTGGGTGACTCCTCACATTGAGAGTATATGCACCTATTGCTGCCTTGTCAAGTCCCTATCTATGATTTTCTCCAGGAGGAGGCGTTCCCCGTTGTTATCCGCATCGGCCGAGCCGGCCTTTACAGGCGGTACGCCCTTCGGTATAGTGCGTGTCATGGATGCCTTTTGCCTGGCCGCGATCATTCGGGAGCTGCAAGCCGTCCTTCCGGGTGTTGCGATCGGTCGCGCTCTGCAGATCGATCAGTGGAGCCTGCTGCTGATCTTTCATAGGAGGCAAGGGCCGGACGGGCTCTTGCTGTCAGTCAAGCCTGGTGCGACTAGAATCGAGTTGCTCTCGCCGCCGCGGAAACCTGCTTCACACTCGTCGAGGTTTGGAGACCTTGTTGCGTCAAAGACACAAGGGGCGCTGATCGAGAGGGTTGAGCAGGTGGGTCTGGACCGGATCATGGCGATCCATATGCGTGGCGGCCCGCTGCATGGTTCGACGGGGCTCACCACAGGCGAGGCGGCTATGACCTTATATGCAGAGATGCTGGGGCCTGCGAGCAACTTTTTCCTCGTCGATCGAGCTGCTGGAGCGGTCATCGACCGCCTTCGCGCGACCTCCGGACGAACGAAGGGTGAGACACCGGGACCGGGCGAGTCGTATCAGCCTCCCCTCGATAATAGCCGCGTCGATCCCAGGTTGGTTCAGGAAAACGAATTCCTTGAACTAGTCCGTCCGCGCCTCATTGAAGGGGTCGAACCGGCGCGCATCCTCACGACCTGCTTCACAGGATTCGGCCCATTGATGGCGGCGGAACTGGTGGTCCGTGCCGGCCTCTCGACGCCGGCCTCCCCAGACGAGCGAGCGCGCGCCTTGTGGAAGCCGTTTTGCGATCTGATGAGCCGTGTGACTACCGCTGCCTTCGAACCCAGGCTTCTCATGGGAAGCGATGGAGAGCCCGTCGGTGTCGCGGCCTTTCCGCTCGTCACGGTCCCTGCTGACCATCAGATTTCTTATTCCACCATGTCCGAGGCGCTTACTGCCTATGGTGGAGGCCACGAGCAGGTTGAGCGGATACAGGCGCTTCGGACTGGGTTGCTGCATCGCTTAGAGAGCGAGGTTGGTGCGGCGGAGCGGCTTACGGCCAAGCTTGAGCAGGAGGCCACGCTCTATCGTGACGGCGAGCTCCATGCCCGCAAAGGCCGGCTCCTGCTTGCCAATCGGGCCGGCATTCGGCGTGGACAGCAAATGGTCGAACTTGCCGATTACGCTGATCCGGTGCAGCGAGCGCTCCAGATTGAGCTGGATCCCGCCTGCTCTCTCGAGGAGAATGCTCAGCGCTATTTCGCCCTGCACCGCAAGGCCAAGCGCGGCGCGGAGATTGTCGGCGAGCGTCTCGCAGAGACCACCAAGCGGCTCCGTACGCTGCAGACGATGATGAAGCAGGTAGAGACGGCGAGAGACGTGCGCGAGTTGCAGCGGGTTGATGCCGCCTTCGCCTGTATGGCGAGGCGTCGGCCTATTCAGGGGCCGGCAGCGCCGCGCGTTCGACAGTCCGATGGCCCCGAACCGCGCGCCTTCCGCTCCTCTGACGGTCTGGCGATTCTGGTCGGCAAAAGCGGGACGGGCAACGATCACCTGACCTGGCGGCTGGCCCGATCACACGATCTGTGGCTTCACGCCCAGGGTATCCGCGGGTCGCATGTCCTCGTTCGCCTGCAGAAAGGGAAGCAGGCGCCCCCCAGGACTCTCTGCGAAGCGGCGCAACTTGCCGCCTACTACAGCCGGGCGCGCGGGGAGGCCAAAGTGCCGGTGGACTATGTCCTGCGAAAATTTCTAAGGAAGCCGAAGGCGGCGGCGCCGGGAGCCGTCTTGCTCACACAGGAGAAGACGATCACGGTTCGACCGGAGGCCGAGCTGGTCCGCCGACTGCACGCCGCTGAAGATGCCCTCCGTGCCGAGGAGTGAATGGCGATTTACGCAGCCATTGATATAGGTACGAATACGCTACGCCTGCTTGTCGCTGAAGCGATAGGCTTAGATCGCTTCGCCATTCTTCACGAGGAACAAGAGGTCGCTCGTCTCGGCGAAGGGTTGATGCCAGGCCGGCTGCTCCAAGATGCGCCGAGTCGGCGAAGTCTCGCGGTTCTCAGGAGATTCGCGGAGACGGCTCGCCGCTTCAACGCTCTGCACGTGGAGGTAGTCGCCACCAGTGCCGTACGGGAGGCGAGCAATCGCGAGGAGTTTGTCTCGGCGGCACTCCTGGAGAGCGGGCTCGCCGTCCGGGTGATCGACGGCAACGAGGAGGCGCGGCTCACCCTCCTCGGCGTTCGGCATGGGCTCCGCCTCGGGTCGAGGCGAGTTCTGGTGATGGACATCGGCGGGGGAAGTACCGAGTTCATTCTGACTCGGGGGGAAACGATTGAGGCGATGGTGAGCACCGGCCTGGGCGTCGTCAAGCTGACTGAGGCGCATCTCAATAGTGATCCGCCGACCCCCGGTGAACTGGAGGCCATTGAGCAGGTTGTCGCAGACCGGCTTCGGCGGCTTCGCGTGGAACTGCCGGATCTTGAGGGGACGGCGCTTATCGGTACGGCCGGGACTCCAACCACCCTTGCAGCGATGGATCTGGGGCTCACCGTCTATAGCCCCGATCGAGTGAACGGCCATCGGCTCTCGATGATTCGGACGAGGCAACTGCTTCACGCGTTAGCGACGAGACCGCTGGCCGAGCGGCGCGAGGTCCCGCTCTTGGAGCCTGGACGGGCCGATGTGATTATAGCCGGTACCGCTCTTCTCCTGACGGTCATGGACGTCCTGGCCTACGACGAGTTTGTCGTCAGCGACAGCGGTCTGCGCGAAGGGATCCTCCTCGACCTCCTCAGCCGGCAAGCCCTGCGAGGCTAACACCGTCTTCTTTCCTTTGCGTTGACACCGATCCCCGTTGTATGCTAAGGATGAATCCGTCGTTCCAGGATTCGTTAGCGTTGAGTCCACAGAACCGTTCGATGGACACTGACAAAGTATTGGTATTGAATAACTCCTTTGAACCCCTCCACGTCTGCACTGCGCGAAGAGCCATTATTCTGCTGTATACCGGAAAAGCCGAACGGATCGAAGATGGTCCACGTATTATTCGTTCCCCTTCGATTGCTATTATCATCCCCGCGGTTATCCGCCTCTATCGCTACGTGAAGCGCCCTATCACTCCCACGGTCTCCTTTAACAAGAAGAATATCCTGAAGCGGGATGCCTATACCTGTCAGTATTGTGGTCGAAACGGCGGCGAACGGATGACCATCGACCATGTGATCCCCAGGTCGCAGGGCGGCCGGACTATCTGGGAGAATGTGGTGAGCGCCTGCCGCGCCTGCAATGTGAAGAAGGGAAGCAAGCCCCTGCACGAGGTCAGCATGAGCCTGCTCTGTAAGCCTGCCAAGCCGGTCTCGGTCGTGTACCTTGGTATCATGTTCTATTCCCCTCACGGGGTCGGGTCCTGGAGCAAGTACCTCCCGCGCGGAGCGGGTGGGGACCCGTCGGGCTCCCTGTCCTGACCGCCTTCCCCTATGTCCAACTTTAAGCTCGTTTGCGACTATCAGCCAAAGGGCGATCAACCTCAGGCGATCAGAATGCTGGTTGAGGGGTGCCTGCAGGGCCGGCCCCAGCAGGTGCTCCTAGGCGTGACCGGTTCGGGCAAGACCTTTACCATGGCCAACGTGATCGCGGCCATCGAGCGCCCCACGCTGATTATTGCGCATAACAAGACCCTGGCGGCCCAGCTCTTTGAAGAGTTCAAGGCGTTTTTCCCGCACAACGCCGTCGAATACTTCGTCAGCTACTACGACTACTATCAGCCGGAGGCGTACCTGCCCGTTACCGATACCTTCATCGAGAAGGATTCGATGATCAACGATCAGATCGACAAGCTGCGCCATTCGGCCACTCGGTCGCTGCTGGAGCGACGCGACGTGGTCATCGTGGCCTCCGTCTCGTGCATCTACGGCTTGGGTTCCCCGGAGGCCTATTATGGGATGATGGTCTTCCTGGAGCGGGGCGGCCGTTGCGATCGGGAGCAGATGCTCCGGAAGCTGGTGGAGATCCAGTATCAGCGGAACGAATACGATCTGCACCGCGGAACGTTCCGAGTCCGAGGGGACGTCGTGGAGATCTTTCCAGCCTACGCTGATACGGTGGTTCGGGTGGAGCTGTTCGGCGACGAGGTGGAAGGGCTGTGGGAGATCGATCCGGTCACGGGCGAGCGGATCCAGACGCTCTATCGGGTTCCGATCTATCCGGCTACGCACTATGTTACACCCCACGACCGTCGAGAGGCGGCCTTTGCAGCGATCGTCGAGGAGCTGCATGAGCAGGTCGCGTCCTTTGAGCAGGCCGGGAAGCTCCTTGAGGCGCAGCGACTGAAGCAGCGGACGGGTTTCGACCTGGAGATGATGCGGGAGATCGGGGTCTGCAAGGGGATCGAGAACTACTCGCGCCACCTGTCGGGTCGAGCCACGGGCGAGGCGCCCCCCACGCTGATGGACTACCTGCCAAGGGATGCCCTGGTCATCATCGATGAATCACATCAAACGATTCCGCAGATCCGCGGCATGTATCACGGCGACCGGTCCCGCAAGGAGACGCTGGTCGAGTACGGGTTCCGCCTTCCGTCCGCCATGGACAATCGACCCTTTACCTTTGAAGAGTTTGAGCGGGCCGTGCGTCAGATCATCTATGTATCGGCGACGCCCGGCCCCTACGAATTGGCAAAGGTCAAAGGGGAGATCGTGGAGCAGATCATCCGACCCACCGGACTGATCGATCCTGAAATCCAGGTCAGGCCGATCCGCGGGCAGATCGATGACCTGATCGGCGAGGTCCGGGCGATCACTGCGAGAGGCCATCGTGTCTTGATCACAACGCTGACCAAGCGGATGGCCGAGAACCTGACTGAGTATCTCGCCGAGGTCGGGATTAAGGTCCGCTACCTGCACTCCGACATCGATACGCTCAAGCGAAACGAGATCATCCGCGAGCTGAGACTTGGAAAGTTCGATGTGCTGGTCGGGATCAATCTGCTGCGGGAAGGACTGGATATTCCTGAGGTGGCGCTGGTGGCTATCCTGGACGCCGACAAGGAGGGGTTTCTGCGTTCCTCCGGGTCTCTTATTCAGACCATCGGCCGTGCCGCAAGAAACGTCGAGGGACGGGTGGTGCTGTATGCCGACAACATGACGGATTCGATGAGGCGCGCCATGGAGGAGACCGAGCGGCGACGCGAGCGACAGATAGCCTATAACCGCGAGTACGGCATTACGCCGGAAAGCATCAAGAAGTCGATCTCCGATGTCCTCTCGAGCGTCACTGAGAAGGACTACTATACTGTCCCAGCCGCGCCTGAAGTTGAAGAAGCCGGCCGGGTCACGCAAGAAGAGCTGCCGGCCTACATCGAGCAGTTGGAGAAAGAGATGCGGGCGGCAGCGAAGCGGCTCGAGTTTGAGCGAGCGGCGGAGCTTCGAGATCGAATCCGGGAGATGGAGAAGCGCCGTATCGGCGTCGTCGAGGAGTAGTAGAAGGAGCAGGAGGAGAGAAGCTGATCGAAGTGTGGCGCAAAAGATTCCTGTCTATAGGGACAGGGCGTTGAAAGGCTGTGGGCTCTCAAGACTAGAGGAGGAGGCGAGCATGAAAGGCAAAGTGAAGTGGTTCAACGTGACGAAGCGGTTTGGGTTTATCGTGCGGGACGATGGCGGGCAGGATGCGTTTGTTCACGCCAGCGACGTTGAGGGGGGCGCCACCCCGAGGGAAAACGACGACGTCGAGTTTGACCTGGGTCAGGACGATCGCGGCCGCGCAAAAGCGGTCCGGGTCAGGATTCTTCGCGGGTAATCATCAGTCGCGTAGATCGGGTTAGCGCAGCGTAACCCCACGGATTGAACGAGTCGAGTGGGTCGGCCCCGCGAACCATCCCAACCTCCGTGGGCGATTATTCGCTTGGATCGAGCCGGGAGGGTTGCCGACAACGGATTACTCTATTGCACAGCATATGACTTTCCTCAGTGGCGCCCGAGACACTGCGATGTGAAGTTACGCCATCAACACCGGCGGCAGCACGGCTGTGCTCTCGCTCACGCATCCGTCATTTCATTTGTCAATCATCCTTCCACTTATGCCTGCGCCCCTTTCCGTGGTCGGCCCATGACGGCGGGCCCCCACCCTTCTTCATATGACCAGGCCGGACCTTGTAGTAGGATGCGGGTACGGCGAGGACAGGTCGGGGAACCTGATCCGCGGCGATGAAGGTCCATGGGCCGCCATAGTTCGCCGTCACGAACCATGCGCCGCTGTGGTGGGTGTAGTATCGTCGGCCGTACGCGAAGTAATTGACGCTTAAGCTTGGCGCGTAGTAGACCGGTGTTCCGGGGACGACGACCATCGGCGGTGGCGCTACTAGGGCAATCGGCGGCGGTGGCGGCACCCCGATGTTTACGCCTATACTGAAGTTGTCCGCTTGGACCGGCAGCGCCGTCACTGCTAAGTCCGAGGCGGCTGCGATAACAATGCTGGCGAAAACGAACACTCGCTTCATCTCAAAGATCCTCCTCTTCTGTATTCGGTCAAGAGAGAGCGTGACCTCACGACATAGCCATCCTACCAGGGTACGCTGCATAGATGTTGCCAAGCGAGGCGTTCGCGGAATCCATTGACTGTGCGGGGCCTTCTTGCTTGGCGTATGCGGAGCCGTATCTCGAATGCCACGCAAATTGTACATAGGTGTGTAATTTCTGGAATAGCGAGACTAAGTCAGCGTCCTCAGACCGGGATGAAGAACAGGAATACTGGAAACGCAGAAGATGAGGGACCATTACGATTTCTCCAAAATGAAAGGACGGAAGAACCCGTATATCAAATACGTGAAGCAACCGGTCATGATGGATGCGGTCGGACCGTGATACCATCGCCTATCTCAGGGCTATTGCGGAGGAATCGGGTATTCCTTATCAAAGTCCGATCAATCTGTACCTTCGCGATTGTGCGGTCCATCACCGCAAACTGCACATGAAGTGGGCTTCCTGAGAAGGCCCAATCGTGTGTTGGAGTAACCCTCCAGTCTGGACAACAGAAAAGCCAGGGTTCGTCCACCGGAATTGGATGAGAGACGAGAACGCCACTCAATCTCTTCAGCGCTACATCAAGACAGCCCCCTCCCGTCAGTCCGGCGAGACCAACTTGGGTGAGAGCTGGGACTCAGCTTGTACCTGGACCTTGCAGAGGTGGCCGTCCGATGACAAGGTATGGGGGGAAAGATCGTCATGGCATTATTTGGTATGACACAACGGACTCTGCTGACCATGTTCTTTGTGCGGCCGGAGCAGGCGTTTTATCTTCGGCAGATTGTGCGGACGGCCGGGAGTGGGGCCTCGAACTCCATCGATTCATAGGTCCTCGGGTAGAAGGGGCCGAGTTCCTGTGTCTGGACTAACTGTCGCCCTGCCTTAACCTTGCCCCCCTTCACCTTAAATCTCCCACGTTCGTTCTCTTCGTCCCACATAGAATTTGTCACCTACAACCGGGTATCCGAGCGACGATAAGTATGCCCGGATCTGATGGGTCCTCTATCGTCCGGCTCCTCGCTATCTCGCCGTTCGGAATTGGCTTGGCTGGGCCACAAAAAGGCTCTACTCTTATTATGTTATGCTTGGGGCTCTATGAAGCGCGAATGGTGGAGCGAAAGGTCGCTTTATTTCCATGATACTATCGGGTGATGTTTTTATTGACATATCATGTGACTTATCATATGATGCCACCAATGGAACGAGATATAGATATTTCAAAGCTCATTAGTGACCTGCGGCAGCGCTTGGGCATTAGCCAAGAAAAATTAGCGGCTCAGCTTCGAGTCTCCCTTCCGACCATCAACCGGTGGGAGAAGGGCAAGACAAGGCCGGATGCCATGGCTCTCCACGTCATCGAGCAGTACATCCAGCGGCTAGGACCTTCATACAACGATCTGCGCGAGCTGTATTTCGGCGATGAGGTCGCCACCCTCCCGGGAATCGACATCCCGGTCCCTCCGCCTCGTAAGCGCACGAAGCGCGGCAAGGGGGCCGGCGAAGCAGACGTCAGCCGCCCGAAAGTGCCAATTAGTCCGAGTCTCGATACAAAATCTATGGAAGGCCTGCTCTGGAAGGCGGCCTGCTCTATCCGGGGCGAGAAAGACGCGCCGAAGTTCAAAGACTATATCTTGCCTCTGGTCTTTATCAAGCGGCTCTCCGATGTCTTCGAGGACGAAGTGGTCCGACTGACCGAGATCTATGGAGACGAGGAAACCGCCCGAACGGTCCTAGATGCCGACCACGGCTTGGTTCGCTTTTACATCCCACCGGAGGCCACGTGGCCTGTGGTCAGTGGCCGGCAGATGTTCGAATGGCCTGAAGGTAAAAGACCCAAGACACTGGGCGAGCAGCTTACGACAACCGTCCGCGCCATCACGCGACTGAACGCCTCCCTCCAGGGGGTGATCGACATCGTGGACTATAACGAGATTCGCAACGGTGAACGAGAGATCAGCGATCAGGCGCTGTCCCGCCTCATCGAGCTTCTGAGCAACCCACGCTATCGTATGGGGCTTCACGATGTCGAACCCGACTTCCTCGGGCGCGCGTACGAGTACCTCCTGCGCAAGTTTGCAGAGGGTCAGGGGCAGAGCGCTGGCGAGTTTTTCACTCCAAAAGAGGTCGGGTGGCTCATCGCCTATCTCATGAGGCCGAAACAGGGGGAGGATGTGTATGACCCGTGCTGCGGGTCCGGCGGACTCCTCATCAAGTGTGAGCTTGCGCTCAAAGGGCAAGAGGAAGAGATCGCCCGGCCCCTCAGGCTATACGGCCAGGAATTGACAGGATCCTCCTTCGCCATCGCCAGGATGAACATGGTCCTGCACGACATGGAGGGGGAGATCGTCCGTGGCAACTCGATGGCCAACCCGAAGTTTCTCGATGGATCGAGTCTCAGACGCTTCGACATTGTGGTCACCAACCCGATGTGGAACCAGGGCAATTTCGATCCCACCTCGTATGAAAACGATCCCTTCGAGCGCTTTGTAGAGTGCGGCGGATTTGCCCCCGCCTCGAGCGCCGACTGGGCCTGGCTCCAGCATGTCCACGCCTCGCTCAATGATGCCGGCCGCGCGCCCGTGTCAATGACCACGGCCGCGCGGCCGGCATCATTGAGCGAGGCGTGGACATGCTGGAGCCAGGCCCAGTCGGCGCTCGAGGCGGGGGCAAATCCGCCGCACTCTACAAAGCGCTCGAAGGGATCGTTTTCATACGAGGTGGGATCGAAATTGCCCTGGTTCCACATCGGGTTGGTGACCACAATGTCGAAGCGTCTGAGACTCGATCCATCGAGAAACTTCGGGTTGGCCATCGAGTTGCCACGGACGATCTCCCCCTCCATGTCGTGCA
>UBJH01002938.1_pt1 | contig 10511 bp, 15 predicted proteins | sample 2193721 | NCBI WGS metagenome assembly UBJH01 (sample SAMEA4703186, study PRJEB27089) | metagenome | reverse complement strand
TCTGCGGAGAATACGATGACACTCAAACACAGCATTCAGACGATCGCCGTTGCCCTGACGCTTGCCGTGCTCCTGCCGGCACACGCCGCGGAGAAGGCGCCGGCGCCCCCGAAAACCGTCCAGAAAACCTATGCCGCGCCCGAGGAAGCCGCCAGGGCGCTGGCCGATGCCATTCGCGCCGACGACATGAAGGCGCTGCTGGCGGTGGTCGGCCCCGACGCGCGCGGCTGGCTCTCGTCGGGCGATGACGTTGCCGATCGCGAGGGCAGGAAGCGGTTCCTCGCCGCCTACGAGCGCAAGCACGCCATCAGCCGGGTCGCCGACGACAAGGTGTTCCTGACCGTCGGCGAGGACGACTGGCCCTTCCCGGCGCCGCTGCTGCGCCAGGCGAACGGCTGGGTTTTCGACGCCCAGGCCGGGCGCGAGGAGATCGTCAACCGGCGCATCGGCAGGAACGAACTGGACACCATCCAGACCCTGCTCGCCATCGTCGATGCGCAACGCGAGTACGCCAGCGCCGATCCCGATCGCAACGGCTTTCACGACTATGCGCGGCGCTTCCGCTCCAGCCCAGGCAAGAAGGACGGCCTGTTCTGGCCGGTTGCGGCCGGCGAAGCGAACAGCCCGATGGGGCCGCTGATCGCCGCGGCGGCGCGCGAGGGGTATGGCAAGGCGGACAGCGGCAAGCCGGCCGCCTACCATGGCTATCGCTACCGCATCCTCACCGCCCAGGGCAAGAACGCGCCGGGCGGCGCCTACAGCTATCTGGTCAAGGACCGCCTGATCGGCGGCTTTGCCGTGGTCGCCTATCCCGTCCAGCATGGTTCGTCCGGCGTCATGACCTTTGTCGTCAATCACGATGGCGTGGTCTACCAGAAGAACCTCGGGCCCGGCACGGAGGCGGCGGCGAGCAGGATGCGCAGCTACGATCCGGACGCGAGCTGGAAGGCGGTGCAATAGCCTGCTGCCAGGCCGCAGGCGAGGCCTCGCCGCGGCTTTCCGCGGGAATAATTCCGGACCAACTCGTCAAGGAGCCATCATGGCCAAGGATCGCATGCTCATCCTGCACTTCGTCGACGGCAACAAGCTCTCGTTCGATTTCCCCGAACAGACGGACATCGCCGCCGGCAAGCAGATCAAGATCGAGGACCTCCTCAAGGGCAATCACCTGGTCGTCGAGGTCGAGGGCAGCCTGCTGGTCTTCCCTGTCCATAACATCAAGTACATCCAGCTCACGCTGCCGGGAAAGGGCTTCGACGCCTCCTCCATCAGGCTGCCGCCGCACACCATCCGCGGCGCCGTCATCCGCTGACCCGGTTGTGCGCTCGCCATCCAATCCGCTTTTTTTGCATCGGAGCAATCCTGAATGAGATTACCCCTCGATAAGTTTGTCCTGATGGCCCTGCTGGCAGCTGCCGCAGGGTCCGTCGCCGCGCAGCCCTATGTGTTTCCCTCGAAGGGCCAGTCGGCGGAGCAGCAGAAGAAGGACGAGCAGTATTGCTACAACTGGGCGGTGCAGCAGACCGGCTACAACCCGGCCTACCGCCAGCCGGCGCCCTCCGGAACCCCCTCGCCGGAGCCAGGCTCGGGTGCCAAGGGCGCGCTCGTCGGCGGCGCCCTCGGCGCCATCGTCGGCGATTCGAGCAAATCGGCGGCGACCGGCGCGGTCATCGGCGGCATCGGCAACCGGATGTACAGCCGGCACAAGCAATCCCAAGCCCAGAGCCAGCAGCAGGCGGCGGACGCCAGCGCGCAGCAGAGCTTCAACCGTGCGCGCGCCACCTGCCTGACGGGCCTCGGCTATACGGTCAATTGAGCGGCAGCTGCCTTCCAGAACTGGAGTCAACATGAAATCCCTAGCACGCTTTGCAATCCTCCTGGCCGGGCTGCCCATGGCCGGCGCCCATGCCTCCGACTTCGACGGCTCCAAACGCCTGATCTGCGCGCCGGTGATCGCCATGGACTGCCTGTCCGACGGCAAGTGCAGCCGCGAGCTGCCGGCCGAAATCGGCGCGCCGGCATTCATGCGCATCGATTTCGCCAAGAAGGTCGTGGTCGGCCAGAAACGCACGACCCCCATCATGCATTCGGACAAAAGCGACCAGCAGCTCATGCTGCAGGGCGTCGAAATGGGCTTGGCGTGGACGATCGTCATCGACACCACCGACGGCGCGATGATGGTGAGCATGGTCGACAGCGGCGGCGCGTATGTCCTGTCCGGCTCCTGCACGCCGCTGTGATCCTTCGGTAGACACACCAAAAAAATGGCCGGCGTGCGGGACAGTGTCCGTCACTGTCCCGGCACGCCGGCCATCCCCGCCATTTTCGTGCAGGCTGCCGCTTCGGTCGTGATCAGTCGCTGACGGCGAGCGTCACGCTCATCAGGCCGATGACGTCGCCGACTTCCAGCCCGTCCTTCTCGAAATTCACGATGTCCAGTTCGCCTTTCGGCTTGCCGTGGCAGCCCATGCAGGGCGGCAGCAGGCGGATCGGCTCCATGTGGCGATAAACCTCCTGCTTGCCCCATTTCTCGGTCTTCATGATCGGCGCGTTCTCGTCAAGGCCGGCCTTGACGTAGTGCACCAGCGCGGCGCGCTCGGCCTCGTCGGGGACGTTCACCGGGCTGCGGTAGGCGCGGCCGGGCTGCTTGATGACGATGCCGGTCTTGGCGGTGAACACCTGGCCCATCTCGCGCTCCCACTTCGCCGGCAGGAAGTTCTTCCAGCCGACGCCCTTGGTGTTGATGCGGTCCTGGTTGTTTTCCATGACCTGGCGCCCGGCCCAGATGAGCTTCTCGTAGAGGCGCTTCTGGTTCGGCGTGGCGTCGATCATGTCGGGCTCGAGCGCGGCGCGCCATTGCGTCTCGAACACCCCGCCGGAAAACCCCTTGTCGCCCAGGTTGGGATCGACGAACTTGCCGGCATAGGCAAAGATGATCATGCGTGCGGCGATGACCGCCTTGGCCAGCCGCTCCGCCGTTGATTTCGCCTCGGCACGGGGGATCTTCTCGAGGAAGAAGGACTCCGGGAAACCACCCCTGGCGCGCGCCCCGATCTCTTCGGCGGCAAGCGGCAGCGTCGTCAGCAGCAATGCGGCCAGTGCCGCGGCATGTTTGATCATTTTCTTCTCCTCCCTTGTGAAAAAAATTATTGCCTCAGGCTACAGGCATTATTTCCACCCCGCAAGATCGACTACCAGCGCAGGGTCGCGCCGAACAGCACGGCGCGATCCGCAGCCGCGCTCCCGTGCCCATGCTTCAGGCCGGCATCGATATCCAACGCCGGCGTCGGCGAATAGACGAGCCCGAGGATGCTGTAGCGCAGCGAGCCGCCGCGGCTGCCGTCCGGATTCGTATCGGCGCTGAGGTCGGCGACCAGCTTCAGATTCCCGGTGGCCCTGTAGGTGAGCGCCCCTGAGAGATGCCACAGCGAAGTGCGCTGATCCAGCGCATTGTTGTTGCGGCGGTAGCCGAAGTGGGAATGGAAGGCCAGCGGCCCCGGCTCGTAGCTGCCGATCAGCAGCGCGCCCCAGTTGACGCGCCCCGTGCCGAAGCCGCGGTCCTCGTCGCCGCTCGGCAAGGTCACCCCGGTCTTGAGGCCGAGGCTCAGGGCCTCGCGCTCGAAGAAGCGCCATTTGATGTCCGCAGTAGCGTCGAGCGCCCCCTCGCTGGCGCGGCGGCCGGCGGCGTCATGCGTGTGCTGCCGGACGTGCGGCAAGCCGAGCTGCAGGTCGACGTCGTCGCGGACGCCATAGCTGAGGACGGCGGTCGTCACCTGCTCGTGCACGGTAACGCCTGGCGGCCGGTCGCGGATGCTGTCGACCATCAGCTCCAGCTGGGCGTTGCCGAGCCCCTGCGTGCCGGTGTCCTCGGTGAGCAGCGGGTGGGCGGCGTCGGCCGGCACGATGCTGCCGGCCGCCAGCAGGGCGACGGGCATGAGTCTGGCTATCCGTGCAGTCTCGCGGCTCACGGGCGGCATTCTACTGCCGAAGCGTCGAAGCGAAACTATCTCTTCGTGACGGCGCCGCGCCCGACCTTGATCTGGTAGATGCCGTGGCAGGCGTTGCACTTCTGCAGCAGGTCGTTCATCTGCGTCAGCGTGTGCTTGGGGTCGGCGAGGGCTTCCGCGTCAAGGGCCATCAGGTCGAAGGTGGTATGCACGCCGCCGGCGAGCACCTTGAACTCCTCCGGCAGCTTGGCCACCGTCTGCGGCGGGATCTCGTTGGCGGCGCCGCTGCCCATGGTACGGGCGGCGCGGGCGATCTCCTTCATGTCCTCGCGCGTCAGGGCCTCCGTGATGGTCTGCAGCACGGCGAGGAAATTGCGCATCTCCTCGAGGACGATGTGGCGCTCCGCATCGAGCAGGACCAGCGGTGCGCGCTGGTCGGCCTGCTTGGCCGGGCCGGCGGCCGGCGCCGGGCCGGCGAAAAGCAGCGCGACGAGCGCAGCCGCGATGATGTGCTGGTGTTTGGCGTTCATGGGTGATTGGCTCGAGTGTGGATTCAGGCGATCGTCGCCTCGGTGCGGGCCTTCTCGCCCTTGTTGTCCTCCCAGGCGACCACCAGTTTGTCGCCTGCCTTGGCGCCCTTGACGCGGAAGCCGAACATCGGGTTCTTGGAAATTGCCGGGCCGCACTGCACGTTCAGCACCGGCTTGTCGTTGATCGTCGCCGTCACCTGCTGGATGAAGTGGGCCGGGTAGGCCTGGCCGCTGCGCGGGTCCTTGCGCTGGCCGGTCTCCATTGGGTGGATCATCAGCACGACGATGTGGGCGGTGCCGTCCACCATTCTGGCGCGAATTTTCATGGGTTCTGCCATTTTCGATTCCCTCGTTTGTCTCAGCCGCCGCAGCCGCCGATGGTGACCTTGATTTCCCGGCTGGCGATGTAGTGCTTGCCGCCGGCCTTGACCACCACCTTGACGACGGAGGTCTGGCCCATCTTGAAGCGGGTATTCAGGTAGCCTTCCGTGCCGCTGGCCAGTTCGGCATGCGCCATCAGGGGGAAGGGATTTTTTTCCGCCAGCAGGGCGATGGATTCCGCGCCGGCGATGCGGCTGGTCACCTCGATCGGGATCACGGCGCCGTTCTCCGCGATTTCCGGGGCCTTGATGAGGATCTCCGCGCTCTCGGCGGCGCCATCGGCGCCGATGTTCTTCAGGGCGTCGGCCAGGTTCTTCGACTCGAATCCCGCCCTGTTCCAGTCCGCCGCCTGCGCCAGGCTGGGCCGCAGCAGTCCTGCCGCGAGGGCGCAGGCGAGCACGCCGCCGGCGCCGCCGCCTTTCAATATCAACCTGCGTAACTGATTCACTCTGTCTTGCTCCAATAAATCCCCGGCTAACGGGCCGAGGGAACCGATACGGGATAGCCGTTGGACAGCACGCTCACGAACACCTCGAGGTCAACATACGCCGGGTCGCCGGGCTTGAGTCCCTGGGTGCGCATCTGCCCGTGGCAGCGCGCGAAGCGTTCATGAATCGACTCGAGCGCACCGACCGGCGTGCGGTAGGTCGGGTAGTGCGCCGCGTCGCCGAACGGCGTCGTCGGCGTCTCGCCGCGCAGCTTGTGCCCCATGATGCTGCCCGGCACGTGGCAGGAGGCGCAGGCGAAATTCAGCTGGCCGGTCTTGCGGTAGAAAAGTTCCTCGCCGCGGCGGTAGGCTTCCATCAGCTTCGCCTCCGCGAGGTCGACCTTGATCGGCCGGCCGGCGCTCTGCGACTTGAAATACACCGAGATCTTGTTGCTGGCGGGCGAGCCCTGGCGGATTTCCTCGTTCAGCGCGCTCTTCGCGCACTGCTCGATGCGGCCCTCCACCGTGACGATGCGGCCGAGCGCGGCATCGAACTTCGGGTAGGCCGCCGCCTTGCCCTTGAGATCGGTCGATCCCTCGCCGAGGCAGGTCAGGAAGGCGGCCTCGCGCGCGGCCAGCTTCCTCACCAGCGCCTCGCCCTCGTCCACGGCGAGGTGGCCCGGATGCAGCTCGATGCGATCGAGGTCCATGTGCTTCCAGTTCAGCTTCCACTGCTCGGCCGGCTTCTCGGCCAGCCCGGCGTGGCGCTCGAGCGCCGCCTCGTCGCGCCAGTACTGGATGGTGTCGCTGAAGCCGACGTCGCCCTCGACGCCCCTGGCCGGATCGATCTTCGCGTCGGCATGGCGCTCGCGGTAGGTCTCGTCAGCGATGACGCTGCTGACCGCGACCAGGCACAGCATGAGCGCCGAAAGCAGCGCGATGTACTTGCGGTCGGACATCGCCAGCCTCCTATTTCGACGACAGCAGGAAGGCGACCACATCGCGCAGTTCCTGGTCGGTGAGGATGTCGTTGGTGCCAATGGGCGGCATCAGCGTCTCCGGGTTGATCGTGCGCATGTCGTAGACCATGGCGTAGGTCTCGGCCTCGCTCCGGCCGCTGCTGCCGTAATGGCTCAGGTCCGGGCCGCGCGAGCCGGGCTGGCTGCCGCCCGGCATGACGTGGCAGGCCAGGCAGTTGCCGCGGTCGCGCGCAAAGGCGATCTGTTTGCCCTTCCCGGCGTTGCCGTTGAGCGGCCCCTCGAGCGCCTTCTTCACCGGCTTGCGCGTCGCCGCCTTGCCGCAGGGCAGGCTGTAGCTCAGGCAGGGGAAGGCCGAGTAGTCGGCCGGCGCCTGGGCGCCGGCCGATCCGGCAAAAGTCAGCCCCAGCAGGACGGCGGTAAGGACCGCTTTCATGGCTTCGCTCCGCCTCAGAACTGGTGGGTGACCTGCAGGCCGAAGCGGGCGCCGACGGCATCGGTGACGATGTTGGCGTTGTTCGTCGCCCGCGCCCGGAAGGCCGCGGAGGGCCCGACGGTGACCGGGTTCGGCGCCTTGGCGTCGCGCGGCTCGATGTTGAAGGTCAGGCGCGTCGCCGGCGAGAAGTTGTAGTTCACCGCGAAGGTGAGCTGCTTGATGATGCGCTCGTCGGCGTCGTTCCAGAGGGCAGTGCCGATGGTCTTGTAGAGCACGTCATGGCGGGCGTAGCGGATGCCGAAGTCCCACTTCTCGTTGAGGTACCAGCCGTAGTCGAAGGTGATGCCGCGCGCCTTGTTGCCCTTCTCCGCGCCGATCTGGATCTGGCCGCCGAAGGCCTCGTCCACGACGTTGCCGGTGGGCGTGTAGAAGATCATGCCGTCGGCGTACATCAGGTCGAGGCCGAGGCGGTGCCTGCCGCGCCCTTCGCCGAGGATCTCGCCGAGCGCCTTGACGCCGAAGCCGTGGCGGGTGAAGTCGAAGTCGCGGCTGTGGTCGCCGGCGGCATTGATCTCGAAGTTGCGCGTGCCGCGCTGGTGGTAGGCGTAGCCCTTGACGCCGTGCTTGCCCGGCCCCTTCCCGCCCGGCAGGTCGTACTCGGTGGAGAAGTAGAGGTTGAGGTCCTTCTCGCTGTTGTAGTCGTTGACGCTGTGGATGCCGCTGCCGTTGCCGACCATGACGGCATAGGTATGCGTCCACTTGCCGAACTTGAAGGCGTCGAAGAACTGGATGCCCAGGTCGCGGCCGGCGTCGGCATCCCAGCCGCTGAACGAAGAGGAGCCGGCGCCGTAGCTCTGGCCGGGGATCGGCGTCGTGCCCTTGGTGTTGGTGCGTACGAACTTCTCGGTCTGCACGCGGGCGATGAAGTCGCTCGGCCAGATATAGGGCGTGGCGCCGGCGGCCTGGTAGAGCTCCTCCGGGCCGGGCTTCCGCATCAGGCCGGCGCGCACGCGCACGCCCGGAATGTAGCTGAAGGTCATGGTGGCGTCGGTCAGGCTGACAAAGTGGTCGCGCGAGGTGTCGAGCGGCTCGTAGTTGGCGGCGTTCTGGCCGAAGTTCACCATCAGGAAGTAGTTGATCTTCCCGGGGATCAGGTTGCCGCGCAGGCCGACGGCCAGGTTGTCGAGGTTGAAATCGGCATTCTTGTCGCGGAATTCCGGGCCGACCCGGCACATCGCGTTGTAGGAACCGTTGAGCAGGCCGTGGGCGGTGGTTGCGCTGCCGGTGCCCGGGTTCACCAGCCCCTGCAGCTTGTCGCAGCCGTACAGGTTGGTATATGACAGCTGTCCGATGCCGAAGAACTTGTGCGTGGTGGTCGGCGGCTCCATCGCCTGCAGCATCACCCAGTCGGCTGCGGCGGCCTGCCCGGAGATGCCCAGCGTTGCGAACGCCACGGCCAGCGCCGTCGCCCGTTTCCCTTTGTTGCTCCTCATGATTTCTCCTCCTCGAGTGCGTCTCTTTTTATGAACAGCAGTTCTCTTCCTTGACCCCCGCCTTCTTCAGGAAGAAGGCCAGCGGGCAGAATCGGGTGATCCCGCTTTGCGCCAGGTTCAGCCCGACGAAGGCCGGCAGGACGACCCAGTAGGGATGCACGTAATGCGCCAGCGCCAGCCCCAGCAGCACCATCAGGCCGGCAACGAGATGCACGATGCGATCGACAGTCATGTGTTTGCTCCCCGGGATGAATTACTTGAGGCGCGCCGAAACGCCCGGCTGGCCGCGGAAATGCGCATGGCAGGCGACGCAGCCGGCGGTGACGTCGCCGAAATGGCGGGCGGCGGCGGCCATGTCGCCCTTTTCGGCGGCGGCGGCGAGCTTCATGGCGCCTCCCTCGACGGCTTCCTCCATCGCCGGCAGCACGCCGAGGTCCTTGCCGGTGATCTTCTCCAGCGGCAGGTAGGGCAGCATGCCGCCGCGCGGCAGGCGGTGGTGGGCGAGGCGACGTGCCGCGTCGGCAGCCAGCTCGCCGTTGTCGGTGGCAATGGCACCGGCCACAGCCTGATAGTCGGCGAGCAGCTCCTGCATCACCTGGCGCATGGTCAGCGTGTCGCTGCGGCGGGTATGCTTGACGGCCACCTTGAACAGGAACTGCTGGATCTCGGGCGGCAGCGCATCGGCCTTTTCCCGCAGTTCGGGCTTCATCATGGCCTTGCTCTTCTGCATGAACTCCTTGGCGCGCTGCATTTCCTCCGGCGACGGCGCCTGCGACCAGGCCGCCCCGCCCAGGCCCAGGCCGAGCACGGCCACCGCGGCGATGGCCATGAATTTCGCTTTCTTCATTTCATTCCTCCCGTTTCGACGATTCGAATGTGTTATGTTTTTCGGCACAGGAAGATTAGGACGGAGCGGTTTCCGGGCTGTTGCAGGGGAGCCGCAATTGTTACAAGTTGTTTCAAGGTGAGGTCATGGCCGAGTGCCGCGGTCGCATACTGGTGGTGGACGACGACGAGGGGCTGCGCGAGCTGCTGGTGCGCTACCTGTCCGACAACGGCTATGACGCCGCGGGGGTGGCCGACGGCCAGGCCATGAAGCGGCACCTGTCGTCGCACCCGGTCGACCTGCTGCTGCTCGACGTCATGCTGCCGGGCGAGGACGGCCTGACGCTGGCGCGCGAGCTCGGCAGCCGCGGCGGCCCGCCGATCATCATGCTCTCGGCGCGCGGCGAGGAAGTCGACCGCATCGTCGGCCTCGAGGTCGGCGCCGACGACTACCTGCCCAAGCCCTTCAGCCACCGCGAGCTGCTGGCGCGCGTGGCGGCGGTACTGCGCCGCCGCCAGCCGGCCGCGGCGAGCGGGCGCATCCGCCGCTTCGGGCCCTTCGAGGTCGATCTGGAATCGCACCGCCTGACGCGCAACGGCGAGGAGGTCGACGTCTCCGGCGCCGAGTTCGCCCTGCTCAAGGTGCTGCTCGAGAACCCCGACCGCGTCCTCGGCCGCGACGCCCTGGTCGAGCTGCTGAAGGGCTACGAGCGCGCGCCCTTCGACCGCATGGTCGACGTGCGCGTCACGCGGCTGCGCCGCAAGATCGAGCCCGACCCGGCGCACCCGGTCTACCTGCGCACCGTCTGGGGCGAGGGCTACCTCTTTTCGCCAAGCGGCGGCACCAGAAAGCCATGATCCTGCCGCGCACGCTGTTCGGGCGCACCGCGCTGGTGATCGCGCTGGTGTCCTTCGCCTTCCAGCTGTTTACCATCGCCGTCATCACCTATTTCGCCCTGGTGCCGCTGGGCCGCCACGCCACCAGCGACTTCGCCGCGCTGCTCGTCGACACCGCGCACGCCTGGCAGGCCGAGCCGGCGGCCGAGCGCCCCTGGCTGCAGGAGCGCATCGGCCGCCTGCATCGCATCCAGGTGCAGGAGAAGCCCGGCGAGACGCACGCCTTCACCCGCTGGCTGCCCTATTTCCAGCTGCTCGAGAAGTCCCTCAGCGCCCGCAGCGGCGAGCGCATCGAATTGCGCGCCGGCCGCGGCGACGACGGCGAGCCGTGGTACTGGGCGGACCTGCCGGTGTCGGGCGCGAAGGTGCGCATCGGCTTCCCCGCCAGCCGCGTCGACGTGCAACCCTGGTTCGCCATGCTGCTGATCCTCTCGGTCGGCACGCTCGTCACGCTGATCACCTCCGCCGGGCTGGCGCGCTGGCTGATCGGCCCGCTCTCGCGGCTGGCGACGGCGACGCAGCGCATCGGCCAGGGCCGGCGACCGGAGCCGCTGGCGGAAACCGGCCCGGCCGAGCTTGCCACCCTGGCGCGCGAATT
>UBJH01000124.1_pt1 | contig 10544 bp, 4 predicted proteins | sample 2193721 | NCBI WGS metagenome assembly UBJH01 (sample SAMEA4703186, study PRJEB27089) | metagenome | reverse complement strand
TGACGTAGGGGCGCAGCATGCTGCGCTCCTACAGGCCGGTGCAGCTCCAACTTGGTCGCTCGGCACCGCCGCCGCTGCGCTCAGCGCCGACGCCGTCATCATTGCTCTCCCCACCCACGCCGCGGCGCGGCTGCTCAACGGCGTCAAACCCGAGCTCGCGCGCGAGCTGGCGGGCGTGAGTTACGCCAACAGCGCCGTCGTAAACCTCGCCTTCGAGCGCGGCCAGATTGCGCACGATCTCAACGGCATGGGCTTTGTCGTGCCGCACGTGGAGAAACGCGAGATCGTTGCCTGCTCGTTCTCGAGCGTGAAGTTCGAAGGCCGCGCGCCCGCGGGTAAAGTGCTGTTGCGTGCATTCATGGGCGGCGCGCTCTTGCCACAGCAGGCTGATTACAGCGACTCGCAATTGATCGAAACGGCGCTGCGCGAACTCGCGCAAATCCTGGGCATCAAGGGCGCGCCATTGTTCACCGTAGCCGCGCGGCATCGCGCCAGTATGGCGCAGTATGAAGTCGGGCACCTCGAGCGCCTGGCGCGTATTGAAGCGCTAGCCGCGCCGCTGAATGGCCTGAAATTGATCGGCAACGGCTACCACGGCATCGGCATTCCCGATTGCATCGCGCGCGCCAATGACGCCGTGGCCGCGCTGGAGCGCGCATGGACACCGTGAATTGCGCCCTGAATGTTGACACGTCAAGCCTGCACGTGCACGGCGATTACCTGCACGGCAAACTTTCACTCAAGCTCGGCGCCGATACGTTGCCCGCACATCCCAAAGAAGAACACGCGGCTTTGGTACTGTGCGGCCTGATGCAGGTTTCCAACGCAATCTTGAGCGGCGAAACGGAGCGTGCGCCGGTGGTGATGGAGGGCAGCCTCGGCGCGGTGCTGCTTGAAAACGGCGGCAAGGGCCGGCTTGACTTGATGGGCTTTGAGCTCGCACCCAAGGGCGGCGATTCAAAGCAGATCGGATTCTGGCACGTCGATGCGCGCGAATTCACCAGGGCTCTGATCAGCGGCGCGGATCAAATCATGCGCGTGGCCATCATGAACGAATGGGAGAACGAGGACGTCAGCGTGCTGCTGCACCTGTCCATCGTGTGCAAAACGTGGCTGGATGAGAACAAAGAAGGCGCTAAACCCGCGCCGGAACATTGACCAACAGGCGACGCAGCAGCACTTCGTTGATCTTGCCTTTGAAGCGCAGCTTGCCGTCGAAGAACACAATCGGGATCTGCTCGCCGTACTTCTTCATTTTCTCTGCGTCGTCCGTGATGTCCGTGCAGGTAATCGCGAGGTCGTAATCGTAGGCATACTTCGCGAGCACGTTGAAGGCCTTCTCGCAGCACTCGCAGCTTCGTTTGCAGTACATTTCGATGCGCATGGATTGATTGTAGCTTTCGCCGGATCTTCAGCGCGAGTGGCATCGGCCAGACGCAGATGCCACAAGTTCTGTCGCAGCGCGTTGTACACTTCTGGCGTGATGTCCAAGCCGCGCCTTGGCTTCACATTCTCTCAATCATGTTTGGCCAGCCCGGCACCTGGCCATGTCTAAACCGCGACTTGTCGCGGCGGGAGAATTGCCATGAGTAAGGAAGAAAAAGGAAAGGTGCTCAACATTCGCGCGGAAAAACTCAAAGCTCTTGAAATGGTCATTGGTGGCATCGAGCGCGACCATGGCTCGGGCGCTTTGATCCGCATGAGCGAGCAGGCCAAGCGCCAGATCGAGACGATTTCAACGGGCTCGCTGGCCGTTGATGCCGCGCTGGGCATTGGCGGTTTGCCTCGCGGGCGCATCGTCGAAATCTTCGGGCCGGAATCGAGCGGCAAGACCACGCTTGCTTTGCACGCGATTGCCAACGCGCAGCGCGCGGGCGGCAACGCCGTGCTGATTGATGCTGAGCACGCCTTTGATCCGGCCTATGGCCGCAAGCTTGGTATTGACATGTCAAGGCTCTGGGTCTCCCAGCCGGATTACGGCGAGCAGGCACTCGATATTGCCGAATCGCTCGTGGCCTCTAACGCAGTGGACATCATCGTCGTGGATTCCGTAGCTGCACTCGTACCCAAGAGCGAACTCGAAGGCGAAATGGGCGACACGCAGGTGGGCCTGCTCGCGCGCATGATGAGCAAGGCCATGCGCAAGCTCACAGCCGCGTGCAACAAGAGCGCGACCTGCCTGGTGATGATCAACCAGGTGCGCGAGAAAATCGGCGTCATGTTCGGCAACCCGGAGACGACGACCGGCGGCCGCGCGCTGAAATTCTTCGCCAGCCAGCGCATCGAAGTTCGGCGCACCGCGCAGATCACCGAAAGCGAAGAAGCGATTGGCGTGGGTGCGCGCATCACGGTGGTGAAAAACAAGCTCGCGCCGCCCTTCAAGCGCTGCGAAGTTGAAATTTACTTCGGCCAGGGCATTTCCTACATGAACGACCTGCTCAACTTCGGCTTGCAACTCGGTGTGCTGACCAAGAGTGGCAACTGGGTGAGCTACGGCGAGACGAGGCTTGGCAACGGCAAATCGCAGGTGCTCGAGTTCCTGCGCGACCCGGCGAATAAGGAGATTTTCACCAAGCTCGACGCCACGGTGCGCGGGACGGTGTTTGCGCCGGAGACGCCAAGCGAAGCAAAGGTGATCGCGGCCTAAGTGCGGAATAGGGCGGTCAGGCAGGCCCGAAAGGTCAGCGTGACCGCCCGTTCATATTACTAACTGCTTAGTTGGTTCGACTTCAAGCGAAGTTACGTCTTCAAAATATTGCAAACAGGAAGGACTGCCAATGATGAAGTTGTTAAGATTGAGCGTTCAATTTCGCAGTTCAAATTAGCAGTGTCCGCGCGGACGACTTCTTGGAGGAGGCTGTTATGGCGCGTTTCCCGCTGTCGATGATTACTTTTGCTGTCGCTTCGTTCTTGGTTCTGTTTGCCGCCGGAGTTGGCGCCCAGACATATCCTACGGGCTTGCCCTCGACTACCGGTCTCACTCAATCGTCCGGCTCCTACAACATGGGATACGCGTTCTCAACCGCGCAATCCAACGTTCAGGTGACCCACCTCGCCGCTGCCCTTCCGAACACCAGCGCGCTTGTAGTTAACTTGTGGGACTCGACTTCAACAACTGCACCTGTCCGAACCGTTACGACGGGAACGACCACGACGTCGGGCGCCTGGCGCACGGCAGCGCTGGCATCGCCACTGACGCTTGTCGCGGGTCGCCAATATCGCGTCGCAGTCATCTGCGCCACCTGGTTCTATACTGCTCAGTCCGGAGTGTGGAATCCCACCGGAGTAATCACCTGCTCCTCCGGCTGCTGGCAATCAGGCACCACCAGCGTTTACCCCGCAAACAGCACCAGCACGATTTACGGTGTCGCGGATATTGGTTACACCACCGGGCCCGGCCTCACCGTTTCCGCCACGGCAGGCAGTGCGCAGTCTGTGGTTACCACCGACCTCGGCCCCACAGGCACGGGCCGCAACATCGGCACGTTCACCGTTTCCGCCAACAGCTCGGGCGCCTGCACGCTCAACAGCATGACGCTCACCGCCAGCGGCACGGGCAACGACAACACCGCATTCACTGAAGTCGGCATCTTTGAGGACACGAACTCGTCCACGACCTACGACGGCGCTGACGTTCGATACGGTGGCACGTTCACCGTCTATCCTTCAGATAACGGGTCGCTAACGTTTTCCGCAAGTACGGCATTTGCAGCCAGCCAATCACGACGATATTTCGTGGTCGTAAAGCTAAACGGAACGCCGGCCGCCAACGGCCAGACCTTCAACACCCAGGTAAGCGCCATTTCAGTAACCGGCGGCTCGGCTTCGGGCACACCCTCCACGACCATGAACGGCCTTGTCATCACCGGCCCGGTACTCACCGTCGCGGCCACGGCCGGTACAGCAACCACCGTTTATGCTGACTCCACCGGCACCGGCGGTATTGGCATTCAATCCGGCACGTTCACGATCACCAACAGCGCCGTAACCACCGCCAACCTGGCCAGCATCACTATTGCGGCCAGCGGCTCGGCGAACGATTCCACGGCCTACTCCGAAGTCAGCCTCTACGAGGACACCAACTTCAGCGCGGCATACGACGTTGCAGACACACTTTACGGCACTTCGTACACGGCGTTCACGGTCGACAACGGCACGCTCGTGTTCACGGCTGCGCAGACATTCTCGGTCTCTCAGTCGCGCCGCTATTTCGTTGTCGTCAAGCTTGCCGGCTCGACACTCGCCTCGCCCGGACAAACACTGAACACGCAGGTCAGCACCCTGGGCGTCACGGGCACCACGACCGCCGCCGGCGTTCCCAGCACGGTCATGAACGGCATCACCATCCAGACACCCACAGTCACCTACACAGACGGCAGCGCGGCCAGCGCCGCCACGGCCTACCCGGCGTCGGGCAACTACGTGCTCCAGAAGTTCACCGCTGCTTACGCTGCTGGCCCGGCCAACTCGATCACTTCAATTACCGTGGGCGCGCAGGGTTCAGGCAACGACGCCACGGCCTACTCGAGCGTCCAGCTTTATCTCGATTCAAACACCAACGGAACTTACGACGTAGGTACCGACACCCTTCTGAACTCGCAAAGCGCCTTCGCGGCGGATAACGGCAACGTGGTCTTCACGATCTCGGAGGCATACACGCCTTCCGTCTCCAAGACGTTCTTTGTGGTCGTGGCCTTCAACAACGTGCCCACGGCGGGCAACACGTTCCAGTGCCGCGTTTCCGCCGCCACTTATGGTTACACCGGCACAACCAGCACCAGTCTGCCGGCACCTGCGGCGTTTACCGCCGGCCTGACGATTTCACAGCCTGCCTACAACGTGACGGACAACAGCCCGGCGACCCAGGGCAACGCCTATCTTGGCGGCAGCAACTACCTGATGCAGAGCTTCACCATTGCTTATCCCTCAGGCCCGACCAACACCCTCACCGGCATCACTCTGACTGCGGGCGGCACGGGCAATGACCAGTCGCACTACTCCGCCGTCGAGCTGTATCGCGACGCCAACGCCAACGGAACTTACGACGTCGGCGTTGATGCACTGGTCGCAAGCCAGACTTCATTCGCCGCGGACAACGGCACCTTGACCTTCACGCTGGGCGGCGCTGACGCCCAATTCACGGCGGGCACCTCACGGCAGTATTTCGTTGTGGTGGCCTACAACACCGCAGGCACGACCAACACGACCTTTGTTACGCAACTCACCGGCATATCCGGCACGAGCTTTGGCGCGACACTTTCCGGCGTTCCCAGCCCCGCTGGCGGGCCATGCCCTGGCTTGCTGCTTCGCGGCAACAACGTCAATGTCGCTTTCAACGGGCCCGGCACCGCAAGCACGATCAGCAGTGCGGATCAGGGTCCCGGCAACATCGGCCTGGTTCTGCTCGACGTCACGCTGACCACCGTCAATCTGGCCTGGACGATCAATACGATGACGTTCACGGCCAACGGCAGCGGCAACGACGCCACGGCCTACAGCTTCCTGTCTCTGTACGAAGACTCCAACAGCAGCGGCTCCTTCGACGCCGCTGACACCATGGCCGTCGCCACCGCCGGCACCGCGTTCTCGGCCAACGATGGCACTTACGTAGCCACGCTTGTGAACACGGCTTTGGGCGCCACCTCTTCCCGTCGCTTCTTCCTGGTGGTCAAGTTGGCCGGCCTCGCCGTCACCGGCAACACCTTCAACGCCGAACTCACCTCCATGACCGGCATCGCCCCCATCGGCGGCTCGATGGTCGGGCTGCCCACGACAAGCTCCACGGCATTCATCGTGGGCGCGGCTGCGTTGTCTGTGACCCTTGGCCCGGCTTCACCCGGCGCGGCCACGGTGGAAGGCGGCGCGTTGTTCAGCTACACGATGGCCCAGTTGCGCTTCACGGCCACCAACAACAACTGCACGATCAACGCCGTGACGCTGACCAACAGCGGCAGCGGCAGTTGGGTTACGCACCTGCAAGTGCCGGGCGTGGAGCTCTTCCTGGATGACGGCAACGGCGTGTATGACGGCGCACCGACGGACACACTGCTCTTCTCCGGCGCGGCTAACGTGCCCGGCATGAACTGCACATTCACCACGCCGGTCAACGTGATCAACGCGCAGTTTGAAGATATCTGGGTTCGCGTCCACTTCGCGGCCAACGCCGGCACGAGCATTCCGGAAACCTATCGCACGGCCATTGCCGCGGCGAGTGATGTGAACGCCACCGGCGCGGTAACAGTGCTGGGCACGCCGGCGCCTACTTCGGCGCTGTGCAGCGTGGTGCTGTTCAACGTGGCAAGCATGACGCCAAGTTATGACACCATGTCTGGCGGCGCGAACATTGTGCTGTCGGGCTCGGGCTTCCTCGCCCCACTCACGCTGACGATCAACGGCGTGCTGTGCCCCGGTTCGCCGGCGATCAATTCCAACGGCACGCAAGTGACGGGACTGAAAGTCCCTGCGGGCAGCGGTGCGAATCTGGTTGTGGTGCTCAATAACGGTGCCCTCGGCGCCAAGACGCTGACGCAGACCTTCAGCTACACGGCCGGCGGCACCATTGGCGGCGGCGGATCAGGAGCGGGCGGCGGTGGCGGCGGTTGCACCACGGGTGATGAAACGGGCGCGCTGTGGCTGGCGGCGCTTGCGCTGGCGAGCATTGCCGGAGCATTGGTGAGAAGAAAACGCTGCGCCTGAGCGGACTTTGAGCAAAGCCGCCGGCGCAGGTTCTGCCGGCGGCCTAAGTCATAGGCGTCAGAGTTGCAGCGGGCCCTGTGGACTGCAGGTCTGCCCCGTCTTGCCGGCCCCAAAAAGCAGTTCGATTGCTATGAAACCTCGGGAGATCGCGATGTCCGCAGTCATTCGTATCACTCTCATCCTGGCAGTCACATTTCTGGTCACACCGCTCACGGCACAAATGAGCGGCACCTACACCGTCAGAGCTGCCGGCGGCGGAACCTGGACAGACTTGGGCGCGGCTTTTGACCAGCTTGAAGCGCAGGGTGTGAACGGCGCTGTGATCATTGAGGTCTACAACGGAACGTACACCTCCACCGCCAGCTATGCACTGGGTTCCAACGGTACCACGGCCACGCCCGTCTCCGGCGTGTCCGCCACCAACACCATCACCGTCCGCGCAGCGGCCGGCCAAACGCCTGTCATTTCGGGCAGCGGCGCGGGCAGCCTTTACAGCGGCACCAGCTACCTGGGCACACTTTGCATCAACCAGGTCAGCTACGTGACCATTGAAGGTCTGCGCATCACGGGCGGCACGAATTTCGGCCTTCACGTTTACGCGGGCAGCGCAGTCTCCAACTTCACGGCGCGCAGAAACATCGTTTACAACTGTGCCGGCTTTGGCATTTTCTGCTACGGCAACGCCGGGCCGCTTACTAATACGACCATTGAGAACAACCTGATTTATAACTGCCAGTGCACCGGCAGCTTCGGCGGCCTGGCCAACGGCGCGCTCACCTTCCGTCGTCCGTCCACCAACACTATCTGCCGACACAACACCGTGGTGCACAACAGCACCACCGCAAGTTACGGTGCCATCGGCATTTCCGGCGGCGGCACCTATTCGATCGCTGACTTCAGCTACAACATCGTCGTCTGCTCAATCAGTGGACGCACTTGCTGGCAGAGTGACGGAACAACCCTCGTCACCGCGGCAAATTTCAATTACTACTACTTCATCAACGGCGCCACGTTCCACACCAACTATGCTTCCTTTGCGGCATGGCAAAGCGCTGGTTACGACGCCAGCGGTTCGACCAACAACCCTCTGCTAACCAACATCACACTGGGATCGGAGGACCTTCATCTTCAATCCTCCTCGCCTTGCTTCAACGCCGCGACGGGCAGCAGCGCCACCGTTGACTTCGAAGGCGACTCCCGCCCTTACGGCGCAGCGTCTGACATTGGCGCCGATGAGTACGTTCCCGCAGGCCCGGGCTTGATTGTCACGCCCACCACCGGCAGTGCGCAGTCCGTTTTCGCCAACGCCACTGGCACGGGCGGCAACGGCATTCAGGCGGCCAAGTTCGCCATTGCAGCCAACGCCGCCGGCGCGGCTACGCTCAACAGCATCACCATCAAAGCCACTGGTACAGGCAACGACTCCAACGCTTACAGCAGCGTCGCCCTGTTTGAAGATTCGAACACCAACGGCTCCTATGACTTCGGCACTGATGCAGCCTATGGCACCGGCACGACGGCATTCCCGAGTGACGACGGGACGCTGACTTTTACTCAGACCCAGAACTTCAGCGCCTCGCAGACGCGCACTTACTTCGTCGTCGTCAAGCTCAATGGTTCCACGTTGGCGACGACCGGTCAGACTTTCAATTTTCTGGTGAACGACGTCTCTGTGGCGGCCGGGGCCGGCAAGTCCGGCGTTCCGTCTACAACAATGATCGGGCTGGTCATCCAGGCACCTGCGTTTGCGATATCGGATAACACCCTGACGCAGTCCACGGGTTTTCCCTCGTCCGGCGGATATGTGCTTCAGGATTTCACGGTGAGCTATGCGGCTGGCCCGGCCAACACGCTGGCCACGGTTTCGCTTCAGGCTTCGGGCAGCGGCAACGACAGCACCGGCTACGCCAGTGTGGCAATCCACTTTGACACTGATTCAAGCGGCACATTTACCGCCGGTGATGCGCAGGCCGGCACCATGGCCAACTTCGGCTCCGACAACGGCACAGCCGCCGTCACATTGACCTCGAACAACTCTTTCAGCGCGGGCAACTCCCGCCGCTACTTCGTCGTCGTCGCGTTCAGCGCCTCGGCAGCGGGTGGCGAGACTTTCCAAAGCCGCGTCACTACTGTCAGTGGCGGATATGCCGGCACAACGGCAACCGGTGTGCCTGCGCCAGCGGGTTACACGGCGGGTCTGGTGATCGCGACGGTCAGCTTCACGTTTGCTGATGCCAGCCCGGCCACACAGGGCACGGCGTTTGTTGGCGGGTCGGACTTCGTGCTGCAGGCGTTTACGGTTACTTACTCCACCGGCCCGACCAACACGCTGACGGGCATCACGGCCACGGCCGCCGGCAGCGGCGATGACCTCAACGATTACGCCTCCGTCAATCTCTATCGCGACAACAACGCGAGCGGCGCATTTGAATCAGCCCAGGACACGCTTGTTGATTCGCAAAGCGCGTTCAATGCCAATAACGGCACCGTCTCTTTCACGCTCTCCGGCGCCGAATCGCAGTGGACTTCGGCCCAGAGCAAGCGCTTCTTCGTCGTCGTTGCCTTCAACCTCAACGGCGCCAACAACACCGTGTTCCAGTCGCAGATAACGGCGGTCTCGGGACTGGGCCTTGGTGCGGGCGCACAGGGCCTGCCCGCGCCAAGCGGCGGGCCGGCGCCGGGCCTGAATCTGCTCGCCAATAATCTTGTGGTCACGGTCAATGGCCCGCTCGCGGCAAGCTCCGTCAACGCCAACGACCAGGGCCCTGGCAGCATTGGCCTGGTGCTTGGTGATTTCACGGTTGGAACAATCAACGCGGCTTGGACCGTTGCAAGCCTTACTTTCACCGCCAGCGGCAACGGCAACGACGCGCTGGCTTACAACTACATCGCCCTGCACGAGGACATCAACGCCAACGGCGCCTTTGACGGCCCGACCACGGACACTCTTGCGGTGCCCGCGGCAGGTGCCGCCTTTGCCGGTGATAACGGAATCTACACGGCAACGCTCACAAACCAGGCCTTTGGCGCTCAAAGTTCGCGGCGCTTCTTCCTGGTCGTAAAGATGGCGGGCACGGCTGTAACCGGCAACACCTTTAACGTGGGCATGACCGGCGTCAGCGCCACGCCGCCCGCAGGCGGCCAGCTCTCGGGCGTGCCCAGCGCGGCCACGACTTCGTTCATCATTGGTTCGGCGGCGCTGACCGTCGCTCTTGGCCCGGCTTCACCCAACTCGCAGCTGCGCGAGGCCGGAACAGCCTTTGGGTACACGCTCGCACAGTTCCGCCTGACTGCGGCCAACGCCGCCATTGGCGTGACTGGCCTGAATCTCACCTCGGGCGGCAGCGGCGACTTCGTGAATCACCTTGACCCCGCCACCGGTGTGCAGCTCTACGCCGACAACGGAAACGGTGTGTTTGACGCCGGTCTTGACACGCTGCTCTATTCAGGAGCCGGCGTCACGGGCCTCAATGTTTGCAATTTCACCAGCACGCTCAACGTCAACAACTCTTCAAGCGCAGATGTCTGGGTTCGCCTCAATGTGCTCGCCAGCGCAGGCGGCAGCACGCCTGAGACGTTCCGTCTTGTCGTGCTCAGCACCAGCGATGTGTCTGTCGTCGGTGGCGTGACCGTGTTGTTCGGCACGCCCACGCCGGATTCGAACACGCTTGGCGTGGTCACTTTCAATATCGCCACATTCACGCCCAACAACGGGCCGCAGGTCGGCGGCACGGCAATCACGATCACCGGCTCGGGCTACACGCTGCCCTTCACATGCACGATCAACGGCACGCTGTGCACCGGCACCCCGGTGATCACGGGCGGCGGCACCCAGGTCACCGGTCTGC
>UBJH01002585.1_pt1 | contig 10552 bp, 9 predicted proteins | sample 2193721 | NCBI WGS metagenome assembly UBJH01 (sample SAMEA4703186, study PRJEB27089) | metagenome | reverse complement strand
GACTCGGCGGCGAAGTGGGCGGCGGCCTCGAGATAGCCGAAGCCCGCCTTCGGCTTCATCTTGTAGGCAACCAGGATGTGCTTGCCACCCTTGATCAGGTCCTCTTCCTTGAGGCTCAGGTCGGCGTAGCGGTTGGACTGGTCCATGTGTTCTCCTTCGATTTTCGCTGACGTTGATGATGGGCGAACTCTAGTCCCGTATTTCCATAAGGTGAACTAAATGTTTATTATGATATTCTTGGCTAAATACTTATGGTAAGGAGTTGCCATGCACCTCACGCTGCGGCAATTGAAGATCTTCGAGGCGGTGGCGCGCCACCTGTCGTTCTCGCGCGCCGCCGACGAGCTGCACCTCACCCAGCCGGCCGTCTCCATGCAGGTGCGCAGCCTCGAGGAAGCGGCCGGCCTGCCGCTCACCGAACAGGTGGGCAAGAAGATATTCCTGACGGAAGCCGGGGGGGAGCTGGCGCGCCACGCCCGCGTCGTCGCCCAGCAACTGCGCGAGGCCGAGGAGGCGCTGGCGGCGATGAAGGGCCTGCGCGGCGGCCTGCTGAACATCGCGGCGGTGTCGACCGCCAAATACTTCGTCCCGCGCCTGCTGGCGGCCTTCAGGGACAACCATCCCGAGGTGGAGCTGCGGCTTGGCGTGCATAACCGCGAGGCGATCGTGCAGCAGCTTGCCGACAACGAGATCGACCTGGCCATCATGGGGCGGCCGCCGCAGGAGATCGAAACGGTGTCGGAGCCCTTTGCCGACAACCCCCTGGTGTTCATCGCCGCGCCGGATCATCCGCTGGCGCGGCTGAAACGCATCGAGCCGCAGCGGCTGGCGAAGGAGATCTTCCTGCTGCGCGAGCCCGGCTCCGGCACGCGCGCGGCGATGGAGCGTTTCCTCACCGAGCATGGCGTGGTGCCGCAGCGCAGCGTCGAGATGACCAGCAACGAGACCATCAAGCAGGCGGTGATGGCGGGCATGGGCATTTCCTTCATTTCCGAGCGCACCATCGCCCTGGAGCTGGCGACGCACAACATCGCCCGCCTGAACGTCGCCGGAACGCCGCTGAAGCGCCAGTGGCATGTCGTGCATCGCGCCGAGAAGCGCCTGCTGCCGGCGGCGGAGGCTTTTCGCCTGTTCCTGCTGAAGGAGAGCGGCCGGCTGATCGATTCACCGCTGAAAGGCGGCGCCCAGCCTAGCGCCGCGCGCGGATCCAGTCGCGCCAGGCGGTGAACAGGCCGGGTTCGCCGGCGGCGATCACCGAGCGTTTCCACAGGTCGTCGGCGTCGAAGTCGTCGTGCTTCAGCGAGCACAGGCGCCCGCCGGCCTCCTCGAGGATGAGGCGGCCGGCGGCGTAATCCCACAGCTTCTGCCCCCCATGCAGCAGCAGGTCGAGGCGGCCGGCGGCGACATACGCCCATTCCAGCGTGCTGCAGCCGAAGTTGCGCTGCGAGTAGTAGGGCGGCCGCGTGGCGAGGTCGTCGCCGAGCTGCTTCGGGATGCGCTTGAAGTCGACGCCGGCGACGCACTCCGACAGGTTGGCGGCCGGCGGCCGCAGCGGCAGCTTCAGGCCGTTCATGTAGGCGCCGCCGCCGCGCGAGGCGGAGAACATCTCGCGCGTCGCCGGATCGTAGACCACGCCGACCACGGCCCGGCCCTCGATGAAATACGCCACCGAGATGGCGAAGAAGGGCAGGCCGGCGACGTAGTTGGTGGTGCCGTCGATGGGGTCGACCACCCACAGCCCCTCGCCGCCCCCGTCCCACAGGCGCCGCTGCTCGGCCTCGCCCATTTCCTCCTCGCCCAGCATCGGCCGGGCGCGCAGCATGCCCAGGCGCCCGGCCAGGGCGCGCTGGGCGGCGATATCCACCTCGGTGAAGATGGTGCCGTCGGCCTTGTGCTCGCGCACCACCTGCAGGTAGCGCGGCATCACGACCTGCGCGGCCACCTCGCGCACCACCTGGGTGACGGCGGCGGCCAGCTCGTAGTAGGCGGAGTTCATGTACCTATCCCCCAACCCCTTTCCCAAGGAAAGGGGTGACGCTTGTTCGCCGCTGCGCGGCTCCATGCCGTTGGCTGCGCCGCCCTTGGGGCGGCCCGGCGGACGACGCTCATTCCTTCCACTTGATCGAGCAGCCCATGCTGGGGACCTGCTCGCGCGGCCCCTGGCCGGTTTGCGCCACCTGCAGCATGGCCTCGAACAGCTCGCGCCGTGCCGCCGGGACTGACTCCTTGCGCGAGGCGTCGAGGCGGCCGCGGTACTGCAGCGCGAGCTGCGCGTTGAAGCCGAAGAAGTCCGGCGTGCACACCGCGCCATAGGCCTTCGCCACTGCCTGCGTCCCGTCGAGGACGTAGGGGAAGGGGAAGTCCATGCGCCGGGCCAGCGCCACCATGTTGTCCCAGGAATCCTCGGGATAATCGGTCGGGTCGTTCGACATGATGGCGATGGCGCCGATGCCGTGCGCGCCGAGCTCCCTGCAATCGCGCACGATGCGCTCGAGCACCGCCTTGACATACGGGCAGTGGTTGCAGATGAACATCAGCAGCAGGCCATTCGGGCCGCGCGCGCTGGCCAGGCTGTGGCGGCGGCCGTCGGTGCCGGGCAGGTCGAAGTCGGGGGCTTTCCAGCCGAAGTCGCAGATGGGGGTGCTGAGGCTGACCATGACGATTAGCTGTGGGAAAAATCCGCCAGCTGCGGAATAATAGCACGATGATTTCGCGCTTCTTCTGCCCGCAGCCGCTCGCGCCGGACAGCCTGGTCGAGTTGCCCGCTGCCGCGTCGCACCATGCCCTGCGCGTGCTGCGCCTCGACGTCGGCGACGCCGTCACGCTGTTCAACGGCGAGGGCGGCGAGTACGCCGGCCGCATCGCCGGGACGGACCGCGGCGTGCGCGTGCAGCTGGCCGAATGGCAATCCGTCGAGCGCGAGTCGCCGCTCGAGCTGGTCCTGGCGCAGGCGCTGCCTGCAGGCGACAAGATGGATTGGGTGGTGCAGAAGGCGGTCGAGCTCGGCGTCGCGCGCATTCAGCCGTTGCTCGCAGCGCGCAGCGTGGTGCGGCTGTCCGGCGAGCGCGCCGTCAAGCGCGTCGCGCACTGGCGCTCGGTGGCGGCGTCGGCGTGCGAGCAGTGCGGCCGCAACCGCGTTCCGGAAATCGCGCCGATTCTTGATCTGCGGCAATGGCTTGGCCGCCTGCCGCCGGAGAATCAACTGCAGCGAATGCTGCTCGCGCCGCAGGGCGGCCGCCGGCCGCGTGCGCTGGCCGGGAACCGCTTCCTGCTGCTGGTCGGGCCGGAGGGCGGACTGGACATGGAGGAAGCGGCGGCGGCCAGGCTGGCCGGCTTTGCGGACCTGTCGCTCGGCCCGCGCATCCTGCGCACGGAGACGGCGGGCCCGGCGGCGCTGGCGGCCCTGGGGGCCTGCTGCGGCGACATCTGAAAGGGGAGCGGCATGTTCGAATCGGCGGAGCTGGGACACAACATCGACAAGGCGACCTACGACAAGCAGGCGCCGAAGCTGCGCGCCGACCTGCTCGACGCGCAGTTCGACGTCGGCGAGCTGAAGAAATTTCCCGTCATCATCCTCATCAACGGCGTCGACGGCGCCGGCAAGGGCGAGACGGTGAACCTGCTCAACGCCTGGATGGACCCGCGCCACATCCAGACCCACGCCTTCCCGCCGCCCTCCGACGAGGAGCGCGAGCGGCCCTTCATGTGGCGCTTCTGGCGCGCCCTGCCGCCGAAGGGCAAGATCGGCATCCTCTTCGGCAACTGGTACACCGATCCGATCGTCAACCGCGTGCTGAAGCAGACCAAGGCCGCCGACCTCGACCAGTCCATCGAGGAGATCAACCGCTTCGAGCAGATGCTCGCCGACGAGGGCGCGCTGGTCCTCAAGTTCTGGTTCCACCTCTCGAAGGACGCACAGCGGAAGCGCCTGAAGGCGCTGGAAAAGGACAAGGACACGCGCTGGCGCGTGACCAAGGCCGACTGGGAGCACTTCGCCATCTACGACAAGTTCCGTGCCGTCTCCGAGCACACCCTGCGCAACACCAGCACCGGCCATGCGCCGTGGATCGTCATCGAGGGCGCCGACGAGCAGTACCGCTCGCTGACGGTGGCGAAGATCCTGCTCGACGCCATGCGGAAGCGCGTCGACCAGGAGAAGAAGGGCGTGCGCCGCGTCGCCGTCAGCGCCCCGCCGCCGCCGCCCGCCGCCGACCGGCGCGACCTCATCAATACGCTCGACATGCGCCTGGCCCTCACCAAGAAGCGCTTCGACAAGGACCTGGAGAAATACCAGGGCCGGCTCAACCTGCTCACGCGCAACCCGAAGTTCAGGCAACGCTCGCTGATCATCGTCTTCGAGGGGTCGGATGCCGCCGGCAAGGGCGGCAGCATCCGCCGCATCACCGGCGCGCTCGATGCGCGCCAGTACCAGACCATTCCGATCGCCGCGCCGACCGAGGAGGAGCGCGCGCAGCCCTATCTGTGGCGCTTCTGGCGGCATGCGCCGAGGACCGGGCGCGTCACCATCTTCGACCGTTCCTGGTACGGCCGCGTGCTGGTCGAGCGCGTCGAGGGCTTCGCCCCCGAGGCCGACTGGATGCGCGCCTACGCCGAGATCAACGATTTCGAGGACCAGCTCGTGCGCAACGGCGCCCTCGTCGTCAAGTTCTGGCTGGCCATCACGGCGGAGGAGCAGCTGAAGCGCTTCAAGGAGCGCGAGAAGACCCGCTTCAAGCGCTTCAAGATCACCGCCGAGGACTGGCGCAACCGCAAGAAATGGGACGACTACGAGCATGCCGTGTGCGACATGATCGACCGCACCAGCACCGAGATTACCCCGTGGACGCTGGTCGAGGCCAACGACAAGTACCATGCCCGCATCAAGGTGCTGAAGACCCTGTGCGACCGCCTCGAGGCCGGCCTGTGAGCACATCTCGCAGGGCAAAACGGCCGATGAACGGCGGCAATGCCCGGCGCAGCGGCATGGGGGACGTGAAATATTCCCACCCCCATGCTGTTTTCATGGGCTAAAATCCAAGCAAAACATCGGGTTGGATGGGCTGTTTAATACAATTTCTCGGCATGCGGACATGACTGCGCCTGAATCCACGCGGCATTATGTTTCCTGGTTCCGCCAGGCGGCGCCGTATATCCACGCCTTTCGCGGCCGCACCTTCGTCATCGGCTTCGGCGGCGAGGTGGCGCAGGGGGCCTTGGCGCAGGCGCTGGCGCAGGACTGCAACCTGCTCGCCGCGCTCGGCATTCGCCTGGTGCTGGTGCATGGCGCGCGGCCGCAGATCGAGGCCGAGCTTGCGCGGCGCGGGCTCAAGGCGCGCTACCACAAGGGGCTGCGCGTCACCGACGCCGCGGCGCTGGAATGCGTCAAGGCGGCGATGGGCGTCACCCGCCTGGAGATCGAGGCGCTGCTGTCGCAGGGGCTGCCGAACACGCCGATGGCCGGCGCCTGGATGCGCGTCACCGGCGGCAACTTCATCACCGCCAAGCCGGTCGGCGTGGTCGATGGCGTCGACTACCAATACACCGGCGCCGTGCGCAAGATTGTCGCCGAGGAAATCAGCGCCGACCTCGACCAGCAGAACGTCGTGCTGATCAGTCCCATCGGCGTCTCGCCCGCCGGCGAAATCTTCAACCTCAGCATGGAGGAGGTGGCCGAGGCGGTGGCGGTCGCGCTGCAGGCGGAGAAGCTGATCTTCCTCTGCGATGCGCCGGGCGTCACGGACGGCCGCGGCCAGCTCATCGAGGCGATCACCGCCGAGGAGGCGGAGCAGGCGCTGCGCAAGCCGAAGCGCCTGACCGAGGACCTCGGCCTCTACCTGCCCTGCTGCATGCGCGCCACGCGCGCCGGCGTCAAGCGCGCCCACCTCATCGACCGCGACATTGACGGCGGCCTGCTGCTCGAACTGTTCACCCACGAGGGCGTCGGCACGGTGGTGACGCGCGAGCCGCTGGCGCGGCTGCGCGAGGCGACCATCGACGACGTCGCCGCCATCGTCGGCCTGATCGCGCCACTGGAGGCCGACGGCACGCTGGTGCGGCGCGGCCGCGAACGGCTGGAGATGGAGATCGGCCGCTTCTCCGTGCTCGAGCACGATGGTGTTATCCTCGGCTGCGCCGCGCTGTATCCGTTCAGCAGGGACAAGGCGGCCGAGCTTGCCTGCCTGGCCGTCAATCCCGACTACCGCCGCGTCGGCTACGGCGAGCAGCTGCTGCACTACATGGAAGCGCGCGCCCGCAAGGCCGGCCTGAAGCGGCTGTTCGTGCTGACGACGCGCACCTCCCACTGGTTCATCGAGCGCGGCTTCAAGGACGCCGGCGTCGATTCCCTGCCGCGGGAGAAGCGCGAGCTGTACAACTGGCAGCGCCGCTCCAAGGTGCTCGGCAAGGCCATGTAGCCCGGCCAGGGACCGCCCCATGCTCAAGAGCACCTTCCTTTCGCTGCGCTTCCGCCTTGTCGCTGCGGCCAGCCTCGTCCTGCTGGTCATGCTGTGGGTGCTGGTGGCCAACAGCGTGCGCCTGCTCGACGAGGCCCTGGTCTCGCGGGAGAACCGCCACCTGGCGGAATTGCAGATCCTGCACAACGCCTCCCTCGCGGTGCCGCTGGTCGAGCGCGATTTCGTCAAGCTGACGCGCCTGGTCAGCCAGCTGGGCCAGCAGAAGGGCATCCGCTACGTCGTCCTCAAGGACGAGGCGCAGCGCGTCATCGCGGCCGAAGGCTGGGAGCCCGTCCGCCCCCTGCCGACGCCCCAGGACGACTTTTCCCAGTTGCCGCGCGAAGCCGGCCGCTTCGACGGCATGACGGTGCTGCGCCTCGGCGAGCGGGTGGTCGGCAGCGTGCATTTCGGCATCGACTCGCGGTTCCTGCGCGAGGCCGGCTACCAGCTGCTGTGGCAGAGCATCGCCATCGGCTGGGTGGCCTTCCTGCTGACGGTGGCGCTGCTCTCGGTGATCGGCTACTGGCTGACGCGCAACCTGCGCGCCCTGCAGCGCGGCGTCGGCGCCCTCGAGAGCGGCGAATCCACCGTGCGCCTGCCGGTCGGCAGCAACGACGAAGTCGGCGCCCTGACGCGGGCCTTCAACCGCATGTCGCAGGTGCTCGACGAGCGCGTCGAGGCGCTGAAGAAAAGCGAGGCGCGCTTCCATGCCATCGCCGACTTCACCTACGGCGTCGAGGCCTGGTTCAACCCCCACGGCCGCCTGATCTGGATCAACCGCTCGGTCGAGCGCGTCACCGGCTACACCCCGCTCGAGTGCCTGCTGTCGAGCAACCTGGTCGACATGCTGGTGTTCGACAAGGACCGCAAGACCACCCTCGAGGTGGCGCTGAAGGCGCTGCGCGGAAGCACCGGCGACAACTTCGAGGTGCGCATGAAGCGCAAGGACGGCAGCCTGGTGTGGACGGTGGTCAACTGGCAGCCGATCAACGGCCCGGCCGGGGAGTACCTCGGCCTGCGCGTTTCCGCCGACGAGATCCAGGCGCGCAAGCAGGCCGAGCTGAAGCTGCTCGACAACGTCGTCGAGCTGCGCCGCGCGCAGGCGCTGAAGGAATACTACCTGACGCACAGCAACGAGGAGCGCTCGCGCCTGGAGGCGCTGCTCAACGTGATGAAGATCGGCGTGCTGTTCGTGGACGGCAACCAGCGCGTCGTGTACATCAACCACGCCTGCCGCGACATCTGGGGGCTGCCGCGCGACGAGAACCTGACGGGGCTGCGCGACAACGGCATGATCGAGCGCACGGCCCATCTGCGCCGCGACGATGCCGCCTACCGCAGCCATATCGAGCAGGTGCTGGCCGGCAACGGCGAGATCAGCGGCGCCTACGAGATCGCGCTGCACGACGGCCGCATCATCACCGACATCTCCGCCCTGGTGCCGGGCGACAAGCCGGGGCGCTTCATCGGCCGCGTCTGGATCTACGAGGACGTCACGCGGCAGAAGCAGCTCGAGAGCCAGCTCATCCAGCTCGCCGAGCGCGACCCGCTCACCGGCCTTTACAACCGCCGCCGCTTCCACGAGGAGATCGATCGCATTCTCGCCGAGGCCTCCCGGCGCAACAGCCATGCCGGCCTGCTCGCCATCGACCTCGACGGCTTCAAGCCGATCAACGACGAATATGGCCACCAGGCGGGGGACACCGTGCTGATCCGGCTGGCCGAGGAGGTCGGCGCCACCGTGCGGCGCAACGAGATCTTCTTTCGCGTCGGCGGCGACGAGTTCGCCATCCTGGCGCCGGATGCCGACGAGGAGGAAATGGTCGGCCTCGCCCGCCGCGTCGGCGGCAAGATCGCCGACATGCGCTTCGTCTTCGGCGGGCGCGAAGTCCAGCTTACCGCCAGCCTCGGCATCGCCCTTTACCCGACGCATGCCACCAGCAGCGAGGAAATCATCGCCCGCGCCGACTCCGCCATGTACCAGGCCAAGCTGAGCGGCAAGAACCGCTGGGCGGTTTTCGGCAGCGCGAAGCTGCACTGAAAACGGTAGAATATCCGCCGTTAGCCCGCCGCCGCGGGCGTCTTGGACACGAAAGGAATTGCAATGGGCCGCATGGTGAAATGCGTCAAGCTGGGCCGGGAAGCCGAGGGCATGGATTTTCCGCCCATCCCCGGCGAGCTGGGCAAGCGCATTTTCGAGAATGTTTCGAAGGAAGCCTGGCAGGGCTGGATCAAGTTCCAGACCATGCTGATCAACGAGAACCGCCTCAGCCTGGCCGATGCCAAGGCGCGCAAATACCTTGCCGAGCAGATGGAGAAGCATTTCTTCGGCGCCGGCGCCGACCAGGTGCAGGGTTACGTGCCGCCGAAGTCCTGATCCTTGCCGGAGGCGTAAAAAAGCCGCGCCATGTGCGCGGCTTTTTTATTTCAGGAAAAGTCAGTCTCTGCGATACGGCGGTCAGCTTCGTATCAGCGTCTTCACCCCGTCCGCCCCGGCCAGCAGGGCGACGTCCGCGCCGCGCAGGGCGAAGAGGCCGTTGGTGACGACGCCGACGATGGCGTTGATGCGGGTTTCCAGCGCCTTCGGGTCGGTGATGGCGAGGCCCTTGACGTCGAGGATGAGGTTGCCGTTGTCGGTGGTGAAGCCGGCGCGCAGCACCGGCTCGCCGCCGAGCTTGGCCAACTCGCGCGCGACGTGGGCGCGGGCCATCGGGATGACTTCCACCGGCAGGGGGAACTTGCCCATCACCTGCACCAGCTTCGAGGCGTCGGCAATGCAGACGAACTTCCGCGCCACGGCGGCGACGATCTTCTCGCGCGTCAGCGCGCCGCCGCCGCCCTTGATCATGGCCATGGAGGGATCGATCTCGTCGGCGCCGTCGACGTAGACCGGCATGTCGGTCACGTCGTTGAGGTCGAGCACCTTGATGCCGTGGCCGGCGAGGCGCTTCGCCGTGGCTTCCGAGCTGGCCACGGCCGCCGGGATGCGGTCCTTGATCTTGCCGAGCTCGTCGATGAAGCAGTTGGCCGTCGAGCCTGTGCCGACGCCGATGATGGCGCCGGGCACCACGTAGTCGATGGCGGCGCGCGCCACCGCCTGCTTGAGTTCGTCCTGGGTCATTTTGTGAATTGAAGGTTGTCGTTTGTCGCCGGATTCTACTTCTTCTTCGCCGGCGGCAGGTCCGTACAAGTTCCCTCATACACTTCCGCCGCCATGCCGATGGATTCGCCCAGGGTCGGGTGCGGGTGGATGGTCTTGCCGATGTCCACCGCGTCGGCGCCCATCTCGATGGCCAGGGCGACCTCGCCGACCATGTCGCCGGCGTGGGTGCCGACGATGCCGCCGCCGACGATGCGGTGGGTTTCTTCATCGAAGATCAGCTTGGTGAAGCCCTCGTCGCGGCCGTTGGCAATCGCCCGGCCGGAGGCGGCCCAGGGAAACTTGCCGACGCCGACCTTCATGCCCTGCTTCTTCGCCTCGTCCTCGGTGAGGCCGACCCAGGCGACTTCGGGGTCGGTGTAGGCGACGCCGGGAATCACGCGCGCGTCGAAGAAGGCCTTGTGCCCGGCCGCCGCTTCCGCCGCGACGTGGGCCTCGTGCACCGCCTTGTGCGCCAGCATCGGCTGGCCGACGAGGTCGCCGATGGCGTAGATGTGCGGGACGTTGGTGCGCATCTGCCGGTCGACGGCGATGAAGCCGCGCGCGTCCACCGCCACGCCGGCCTTGTCGGCGCCGATCTTGCTGCCGTTCGGGCTGCGGCCGGCGGACTGCAGGATCATGTCGTACATCTGGGGTTCGGCAGGCGCTTTCTCGCCTTCGAACCAGACCTTCAAGCCTTCCTTCAGCGCCTCGACCTTGACGGTCTTCGTCTTCAGCATCACCTTCTCGAAGCGGCCGGCGTTCTTCTTCTCCCACACCTTGACCAGGTCGCGGTCGGGGCCCTGCATCAGGCCGTCGAGCATCTCGACGACATCCACTTTCGCGCCGAGCGTCGAGTACACCGTCGCCATCTCCAGGCCGATGATGCCGCCGCCGATCACCAGCATGCGCTTCGGCACGAAGCGCAGTTCCAGCGCGCCGGTGGAGTCGACGATGCGCG
>UBJH01001336.1_pt1 | contig 10564 bp, 10 predicted proteins | sample 2193721 | NCBI WGS metagenome assembly UBJH01 (sample SAMEA4703186, study PRJEB27089) | metagenome | reverse complement strand
CATTCAGAGTGTTTCAATGCGTGCGAAGCCGATGGGGGTGTTTTATGTGCCACCTGGCCCCCCGAGTCCCCACGGCCAAACGGATGCGAGTGGGCTGTGGTGTGCGAGGGTCTGGATTGAAGGTCGAACTGTGATCGCCTGCGAGAAACCGGGATTCAGACCGTTCCAGTTCAGCGTTGACTAGGGTGATCGTCTGAGTGTTGACGGGTCGGAAGGTCGAGTGACAGAGGATGGCGGGCGCACTCGGCACTTGGTTCAATTGCACAGAGGTGTTCCATGATCGTCGTCAAAGTTGGAGGCAGCGAAGGCGTTGATCTCGACGCGGTTTCCCGCGACGCGGCCGCCCTTGTCCGGGCCGGCGGACAACTCGTGGTCGTCCACGGCGGGTCGCACGGCACCAACACGCTCGCCGAGCAACTGAACCACCCGCCCAGGTTCATCACTTCCCCCTCCGGCCACACCAGCCGCCGCACCGACCGTCGCACACTGGAGATCTTTCAGATGGCGTGCGGCTTGTTGAACCAGTCGCTCGTCGAACGACTTCAGCGGCTGGGGGTCAACGCTGTGGGGCTTTCCGGTCTGGACGGACGCCTTTGGGAGGGGACTCGCAAGGAGGCGGTGCGAAGCGTCGAGGATGGCCGCGTCGTCATCATCCGGGACGACTTCACGGGGACCGTCGATCGGGTGAACAGCGCGCTTCTGCGGACGCTGCTGGATGCGGGCCTCACGCCGGTTCTTTCGCCGCCCGGGATCAGCACGCAGGGGGACCCGATCAACGTCGATGCCGACCGCGCCGCCGCGGCCACGGCCGCCGCGATCGGGGCTCGCACGCTTCTTTTGCTTTCGAACGTCAAGGGCCTCCTTCGGACGTTTCCGGATGAGTCGAGCCTCATCTCCCGGGTAGGCAGGCACGAAGTCGAAGGCGTCGCCGAATACGCGCAGGGCCGCATGAAGAAGAAGGTTTTGGGCGCCGGCGAGGCTCTCGCGTCCGGTGTTGCCCGGGTCATCATTGGCGATGCCCGCGTGAACGAGCCCATCCGTGGCGCTCTCGCGGGCGCAGGAACGGTGTTCGAATGATCCGCACACACGCCCAAGCCGCCGCGGTATCCGTCTCGCCCCTCGAGACCCTGGAGGAGCGGTTCCTTCGCGAAATGGTGGAGATCCGCAGCCTATCCGGAGAGGAGCGTGAAGTCGCGGCGTATCTCGCGGCGAGGATGAACGAGTTCGGGCTGGACGCGTTCGTCGATCAGGCCGGCAACGCCGTCGGGCGGGTGTCGAATCCCGACTCGGACGGGCGCGTCGCGGACATCGTCCTTCTGGGCCACATGGACACCGTCCCCGGAGACATTCCCGTCCGCCGCGAGGGGGACACTCTGCACGGACGGGGCGCCGTGGATGCCAAGGGACCTCTCGCGGCGTTTGTCGTCGCGGCATCGCGGGCCCGCCTGCCGCGCGGCGTCCGGCTGGTGGTTGTGGGCGCTGTCGAAGAGGAATGCGTCACTTCCAAAGGTGCGAGGTTTGTGGCGCCTCAGTACAACCCCGCCGCAGCCATCATCGGAGAGCCCAGTGCCTGGGACGGCATCGGCCTCGGGTATAAGGGGCGGATTCTCGTGGAGTACATGCGACGCCAGCACGTGAACCACACCGCAGTTCCACGTCCCTCCGCGGCGGACGAGTTCTGCCACTGGTGGGAGGCGGTGCGGGAACGAGCCGAGGGAATGCGTCCGGGGGAGCGAGCATTCGAGCGGGTGCAGGCAACGTTGAGGAGCATCCGAACAAGCAGCGACGGGCTCACCGACACCGTCGAGGCGGTCGCGGGCTTTCGACTCCCGCCCGGCGTGGAGCCCGACGACATCGAGGAACTCTGCAAGGCCGTTTCCGACGAGCACGTGACGCTTGCCTTCCGAGGTCCGGAGGTCGCCCACGTTGCGGACCGCAGCAACGTCGTGGTCCGGGCCCTCTCGGGCGCGATCCGGGCGACCGGGGGCAAGCCGCATCCCAAACTGAAGACGGGCACTTGCGATCTCAACGTACTGGGACCGATCTGGCGTTGCCCGATCGCGGCCTACGGCCCGGGGGACAGCACGCTGGACCACACGCCCAACGAGCGTCTTTCGATGGCCGAGTACGTGAAGTCCATCGAGGTCCTCACGCACGCCGTCGAATCGATCGCGTGCGAGTTGTGCCCGCCGTATTGAGGTGGGCGTTCCAAAAAAGACAGGACCCCCTGCGTATTGGGGGTCCTGCCGAATCGCCGGCGAGCGGAGGGTCAGGCCGCGCCGTCGGCGTAAGTGACGCTGCTAGGTGCCCGAGTTCAGCCTGCGCGCTGCATGGCAGAACGACTGCAACTGGAACGGCCCATGGATGACTTCCGCGCGCCGGAGGTTGTCCTGAGGAGGCTCGAGGGGCTTTGACGACCAGTTCACGATCAGGAGCGACAGAGTGGCGCCAGCCTCCTTGTCGGCGGCCTCCAGCCGCGATTTGGCCGCGGCGACGTCTTCTGGGCACGTGGCGCCGAGCACAGCCATGGTGGGATCCGGGGTGCCGGTGATGCCGCGCAGGGTGGCGGTCAGAAGCCTGCACGCCTCCCAACCCTCGGGCTTGCCGACGTAGACGGGTTGAAACCGATCGGGCAGGCGCTTGGCGAGCGCACGGCGAGCGCACGGCCAACCGTTCGAGGGTGTGGCGGCGAGCATTGCGAGTTTGAGTTCTTCGACTTGCGGGGGCACGGTGTCGAGCAGGGTGGTGATCGCATCGTCTTTGAGCGAAACCGCCTTCGCGAGTTCTTGGAGCGAAGCGATGGATTCCGAACCGCTGTCTCCGGCGAGGATCGCGTGGGCGATCCGGTTGGCCAGCGCGACGGCGATGCAAGGCTTGAACGCGCTGACGACGTTCTGCTGAATCGCGGACACGGAGGCGTGGTGCAGCACCACGGGCTTCACCAGGCTTCCGGCGAATCGCCACGATGTCAGCACTTTTTCGACGAAGTCGGCGTGCGTGCAGCCGAGCAGCCGCTTCTCCACGACTTCGAGCGGGAGTTCCAGATGGCGCGACGCCTCGATGACCTTGGTATAACGGTTGCCCAGTTGCTCGGCCAGCAGCACCCGCCCGACGTCGTGAAGCAGGCCCATCGTAAACGCGGCATCGGTGTCCGCGGCGCTCCCGCCGGTTGCCGCGATTATTCCCGCGGCGAACAGCCCCACGGCGATGGAGTGCTCCCAGAACTTCCGCGTGTCCAACGAGATTCCCGGTTCGGAACCGGAGAACTGTTCCACTACGCCGATGTTCATGACCGCCTGCCGGATCTGCTCCATGCCGATCCGACGGACGGCGCACAGGACCGAATCCACCGGCGCCCCGCGCGTGTACACCGCCGAGTTCGCGAGTTTCAGAATCTTCATCGCGATGCCCGGGTCCTGCTTGATGACCCTCGCGATATCGTCGGCCGGCACATCGGGCCTCGACGCCATCTGCATCACGCGGCCCACGGCGGGGGAGAGTGCGTGCAACTCCCCGGACTTATCGAGAATCTTCCTCAGCTCCTCGGCGGTCACCAGCGGCGTCATCTCTTTCAACGTATCGCGGGACCTGGCATCGGTCGGCTTGACGGTGGGTGGGGCGGCGGGCGTGGGAGCAGCGCAGGCCGGAACGGGCATCGGGGCGGCGACGTGCGGCGGTTCGCTTCGGGCGGCCGCGGTGCTTGGGCGGACGGAGTCCTCCTGAACCAGGCAGGAGCGAACTCGATCGACGAACGCCTCGAGTGTGAACGTCTGCTTTAAAAGGATGTGCTTGGCGCCCCGGCGTGCGAGCGAGACGATGTCGTCTTTCCCTTTCGGATTGGCGATCACAAGCACCGGCAGGGTGACCAGATCGGCATCCGCCTGGAGGTACTCGAGCACGCGAAGGCCATCCTGCCGCGGCAACTCTGCGTCGAGCACGATGAGATCGGGGCGCTGAGTCTTGGCGCCGCTCAACGCGTCTTGTGCCGACCCCGCGCACCGTACTTCGTGCCCCGCGTGCTTAAGCACGCCGGCAAGCGGCTCGCGGACAAACGGCTCATGCTCTACCAGGAGGATGCTGCTCATGGACACTCCACGCGAGACGGGCGGTTCTCCCGTCGTGCTGGTGGATCGGCACCCGGGGTGAGGTACTCGCCGCGCGGGCCGGGATTAATCCCGACTCTTGTCACGTCGTAGCGGATGCACGGCCACGCCGACAGAGAGTTCCCATTTTCACGGGGGAAACTACCTAGGGAGTTTTGCTGATACTCGCGCGGCGCGTCACCTGCCCAAGCGGCTTCTGGCCTCGTCAAGCGCAACGCTCACCGAGTTCGGCCCTGTAGCCCCGGCAATCTCCCGGCGCGCCATCCCCGATTCAAGCGAGATGCGCCCAGTGACATCCGCATCCACGCGCGGGCAGTGCTCTCGCAACGCGTCGAGCGGGAGCGACTCGAGGGCTACTCCCTTGGCCATCGCGCTCCGCACGGCGCGCCCCACCTGCTCGTGGGCCTCGCGGAACGGAACGCCCTTTCCGACGAGGTAGTCGGCCAGGTCGGTTGCGTTCGAATAGCCCCCCGCGGCGGCGCGCTCGCACACTTCGCGCCGGACTTTCAGCGTGTCCAGGATCTTCGGCACCACGCGCAGGCACAGCGACAGATGATCCATCGCGTCGAACAGCGGCTCCTTGTCTTCCTGAAGGTCTTTGTTGTACGCGAGAGGCAACCCCTTCACCGTCGTGAGAAGCGAAACCAGGGCTCCCACCACGCGCCCCGACTTGCCGCGCAGCAGTTCCGCCGCGTCCGGGTTCTTCTTTTGCGGCATCAGCGATGAACCACTCGATACCTTGTCGTCGAACTCGAAGAACCCGAACTCCTGCGAGCCGTAGATGATCAGGTCCTCACCCAGGCGGGAAAGATGAACGCCCGCGAGCGAACAGGCGGCGAGCGTTTCGATCACGAAGTCCCGATCGGAGACGCCGTCAAGGCTGTTGCGAGTGGGGGAGTCAAACCCCAGCCCGTCCGCCAGAAGCGCCCGATCAATCGGGTAGGCCGTCCCCGCCAGCGCCCCGCTGCCCAGGGGGCACACGTTGACGCGTGCCCGGGCGTCTCCAAGCCTCGCGTCGTCGCGCTCCATCATCTCCACGTACGCCAGGCACCAGTGCGCCAGCAGCACCGGCTGGGCCCGCTGGAGGTGCGTGTACCCGGGGAAGACGGTTTCCTTCTCACGCCGGCCCAGTTCGATCAGCGAGCGCCGACACTCCCGAAGCTCGCCCCTCCGCTCGTCGATCTCCGCCCGCGTCCACAGGCGCAGATCCGTCGCCACTTGGTCATTGCGTGACCGGCCGGTGTGGAGTTTCTTGCCCAGCACTCCCCCCTTCTCGATCAGCCGGCGCTCGACGTACGAGTGGATGTCCTCGTCGTTCGAGGCCGCGGGCAACTCGGGTTGTTTCGCGATCTCAGCCTTGAGATCCCCCAGCGCCCCCAGCAGCGTGCCCAACTCCCCCGCCGTGAGCACACCCGCGCGATGGATCGCCTTCGCCCAGCCGACCGATCCCTCGATGTCGTGCAGCGCCAGCCGGTAGTCGAAGCGCAGCGAATCGTTCAGCGCCTTGAACAGCGCGTCAGGACCGGATTCAAACCGTCCGCCCCAGAGTGCCATGATCCGCCTCCGAAAGATGCAAGCCTATCGCCGCTCGATGGCCTCGGCGAACTCGCCGGGGATTCCGTCCGGCTTCGCTCTTGCACGATCTACGCTCGCCTCTTCATATCCGGACAAGCCCGCTCGCCAGTGATACAGGCCAATGTCGCCGCTGTAAGACCAGGCTGAGCCGTCTTCCGCGACCGTGAGGATCCAACGGGAATAGGAGCTTGCCCGGACCGGCGTGTCGAGCAGGACGTGCTCCGCTCCGTCGAAAAGCGTCAAGCGGAGCAATCCTCGTGGCTCTTCGACGCGCAAACGCAGTGCCACCGCGGTGAATACATAGTCTCCGGAATCGTCGATGACCTTGCCCACCGTTCGGTGGTTCACCTTCAGGCCGCCGCTTGAAATGACGACAACGGCCAGTGCGATCGCGACGCAACCGATAGTCGAGCCGATACGAACGCTTCGTCGTGAGCCGCTCATGTGATTCTGCACTCCGGCCATCTACCCGCGAGTCGTTCCGCGAGACGCCCGCTTCTGCTTCATGACCGGATTAGCCCGCGTGACCGGCTTCCCGACGGACGCCTTTGCGCTCTTTCTCGCCGCCCTCGCCGCATCCATTCCTTCGAGGAGCCTGGTGTAGTTCTCGATGTACTTCTTCGCGGGCACGCGACGCACCGCCTCGCCCAGCACATCCAGCGCGAGATCCTCCACCCGCTTGAACCGGATGCAACTCTTCCCCATGTCCAGCTTCTTCCCGGTCTTCCCCCACGCCCCGCGGAACCACGCCTCCTGCTCCTTGCTCCCGTAGACGCACATGAGGTACACGGCCATGTGGTTTTTCTGCGACGCGAGGCCGGCGAAGCATAACGGCTGCTTCGGATCGCAGTGATACCCTGCCGGAAACACCCGGTGCGGGACGCAGTACCCGATCATCCCGTACTGCATCCCCTCCTCGTAGTCCTTGTCGAGGTTTTTCAGGATGACTTCGCGCACGGCGCAGATGGCCGCGCGGCGGTCTGCCGGCAACGACTTGAGGTAGGCGTCAACCGTCGAGGCTTTGGATTGCATAGGCCGCAAGGGTAGACTTGCACCGCCGGACCGGTCAGCGGGCGTCTGCATGCTCGCCTCGCGCCGCAAGTTCTCTCTCGATTCGGCGGTCGGGAATGAACCACAACGCGGCCACGACGCAGTAAATGGCGCAGGCTGTCCATACACCCCAGGCGCCGCAGAACGCCAGCACGATCGCGGCGGCGTACAGCGCCGTCGATGCGTATTCCTTGGCATCTCGCCGCAGCGCGGCCGCCAGGACCGAGTCCCGGCCGTGGCAGCGCACCAGCACTCGCCGCAGGATGTCCCAGGCGATCGCCGCCATCAGGAGGACGATTCCATATGCCGCGACAGGCCATGCCGCGAAGCGGCTCTCTCCGGCCCAGTGTGTGACGAACGGGAACAGCGAGAGCCAGAATAGAAGATGCAGGTTTGCCCACAGCGTCATGCCGCTGACCTGCTTGGCCGCGTGGAGCAGGTGGTGGTGGTTGTTCCAGTAGATGCCCAGGTAGACGAAACTTACGAGGTAACTGAGCATCGCCGGCACGAGCGGCCTGAGGGAGGTCAGGTCCGGCGTTCCCTCCACGTGCGGGACTTTGAGTTCCAGCACCATGATGGTGATGACGATCGCCAGCACCCCGTCGCTGAACGCCTCCATCCGTCCCTTGCCCATGCTCGTGTCCTCCCTTCGGGCGAGCGTAGACAGGCCACGGCGCCATGCGGTCTCAGTCCCAGGGCCCCAAGTCGTTCGCCGCACGGATCAGCGACTTCACCGGAGGAGAAGTCGCCGTGCTGACATCGGGGATGAGCACAAACCGTTTCGTTTTTCCCTTGCCGCGCAGGATGCCCTTCGGGTCCGGGAGGAGGGCTCCATGGATGAAGGACAGGACGGCTCCACGCCCTCCGCCGTCGCGTTTCAGCCGGCTCTTCACCTCGATCATGCAGATGTTCCCGCCGATCGCCCCGAACCAGGCATCCGCGTGGTAGTAGCAGAGGACTCCGAACCTGACCGCCTCGGCGGCGTCTGGCGCGATCTTCAGAATAGCCGATCGCAATCCTCGGACTACTCGTCCGACAGTCGCAGATTCCATGCATAGGTGATCGGCCAATGCGGCGGTGGTGAGCCTTGGCCGAGCAGAGCAGCGATGGGGCATGGCGGCATGGTACGGAAGAACCGCGAGGGCGCCGGCTTCTGGCGGGACACTCCGACGCGGCGATGGCTTCACGGGTGCCTCTCCAGCCACTCTCGCGCTTCCATCCTGGTGTTGTGATCCAGAATGGCATGGCGCTTGACCTCGCTCGTGATGATCCTGCCCTCGAAGCAGTTCTCGTTTGGCTCGTCGTAACTCCACGAGTAGGCATAGAGCCTCCCGACATCCAGGCCGGAGCCGCAGTATTCGAAATCCGGCAGCACATCCCTGGCCGCGTCGACGATCATCCGCAAGACCGTCAGGGTCTGCCTCGGCGGACGAGACTCGTCGAGCAGCAGTTGCACGCAACGCCGAGTCAGCAACCACGCGGCATCCTTGCGAGGCATCGGGCCAATCCCCAACTCGGCAAACGCTGCTCGGAAGAGCGGCCCAACCTCGGACATCATCGGATTCGCCGTGTTCGCCAGTTCAGCGAGAGAATCCGAATAGACGCCGTCGCTCAGTGCACGATCGGCGATCGTCGGCAGGTCCTCGCTGTGAAGCAGTCCAAGAGAAAGCGCCGCTGCGTAGAGTCGGAGCGTTTCGATGGGATTGTTCGTGGCGAGGTCCAGCATGGGGCGTGGTGCCGTTGCGGCGATTTCGCACTCCCGCTTATCGGCCGCGGGGCGTGAAACGGGTCTTCATCTGGTCGAGCACGACCGCAACCACGATTGCCGTGCCCATGATGATCTTGTTGTAGTTCTGATCGCCTTCGAGAATGATGATGGCGTTGTCGATCAACTGCACGAGAATCGCGCCCAGCACGGCTCCGAGCGCCGAGCCGCGACCACCGGAGAGCGAGGCGCCTCCGATCACGGCGGCGGCGATGACCGAGAGTTCGTAGCCCTGACCCGCGTCGGGTGAGGCGGCGCCCAGGTAGCCAAGGTAGACGCTCGCCGAGAGCCCCGCGAGGACTCCCATGAGGGAGTACATGACGACCTTGACTCGCCCGACGGGAACTCCGGCGTAGCCCGCGGCGGTTTCATTGCCCCCGATCGCGAACGTCCTCCGGCCGATCACGGTTCGCGTCAGGATGAAGTGGCCCAGGATCGCCACCACGCACATGACGATCACGGGAACCGGATAGACGCCGGCGACCTCGGCCTTGAAGAATCCCGTGCTGAACGAGCCGGGAAACCCGGAAACGGATAGCCCCTGGGTGGTCACGGCCACCGCGCCACGCAGCACGGTCATCGTGCCCAACGTGATGACGAACGGGTGAACGCGAAGGCCGACTACGAGAGCCCCGTTCACGGCCCCGCACATCCCGCCGACGAGACAACAGACCCCGATCCCCACGAGTATGGCCGCCCACGCCGGGGCGCCCCCGTCGGAGGAAAGCGAAGGAGAGTCGTACGCGACGTCCAGCCACTGCGATTGCAGGGCGCGAAGGGCCATCGCACCCACGAGCGCGGCCAGGGCGTAGATCGAGCCCACCGAGAGATCGATGCCCCCCAGGACGATGACCGCGGTCATGCCAACGGCCATGATCGCGATAAAACTCGCGTCCTTGGCGACGAGCACCAGGTTTTCGATGTCCAGGAACTTGTTGACCTCGACAACCGTCCACTGACCGGAAGCGGGGTCGAGAACGCGCTTGTTCTTGTTGCCGCCGAACGCGGCCAGGTAGATCGCGAGCAGCACGATCACCAGCACCAAGCCCGATTCCTGCATTAGCAGGATTCGCCGCGCGATCGAACGGTGACCTGCGGTGGAGGAATTGGTCATACCCGGCACGAGACGGAAGAAAAGCCGCGGAGACGATCCGACAGCGGGGGTGCGAGAGGCCGAACGAATCTAGTCGATGGTCTGAGTCCGCGCGCTGCGGGTGGGGTCGATGGTGTTCACCGAGAGCGGGCTCGAGTTGGAAGTGGAGAAAAACGTGTCGTGCACATTGCCGGTGACGAAGCGGGCATGCCCGTCGGTGAAGACGAAGTTGCCGCCGTCTTTGCCGTGGTTGTCGGTCTTGGCGTAGTGGCCGGGAAGCGTGTTGGCCGCGGTTGCGTTGGGTGTTCCTGTCCCGCCGCCGCCGTACCACGCGTCGGTGGAGACATCGGGGCCGTTGGTCTCGTCACCCCAGACGGGAACGGCGGTCACGACGGTGGGCTCATCCGTGCGAAGGCCGGCGATGTACAGGTACGAGATGTTGTAGTAGATGACGTCGTTGGGACCCTGCGGGATGTGGGGGGTCTTGAGTGTGGAGGTGTTGTAGAAGTTCTGGCCCGGGGCCCGGTAGATCGCGGTGTAGTAGCGGTCTTCCTGATCGCTGGGGCAATACAGCGTGCCGTAACCATCGAGATACCCCTTTAGCAGCGGAACGCGGTTGCCGTCGGCGTACGCCTCGTTGGGCTCGTCTTCGGCGTTGCTGGTTCCCATGAAGCCGCTCTGCACCCCGTCGCCGACCTGGTTCATCGAGAACAGCGCGGCCAGACCGCCGCGCAGCCATTGACCCGTCAGGTAGCGGGGGTTGCCCTGGTAGTACGCCTGCCGGTCCGCGGCGTTGAGGGGGATGATCGGGTACCAACTCTTCCAATCGTTGGCGTATCCGGCGAGCATGAGGCCGTTCTGGCGGCAGTTGGAGAGGCACTTGGCGAGCCGTGCGGCGTTCCTTGCCTTGCCGAGGGCCGGGAGCAGAATCCCGATGAGCAGGGCAATGATCGCGATGACGACGAGCAGTTCGATCAG